>ERZ773046.295-NODE-295-length-34014-cov-7.098383_pt1 | contig 34014 bp, 30 predicted proteins | sample MGYA00580634_ERZ773046 | MGnify/ENA primary metagenome ERZ773046 (study PRJEB29015, sample SAMEA2738127) | human oral metagenome | biome: human oral; feature: human-associated habitat; material: saliva | place: China | collected 2159 ... | reverse complement strand
GGCGCTGGCCACCAACCGTTAAACCTGGTTTAAGAAGTGATTTTAGATCACGCTAGCTAGGAAAGCGGCAGTGCGCTCCTGCTGGGGATTGTCAATCACCTGGGCGGGGCTACCGGCTTCACAGACCACGCCCTGATCCATGAACACCACCTGGTCGGCTACTTCACGGGCAAAGCCAATTTCGTGAGTAACCACCATCATGGTCATGCCGTCATCTGCTAGTTCCTTCATGACGGCTAGCACTTCACCTACCAGCTCAGGGTCCAAAGCTGAGGTAGGTTCATCGAACAGCATGATCTCAGGATCCATGGCCAGAGCCCGGGCGATAGCTACACGCTGTTGCTGACCACCCGAGAGCTGACTGGGGTAGTGGTCCATGCGGTCGCCTAGACCTACACGCTCAAGCTGCACTTTGGCGGCCTGGGCGGCCTGGGCCTTGGAACGGCGCAGCACCTGTACCTGGGCTTCCATAACGTTTTCAAGCGCAGTCATATGCGGGAAAAGGTTGAAACGCTGAAACACCATGCCGATACGGCTACGCTGCTTAGCGATTTCACTGTGGCGCAACTCGTGCAAGGTAACCGAACCATCAGCGTGAACCTGCTCGCGCATCCCCTGTAGCTGGCCTTCAACATAGATCCGGCCGGCAGAAATGGTTTCCAGCTGGTTTACACAGCGCAGCAAAGTGGACTTACCTGACCCCGAGGGGCCCAGCAGGCAGCACACCTGACCTGGTTCGATATTCAGATTAATACCGCGCAAGACGTGTAGGTGCCCAAAAAACTTGTGCACATCACGGATCTCAACCATTGCGGTGGTCTCATTTGTGGCAGCCATTATGCTTCTTTCAGGGCAGGATCTTGTCTACGGGCTTAGCTGGCGTGGTGCCAGAGCGAATAATCGCCTGTTGGCGCTTAGAAGTGTTGCGCAGCTTCTTACCTGAATCGGGGACAAATCCACGTCCGTAGTAGCGCTCAATGTAGTGCTGGAACACCATCCAGATGCTGGTGATCAGCAGGTACCAAATCGCGGCTACGATCAGCAGCGGAATAGGCAGGAATAGACGTGTGCCTGCAGCGTTGGCAACAAAGGTGAGCTCCTTGGTGAAAGGCACTGCCAAAACCAGCGAGGTGGTCTTAAGCATGGAGATAGTTTCGTTGCCGGTAGGGGGCACAATCACTCGCATAGCTTGGGGTAAAACAATGCGCCGTAAAGTCTGGCCCTTGCTCATACCCAGGGCCTGGGCGGCCTCAGTTTGTCCCTTATCAACCGAGTCGATACCCGAGCGCACAATTTCACTGAGGTAGGCGCCTTCGTTAAGACCCAAACCTAGGATTGCTGCAAACGCACCGGTAAACAGCTCTTTAGTGGAGAAGGTGAAGAACTCCGGGCCAAAGGGGATACCTAGCGAGAGCTTGTTGTATAGCGTGGGCAGCAAACCCCAAAACACCAGCTGGGTGTAAATAGGAGTGCCACGGAAGAACCAAATGTAAATGTAGGCAACCCAGCGCAGTACCGGATTATCACTTTTGCGACCCACAGCAGAGAGCACTGCCAGCACAATACCGATAGTCATAGCAGCCACGGTCAGCATTAATGTCCAACCTACTGCCTGTGCTACGTGAGTGTCACGGACATAAAGCCACACCACATCCCAGCGGTAGTTGGCGTTGGTGAATAAACCATTAACCAACATGGCGGCCAAGATTAAGACTATGGCAGCCGCCAGCCAGGTGCCCGGCCTGGGCAGGCGCTTGAGCTTAATAAGCTCTACATCGCTATTAGAATTCATAATTACCTATATTCGACTGAATAATCATTCAGCAGGGTTGATGGTGGCAGTCTTGAGTGCCTGGGAGGTGTCGATACCCCAAGCAGTCAGGATCTGGTTCCACACACCCTTATCAATCAGGTACTGCATGGCCTTTTGTACGGCCTGGGTGGTGGCGGTGTCATTCTTGTTAATGACGACGGCCTGGGTGGCCGGGTCAACTAGGTCACCTACGGCGACGACGGCCCCGTTAGTCTGCTTGGCGGCGTAGTCTGCCACCGGCGAGTCAGCGAAGGTAGCGTCTAGAGCCTGTCCGGCAAGGGCAGTGGTGGCGTCACCGAACTTGGCGTAAGACTTGACGTTAATAGCCTTCTTGGAAGCCTTAGTGCAGTTGGTGGAGTAGGTGTTAATGGCCTCTTCCTGGGCGGTACCAGTTTGTACCCCAATGGTTAGACCGCACAGGTTCAGCGGGTTGGAGGGGTCAACCTTGGAGGGGTTGCCCTTGGCTACGTTAAAGCGCGAACCTACCTTGATGTAGGCCACCATATTGACCGACTTAGTCCGCTCACTGGTTACCGTGAAGGAGGAGATGGACATGTCGTACTTGGAGCCAACTGCCGGAATAATGGAGTCAAATTCGGCGTTCACGAACTTAACCTTCAGGCCCAAAACCTTAGATAGGGCGGTAGCCAGATCAACTTCGTAACCAATGGGCTTGCCGTTAGCATCCAAGAATTCAGCCGGGGAGTAGTCTGCGCTGGTGGCGATGGTCAAAGTGCCGTCGCCGCTAACCGAAGCGGGTACCAGGGCGGCAATGTCGTCCTGCTTAGTGACGCCGCTAAGATCCACGGTGGGAACTGAAGCGGAGGCGGTGGAACCGGATCGCTGTGCCATTTCCTTTGCGGCATCGGTGCAACCAGAAAGACCTAAGGCGCAGGTGGCTACTAGTAGTGAGGCGATAACGGGAAGCGACTTCTTCATTTCCCTCTCCCGAGGATGATTGTGAATATTACTCTATGCGGTGATTATTCGCCGCTGAGAAATATTATAGATAGTTCTATGCATGGCTATGCAAACTAATGCAAAAAGTTGGACTGTTTGTCTAGTCACAACTAACCGATGGCCACAATCGTTTCACTAAGGGCCTGACCCGATCCGTCACGGCGCTCATCGCTGTCAGGTAAAGCCACTGGATCGCCATTAGAATCCAGTGCTCGCGCGGGTTCTAGGCCCACCCAAGCCAAAGCTAGAGCCTGCTCGCCAGCTAAGAATCGTTGGCAACGCACCCCGGCTGTGGCCCGTCCCTTGCTGGGGAAGCGGTCTAGCGGCGTTACCTTAACTGAGCCTTTAGTCCCCATCTCGCTGTCCGTCTCAGCGACGGCGCCAGTTGCGGCTTCACTCTGCGCAGCGCCAGCGGCAACAGTGACTACCTGGCTTTGCCCCAGTTCCTCACCAGGCACTACGCCAGCGGCAATAACCTTGGCGCCTGCGTGCAAAGAAATACCAGCCATACCGCCCGCGCCGCGTCCCTGGGGACGCACCTTGGCGGCGTCGAAACGTAGCAGCTGGGCGTCGTCGGTAATTAAAACCAAGCTGGAAGTATCAGCTGCATGAGAGGCGTAAACCAGGCGGTCAGTGGGGGAGAGGGAAATAATTTCCCATGCTTGCCCGCGCGCCGGGTGATCGCCCGGCTTTACCCGCTTAACTACGCCCTGGGCGCTAGCTAAGAAAATCGGGGCCTGGCTTTGGGTGGTTTCATCCAAAGACACCAGCCCAACTACCTGCTCGTCGTCAGCCAGCTCCACCAGTGCTGAAACCTGTGTGCCGCCGCTGAGGCTAAGACTGTCACTGCGCTGCAGTTCAGGCACGGCCACCACATCAAGCTTAACTAGGCGCCCCTGATCGGTGACGGCCCCTACCTGGGCGCGGGCCGTGGCCCCAACTGTGCTAACCCAGGCATCGCTGTTTTGGCGTGCGCCTTCACGGCTAAGCGGCTGGGAGCCAGAAATACGCGCCACCAGGGCGCCGGTAGACAAAACCACCTGGCAAGGATCATCAGGAATAGTTAGTGGCAACTCAGCGACACTAGCGCCAGGGGTCAGTGCTGGGGTCACACTCGCAGCGCGGCTGCGGGTAGCTTTACTGCGCGGGCCTGGGGTGCCGTCAGCCTCCAACAAAATAGTGCGACGCGGCGTGCCAAAACGGTCAGAAATCTGCTTTAGCTCCAGCGAAACCGTGGCGCGCAGGCGCTCATCAGAGCCCAGAATCTGGCGCAGCTGCTCAATATCTTTATTTAGCTCATCGCGCTCTTTTTCCAGCTCAATGACAGAGAACTTAGTTAGGCGCCGCAGCTGCAACTCCAGGATGTAGTTGGCCTGGGCTTCGCTTAAATCAAATACCTGCATCAGGCGGGTGCGGGCGCTAGCACTGTCATCACTAGAGCGAACTACCGCAATTACCTCATCGATATCCAAAATGGCAACCAGTAGCCCCTCCACCAGATGTAGTCGCTCTAGGCGCCTATCTAGGCGGAACTGGGTACGGCGGCGCACCACATTGAGGCGGTGATCAACAAATACTCGTAGCAGCTGAGCTAACCCCAAAGTGCGTGGCTGGCCATCGACTAGGGCCACATTGTTAATGCCGAAAGATTCTTCTAGCGGAGTGAACTTATATAGCTGCGCTAGCACAGCTTCAGGGTTGTAGCCGGTTTTAACCCCGATAACTAGGCGTGTGCCGTGGTTGCGGTCAGTTAGGTTGGCGACGTCAGTTACGCCCTGGAGCTTTTTAGAGCCGACGGCGTCCTTAATTTTTTCAATTACCCGTTCAGGCCCTACCAGGTAGGGCAGCTGGGTGACAATGATGCCTTTTTTGCGGGCGGTGATGTTTTCGATGTGAGCGCTGGCGCGAGTACGGAAAACTCCTCGGCCGCTGCGGTAGGCGTCGCGGATACCGTCGAGGCCCACAATCATGGCTCCCTCGGGCAGGTCAGGCCCGGGCACAAACGCCATCAGGTCTTCGAGGCTAGCTTCGGGGTGGGTTACCAGGTGGCGGGCGGCGCCAATTACCTCCACCAGGTTATGTGGAGCCATATTGGTGGCCATACCCACCGCAATGCCGCTAGCGCCATTAACTAGCAGGTTAGGGAAGGCGGCCGGTAATACTTCAGGCTCTTGCAACGTGTAGTCATAGTTGGGGGAGAAGTCTACGGTGCCCTCATCAATGTCGGCGGTTAGCGCCAAGGCCGGGTGATCCAAACGTGACTCGGTGTAACGCGGAGCGGCCGGGCCGTCGTCGAGAGAACCAAAGTTGCCGTGACCATCAACCAGTGGCAAACGCATAGTGAAAGGCTGGGCTAGACGCACCAGTGCCTCATAAATAGCTACGTCTCCGTGCGGGTGCAGGCGCCCCATCACGTCACCAACTACGCGCGAGCATTTGACGTGCGGCTTTTCAGGGCGCAACCCCATGCGGTCCATCTGGAACAAGATGCGTCGCTGTACGGGTTTGAGGCCGTCACGCGCGTCGGGCAGGGCGCGCGCGTAAATAACTGAGTAGGAATACTCCAGGAAGCTGGAGCGCATTTCTTTAGACAGATCGATGTCTACGATAGCGCCATCAGTATGAGTGCTTGCAGAAGTCCCTTTGGCCATAGCCGGTATTTTCCCAGTTTAGGCGAATTTACGCCACTTTAGTGCCTCGAAGCATAATAGGGCTATGAGCGTAGTACCTGATAAATTAGCGGCTTTAGCCGCCCCCCTGGGCACGCGGGGAGCTTTGGCTGACGTACTGGTGGGTATTTGCAGTGCGTTGGGGGCAGATATCGAGCTTGTAGACACTGTCAATGATGGGGCTACCTGCCCGACTACTAGCCTGGTAACTAATGCTCAGGCCACTCAAGCCGCTAAACGCCTGGGTTTAGACCAGCTAGGTGATGCGCAGGCCCCGCTAGTGATGGTGCTAGTAGATGGTCTGGGCTGGCAGATGCTGCGCGAGCGCGCTGGGCACACCCCTAACCTGCGTCGGCTACTAGCTGATTCTGATTATTTACATACCTGCGCGCCTTCCACCACGGCGGCGGCGTTAACTACTTTGGCTACCGGCGTTTATCCCGGCGCCCACGCCATGGTGGGCTATGCGGTGCGTGACCCACTATTGCGCGGGCATCTGGGCGCAGGGCATGTGCCCGGCCCGGGCGACGTATTTGACCTGATTACCTTTAAAAACTCTAGCCATGACCCGCTCACCTGGCAGAGTGTGCCCACCCTAATCGAACGCGCTAACGCTAAAGCTAATGCTGGCTGCGGGCCGCAGCTGGGGGCGGTGAGCATTGGCCGCTCAAAGTTTGCCGGCTCAGGTTTAAGTCTGGCGGCTTGGCGCGGTTTTAAACATATTGGGGTAGATGCCCTCGACCAGCGCCCCTACCAGGCTTACCGGGCCATTAAGGAGGGGGCCAAGCTGGTTTACCTATATGTGGGCGAGCTTGACCATGCCGGACACAACCACGGCTGGCATTCAGATAAATGGTTAGAGGCCCTAGAAGCTTTAGATGCCATGGTGGGGCAGCTGTTTAGGCGCCTGCCCGCCGGCACCCGGATTGTGCTCACCGCTGATCACGGCATGGTTGATACCGACCGGCATCACCGCATTGATCTGGCTAAAGAAAAAGAACTGGCTAAAGATGTGGTGGCGGTGGCGGGGGAGTCTCGCTTCTTACAGCTTTACGTGGCCGACGACGTCGCTAGTGCCCCCGCAGCTGGTAGCCCTGGCCTGGGCGTGGCTGGAGCCCGGGGAGATGGCGATAACGGCCAGGCAATCTCCGCTCCTGCCAGGGTTAGGGCTGACATGAAGGCAACCGGCGGCGTCGTCGAAAACAGCGGACGCGAAGAACTAGCCCAAAGCGTGGCTAAACGCTGGGCCGAATTTTTAGGTGACCGAGCCATTTGGGTGGGCACAGATCCAAGCCCACTTATGGGACCACTAAGCCCAGGCGCGCGCGCCGCAGTGGGCGACGTACTGGTCGCATTAAACGACAACTGGACCGTAGTCGATTCGCGCGTACAAAGCTTTCACGCCACCCAGCTAATTGGGGTGCATGGCTCACTAACCCCAGTTGAGCTGGAAGTACCTCTGATCAAGGCAGTGGTTTAGTAGTCGTAAGAAAGTGTGGGAACTAGCCGGGAATTTAGGGGAAATAGCGGTGCTAGTCCAGGTGGTTTTACTCGGGCTTAGCGCCAAACATGATCTCATGCCAAGGCGGCACAGATTGGCGGCCTTTACTGCGACTACGTGCCTCTGAAGCCTCTAAGCTACGTCTGACCATAGAGTCTTGCTTAGTGATAGCAATAGTTGAGGTGGGCAGGTAAACCTCGCTGTCGGCGTCAGTTGACGGTAGAGAATGCGAGACTGTCTCCTTCAAATCCTGGCGTAAAGCTTCTGCACCAGAGATAGCTTCAGGGGCTGAGTGTGTTTGTGGATCAGTCTCGCTTCGGCCAAAAGGGACAATCTGTCCAGTCTCATCCGAAACAGTGGGGATAGATCCAGTGAAATCCTCGTCAGCAAATTCAGACAAGTCCATGCGCTGAGGCTGACCACGTTGGGCGTTAAGCTCAGCCACTAAAGCCTCAGTGGAAGTATCTTCCACCACGATGGGCTCTATCGTGACCGCTTTAGGGTTGGCGTTAGCGCCGGGAGCTTTAGAGTCTTGGTCAAACACCTGCGGGCGCGCAGAGGCCACATTCTCAGTTAACCAGCGTGCTTCCTCATCAAGGGCGCGCACAGAGTTGGTGTGCAGGTCATAACTCCAGCTGGCATGCTTTTCTTCAGCGCCTTGTACGAAAGTAACCATAATCTGCCAGGGGTCACGGTTTTCCCGCACCGCATCCCAAGTCACCAGCTCAGGGTCAACTCCGCGCGTAGCCAGGCGGTCCAAAACCAGTTCACCCAGCAGCGGAGAATCCTTACCCCAACCAATGTGGCATTTTTGGGCGCGATTTACCGCCCAGTTACGCTCAGCGATGATGGGGGCCTCATAGGTTTGCACGCGTGCCAAGGGGAAACCGGTAAGGTCAGAAACTTCCTGGGCACTAGCCCCGGCGCGCATTAACACCTGCATCTGCTTAGGTGACATATTGGCGGCAGCTTCAGGGGGAGGAATAGGCACACTGACCCGGTCGCGACGAACCGCCGAGCGCAAGGCGTCGTCGATAACAAGGGTGAAACGCTGCCCTTGGGCATCAGTGAGGACAACTGAATCCCCATTCACACCCAGCAGCTCAAGCTCGATCATGTGGCCTCCTAATAAACGCACGCGCTAATAGAGTGCCACTAACCTTAAGTAAAAACAGACTAATTTACCGGTGTGGCGCCAACCAAAGCACACACATAAGTTTACCTGGCTAAACATTGCATGGGTGTTCACATAAGCGATGCCAAATCGAGCTTTGACAAAGCCTATTAATGTGTTACTATCCGCGTGCTTACATATGGTATTGCGCACCCGGCGCTATACCCTTCACGGCCAAGAAAGATAGGAGCGACAAGCGCAATGGCAACTGACTACGATGCCCCGCGTCGCAACGAGGATGAGCCGGAAGCCGATTCCCTTGAAGAGCTTACAACTCATCAAAAAGACCAGTCTTCTGCGGCGATCGAAGAAGACGAAAACGAGATTGCTGAAGGCTTTGAGCTCCCTGGGGCCGATCTGTCTCGTGAAGAACTAAGTGTCCACGTAGTTCCCCAACTCGAGGATGAGTTCACCTGCTCTGAGTGCTTCCTGGTACACCACCGCAGCCAGCTGGCTTATGTTGATGATGCCACCAACCTGCCGGTGTGCACCGATTGTGCAGGCTGAGCCCAAACGGCTAGGCCTAAGCAATTAAAAAGGACAAAAGAAATGAGGCTCCCATATGGGTTGGCTACGCAAAAGTCGTCAGCGTGACGAAGAAGTAGAGCAAGTCGAATCAGATAAGCTCGAAAAGGAAGAAAAGGAAATCCCACTGGCCTATGGGCCGCGTGACTGGGCCGATGCCGATGAGGACGAAGACCTAGTCGACATGGGGGCCATCCGCCTACCGGCAATTGAAGGTATGCAGGTCACCTTGATTCCTAGCACCGGCACCGAGCTCGACACTGTTGTAGCCGCCCTGGGAGGTTCAAGCATTGAGCTGCGTGCCTTTGCAGCGCCGCGTAGCGGCAAACTTTGGCCGCAGGTGCGCGAAGACTTAGTAGCTGAACTAGGTCGCATTGGGGCCCGTACCCAAGAGCTAAAACTTGGCGAGCGAATTGAAATCGCCGCCCTAGTGCCAGCCCAAAACCCGGCTGTTGACGGTAATATCGCTATGCGCGTGCTGGGCTTTGACGGTCCGCGTTGGTTTTTGCGGGCAGTTATTACCGGCCCGGCCGCCACCGAGCAGCGTGCACGCGCAGCTATCGATGAGATTGTGTGCGGCATGGTGGTTTATCGCGACGGCTCCCCACACCCGCCACGCGACGTACTGCCCCTGCACGCTCCCGGAGCAGTAAACAGTGAAGCAGATTCAGGCCTGGACATTCTCGCTCCTGGCCCCACTATTGCAGAGGTACGCTGAGACAATTGGGTTTTTTACGCAAGTTAAAACACTTGCTGACGACTTCTCGAGACGACCTTGAGGCCGCCGATGAGCAAGAGGTTGCCGGCGCTCACGCACAAACCAAAATCGCTGAAGTTAAAGAACGCCAGCCTGCCAAAATCGCGGGGGTAGTGCGTTCAGTAACCTACTCGCCGGCAAAAGCTAGGCCCATCTTTGTGGTCCGCCTATATGACGGCACCGCCTCCATTGACCTGGCCTGGATGGGCCGGCGTGAAGTCGCCGGTATCTGGCCCGGCATTCACCTGGTGGCCAGCGGCACCGTGGTAGCCGGACGCACCCGGCCAACTATTTTCAACCCCGCCTACGAGATTGTGGATGAAGCCTAGTGGTTTTGCCTAAATCCCCCCATAACGACGACGCCGCGCAAGAAGCAGACGCGCCGGCGCCGTCGTTGCCTGTAAATGCGGGGCTGAGCCAAATCGCCTCCCAAAATTTCGATGCTAAAGCGGCAGTAGGCGGCTGGCGGGGAATCACCGAATCAGTACTGCCCGTAGTGGTGTTCATTGGCGCCCTAGCCTTAAGCGGACAAAACCTAAAAATAGCGGTTATTGCTGCATTGACGGTGTCTGGCGTGGCCATTGTGGTGCGCCTTTGTCAACGCCAAAGCCTGCTGCAGGCTCTAGCTGGCGGGGCTATCACCATCATCTCAGCGGCCCTGGCCTGGTATAACCAGGACGCCGGCCAGTTCTATGCCATGGGGCTACTAGTTAATGTGGTCTGGCTGGTGGTAGTGCTTATCTCAATGCTTATGCGCTACCCGCTGGTGGGAGTAATTGTGGCAGCAGTTACCGGCTGCGGGATGGACTGGCGCAAGCAGCCCGGTGAGCGGCGTCGTCGTTACTACCTGGCCACCTGGCTGCTGGCGGGCATGTTTAGCCTACGCCTAGTTGTAGAAGTGCCCCTCTACCTGGCGGGTGCCAGCGCCCTAACCGCGCTGAGCATTGCCCGCCTGGCTTTGGGAACGCCGCTATTTTTGCTCACTGTCTGGCTGATCTGGCTTCTGGTTCAAGGGATAGATCGCGCCAGTAGGTAGAGCCGGCTGAGTACTTAGAATCTGAGGGATTAGCCCAATTTGATCCTCACCCTCACGGGCGGTGAGGAAAATAAGCTCATCGCCAGGTTCAAAGCGTTCATCCTCATCGGGATTAACCGGCCGGTAGTCACGCAAAATAGCTGCCAACACGGTGTGCGGGGGCCACTGCATCTGACTGATCAAGTAACCAATCACCGGCGCATCGGCAGGCAAAGTGTACTCATGCATGTACGCCCCAGACTGGTGGAAACGGAAAATGGACACCATAGAGCCCACCGAAACTGCTTCCTCCACCAGAGAAGTCATAATACGCGGGGTAGACACGGCCACATCCACGCCCCAAGAGTCATCAAACATCCACTCATTTTTAGGGTTATTTACACGCGCCACCGTACGCGGCACCCCAAACTCAGTCTTAGCCAGCAGCGAAATAACCAGATTCACCTTGTCATCACCAGTGGCGGCCACAACCACCTCGCAGGCGTCAACATCAGCCTGACTTAAAGAATCAATGTCGCAGGCATCAGCCAGCAACCAGTCAGCGTCGGGCACAGAAGCCACGCGCATAGCGTCAGGGGCGTTATCAACCAAGGTGATTTCATGGCCGTGAGAAATCAGCTCACGCGCAATAGAACGCCCCACTGAGCCGGCGCCAGCAACCAAAATACGCATCAGAACTCCTTAACAGGCGCTTTAGATAGGGTCCGGCGCAGCTTACTAGCCTGAGCCACCGTTACCGCGCAATGCAGCAAATCCCCATCTTGCAAAATCTTCTTATCGCTAGCCACGATCATGGCTGAACCGCGCGTAAGCCAAGCCACGCGCATCTGGGCGCGCCGCTCAATTTGCTCGATACTCATCCCCACCCAAGCCGGGTGCGGGCTTAGCTGCACCATCACCACTGCGGTTTCATCGCCCGGCAGAGGGGTAGAGGTGGTGTTAGGCAGCATACGCGACATGATCTGCTCAGTTGTCCAACGCACGGTAGCCACCGAAGGAATACCCAGACGCTCATAAACGTCGGCGCGGCGGGCATCATAAATACGCGCCACCACATGTTCCACCCCGAAAGTCTCGCGCGCCACACGGGCAGCCAAAATATTGGAGTTATCACCGTTAGATACGGCTGCAAAAGCGTAAGCGTCATCAATACCAGCTTGCTCTAAAGCGTCACGGTCAAAGCCAATGCCCTTAACCTTGCGACCAGAGAAATCAGCTGGTAGACGCCTAAAAGCATCACTGGAACGATCGATAACTGCCACAGAATGGCCATAACTATCTAGCTGCGCGGCCAGGGCTGCCCCCACACGGCCGCATCCCATAATGACGAAATGCACGGGTTAAACGCTACCCTATTTGCCTCACTTGGCATACCATGACACTACGTGCGTGACTTTATAGACCGGACTAAGCGTTTATTTGTAGGCCGCCCTGTCTCTAGTAGAGGGCTAGGACAGACTTTATTGCCTAAGCGTGTGGCACTGCCGGTCTTTGCCTCAGATGCGCTTTCGTCAGTAGGTTATGCGCCTGATGAAGTACTAATTACCCTCTCCGTTGCCGGCGCCGCAGCAGCCACCCTATCTCCCTGGATTGGCTTGGCCGTGGTGGCGGTTTTGGCGATTGTGGTGATGTCTTACCGCCAAACCGTTTATGCCTACCCCTCAGGTGGTGGTGACTACGAGGTGGTTACTGACAACCTTGGTCCGCGTGCCGGCACCTTAGTGGCCTCAGCGCTACTTAGCGACTATGTGCTGACGGTGGCCGTATCTATCTCCTCAGGTACCGCCTACCTGGCTGCCGCTGTGCCGGCGGTGGCACCCTACAAGGTGCAAATAGCTGTAGCAGTGGCCTCGATTTTGGCCATCATTAACCTGCGCGGCACCAGGGACGCCGGCTCAGCTTTTGCTATCCCCACCTACCTGTATATGGCGGCCATTGGGATTATGGCTGTGGTTGGTTTTGCCCAGGAATTTACTGGGCATTTGGGACAGTCCCCTTCTGCCGCCTACACCCTAGAAAGCAGCTGGGATCAGGGACTGACCTCACTGGCCGGTGTTTTCCTGATTTTGCGCGCATTTTCCTCTGGCTGTGCGGCGCTGACCGGGGTTGAGGCCATCTCCAATGGGGTGCCTTCCTTCCGCCGTCCTAAGTCCAAAAACGCTGCCACCACCTTGGCGATGCTGGGGCTGATTGCCGCCGTCATGCTTATGAGCGTGATTCACCTAGCTGGAGCCACCGGCGTCAAAATGGCTGAGCACCCGGCCACAGAGCTGCTGCTTAACGGCCAGCCGGTAGGTCCCAAATACCACCAAGACCCGGTGATTGGGCAGCTGGCTGCCACTATTTTCGCGGACTTTAAACCCATGTTCTATCTGGTTACGGCCGTGACCGGACTAATTTTGGTGCTAGCGGCCAACACCGCATTTAACGGTTTCCCGGTGCTAGCCAGCGTTTTGGGCCGCGACCAGATGCTGCCGCGTCAGCTGGCTGCGCGCGGTGACCGCCTGGCTTACTCTAACGGTATTGCGGTGCTGTGGCTGGGCGCCTTGGCATTCATTATTGGTTTTGCTGCCGACGTTAACCGCCTGATTCAGCTCTACATCGTGGGTGTGTTTATTTCCTTCACGCTCTCCCAGGTGGGCATGGTGCGTTACTGGACGCGTCAACTTAAAACCTCCACGGACGCTACTCGACGCAAGCAGATGCGCCGCTCGCGCGTAGTTAACGCAATTGGCGTGTTTGGTACCGGCGTGGTGCTCATTATTGTGCTGCTTACTAAGGTCACCCGTGGTGCCTGGATCACCCTGCTGGTTATGGCCGTGCTGTACCTGATCATGAACGCAATTCGCCGTTACTACACCAGCGTGGGCGAGCAGCTGGCCATCGATGACCTGCATGACTGGCGTGTGGGCCCGGCCCGCGTGCATGCCATTGTGCTGGTTTCGCGTCTACACAAGCCCACCATGCGCGCTATCACCTACGCCGCTAGCACCCACCCCACCTCGATTGAGGCGGTAAATGTTGATACCGGTGGGGATGAAGCCCGCGAGCTGGTTAAGCTGTGGCGTGAGGATCAAATTGATGTGCCGCTGACCATTTTGGATTCACCTTTCCGCGACATTGTGCGCCCCATCCTCACCCATGTGCGTTCAATTCGCCGTGATTCCCCGCGTGACCTGGTGGTTATTTACCTGCCTGAATACGTGGTGCGTCACTGGTGGCAGCAGATTTTGCACAACCAAAGCGCGCTGCGTCTAAAGGCTGCGCTACTGTTCATTCCAGGAGTGGTTACCGCCTCGGTGCCGTGGCTGATCGGTTCGGCCGCGCCGGTAAGTAAGCCCGCTGCTTTGCCCTACCGTGCCAGCTAAAATATGAAAGTTACGTACCTTTAACCCTAAGGAAGAGGCCATGAGCGAGCTGGTTGGTAGTGAGCTGGTAATTGAAGTTGGCAAGCCCGCTCACGGTGGTTACTGCCTGGCTCATATCGATCAGGGCACGGTTTTTGTGCGCTTTGCTCTTCCTGGTGAAAAGGTACGTATCCGCATCACGAATCGCTCGAAGCGAGTTTTGTTCGCTGACGCCATTGAGATTCTTGAGCCCTCACCTGACCGCGTGCCCAGTGTCTGGCCGGAAGCCGGGCCGGGCGGCGTCGGGGGAGGGGAACTAGCCCACGTATCCCTAAAGGCTCAGCGCACCTGGAAACGCTGGGTGCTGCAAGACTGCTTAACTCGTTTAGGCGGAGCACAGGTGGCTGAGCAGCTCAGCCAAGTTGGTTTGCCCCAGGTGCAGGCTTTGGGCTCCGACGGCGATGAGCACGCTAAGGGTCTGGGGCGACGCTCCCGAGTGGAGCTAACTGTTTCTCCTGCGGGCAAGCTGGGGATGCACGGCTACCGCTCCAAAAAAGTTATTGCCTTGGACTCTATGCCGTTAGCTGCCCAAGCCATTAGGGACCTGGAGTTGTTTAGCCGTAAAGCTTGGCGGCATTTGCTTAAGCCGGGTGCGCGAGTGCGGGCAGTGGCACCAAGTGACGGCCAGGCTATGGTTAGCATGGGCGAGCAGGTCTATGGCTCTAACGCTAAGCCTAGTTCTCGACGCCGGGTTCAGGAGCTTGTTGACGCCTCTGGGCTGGGTTTGGGGCAGCTGCACTATCAGGTGCATGTAAATGGTTTTTGGCAGGTACATCCGCTAGCGCCGACGACGCTGGTGCGCGAGGTGGTAGGCCAGGGCTTAGCGGGTATGGATAACCCTAAAACTCTTGAGCTTTACAGTGGGGCGGGCCTGTTTACGCTACCTTTGTCAATGTTGGGAGCCCAGGTTACTTCCCTGGAAGGCTCTGTGCAGGCGGTGCGTGATGGGCGCCGTAATTTGCACGATCAGGGCCAGGCGAGATTGGTGCACGCTAATGTCGACGCCGCTGCGGTAAGCCAATACGGCGACGGCGCCCAGCTGGTGGTGCTAGACCCGCCTCGCGCTGGGGCTGGGCGTGAAGTGGTGGAGGCAATTGCTAAATTGCAAGCCCAACGCGTAGTGCTAGTGGCTTGTGATCCGGCTGCTTTGGCGCGCGACTTGGGATTGTTTGTCGCGCAGGGCTACCAGCTGGAGCACATGGCGGCGTTTGATCTGTTCCCGCATACTCACCACTTTGAGACGGTTTGTGTGCTGACAAGCCTGTAACCACATCTTAGGTGGAAATAGTTAAGCTTAATAGGTTTGTTGTAGCGGTAGGTTGTGTCTGGAGTAAATTTCGAAGGCTAATTAAAGGTCTTTGCAATGAGTCTGGGCAGATTGTGTGAATCGTTTGAAGGGCCTGCATAACAAGGTATGATGGTCTTCATGAGTCAACTAAATCAAGCTACCAATGACGGACAGTTGGACTATCGAGACAATGAGGCCTACTTTGAGGCCGCCTGGATATTTAACCAAGATGAGTACTCCAGGGAGTCTTTCGCAGCGGAATTTAATGAGATTCTAACAGAGCGTGTTGGTGAAAATTGGCGTGAACACAAGGTTAATACGCCCATTAAAGAAAAAGTGCTGCTAGTCGTATATGACGCTTGGATTCAGGGGCTTGATCAGCTTCATCAAAACGAGCTGCTTGCTGAGGGTGAAGAACTCCTAGAGGATGAGAGCGACGATGGTTGGTGGCAGGTAGAAGTAATTGCCTACCTTGAACCGGATGACAAAGTTGCCTTCTCTATCGAAGAGCTGCTGTTTAAGCTGCAAAACCTCATGGCAAACAAGGAACTTGGTGACCACGTTTTCTTTGAGGGTCTTGATTATGTAGGCCTATACAACAAGGAAACCGGAGTTAAAGACGAAGAAAACGGGCTGCCAACACTTTATGTGTGCTGCGGCAGCTGATTGAGACAACCATGGCCTTCGATTTTAAGAAAGAATGCAAAGAGCTCTATAGGCTTAAGAACAGGCCAGAGATCGTGGATGTGCCCAGCGCAAATTATATTGGCGTGAGTGGACAGGGCGATCCAAATGAGGCAGAGGGAGCGTATCAGCAAGCAATTAGCGTGCTATATGCTGTCGCCTACACTTTGAAAATGAGCTATAAAACCGACTATAAAATAGAAGGTTTCTTTCAATATGTAGTTCCACCACTTGAAGGCTTCTGGTGGCAGGATAATGTTGTTGGCGTAAATTACGCTGACAAGTCAAGTTTTAACTGGATATCAGTTATTCGTTTACCCGATTTTGTCAGTCAAAAAGATTTTGACTGGGCGGTTGATACTGCAACTAAAAAGAAAAAGCTAGATTGCACATCGGCGCAGTTCATGACTATCGCTGAGGGACTGTGTGTGCAGATGATGCATTTAGGGCCGTTCGCTAACGAGCCGGCAACCGTTGCAGTTATGGATGAATACCTTAAGCAGCACGGATATGTTAATGATCTAAATGCAGATAGGCTGCATCATGAGATTTATCTATCTGATGCTAGGAAAGTTGCTCCAGAAAAATGGAAAACCGTAATTAGACACCCCGTGAAAAAAGCTTAAAACTTTACACTTATTTGAGTTTAAGGCAGTCCAGGTGTAGTGGATATTAACTTATGGGAAGTAAAAAGTATCAAGCGCTGTTATATGCCACATTGGCGGCAGTGTTCTATGCTATAAATATCCCGGTGTCAAAGCTTTTGCTACGCGGGATTGCTCCAACTGCTATGGCTGCCTTACTGTATTTGGGGGCAGGTATAGGTGTGGGCATATTGGCGCTAGTTAACAGGAAAGAGGCAACGCAGGCAGAGTCACTTTCCAAACAAGATCTTCCCTATGTAATTGGAATGATTGTGTTAGACATAGCAGCCCCAATACTTCTTATGTTGGGTATTAGCCACGGAACCTCAGCTAACGCCTCATTACTAGGAAACTTTGAGATCGTAGCAACCGCAATAATCGCCCTACTAATTTTCAAAGAGACAATAAGTAAAAGACTCTGGGGTGCTATTGCATTAATCAGCTTATCTAGTGTGCTGCTCTCCTTTGAAGGAGCCGATAGTTTCAAATTTTCTCTCGGTTCTCTATTCGTGCTACTAGCTACTACTTGTTGGGGTCTAGAAAATAATTGCACCAGAAGTATTGCCTCAAAAAGCACCTATCAGATTGTGGTGTTGAAAGGAATATTCTCGGGTTTGGGTGCACTGGTCATAACCCTCATAAAGGGGGAGGCAGTGCCTGAACTTAGCTACGTGCTAGCTGCGATGCTGCTGGGATTTCTGGCTTATGGGCTGAGCATATTTATGTATGTACGAGCTCAAAATGTGCTAGGGGCTGCCAAAACAAGCGCCTGTTACGCAGTTGCCCCATTTGTTGGAGCTTTCTTATCTTTTGTGTTCTTGCGTGAAAGCTTGTCGTGGATGTATCTGATCGCTTTGGCGGTAATGGTTGCTGGTTCAGTACTAGTGGTGGCCGATACCTTGATACTTAGCCACACTCATAGTCATGAACATACTTTTGTACATACACACGATGGCACAACGCATGCACATACAGTAAGTCACTCACATAGGCACAATCATTACCTAAACGAAGACAAACATGCTCATCACCACGACGTTGCAGAATTAGAAAAGTTACCCGGGGCCAGGCATGTATAATGTCTAGCAGGTACTGAAGTTACTATCAGGAGGCCACAAAGATGGGTTTGCGAGCAGGCTACCAGTATTTAAACGACGAGAACTTAACAAAGCTTAAAGCTTGTAGCGGTGATGAAGAAGTCTTCGATTACCTGGAAGCTATCTGTGCAGACTCAGATGATGACTTTGCAGATATGCTCGACATTGACAAAATGTGGGACGCCTTGCACTTCACACTCACCGAAGCAGATGACAACATGCCAGAGCATGTTAAGCCGCTTAGTGAAGCCGTAATGGGAGCAACCCCGATCGAAGATATCGAAAATCACGTTGCCTACACTGATAAATCCAAAATTGCCGCAATCGTAGCAGCGCTTAATGCCTTCAATATCGACAAAGCTATGGAAGCTTTCAGCATGGAAGCGTGCGCAGTAGAAGAGCTATATCCAAATATCTGGGATCGTGAAGACGAAACCGAAGAGATCAAAGAAGAACTACTGGACTGCTTCACAAACATGCGTGCTTTCTACCGTAAAGCACTAGAAACGAACAGTAATGTACTAGTCGGCATTTACTAAACTACCTAATTGAATGTTGTGAGGTAAAAATGACTGATACCTATGAACAGCTAAAAAATTTGTTTGAAGCTAAGCAAACGATTGACGATCTTTGGGATTCTGAGGATATCGTCTGGATTGACTGGCGTGAAGATGATGAAGATATCATCAGCTACTTCAATGACTTACTAGAAGAGCAGGTAGAAGTTCAAACCGTAGACAATGGTAAGCCTTACGGCCCTGACATCGTACTAAGCAAGGACGGCAAACAACTCCAGATCCCTTATGGTCAGGAGAAGGATCGAGACACCACCATTAAATACTTCAACGACTTCGTTAAAGAGGAGTATGAGGTCAGGTGGTTCGTGGAAAGTCTGGGTGATGACACGCTTGGCTTCATCGTGCTACCAGCGGCTGAATGGCAAAAGCTAGAAGATGACTTTGGGGCGCAGACGGTCAGGTACTACTTTGCTCCCATCGATCTTGAAACAAAGATGTTTGACTTGGATGTCAATGAAGTGTTCAGCCTGATCGAACTGCGCGCTGCAACCAAAGAAGTTAAGTAACTGCTGTTGTCGCTAGTGGCAAGCTAGCGCCAACACTACAAGCACCGCATTGAATGTTAAAGCTGCTATGCAGCCCTGAATATAATAGGAGCAGGTGGATCTGTTGGAACAAGCAAAGCCCGTCACTAGCCCGACGCAGCAAGAATGGGAAAATCTTTTCGAAGCCCAGCCGCGTGAAGTTTTGGTGCTCATTGCCGGGGGAAGTAGCGGGGCAGCCAAGTCAAACGGTTTTTGGGAAAACATCGTGCATTTCTTGGCCTACGTAGACTGTGAAACCGGAGTGCTACACAATCTACCTGGTCGCATAGTGTATCCGGTGGCTGATGACGAGCCTGATAAGATCTCTTATCTGCATCTTAAACCTGAAACAATTTATCGCTTAAAAGTACGTCCTAGGTTACCTTGGCAGCTAGAAGAATTTATTCCGCAGCTGCACAACCAGCTACTATTTGTGGAAACTTTGGATGAGCAGGCACCTTGTCCGCAGCTAGAAGAAATACTTGCGCAGTATCTGCAGCCAGTGGTTTTACAAGATGACGTGCTGGGGGAGCTGGACTATATTCGCGAGTTCGATTTCTTTGAAGGCAGCGTGGACTGGCTAGGGGAGGAGATTGGTATCTGCCTTGAGGTAGAGAAAGGCGATGCTGACGGCATAAAGCTGGCACGCGAAGCCATGAGAAGCATGGTCACGAACCAAGACAAGTGGGATGCGCAGCTGCGAAGCTTTGCTGCTAAAGAGCTCACTGAGCTAGCGCGTGACTGGAGCGAAACCGAGGAAGACGCAGCTAAAATCACTGAGGAAACTTTTGCTAAAAGGATACCCATGGGCTCAATCACCATGGAACCAGATGGTAGTTTCTGTGTGTTCTTTGGTGATGACGACATGTTCTATGGTCACTGCATAACTGCATATGGAAGTTTGAACAAGGGGCTAGAATCGGCCGACATCCAAGGCTGATAAGGTAGAGCCCGGCTAAGGCCACGCAAAACACTTAAGCAGTTAGGTATAAGCATGTTGCATGTAGTTTTCTTTGAGCCACGGATTCCGGGCAACACTGGGGCTGCAATCAGGCTCTCTGCCAACTCTGGTTCTATGCTGCATGTGGTGGATCCGTTGTTCGAAATGGAAGATTCGAAGCTGCGCCGCGCGGGTCTGGATTACCACGACCTTGCTAATACCGTGGTTCACGCCAGTTGGGAAGAGTGCCTAGAGCAACTACCAGGACGTATCTTCGCTTTTACTGCCCACACCGAGCTGCTGTACACAGAGGTTGACTACGTCGACGGTGATGCTTTGCTGTTTGGTCCTGAACCCACCGGTTTGCCTGATCACATCATGCACCATGAACGGGTGACTGATTTGGTGCGTATCCCGATGGTGGATGGTAATCGTTCGCTAAACCTAGCCAACTCTGCAGCTATCGGTCTGTATGAGGCTTGGCGTCAGCTGGGTTTTGCGGGTGGCCACTGAGTAATTTACTGCTAGCGCTGACTAGCTGAGGGGTTCGACGTCGTCGTAGCTGTCTCACAATGCGAGAGACTGTTCCAAAATTTTAGGTTATTTTGCCAGTATGTTCGGCTAATTCCCAGCTTTGCAAGTGAGCATCGTAGATGGTGTCCAGTCTCCCAGGCTTAAGACTCCTGGTGGGCAAGGATGCCGCCGATATTCACTAAGGGGAATTAAATGAAAACTCAACCTCGCGCTCTGCGTGGCGTGCTGGCTGGGGTTTGTGCCTTTACGATGCTGGGCCTGGCTGGGCCGGCGGTTTATGCTGAAGACGCTAAAGCAGATGTTGACAGCGTCTGGATTAACACCGCCATGGCCACGCCCGGTGAGAAAATCAAGATTTGGGCTCAAACTAAGCCAAATGTGGAAGTTAACTTCACGGTTTCTAACCTGGGTGCCACCAAAGCCAAAGACAAAGCTCGCGCAAATAGCAAGGGCATTGCTGTCATTGAATTTGCTGTGCCAAGCGCGGACGGCCGTGGCTACCTGGTAGATGCTGAGGCTGGTGGGGCTCACGCCTACACCGGCATTGATGCTTCCAAGAGCTGGACCAGCTACCCGCGTATGGGTTACGTGGGCGATTACAGCTCTTCAGTTTCTAGCCAAGCACAGCTGGGAACCATGGGTGAGCTGGCTCAGAAGTACCACATCAACTCAGTGCAGTTCTATGACTGGATGTGGCGTCACGATGATCCAGTAAAAACGGAAAACGGTAAGGTTGCTGACCGGTGGCAAGACTGGCTGCATCGTCCCGTTGAGAAAAGTGTGGTGCAGGGGTTTATCCAGTCCGCAGATACTAATCGCATAGCCTCCCTGCCTTACTCGATGGCTTACGCAGCTCTCAATGATGACTATGAACAGCACGGCGTGCAAAAAAGCTGGCTGATCAACCGCACCCAGCCCAATGACAAAGGGCAGATGGAAACCAAGCCCTACACCGAAGTCATGTTTATCTACAAAGAAAACGGTGTAGAGAAGTGGCGTTCAGAAGAGCACATTGTCGACGTCGGTGATGCTGCTTGGCGCAACCTGATTGTGTCTCGCTTCAATGACCAGATTAAATTAGGCTTCAAGGGCACTCACATCGACCAGCTTGGTTCTGGGGCTCAGACCACCTTCACTAACAGTCGCGGTGAGGTCATTAACCTGCCTTGGGGTTTTGCGCAGCTCGTTAACGACACTGCCAAAGCCACTGGTAAGCCGGTAGGTCTTAATGCGGTTGATGGTTTTGGTGCTAGCGAACTGGCTAAGTCAAACGCTAGCTACCTCTACACCGAACTGTGGGGTGCTCACGAAACTAACGCCCAGGTAAAGCAGTATCTGCAGCAGCAGCGTATTGATTCGCATGGTAAGCCTGCGATTATTGCGGCTTATATGAACAAGGGCGAGAACATCGATGACGGTAAGGGTAAGCAGACCTTTAACACTGCTTCAGTGCAGCTTGCTGATGCCGCTTTTGCTGCTAACGGTGCCACTCACCTGGAGCTGGGCCAAAATGGTGACCCGCAGGTAAAGCCTGGTAACTACACCAAGATGCTGGAAGGGCCTTACTTCCCTGACCGCAACCGTTACATGCAGGAAGATCTTAAGTACTGGCTTCCCAGCTACTACAACGTAATTACCGCCTACGAGCAGGTACTTTACGGCCCGCAGCTGACTAGCACGGGGCGCACGGTTTCGATTGAGGGCCAGCCCACTTCTACCGACGGCGCCGCTAACACCATTTGGACTAACACCATGCGTAACTCCACTGGTGACGTGCTGCACCTGATTAACCTTAAGGGTGACGACGGCAAGTGGCGTAACGCTACCGGAGAGATTAAGGAACAAAAGAACCTCAAGGTTAAGTATTACGTAGGTCAAGATGGGGTACCTGCCCGCATCAACCTGGTCAGCCCCGACATTAACGGTGGCGCCGCCAAGGACCTGAGCTTCACCAAGGGTACTGACGCCAAGGGTACCTACATTACTTTCACGGTTTCTAGTCTGAAGGTGTGGGACTTTATCTACATGATTAAGGGCAACGGCGAGGGTGCTAACACTCGCGTAGTTAACGCCAACTCTGGCCTGTGCATGAACGTGCGTGACGGCAAGCTGGCTAATGGAACTCAGGTAGAGCAGGTCAACTGCGACGCCAATTCCTACAGCCAGAACTTCCAGTATGTTGACGGTCAGCTGCGTTTGGCCGGTAAGAACCTGTGTGTGGATATTAAGGAACACCGTAATGTTGACGGGGCTGGTATTCACGCCTGGGAGTGCAACAGTGCTTTGAAGTCACAAAAGTGGGAGTACACCTCTGCAGGACAATACCGTAACCCTGAAACTGGTAAGTGCCTTGGTGTAAGTGGCGACTCCAAGCAAACCGGAGCGCCAGTACACCTGTGGACTTGTCACAGTGGCGCCTCGCAGCGTTGGGCTAACCCCAACTAATAGCCACAACTAGCAAGCCGTAGGGCCCCTAGACAATGTCTAGGGCCCCTCGGTTTTTTACAGGAGGCATATCTCAACGTCTAGCTAGGACCTAAATCCTAGCCTGCTGTAGATTCTCAGCAGCAACGTGTACTAACTTTGACTTACGAGCCCAGTTTGTTTTCAGGCGACGGCCTTGCTGAAACAAGCACAGGCCTGAATCCAGTGCTGTATGTTTAAGATGGGTGAGGATGATTTATAGGCAAGGAAACGAATCGGTGTCAGAGCTTAATATTTTGCCTTTGAAAGTCCTGTCCGTAGAGACTTTGTATAAGCGTTACAAGCGATTAGCTCAGAGTCTACCGAGGTGTATGCGTTGGTTTGCCTTAGTGTTCGCCCCAGCAGGTATCAGCTTTATCGTTTTTAGTGCTGGTCTATTGAACATGGCTGGGGCCTTGGTAGTCACGGCAGGTATAGATCATGTGACAGCTACTAGGGAAGGCGTCTCCTATGTAACTTGGTTACTGATCTTAGCTTTCTTAGTTGAATCCCTGAGTTGTTGGGTCAAAGACCGTTACGAAATGCTGCTTACGGTAGTAGTGCGGCAGTTAACCTATCGTCGTTTCCGACAGTTGTTTCAAACTTCAGCTTCTACAGCCGAAGCTCGTGAGCATGTTCTAACCTATCCTGGACAGATCAGCCAGTTTGCCTACGTTGTAGATTTTGCTGTTTCAACAGTTCAAATCATTATCTTTGTTATCGCTTCACTTGTGCTTTACGGGGCAAACGGTGTCATTGCCACGCTGCTTATCGTTGCCTTGGTAATCGTCAGTCTTCGGCTTATCAACCTAATTGGTCGCCTATGGGAACAATACGTTGGTTTTGAAGGAGAACGCAGACGCTGGATCCAGAAGGTAGCTGACTCATTACCCCGAGGACGCTATATCCCCAGTTGGGGCGCAGCGTTAGACAAGATTTCTAGCATCAGGAGTAGCGAAGAAAAACTCTTACACGCAAGAGTGCGCCTGCAGGTTCTAAACGGTTTTCTTGAGAAAGGCGCGCTAACCACCATGCTTGCCTTGGTGGCAATAGTGGCTGCTTGGCTCTGGCCGAACGCTGGTTTTGGGTTGGGAATTATCCTGGCAGCTCGCTACTTATACGCAGCGGTACAAAACAACGTCATTAACTATCGAGTTATCCGTCTAGCTCTACCGATGATGCGTGAACTTGATAAGTTAGAGAAAAGCTCTCAAAACACTGTAGAAGACCAGACTGCACTCGAAGCTCTAAGCACCTGTGAGGTTATCCCAGCTGATTCTAAACGAGCCAATAAGTTACGTGAATACGTGAGCGTGACAGGCTCTGCATTTGTTCCACGTAACCCGGAGCTATCACAGGCAATTTTATCTGCCTGGCATAGTGGCGCTTCGCCGCGTCAAGTATCATTGTTCGCTGAACTGGCTGAGGCTATGGGACTTAACCAAGAGGTGGTCTCACGGTTGTGGCGGGACGTGAAAACCCTTTCGTCAGGGGAAAGACACCGGGCTGCGCTAGCTATTGTCTTGGCTGATGAGCCTAACTGGCTAATTTTGGATGACACATTCGCGGCTCTAGACCCAGCGATGCGAGAGATAGTTGCTAAAAAAATCTTAGCCAGTGTGCCAAACTGTACGCTTTTAGCGAGCTCTGAAGAGTATGTTCCAGACGCACTAGCTAATCGACTGTCCCTAACACATCGCGAGCTGTCACTTGGTCAGTTACATGCTGAGCAGATAACAAGCCAAGAACTGGAGAGCTTGGAGGAAGTAGTCGACCTGCCTGATCCTCAGACAGAAAAGGCAACATTCCAGCGAACACTAAAGCTTTTGTTTGGGCCGCATATTGTCTGGATAGGGCTAGGCGCGTTATTGCTTAGCGGGTCCACGGTTGCTTTTGCGCTTACGGTAGCTCAAAACAATCTGCACTTTGAGATTGTGGGAGTTTCGCTGGGTTGCATACTGGCCGCAGTGCTTGGTTCTATCATCTTTTTTGGGGCACTTTATCGAGCACCAATTACTAGATTGACTACGCTACATGAGCGGCTTGTCTATAGGCTTGACCAATTCGCATCTCCTAGAACTAGTGGCGCGGTTGTGGGGAGGCTAGGGGAAGATTTCTCTGATTTACAAATGTCTGTGCCTGGCGCTGTGGGGTCAGTGTTTTTAGTTTGGGTGCAGTCTGCTCTGCTTATTGCTGGTGCTGTGGCCGGCGCACCTCTCTTCATAGTTGTAGTTTGTGCGGTAGCTCCACTCGCTTGGCTTGTTGGGCGTCAGGGCTCTAAATGGATTCTTCCAGCGTCGACGGCGTGTGCTAACGCGCGCGGGGAATTTATTGGGGTGGTTAGTGCGCAGGCTAGCGCCCATACTGCGCCGGTTAGTGTTGGTCTGCGTCAAGCAGGAGAGCGTGCCTATGTTGATTCAGAAACCAGCTATGTTGCTAGCTCTATTCAGTTAGCTGATGCCTACGCTCTTCGTAGCGGACTTATTCAGTTGCTTGTATTGACTTTGAAAATCTCTGCGGTGCTTCTAGTTTCACTGAGCGGTGGAGTTGGCACGTTGATAGCTCCTGCGGCCGTGATTTATTTTGCGTTGACCTTGTCGTCTGGCTTGCAATCTGTGGTGGAGACATTACAGGAAGTGGGTGTGGTCAGTTTGACGGCTGAGCGTGTGAGGATGCTTGAAGAATTTAAAACAAAACGTTCTCAGGTTCCGGTCCGTCATGGTGAGTTGGAACAGTTGAAGAGTCTTATTGATTCGGGTTGTTCTTTAATCGCTTTGATTGGGTCAACTGGTGCTGGAAAGTCTGTCATGCTTGATGCGCTTTACCGTAACTATGGTGAGGATAAAGTTACTGTTATCCCTGAGGTAGATCCTTTAGCTGTTGAAGTATCTGACTTAAGCGGGTTAGAGCTTGCGCGTTCTGTGCTAGAAGATGGTGCCTGGCAGCTTGTTTTACTTGACGAGACTTTGAAGGGGCTTAACCCTGTCGAAGAACGTAGTGAGATCGAGTCAATGAAGCAGGTTTTATGTCGTACTGGTAAGCAAGCTGTGGTTGTACTCCACTCACGTTCTAACCTTGATTGTTTCGAGACAGTAGTGAACATTGGGGAGCGGACTAGGTTTTAGCTGCATATGGTGTAAAAAATGGGGATCCTAGACAATATCTAGGATCCCCACGCTTACCTTGCATGAGCTTAGCTTTACAGGTTTAAGACTGGCTTTGCCTGCATATTAGGTCAGCTCTGGAAAGTTAACCATCTGAAACTATGGTTTGGTTAGTGAAAACTTCAGGCTCGGTTAGGCCTTGATTTCATAGGTGACGGTCAGCTCGGCCCTCGCTAAGGTATGTGACAGTGCATGGAAAGCTACAGCTGCGATTGAAGTGTCACCATCAAGTTCCAGCGTGGGCACATCCAAGGCATAGACCGTGAAGATGTAGCGGTGTGGGCCATCACCGGCAGGCGGGTACGGACCATAGTAGGCCCAGGTGCCCGAGTCGTTACGGGCATGGAAGCAAGCGCCTTCCAAGAAAAGATCGCTGCGGCCCACATTTTGTGCCAAATATGGGGTGGCGGCGTCGATATCAAGCACCGCCCAGTGCCACCATCCTGAAGGTGTGGGGGCGTCCGGGTCAAAGCAGGTCACTACAAAAGACTGGGTCTGCTTGGGGTAACCATGCCAAGCTAAAGCGGGGGAGATGTTCTCATGTGGGGCCGCAAACTTATCTGCTAGAGGTTTGCCTTCTTCCATGTCCTGGCTAGTGATAGTGAAAGTAGCCGGAACTTTAGGTAGCAAATCGTAGGGGTAGGGGGCCTGAGGGCGGGTTAAATCCATGCTCTCTCCTGGGTGAGTCTTGAAATAAGCCAGAGGAAATTGGCTTTAGCCTTGGGATAGGTCAGAGGGGCGGATATGTAGATCCTCAATAGTGGCATCCAGCGGCATATCTACCGCCAGGCGGATAGCTTTAGCCACCGAGGCGGCCTGCATATGGTCAGCGGCGCAGTAATCCCCGCCCTTGCCAGAACCGGCGGTTGCTCCCAAATTGTGTAGACGCTGCTGCATAGCAGTGTCGGTGCGACCTGGGTAAATAGTGGTGACACGGATACGGCCGCGCTCTTCCTCACGCAGTGCATCAGCTAGCGCCCGCAAACCATGCTTGGCAGCACAATACAAACCCTGCTCAGGCCATACACGTGTGCCTGCACCAGAATTTATCATCACCACTAAACCGTGAGCTTTACGTAAAGCTGGCAGCAGCAAGGTGGTTAACTGCGCGGGGGCCACCAAGTCCAAATCCAGTACCTGGCGCCACTGCGAAACACTTAGCTCTTCGAGCCTTCCAGCAGCTTCCACCCCGGCGCTATTAACCAATACATCCAGGCGCTCAAGCCCTAGCTCGTTTACAGCCTCAGCTACCGCCTCGGCGTCGCTAAGATCCACAGAAACTGCCTGGGCGCTAGGAAGTGAAGCCACCAAATCATCTAGGCGTTGCTGATTCCTAGCTAGCGCAATAATGTGGTGGTCGGATGCTAACGCCTGGACAGTGGCTAGGCCAATGCCGCTGGTGGCGCCGGTAACTAGGGCGATCGGAAGAGTGCTCATGTCGTAGAGTTTTTCTGGAACGGGTTTACTACTAACGCGGCCCAAGGCGCTAGTAACTGCACCAACATAATTATCAGTGCGGCCACCAGCCAGCCACCTAACAGATCTGTGGGCCAGTGATAACCCAAGTATATGCGGCTATAGGCAACCGCTAAAGCCGTCATCCAGGGCAATACATAAAGAACTGATAAAGCTACTTTACTCAGAGGAGATTGCCAGCGTTCAGGCCAAAAAGTGGCGATCAAAAAACTTAGCAAGGCTGCAAACACCAAGCTGCACAGGGTGTGCCCAGAAGGAAAAGACATGGTGTGCTCAGGTATCCCTAACAGCTGAGCGCGCGGCGGGCGTTCACGCCCCACCAGCGCTTTCAAGCTCATGTTTACACCTGAAGAAACCGCCATGGTGGCACCAATCAAAATAGCCATACGCCATTGTTTAATGGCTAGCAGTGCCAGGCAGATCAAAACCGTGGCCACAGTCAAAGTAAGCGTATTACCCAAGGCGGTGATGGCTGTGTAGATGCGAGTAGCGGTGTGGGTTCGTGAAGCCAATGCCCAGTTGCGCACGGAATAATCCAGTTTAGACAGATAACTAACTAAAACCAGAGTTATCAGAGCCAGACAGGCCACCAAGGGTGTGGTGATAAACGAATTGCAACTAGGGCGTATCATTTGTTAACCTTCTAGGGTATGGGGATTTGAAGGGCGCTTAGGGTGCGCCCTAAGTTTAGGGCACAAAATCCCCATTTTTTGGTACTTTAGCCAGTTCAGGGCCCAAATTCCCGACATTTGCCAAGCTAGTGCAATACAATCGCAAGTATGTTTAAGCCTATTGCAACTGCATCAGTAATGGCGCTGATCTGCGCATCTGTCTTAACTGGTTGCGGTTCAGGAACCCCTAAATCCGGAACCATGAACACGCAACCGGCCTCCGATGGCTGCGCTGCCATGGACAAGGTGTACGTCAGTGCCCTCAAAGAATCCAGTACTGGTAAGACTTTTAGTTCACTACCTAAAGACGCTTCTCCAGAAGTTAAGCAAGTCTCCTGGCAAGCTTTCACGGTTACTTTAAATACGGATTACCGTGCGAAATTTACTAAAGCCGCAGCTAACGATAAGACTGCCCAAGCGGCCCTGGGAGCGCTGGGTACCTATGCGACACTTTCTGCCCAGATTAGTGACGGCAAGCTGAGCGAGTTCGCTGACCCCACCCAAGCTGAGGCAGATCTAAAAATAGGTCGCACTCCCACCCCTAATCCCACTTATGTGCAGGCGGTTAATCAACTGGCTGAAGCTGGGGCAACCCTAGCTAAATGTATGCCGCACTGGCCGGTAACTTTCTAGACGTTGTCAGGTAGCTGGCTTCCAGAGGTCTGCTAATCGTTAGTCCCAGCCACGAAAATCGCCCGCCTAAGTTGCGAAACTAGGCGGGCGACGTCGTCGTAAAAAATACGATTACAGGCGCTGTTTACGGGAAGGGACGCACCACCTGGCTGGCAATATTGCCCCAACCATAAGAGACCGTAATGTGCTCAATGCGGGCGGGCCTACCCATCCAGTCGGTGTGAATCACCTGGTCGTCACCGAGATAGATAGCTACGTGGGTAACCACACCATCAGTAGTGTAGAAAATCAGGTCACCGCGTTGGCGTGCAGAGAGCGGCACATGCTGGAACTTAGAGTATTTGTAAAGCTCCTGCGAAGTACGGTAGCTAGGCCAACCATGCTTGACCACATTGATCGGCTGCGGATCCATACCGGCGTGGTAAAGCGCCTGCAGAGTAAGACCTGAGCAGTCATAACCCAAACCGTAAGGACCAGCCCCACCCCAAGTGTAGGAAGAACCGCGCTGGTTGTAGGCGTAACCAATCATGGCCTCAATGCGCTCTGAACGCGTGGCAGAAATAGACACTGGGGCGGCCTGATACTGATCCACATACCAGCTGTAACCGGTTTGCATAGCATCCCAAGTGGCCTTATCAACAACACCGGTCTGGCTTAGCCCCATGCGGCGCTGGAAAGAACGCACCGCAGTTTGGAATGCCCCATCAACACTGGCCAGCTTAGTGGAGTACCACAAACCCAAACGTTGCTGCACAATGCGCACCTTCACCCCGTTCATGCCGTAGGTGAGGGTATTGGTTTGGCTGCCAAGTGAAGTGATCGACTGGCTGGGCTGGAGGTAACCGCCGGGGGCGGTGTAACCAATCCACTTACCCGAAGGCAAGAACCGGTAAGTCGTGCCGTTAATTACCGTGTTGCCGGTGACGTAATTGCCGGTGGCCGGGTTGAAGTAGTACCAGTCTGAGCCGTCTTTAACCCAGCCTGAAGTTACCCGGGCGCCGTCACTACCGTACAGATGCCAGCTGCCGCCTACCTTAAGCCAGCCTACAAAGGCTGCGCCTGAGGACTGCATGAAATATTCTTTGCCGCCCACCTTGAGCGAGCCCACATGCATGACGGTGGTGGAGGGGTTTAGGTAGTACCACTTACCGCCATCCTTGAGCCAACCAAGTACGGCGGCGCCAGTGGACTTGTCATAGTAGTGCCACACGCCGTCGTGTTTGGTCCAGCCGGTGGCCATGTCTCCGGTTAGGCCGTAGAAGTAGTAGTACTTGCCTGAGAGGTTAATTTGTCCCTGTACCATAACCCCGCTGGCAGGGTCTAGGTAGTAGCGTCGGCCGCCAATATTGATCCAGCCGGTTACCCGAGCACCTGAGCCGGCCAGGAAATACCAGTCTTTGTCTAGCTTCAGCCAACCGCTGGCCAGGTAGCCATCAGCCTTGAAGTAGTAGACGGTGCCTTTAATACGCAGCCACTGGGATTTGGGCCAGGTCCCGTCAGAGTTGCGCCACCACCAGCCCTTGGAATCTTTGAGCCAGTAACCCTTAGGGTCAGCGTCGGGGATGCTTGGTACGTCTGTGCGCGGTGGGGTAACCGCAGCCGAGTTGGGTGATTTAGTGGCCGGGCTCGTAGGAGTAGCTGAGGTGGCCGGGGCACTTGGGCTAGTGCTGGGTTGTTGGATGGGGTTAGGTTGTGGGTCAGCTGGCTGAGATGGATCGGCTGGCTGAGATGGATCGGCCGGTTGAGATGGATCGGCCGGTTGGCCCGGGTTAGGTTGGCCGGGTGAGGGTTGGCCCGGGTCGGCACTTTCTGAAGGGGCCGGAGCTGCTGGCTGCGAGGGCGAGGCTGCCGGAGTGGTGGGCTCAGCTGAGGGCGTGGTGGGGGAAGTTTCTCCCGACGACGGCTGGCTGGTTTCTTGGCCTAGCGCTGGAGCTAGGGGCTGATGCGCTGTAGTGCCTACGTTAGCGGCCTGAGCTGGGGTAGTGGAGACAGTGGTTAAACCGCCTGCCGCGCCCATAGACAAGGCCAGGCTTAACGCGATGCACCAGCGACGATGCCGGTAAAAGTCTGACTTCATGGTGATTCCTGTGGGGTATGGAATTAGTGGGTTTGGTTCTGTGACTACATTGTGGGTTCTTGACGATGGTGGATACCTACATAGTATGCCCAAACTAAAATTTGTGTGAAAGCTTGCTGCAGATACAGGCAAAATCGTCCCTTCCCTATAAAAATACAGCGGAAAATCATGTGCAACGGACGATTTTGTATGTAAATAACCGGGTAAAAATTTGTCGGGTCAAATGCTGGACAATTTGGGTCAAATATTGGGAAATCGGTTGAAGCGATTCCTGAAGAGAAGCAAGGGAGAGTGAGCTTTGTGTAGGCAAGTGCAGAAAAGTGAGACGCAGCTTTTGTTTAGACAAGTGGCCTAAGTTTTGTGGCCTTGCCAGGAGGCGGTAGATCCCTGGGGAACTAGGGTAGGGTGTGGAGGAACCATAGGTGAGGCTGATCCTGATGTTAGACTTTTCGGTGCTCGCCTTTTGCTGGTGGGGTTATCAGCCAGCCAGCGCCGGTTAGTGGTAGCTAAGGGCCGACGGCGTCGTCGTCGTCGTCAAATACTGAAAAATCGTCCGTTGCCTATAAAACCCCACGGAAAAATTATAGGCGACGGACGATTTTGCCTGTATTTGTTTGTGCTTGCTTGTACTTGTCTGTCTTTGAAACAGAGGTTATTCGATAGCTTCTAAATCTTCAGCAACTTTTTGATTTAGCTTAGCTATAGCCTCATCATCCAAAGGTGTGTCACGCACATGCAGTTCGGAATATACCGCCCACGCCACACTAACCAGGGGCACAGCAATTACTGCACCTAGCAAACCGGCAGAAAATGACCCGGCAGCTACCGCAATACCTACCACTACCGGGTGCAAAGAAACCTGCTTACCCATAATCAGTGGCTGCAAAATGTGCCCCTCAAACTGACCAATTGCGGCCACACCAATACCTACCAGCAAGAACTTGCCGATACCGCCAGAAGCTAAGCCCACCAGCATGGCCACAAACATGGCGATCGGCGCACCCACCATAGGAATAAAAGCCCCCATAAACACCAGTACGCCCAGGGGAGCGGCCAAAGGCACCGCAATCATTTGCAAAAAGATTGCCGCAAAAATTCCATCAGTTAATGCCACCATCATGGTTCCGCGCACGTAGCCTGAGAAAGTGAACCAACCAGCACTAGCTGCGCGGTGGGTGCGGTAGCGACGCTCTTCCGGTAATTCATTTAGGAACCAACGCCACATGTTTTTACCTGAACCCAGGAAAAAAATCGCCGTAAACAGTGCCAAAGCCAGCACGGCCATAACCTCACCTAGTGCAGAGGCGTTAGACAATAACTGTTCTGCCAGTGAGGGGGCGTTAGAACGCAAATATGCCTGACCTCTATCTAGGGCGGTATTTACTTGCATATTTAAATCATGCTGAGAAATATGGAAAGGCAAAGGGCCATGTTCAAGGAAATCCACAATGGTGTGGGCGCCACTAGTGAATTGCTGCGCCAGTGAATCCCATTGTCCGGTTACTGAGGTAATCACATAAGTGAACATACCCCCCACAATGCCTAACACCGTCAACAATCCTAAGAATGTGGCGGGATAACGTGGCAGCACCTTGTTATAAAGCTTAACGATGGGGTGCAAAATAGCGGTGATAACCAGCGCCAAAAAGACACCGATAAAAACCGGGACAATCTTTGAGGTGGCAAAAATAACCACCCACACGATTGCCAATACACCCAAAATCAGCCACGAACTAAGTCCTGCGCGTACCAGCCATTCAGGCAGGAGCGCTAGGCCGCTTTGTTTCTCTGTTTGGGCCGGCTTGGCCAACACGTATGTGGTAGGGATCGGCGGCATCTGTGGCTCACTTTGGCGCGAGTCCATGAAACGCCTATGCTGTTCGCGGGCCTTGCGTATGGCTCCAGCTGTGTTAGTCACCCACCGATGCTGGGTGGAGGTAGGTTTTTGTGGTTGTGTGTCTTTGTGCCCAGCGTTCTCAGCCATGCCAGCCTCTAGTTGTTATAAATCTTGGCGGTTCGTTTGCTGAAACTGCCCCTTAACAGCCTCAATCTTACTAACGTGGTAGCTATGAGTTTATTTAACCCTACCGGTCAAGTTAATCACGCAGTCTCGCTACCTGCATGTGTAGCTCTAACTCCTGGTCAAGGCGGTTTGGAACGCCTCCTGATCGACGCCCCTGCGGGATATGCAGAAATTTATCTGTTTGGTGCGCACATCACTTCCTGGGTGCCGCGCGGCGGTAAGGAAGTCCTATTCACTTCAAGCCGCGCGGTCTTTAACGGCCAAAAAGCCATTCGCGGCGGTATCCCGCTGTGCCTGCCTTGGTTTGGGGTAGGGGCCTTACACCAAGCTCCGCCTGCACACGGCTGGGCTCGCAACAGCGTGTGGCTGCTGCGCAGCGTAGTTACTACTGACGACGGCGGTGTGCGCGTAACTTTAAGCTTGGAAAAGAACGGTTTTTACGCCCTATATGAGGTAACCGTGGGGGAGAAGCTGGAACTGAACTTGTCGCTGCGCAATGTGCAAAGCGAGCCGGTTGTCGGCGAGCTTACCTTCCACACTTACCTGCGCCTATATGACCTGACCGCAACGGATCTTAGCGGTTTGGCTGGAGGCGAGTACATTGATAACGAGCCTGGCGCCACTCATGCTAAGCAGGAACATGAGCTTAAGGTGGCTGGTTCTTGCGACCGCATTTTCACCACAGGCGAGGCTGGCAATGTGGTGCGAGTGCGCGACAGTGGTAATCGCCGCACCATTGTGGTTACCAAGTACGACGCTCCCAACACTGTGGTGTGGAACCCGGGCCCTCGTGGCGCCGCCGAATTTGCTGACATGGCTCCCGACGAGTGGGTACAGTTCCTGTGCGTAGAGCCTGGCCGCATTCGCGAAAATGCTGCCAAGCTTGAGCCAGGGGAGAGTTTCAGTATTTCTATGAAGCTATCTGTCGAGAATCTGTAGCTGGAGTGAGTTTGTGGCGGTTTTTTTTGGGCTTTAGCTTGTGCGGTTCTTTGAGGGACGACGACGGCCCTGGCTGCTGCACAGGTGCGCTTACGGTTTTGGTGTGGGTACAGAGCTGACCTAAAAAATTACAGTTGTGGCGTGAACCATAGTTAGCTAGTTGGTGCTAGCCATCTGAACGTGATACATTTTCACGAGTCAATCGCATTAAACATTGCGAATGGCAGCACCAAGTCCGAGTGGCGGAATCGGTAGACGCGCTAGCTTGAGGTGCTAGTGCCTAATTAAACGGGCGTAGGGGTTCAAGTCCCCTCTCGGACACCATCAAAGACTCTCTAAGTTCAGAGAGTCTTTTTTAGTGCATTTACAGGCACAGCCAAATACAGGCAAAATCGTCCCTTCCCTATGATTTTTTCATGGGGTTTTATAGGCAACGG
>ERZ773046.294-NODE-294-length-34326-cov-9.488430_pt1 | contig 34326 bp, 48 predicted proteins | sample MGYA00580634_ERZ773046 | MGnify/ENA primary metagenome ERZ773046 (study PRJEB29015, sample SAMEA2738127) | human oral metagenome | biome: human oral; feature: human-associated habitat; material: saliva | place: China | collected 2159 ... | reverse complement strand
ACAAAGAGCAAAAGGAGAATACTGATAATGAGAAGCACGACCAGCATTTCAATCAAGGATACTAAAATTCTTGATTGAGCATAAAAAAGACTTGGCAGCATGAGCTACCAAGTTGACGTGAAAAACAAAAACATTCGGCACGCAATCGCCTAAAGGTACATCTATAGTGTACCTTTATTTAGATTAAATGTCTAATGATTTATCATGAATACATAAAAAAGGCTAGGATAACCCTAGTCTTTTTTTATCATTCTCATTCAGTCATGAGTCTGTTCCTTCTTTCTGTGATTAATTCTTCCAGTTCGGTCAAATCCGAACCCGTAGCATGATTTCTGATAAAGCTACGAGCGGACGACCTTTTAGAGAGATAATTTCTATGCTCTCTATTGTTTGCATTCCACTTCTTAGTGGCCTTTGCTTGTGCGTCCATGCGATCTACTCACTTTCCAAATCTAGCGACGAATAATTTATGATATAACTCAATGTCATCGTTAGTGACATCTAACAATTTGCCGTGAGATTTTTTAACATTCACGTATTTTTCAAGTTCTTCGACGTTACGCATGTTGCTGATGTCGTAGCCAGCTGTTAACAAACCGTACAACGCTTTGTGGATTTCTCGCAAATTATCATTTTCCAATTTTTTAGAAAGATTGAACATTTTGCTTGCTGTTGCAGAATTGTTTTTGATCTCGTCTGTGTATCGAGAACCTAAAATTGTTTGACCGTTTTTCATTTTGTTTTACCTCGTTTTATTTTTTTATGCTACTTCTTTGAGTTATCCAATGAAGTCGATTAATTCTTCAAAAGGAACTTGCTCTAAATCTTCATAATCTGTGAAGTCTTTCATGTATCCTTTCAAATCTTCGAGAACTTTTTCTTCAGTAACTTCTTCGTCTCCATCACAAACGCTCTTGTACTCTTCGACTAATTGGTTGATTTGTGATTGTGTTAGTGCCATTTTGTTTCACCTTGAGAACTTCTTTTGTTCTCCCTTTCCTTATCTTCATTTATATTATAGTACATATACTATAAATTGTCAACACTTTTGATAAAGAAATTTAAGTTTTTTTGCAAAATAAAAAAGCCCGGCACAAAGCCGGGACAGTTCAAGAAATTTATCGAAATAACGCCAAGTATTCTATGACTAGAGTATCACTTATCTAGTGAAATCACAAACATAAAAAAAGAGCTATGAGACTAACTCATGGCTCTTTGCCTATGATGGATATTCATTATAGCACAAAAAAAGCCCCAGCACAACGCTGAGGCTCGACCACTACTGCCATGGTATCCCTATTGCAGTGTGAGGGGAGGTGATATACTCCTTTTATTTTATTTTTGTTCGTGGTCTTAATTAAGCGAATGAGCCGAATGACGTTACACGACGGCCATTTTCTGATTGACCGACTGCGACATAGCGACGATTACCAGACCAGCTAATGTAGCTAATCCAGATATAGCCGTCAACGTCACACCAACCGTCATAGTTGATAGTTTCACCGGCTCCATAGACTGCCACAATTTCGGCGCCTAGACCTGCACCAGCACGAACATTAAGAGCTGAGACTTCAACTGTGAATGTTCCAGTTTCCTCGTTAATAGTAATTATACCATCAAAAGGCGTAGGAGTCGATGCAGGGGATTGTGGTTGATTATCCGTTGGGAAGTAGAACCATCCTACGATGCCGTCAAAATTACGTGTATTGTAACGTGCAGGACCGCCGATATATAGGCTGTCAGCGTTGCCGTCAATGTTTTGCTCGATGGTTCGCATGGTATAGCCGTCTGAATCTTCGATAACCAGACCAGTGTGCCCGTATGGGTGCCCTGCGATGTAAGTAGTATCCATGACAAACACAGCACCACGACGTGGACGACTGTCAAGGTTGCCCACTTGGTTATACTCGACTTCATAGCCTGCTTCTGCCGCTGAGTTGAGCAAGTCAATAGCGTTGCCCCAAAGAGCGCGGCCAAAGAAGTTAATTGAGATAGAGTTAGGCAGGTCAACGCATTGCGTTCCCCACGCTCCGTCTGCATCGGTACCGACTCCAGCGTCGGCTAGGTTTTCCGCAAATTGGATGATGTCATTATCTGTTGCCATACTAGTAGCCCTCCTTATCATTTCGTGGTTCGTGGTAGCCCAAGGCTTGTTCACTATCTCCAAGACCCTTGGTTGTTGGGTCTGGAATGATATTTAAGATGTTTACGATTGTCAAACCTACCAAATAAGGGTTTGATACAAACTTACCAAACAAGCCGAACACTGCATCCCAACTTGTCAAGTCTTGGAAATTAATTCCAAAGTAAGTCAAGATGGGTAGTGCAATCGCAAGCGCTACACGATACAAGAACGCTTTATTCTTTGAGTTAAAACGTACAGACCAGTTAATTTTATTCATCAGTTGATTTTCCTTTCAATTTTTCGATTTCTTTTTTAAGTTCAATCACGGTATCGACCAAGCGCTGGAAGTGCCCGTCGTCGTCTACATACCACAAGCCTTGTTGCTTGGTATCGCCAAACGTACGAGCAAATAAGCGACGTTCATTCCCTTCGCTTTTGTTCTTCCCGTTGTCGTAAGCGTCCCAGCTATCTTCCGGGACACGCGCTAATTCAAACCCTAGCAAGTTCTCGGCAGTGATTGAATCAATCCACTCGTACTCACCTCTCCAAGCAGCTTCCTTGGTTTCTGGGTCAATATAGAAGGGTGGATTATCTAAACCGTATAGATTAATACTGCCACTTTCTTTATCTTTAAAAAAATAAAATGGCAAGTTCATATTCGGGATTCCGACATCGCCCGTCGCTTCTTCTAAATCCTTCCAGACGTGTGGTTTATCTGAACCATAGTTAGACCACGAGTTCAAATCTTTAAACCATTTCAAGCTCTTTAAATCGTTGATATCCTGCTTGATTTGAGTCGTGTCAACGCTACCATCTGAGGTTGTGCTTAGACCATCAACCTTCTTTTCAATTGCATCAGTTCGCTTAAATAGCTCTTTAATGTCTCGACCGATGCCTTTAATAGTCTCTACAAGATTCATCACTGTTCCTCTTTTGCTTGATTATATGCAGATAGATAATCGACATCAGTCACAGCGTCAATCTTTTGGCCAAGCTCTGTCAACTTAGCTACGATAGCTCCGCTTGTGTCACCGTTAAGAGTAGCGATCTTGTCTGCAATCTCTTTGAGCGTGTCAAGATTCTCTGGAACTCCGTCCCCGAGAATCTCTGCTTTTAGCTGCTTGATTGCCTCGTTTAGTTGCTGTTCAGTGATTCCTGCGCTTGTTCCCTTGTCGTTGATTGCCTTACGCAAGTTCTTGATATCTGTACCGATCGCAACGACTACTGCTTCAAGTTTATTTTCTGCCATGTTTCATCCTTTCATATTTTAGCTAAGTTGTAAATTGTCACTAGATCTGGAAGCTTGTTTATATTATCGTTGTCTAAGTGCTTCCGTACTTCCTCAGCCAACGCTTTCATTTTGGGTCTTCGGTCGATTCTGGCACGCTGTTAGCTGGATTAAACGATGGTCGCACACGGATTTCAAAGTTGTCTGTCGGGAAAATGAACCCATCTAGTTTTAATTCCAACTTGTAACGACCAGGATCTACTGTATCTTTGAATTTGAAGTTGAAGCGACCTGATTCTACAGATACATCTTCATACAAAATTACTTTTTTCGCATTGAAAATGGCAAGCTTACCTGTGCCAGATAAGTCTTTCTTCAAGCCGTCATCGCCCAAAATCTCAAATTCAAATACTGATGCAGTGTCTCCCGATTTGATGACACACCCACCGTCAACTTGCTTGATGCTCGTCATGATATCATTCATCGTTCTCGTCGGTCTCCTTTTTTATCTGAAGGCGTCAAATTAAATTTATCCTTGTCAATGTTCATCTTGACGTACTTATCAATAAAAGGGATTTCCACCCCTAAAGCTGATAAGCTAGCTAAAATGCTAGAGGTGTAAGCTGCAATCATAGCGAAGATAAAAGTGTCAACGATACTCGTCAGATTCATGAAATTTGCAAATGGGTAGAACATGGCCACAAACACGGTCATTGCTGTGTGGCTGACTACTCCTTTACGGAACTTTGTGCTTGAGAGTTCGTGAGCAGCCCAAGCTCTTGATACACCCACAGCTATGTCTGAAAAAATAATTATCACGAGAATAGCTACCCATGGGTGCTCATCAATGCCGTGTGCATAGAAGTCTCGGACAACATCAAAGAGCCCAAAAATCCCATCTGGTTTATTGTTCATTGCTTACCCCTGTGCCGTTGGACTCTGCTAGGATTTCATCTTCAATTTTGTAACGAAGGGTGCGCAGTTCTTGCTCATCTTTACGCATCTGTTTGCGGTATTTAGCGTAGAGCTCAGCGTTAATAAGATTCTCTTGAACACTAGATACCGCATTCTCGTCAATGCTGATGTAGGTCTGTTTAACCAGAACTGTTGCTCCTTCTTCTACGACGTTAAATTCTGCATTAATTGTACGTTGTTTTGTAATTTTAAGTGACATGATATTATTTTCCTTTCTTTTATTCTTCGACTGTTGGATGCTCATCTTCGGTTATGTAAGTGACTGTTCCTGTGTAGACAGCACCTCCAAAACTTGGGTTTGAAAAATACATACTTCCATCAGGTTCAAGATGCCACACTGCGCATTCCTTGTGTGCATTGGCTACATTTTTGTTAACAATCAAATGTGTTTGTATGCAAGGTTTGAACCCATCGGGAATTTTCTCGCCCAATTCCTTGTATTCACCTTCGACGACAGAATAGATACCTCTGATTAAACTGAAGGTTACTACATTCCCGAGCCGTACTGCATTCGCTTTTACATCGAAACCTATCGGGATTTCTTTTTTAACAACGGGTTGGTTGGTTTGCACGAACTCAACCCATTTTCCAACTGTATTCTGCGTTAGTGTTCGCTTGAAGAATCTGCCAGAACTTGTTGTCAGTGATTGATGAATACCACCCAGACCTTCTATTACTTCTAAGAATCCTACTTGTTCTGTAGGTTTAGGCTTGCTGATAGGATAGTTCTTCATCGTGCTCATCACCGAGAAGAATCCTGTCGTTCTGTAATCGTCAAGGTTCGTGTTGTTATATTCAATAATCGCAGCACCTCGAACTTCTGTAAGCTTATGGTGCTGGATTGGTTTTGAGCCTGAATAAATCAATCCATTGACATCAAGCGCCCCATTTTCACGATATTTACCAATACCAACGCCTTGTTGGTCATAGGACGCGATAATTTTATCGGTCGGCACTGTATCTTGGAATTTTGAGTCTGAAAATCTGTCCTCTAGTTTCCCTGTAACTATGAATGAAGTATCCGCGGGATACTCTTTGCCCAAGTTGGCATTAGAACCCTTGAACTCAGAAATGCTTGACCATTCACCGCCAGCCGACCCATTATCTGCTACAACATTGCTCGTTCCAACTTTTGTTGTTGTAAAAGTCAGCTTCATGGTGTTTTTTTGAACACCATTCACGCTTAGTGGCGCTATTTTAGCAAATCTCTTGATGGTTAGTGTATCTGACTTCGAGCCACTTCTGGCAACCTCAAATTTCAGTGTTGGGCTGAAATAGAATAAAAATGTTATTTTGACCTCTTTCCAATCAGACCAAATCCCACGAGAGTCTTGGACTCTCCCTCTCAAGGTCATTTGAGTGTCTTTGTTTACAGCGACCTCACGGAATACCCCGCCGTTCGTTGAAACAGAATTGCTAGCACCAACAATTTCAGCGTAGTACCCAGCTATTGTAGCTCCATTCTTTGCTTGCGCCCCGTTGAAAACGACCTTCACAAGTGACATTATGGACACGAAATGTGTTGGCTCTGGAATTATCCTTTGAGTCGTTGGATTTGTATCTGTCAAAATAAATCCAGTGAACGATGGCTTCATGTTGTTTGTGACAACGCTTGCTGTTAGTGTTGCTGACTGCGTCTGGATCAATTTGCCGTCTACATAGGTATCAACATATATAGTACCTCGGCCAGTTGTTGCATCTGGTATGTCGTTGGCAAAATCCGCTGGGATTGTCCACTTGAACGATGTCCCAACATTGTCAGCAATTTTACCTTGCTTATTGCCCCAAGCGTAGCGCAGTGTGTGCGTGGCACCAGCTAATTTCCTATCAATAGTGATATCTACTTGATTGCCAATGAATCCCTCTGGAACGCTCACCGAACTTCCTCTTGGGATAGTTGTCAGTGTTATGCCTTGGTTACCAATGTCTAGATTTCCAGGGCTGTATCCACCCGATCCGTTGAAATGCGCACGCACACCGAAGGCACCAGACCCATCGTCAGCATGCCTTACAGTAATCGTGCGGTCAATCAACTGTATTTCAGAGTTTCGGTTAAGCATCGCTGGACTACCAGAGTAGTCAATTCGTTGCCCAAAACCATCGACGTAACCAGAACATTGATAGCTTGCAAATGTCCACCCTTGATTCAGCAATGCTAATCGAATACGGACATCACTTGTATTGGTTTGGATATTCTGTCCAACTTGGTCAATCCACAGCCTAATGCGATATCCACGGTCATTATTTGACCAAAATTCTACCATGATTAACTACCTCCCACGTATCTAATGACATTCCTGTCAGGATTGATGAAATCCTGCTCTTCTCGATAGCGACCAATCTGGATGGTTTTTGAGAAGATACCATTTTCGATGTGGATCACACCTTGTGAAATGTACATGACCTCATTACCAGCCGAGAACATTGAAATGCGTCCATTTGGGCTGAACAACATAGAGCTAGAGTTATCGGTTTTACCGATAACAAGCCCTTCATTTGATGAAGTCATGTAGCTGTCGATAAAGTTCCAACGTTCTGACATATCATTCAGATTGTTCTCTAGCTTAGCCACACGAGCGCTTGCGTCAGCCAAATTCTTCTCAGCTTGTGCTCGGTTGGCGTTATTTGCATTAACAAAATCTTGGTATGCCTTCACCCATTGATTAAGTATCTCAAGAGAGGCTTTAGCCTCAAGCTCGGCTTGTACCACTGAATTAACTTCGTTGAGCTTATTGAGCTGTGCTTGTGTCAAAACTTGGTCGGCTTTGGAATCGATGTCCTCTTGTACATCTTCAATCGCAGGGGCCCAGTCAGTTTTGACTGTCCCTTTTTCGATTTTCACTTCCCAAACCGACTTGCTAGCTGTTTTGTGATAGGTGTTTACTCGTAGATGATAGTTTCCTGTTGGTTTAACCCAAGTAATCAGCGTCCCTGTAGTCCCTGTCTTTAAATCAGACACGATCTGATAATTTTGGTATTTATCATCCATTAACCAGAGTGTCACATTATCGCTCTCGATATTTGGGTTGTGCAAGGCAGTAATATCACCGTCTGATTTTGCACTAATAAGGTATTTTTGATCCTGCTCTAAATAAACAGAAGTTTCGCTTTTATACAAAACGTTATTATCGAAATTCGCTGGTTTTTTATCCGGCTTAAAAGGTCCTTTCGAGCCTTTTAAGAGGTTGCGACCACCGACAGAAACGCTACCAGCAGTGTCATTCCAAGAGTAATCAGCTGGATTAGTGCTATTTGCTTTATCAAAGTTAGTACATATACCCAGATACCGTTTGGTGCCGTCTTGAGTCAAACTGAAACCAGTTCGGCCATCAGCGCTATCAGCGTAGGCAAAATGGACGTAAGCTGTTCGTCCGTCTGCTCCAGCTTTGCCCGGAATACCGTCACGGCCATCACTACCCTTCCACTTAGACCAGCGATAGTCTTGTGGATTCCGACTATCCGTAGTGCTGAAATCTTGGTACATACCGATGAAGGCCTTGTCGGTATCAGTTTGGCTAAAACCGCTACCAGACACAGTATCAGCGTAAGCGATGTGGGTGTACTGTGTTTTACCGTCAGCACCCTTAACACCAGGGATCCCTTGGTCACCTTTTGCCCCTTGCAAACCTTGTAAACCACGTTCGCCCTGCAATCCTCTGTCACCTTTTGGGCCTGCTGGCCCTGGGTCGCCTTTATCTCCCTTGACACCATTTCGGCCATCGGAGACATTTAAAAAAGTAACCTCTTCCGAAGCTACTTCCTTATTATCTACCCAAGCAGATACCGTTATCACAGTTGGTTTATTAATCTTGCTTGCACTCACTGTGTAAGTCAGTCCAGCTCCAACAATAGAGCCATCAATTACAAATCGATAAGTTGCGTTAACCGTCTGATTTCCTCGTTTTAACGTTGGACGTAGCGTTGACTGTCCTGTATTGTTTTTAAAAATAACACCGTTATCTGTCGAAAAAAGGATTCTGTAAGGCCTACTGTTTTCAACCATTCGTTCGAAGACGGTTCTAAGGTCTCCCGACGTTCTATTTTCAAGCTCTTTGAAATTACCAAAAGCCGTTGTGTTATTTGCTGGGTTGCTAAAGCTAATCTTTTGCTCAATAGCACGAGCTCTTACGTCGAGTGATGGGACAAAGCCCTTGTCGTGAATGGTGATAGTATCCCCAATCTCAACATCAACGAACCCATCAACTTCGTAAGTGATAGCTGGGTAGGCATTTTTTCGCAAATTCGCAATCCCTGCAGCACGGATAACTTTTGGATCATCACTGTCAACTTCTAAATCCTTTCGAATCCACTTATTATCTTGAGTCGAAGCCCCAAAAGTCGAAGGGTACAAATTAGCTGCATGAGGGGCATAGAGACAATTGCCCTCTTGTTTGAAGATAACAATCCCTTTGTCATTCTTTTCCTCCCAAGCCGGGAGACCATTGATATAGACTCGCACTTCAGGGCCGTTCTCAGGTTGCTCTTTTGCCTTACCGTACGGGACAATCATCGTATAGATTTCGGTTTTATCAACCTTTCTCGTCATCGATTTGATATTTTTTTCAAACGTCAAACGAATGTCGCTACGAATTCGACCTACACCAGTATGCGAATCGTCCGCTTGATGGTAAACGTTCAGGACGAGTTGTTTAATAGAGCTGTCGTCATTAAGTCTAGTCACAAATTCAACTTCAGCATTAAATTTATTAGCTAAACTCAATAGCCTTGCTAATTTCGTGTCTTGCCCTTCCCATTCAAGCGTTTTTTTCTGGTCAGAGACCTCATTGACACCGAGCGTTACCATCGCAAACTGAGGGATATCAAATGCATTGAGGTATTCTGCAAATGACATAGCTTTGTCAGCCTTGTAAGCATTCGTGTATTCATTTATCAACTCAAGATTCAGGTTCTCGCAATAGCATCTCACCCATCGCTCGTTTTCCTCAACCTTCATAATATTAAACAAGTACGTTTGCCCATTGTGTTTGAACGAAATGAAAGAGCGCTCGTTTAGTTGATTGTAAAGCGGTTGGTTTGCTGTATCGCTCAGCAATTCCTTTTTTGAAACGGTAAATTCGAATGTGCTAGATGCCGTCTCAAGATTGCGAGTCCAAGCATCGTCGTAGAAGTTTAACGTTTCTTGTTTTTCGTTATCAATGAAGCCAATCTTTTGTAAGTTGGCATCGTGAATCGTTAATAGCATTACAAATACCTTTCTTCAAATTTAACGGACACAGAGGGCCTGTTCGTGACCCACCTTGAGCAATAAACTTCGAGTTGAGACTTGCCAGGAGGAATTGTGATGAAATCAGAACCTTGCACAACATCAACGATTTTCGAAATATTATCTACTAGTACAGTGTCGTTCTCGCTGTTTATCACAACTTCTCCACCGGCCCTATATCGATTGGGAACTTTCCGGACCCCTACGACATAGTCTTTGCGATAAATAAAATCATCTAAGTACATGTGGCTAACTTGCGGTGCGTTCCCGATTTTGCTGAAGATAATGTGGATTTTATCCGATTTCTTACCTTTGATTTCAGGAATGGTATATCTAGGGTAAGACCCCCACCAGTAAAATTGGACGACATCGTCAAACCTTTGGATGTCTGACCACCCTCTAGGTTCGTTAAATGGGTTGTGCTCTTCTATGTGTGTCCCTAGAAACTGCTTTCTGTCAACAAAACGGTAGCCTCCCCTGCCATCGCTGGCTAAAAAGTTGTATTCACAACCCAGACCGCTACCACGTTTGTAGGTTTCGACGCCATACAAAAAAGTGCCACTTGCATCTGTGACACTAATTTTCAAATAACCCATCTGATCTGCAGAACCAAGCCAAAAAATTTGCCTCCACCAGAAGTACTCGTACAGAGCGCCTTTTACACCGCTGGAATCCCTTGGGATATCAAATGTAACCGACGCTGTCTGACCGCTCTGCAACGCAATGTGGGGGCGACCCCAAGCGTTGTCGATGTAAAGCGTGCCGTTCGGTCTGGTATCGTTGCTATCATTCGTGATACCAACGTTTTTCAAACCTTGTGACAATCCGTTAGGGATTCTGTGTTGTCCATTAGATGAAGCGTAATCAAACAAGACCTCTGACTGCTTGTAAGTCTCTGTATCCCCTTTTTGCCTATCGCCAAGCTCCAAAATACCACTGCTGTTAACCAATCCGATATAGCCATTCTCACTATTGTGCTTCACTGTGATTATCGGATGCGCATCAACTGATCCGTCGTTGACAAGGTCAAATACCAGTTTGCCGTTTTCTGTTTTAGGAGTTTCGAAACTTCGATATGTAGTTGAGTGTGCGACTCCATCTGGAACCATGAATTCAATTTCAGCTTGGTCATACCAGTCGGAAATGCCTTTTAAACTAACATCACCTTTTACTATAGCCAGATAGTATCTGTCTGGTTCGTCTGGCAATCTCAACTTAACAGGTTTGTCAGAATGCAACACTCTAGCCGCTCGTTCCCTGACACGATAAAACATGCCGTTATCAATTTTAGCTGGCTCGTTCGGATCCACAAAAACAATGTCTTCAAGATGTCTTGTCGCTAAACTCACTGTTAGTTTGATTTTTTTTGCACCAAACGAAACCTGTTGAATATTGACCCCGATTTTAGGGGCTGAATCTGTTGTTATATTGCGTTCGTTCCCGATTTCGTGCGACACTTTGATTAGTTTAAAGTAATCGTTCAAATCGTATCCATTGAATTGAAACACAGCCATTATTTAATACCTCTCATGCGTTTGTAAGTAAAATCTTTATCTTTCTGGTATGAAGTCAAATCGTCTCCTGTAGCGTATGCAAACTCTCGACCATCGACACTCAATGAGATTGGACGACCGATTAGTTCAGTGATGATATCCATCGCTTGTTCCAATCTGTCCATTCTACTATCATCTCGAACTGACAAATCAACGCTGCCACGAATTAAACCACCACCAAAACCATCAAACAAGTCGTTGTCTTCGAATAGATCTCTAGAATCTATTGCGTACTCACTAGCCACATCAATCATGTCTTTGATAGAGTCTTTGACAAATTTTACACTTCTATCAATACCTACAGCCATCCCTTGGCCAATGTAGATACCGACTTCATCACGGAATAGTCGTGATGGTGAATGGATCCTAGCTTTTGCCTGAGCTGCACGCTCTGCTTGGGCTACAAGGGCGTTAGCAGCAGCCGTTACCGCACCAAGAGCAGACATCATACCAGCGGCCAAACCTTGACCAATCATTGCCCCTGCTGCTCGCATAGCTCCTACACCGGCCATGGCACGGGCTTGTGCCGCATTAACTAGCGCACCCATTGCAGAAGACACAGCACCAATTGCCGATTGGATTCCTTGAGCAATAGCTTGCCCAGTTTGTTGACCAGCTTGTTGACCCATCTGGATCATTCTTTGACCATTCGATTGAACAGCCTGCGCCATTCTTTGCATTGCTGATTGCACTTGTGCCGCTGCGTTGTTCATTGCTACACCAATCAGTGGCGCTAATGTTCCAATTTGCATAATGGCAGTCGTAGCCATTGTGGCACTTGACGCAACCAAGTTGAACTGCGCTGGAATCAAAGCAATTGAGGCTGTCAATTGCATGACACTCGCAATTACCATAGTAAATTGACTACTAATCAGTGCAACTGTAGCACCAACAGCAGTGAGACTTGCGTTCATTGCAGTAAATTGTGTAGTCACCGCTTGAATAGATGCCCCGACCATTGTTAATTGGCTATTGAGCATAGACAGGATTGTCCCGAGCATTGTGAATTGTGCCCCAAACATTGTCACACCCGATGCAGCTACCAAGAGTTGACTGTTGATTGTAGACAATGCAGTTGTGAATGTCGTAAATTGGCTATTAAGCATAGTCAAAGAGGTACCAATCATAGTGAATTGAGTGCCTACGAGGGTTAGGCTAGTACCTAACATAGTCGTGCTTGATGCCATTGTAGACATGCCAGCAGTGATCATGGTTAATTGGCTAGCGAGATTAGTTAGGCTGGCAGTTAATGTAGTCATACTTGCATTAACCGAAGTCATGCTAGAAGTTAACGACGTTGAAACTGCACTAAATTGAGTCAATCCAGTAGCGGCTTGCATCAATGCTGGCGCAAGCGTCATGATTTGTGTTCTGAAGGCCGTGATAGGCCCCACAATCGCAGTAAGACCGCTAAGCGATTGACTAGCTTGGCTAGAGAATGTGCTGAACGCTGTTCCTGCTGTAGTCAATAGCGATTGCAGGTTAGTGAACGACGATTGAATACTTGTAATCGTGCTTGAGAAACGACTTAAACCTGCAACAGCGCTAGAAGCCGAGCTAGACACCTTGCTCATCCCATTACCAAGCTGAGTCATGCCAGTACCAGCTTGAGCAAGTCCTGCTGAGTTGTTACCGATAGAACCGACCCCCTTGGCTACCGCTGCAAGAGATGCAGCCATGTCTCCAAGGTTAGTGTTGGTAATCTTAACGACACCATTAGCAAGTTGGTTGAAACCAGAACCTGCTTTTTGAGCGGCAGTGCCGATTGAGTTGAAAACGTTAGCTAAGCCATCGAGAACCGACTTAATGGCACTACCTGCAGAGGTAATCACGTCTGAAATGCCTTCAAATGCTGACTTGATACCGTCACCGATACCTTGCGCCGCTGTAGCGATAGATGTACCGACTGATTGCACTACGTCAGCAATGCCTTGTAATGCTGTACCAATCGCAGACCCAACCGAGCTAATAACATCAGCAACACCACTAAGTGCCGTACTAATAGCCGTACCGATACCCATTGCAGCCGTAGCAATTGCCATTCCTGCCGCTGACACAACCGATGCAATGCCACTAAATGCAGCACTAATCACACCACCAATTGCCGTGATGATAGGCACGATTTGAGTTATCGCTGTAACAATCGCTGAAATGATTTGGCTAATAATAGGGGCTAATGTCTGAACGACTGTAACAATGGCAGAAATCACTTGACTGATAACTGGTGCAAGAGTTTGAACGACTGTCACAATCCCTTGAATCAAGGCCATAATGACCGGCGCCGTTGCTTGGATGGCTTGTACAATTACTTGCAAAACCATTGCAATCTGTGGCCCAAATTGTCCGATTACTTGAGCGACTTGAACAATGCAATCTGAGATAACCGGTGCGATTGCCACGATAGCGTTAGCAATTATCTGAGCTACTGCCGTAATAGTATCCCCGATGATTTGAACAATCGGAGTGATTGCGGTGGCTACTTCACTGATTGCAGAACCTAGAGCGGTTGCTAATCCACTAAATGCACTGATAATAGCTGGCAATGTTCCTAGAATAGATGTCCAAGCGTTACCAAATGCCGTGATGGCTGGTGCTGCATTGCCAATGGCAGTGCCGATAGCTTCAACCAATGGTGAAAGTTTAGCTAGTCCAGGCGCAGCTTCACCGACTGCCTTGACGACAGTGGCAAAGGCGGTTCCGAATGCTTCAACGATAGTTCCTGCCGCTTTACCAATGCCTTGCACAACAGTGCTAAATGCTGAACCTAGAGCATTTAGGATTTGCGAAACACCTTGGGATTGTGTGGCTAGTAGTGTGAATGAAGCAACGATAATAGCAATACCTGCGCCAATCCCGACCGCTGCGATAGCGACCGCTGCACCGAATGACAACAGCGTAGCAGGATTAAGACCTCTTAAGCCCTGAAGTGCTAGCTTGACAGCAGTTCCTATACCGGTCAATGCACTTTTTATACCAGTGCCTATGCCTTTAGCGGCATTCGCTATCCCATTGCCTGCTGATTTAATAGCACTGCCAATTCCGTTGAACAATTGAGCTATCGTTGACTTAGAACGTTTAACACTATTTGTAGCCCCGTTAAGCCCTTCAGTAGCTTTATTTTTAAAGGCACTAAACGGATTGAATGACTTAATCCAGTTCAGACCTCGCATAGCAGTATCAAACACTGAAAGTCCAGCCTTTGCAGTCATAAAACCTGCCACCATAGCTAAAACGCCACTAGTGATGCCATTGAGCACGCCTTTAGGGATAGAGCTTGCAAACTTAGATACTGCTGAAACGGCTTGAGATATCCATTTTGTTAACGTTCCAAAAGCCGTTCCTAGCGCTGAGATAATCGTCTGCATCTCAGAGCTACTAAACACATCACCAATTGAAGACCCAATGGTTTTAACAGCTCCCCAAGTATCTTCTATTGCTGATTTAAAAGCTTTGAATGCGCCAGTGTCTGAGAACGAGCTGATGAAGCTCTTAACAGACCTAGTAGCGATTGTTAAGCCTCTTGATAGCCCACTAACAATGTCGCCAACGCCAGTACCTAGCCCTTGAAATATACCCTTGAAATCTATGGCTTTTAGTGCCGCTTTAGCTTGAGTAGAAACATACTTAAACGCATTTGCTAAACCCTTGATGGCTCCTGTATTACTAAAGCCTTTCCAAAACGATTGAACGGTTTGGCTGACCCCTTTTACAACTTGGTCAATTGCTTTATCGAGTCCGTTTGCGAACTTCTGAATCGATTGTTCATCAATTTTGCCAAGAGCATCAATGATACCCTCGATTCCTCTGATTGCCTTGTTGCTAAGCTGTTCAAAAACTGGTTGCAATTTGGTTGAAACCGTTTCGTAGAGCCCGTCAACAGCTTCGTCTACAGATTTGTACCTAGTAGCCAAGCTCTGCATAGAATCGCCAACCCGTTTAAAGGCCTCTGCAAAGTCTTCAGTCTTAATTTCACCGTTTTGAATTTTGCTTACAAGATCATCTAGAGACATTCCCATCTCTCTAGCGACGGCAGCCATCCCTGCTGGTGACTGTTCCATCATCAGCTTGAAGTCTTGCCATTGAATCTTAGGCTTGGTCATCGCTTGAACCATTTGTTGGCTCAGCGTCTTCATTGCCTGTTTAGGATTTTCTGCAGAAGCGGCAAGACCACCCATAGCTTTTACCAAATCCCCAGCATCACTGCGACCGATTGCGGCCATCTGAGAGAACGTAGTACCCATGTCCGATGCAGAATAGATTGTCTGTGTTGCATAGTCTTGCATAGCCTTTTTAGCTGACGCAATTTCTGTTTGCCCCCAACCTAACTGGCTTAAGCTCCCATCGAATGTTTTCCAAGCCTTCGTTGAGTTGTTAAGCTCGGTCATCATACCACCGATACCACTGGTTATAGCGCCAATGCCCTTAGTGATTCCAGCACTAACAAGGTTAGCACCGAGCACACTTTTAAACATTGAGCCTAAGCCCTTGCTACTCTTACCGAGTGATTCAGCTTGTTTTTGAGCGTTCTTCAGGGCGCTAGATAAGCCGTTATCTTGTGCTGACAGTATCGCCCTTACATTGAATGTTTTATCAGCCATCTAACAACCCCTCCTCTCTTTTGAACGCTAAATTTCGTCTAGCTATCTGGATAAGATGCCTATTGTCTTTTTCATGATCTCCGAGAAGTTCTTTTTCACGACGGTCTTCGTCATAAAAGTCTTTAAACTCCTTAAAGACATACTTCTTACCGCCCTTGCTCGTAGCCTTGACACTGCGGTTCAAGAAGGCTTGCAAATAAAGTTTCTTCTCCTCTTGGATAAACCTTTTCGCATAAGCTTTTTGATACAGCCTCAACTCGTTTAGAGTCATTCGTCTAGCTTCTAGGAGTGTTGTTCCATACCTAGCCATGCAATTTGTGATTAGATCTTCGTAAGTCTCTCTTGAGCTCTTGACGTTTTCTAGGCTTCTTCTTGAGCCTCTAACATTCGTTTGGCTGTTTCTCGTGTCAATGGTTGCTTCTGCAATGCTGAGAAAAAATCCTCGAACAAGTTATCCAATCGTCCATTTTCAGCCTCACGTTCAACGAAGCGCTCAATTCCTTCTACGGATGGTTTTTGACGTTCTGTAGCAGTTCCAGCTTGAATGAGGTCTAGCAGAACAAGTGGGTTCTTTTGTTGCAAATCAACCACTGCATGCTGTACACCAAAACCAAATGCTACACCGTTTTGATTGATTGAATAGCGCTCGTCGAGCACTCGCAAGAAGTCAAATCCAAAATTCAAAGTATAGTCTTTGTCATTAATTGTGATAGTGTTCATGTTTTAAATTTCCTTTCAAAAATAAAAAGCGAGGGAAACCCTCGCTAACTGTTTTAATTATCAATGTCCAGTGATAGCAGTAGTGTCTTGGAAAGTATATTGGATCTCTCTGATTTGCTCGTCAGACAAAGTTGCTTCACCAGCTTGTGGCTTACCTTCAACAGACATCTCAGATTCAATCTCTACGAGCTCTTCAACATTCGCTGGGACTTCCCATGAAGACAAGCGACCGATTGCATAGAGTGCGCCGTATTTTCCATTTGTTTTTTTATCAGTCAAATCGATTTCCCAAACTTCGACCTTGTATCCATCGACCACTGACTGTTTCAACATTTCGTTGACTTCATCCTTAGTCCCGATTGCGTTGATTGACAAGGTTGTTTCTAGACCACCATCGGCAACAACTGCACCGTCTTTAGTTTTAGTGGTGTCCGCATCACGGGAATACTCCCACTTATGTTCTGTTTGCAGTGCCAATTTAGCTGCTGCTTTCGTGTCCCCGAATTTACGGAACATCAAGATTTTATTCTTACCTAGCTGTGCTTCTTTTACATTTGTATCAGCCATGCTTTTCCTCCTTAGTAGAATTTGTAAAATAAATAAATAATAAAGTGATAAAGCTCTTCGTCAGTGCTGTTATCACGGTTAGAATCGATTGACGACTCATTGACTTCCGCTGAGAAGTGCATCCCATCGATATTCTTGATAGCAAAATAGCTGGACAATAACTGCCCAGCCATATCAGATAACTGTTTACGGTCATCTACTCGTCCCCAAAGATGGACGGTTGACGACAAGCGACCTATTAAGCGTGATTTTGTAGCTCTGGGCAATGTTTGAATTTCGCCCATAACCACAAATGGATAAGATGCACTGTCTGACGGAAGGTAAGGGTAAGTAGCGAAACCGAGTCCCTCACTAATTCGAAAGAGTTCGTCATGTAGTAATTGGTCTGGTTGTTTCATATCTACTCCCATTTAGCTAATTCCTCGACCATCCCAGGGACAGTCGCTTCTAGTGCAGGAGCCATGAAAGGCTGTGCTGCCATCTTTCGAGTACCTACTTCAAGGTACCCAGAATATTTTGTATGAGCCGTCACAACAGCTCTATCACCCCCAACTCCAAGAGTAATCGAGCGACGTGTTGCGCCAGTGGTATATTTACCGCTGAATTGTGCCTTGCTAATTGCGTTCTCTTTTAATTTACTGCCGTATTTTTTTAAAACTCGTTGTCGACGTTCTGGATTGGCATTTTTTAGCAAAGATCGGCTCATCTCATCTAGCCCATAAAACGTAAGCGTAGCCATATTACTTCACCGTCTTATTAACGTACAAAACACTCCTTCCAGCTAGATATCCTCTAGCGGTTACTGGAATGTATTTACTGCCGTGATATTCAACGGAAGTCACGGATACTGTCACAGGGCTTCTGAAACGAATGACTAAGCTCGTAGCATTTAGCAAGCCTCCCAGCTTAGCTTGAAGGTCTAAGCTTGCACCGGTCACATTGCACTTAACCTCTTTGCGCCACTCTTCCCCTCCAACCATGCGACCTAGGGCAGGATCGTATCGTTTCGGTGTCTTATCGTTTTGATATTTGAGTATCACTGTATCCGTGTATCTCATAGAAACAACACGCTCCCTTCCTTCGATTGCCCAGAGGTTCCGAATGTTCTTTGAAGCATATCGTCATACGGCTTGAATTCGTTCTCGTTGTCGTAATAAGACATTGAGTGGCCATCTACCGTCTCGGCTTTAGCCCCTTCGGCTCCTCGACGATTGAAGCGTTTAATAACGCAATCTTCGAAGATAAAAGAAAAACCATCGTCAATGTTGACAACGGCATATTCTGCTTTGAAATGACTAATTACTCTGTTTAGCAATACCCTTAAGAGGTCAATGCTATCGTCGTCATCTTTTGAAATCTCAAGGTCCAGCATGACATTATCTAGGACCTTCTCTTGATCTAGTTCAGCCATGCTAGACCTCCTCACTCTTCAGTGTTATCTGTTGCTTTTTTGCGACTTGCTTTTTTCGGCTTTTCTTCAACTTCCGTCTCAACAAACCCTGCTTCAGCAAGTTCTTCAACACGTTCGCCGGCATAATCGTCACCAGCATAGTAAATAATGCCGTCAGTTTTATCCTGAAATGCTTTTAAAACTTTTGCCATAGCTACTCCTTTCAACCTACGCTACTGGAATAACAGTAAGCATATAACAGTCGTCCAAGCGTTCGAATGAAGGCAAGGCAATCATCGATACTTTGGTTTGGACGTTAACTGGATCAGTTGTTTTAGTGGTCGTAATCGCAATACCTTGGTCAACCACTTCAACTTGCGCTCCTGGAGTGTCCCCAGACTGCAAATCTGACTCTTCTGGAGTTGTACCGAAAACAGTAGAACCCAATGAACCGTTTGGAACCAAAGTCAAATGACCGTCTGGATAGAATTTGCTAATTTCTCCTTTGTCATTTCGATAAGTGCCGTTTTCCAAGAGAACCGTCACACCGTAATTGTCCAAAATATACGCTTCAACCTCGGCTTTGGTAACTGTTGTTCCTGAAGCTGCAAGAGGCTTGATGATTTTGACCGTAGATTCTGATTTACGAATCAAGCTAAACGTTTTGGCATTCATGATAGCAATTTCTGGCATCAAGCCAAGGCTTTGAGCTGTTTCGATTGCTTCTTCGAGGTCCGCAAGAGGTGTTGCTGTTGCTTGCGTCCAGTCTTTTGCAACTGTTTTCTTGTGGTCGTCTTTAACGCCATAGTCAATATCAACATTTTTTCCTTCATTGACAAACGCAATCTTACCAGTTGCGAGAGCTTGCATGCGCATAGATTCCAAACGAGCACGGGCACCTTGGATAAGTGTCATTTCGTCATTGAAAATGCCTTGTGTGACAGTCTCGATCAAACCAGTATTGTTAGAACCAGCGATTAAGTTGAGTTGTTGACGGTCAGCTTCTTTAACCAACATGGCTTCTTTGAAGAATGGCATTTGTTCGTCATGAATTTCAGCGCCCACACGTTCACGAATAGTGACATTAGTGTCGAATGCTGCTGGCTTCAAGACAACCGCACGCCCTGAAGACCCCTTGATGTAAGACAATTTAGTCCCAAGTTGTTTGCGTGCAGGGAAGATACGTTCCCCGAGCGTAGAATCCACATCTAATTGTGATGTGTTAAAATATCCAGCGATATTAGATGCCGTTACTGTGTCATAAATAAGACCCATTAAGCGTTACCTCCTTTTCCTGCAATAAATTTAACGAGTGGCAACGCTGTTTTAATAGTGTCGTCAACTGTACCGCCGTTTACTGCTTCTTTCCAAACTTCACCCGCATACAAAACAGATACTGTTTTATCAACAGACAAGTCTGCATCGTATAGAACGATTCCTTCTGGTGCCGTCTTGTTCTCTTCTACTGGTTTTGAGCGGTCATCGAAAATTGACCCACCTTTACCAGCTACCAAAGTACCAGCTTTAATGTACTTCTTGCCGTCTACGTCAACACCAGCAAAATTTTTATCAACTGTGGCAGTGACAGCTTTGTAAGGTAAAGAACGTAGAATGTTACTTGTGTCAAATACTTTTTTTACTGACATGAAAAAATCCTTTCTAATTGTTGGCTAGATAATCTTACCTGACGAACGAACAGCCTTTTGAGCCAAACGTGAGCCGTAATTGTCTGTGTTAGAAATGCCATCCGCTGATGCTTGAGGTGCATTTTGTCGGACAGTTTTCTTAACTTCTTCAGCAACTGCATTATTGAACACTGTTTCAAACTCAGTTACTGCTTTAAGTGCGTCCTCAGCGTTGCCAGCCATTGCAAATGTCTCAGCCAATGCGCTAGGTAAGCCTTTGGCTACCAAATCTTTCTCAACAGCAACAACAAGCTTTTCATGCTCGAAAGCAGCACGTTCCTTCTCAAAGCTCTTTTGCTGATCCTCGAACTCTTTTTTAGCTCTATCTTGAGCTGATAGATTGGCATAATCTTTTTCTTTCTGTAGAGCATCGGCTACTGCTTGAGCTGTACGCTCTTGTTCACCCTTGTCTCTGTTACTCAAAGCAGTCTGTACCGCTTTGTTAATCATGCTATCTAATTCAGATTGAGAACCCGGTGCTTTGAAGTCGCTCGCAGGGGTTGGGTTGTTCCCTTGCCCTTGGTCTTGGCGACTCTCTTGTTGTCCGTTAGTCTCGATAGTGTTATCTTGTTCCATAGTTTCCTCCTACCTAGTCTCATGAGTAGCGCCCCTTTCTAAGCCACGATAAGGCTAGCTACGCCCTCTCTAGTCTTGTCTAGGGTATTTACCCACGAGCCACGCTAGTATTGTTTATTTAGGGCTTAAATTAGCCCTATGCGCTGACGAGGTATCGAACCCCAAGGCCCCTTGGCTAGCACGGCTATCAGCGCATAAGAAAAAGCCGTATTGCTACGACTTCAATTATTTATTTCATTAATCCGATTATTTTATCTGGATCAGTAAGAGCTATCTTCTACATACACCTCGGCCATCGCACAACGGCAGTATGGGTGCATCGGTGGGGCGTTTAGACCACTCTCCATCTTATCAACCGGGACGGGTTCTCTCTCAGTATCACGACCAACTTGTTTGCAATAATCGCAAGCCCTCGATTCTGGCATGAGTTTAAAATACTCAAAGCCATTTTCTTTCATGATATCTTGCTGAGCTAGCGTCTGAACTCTAGCATGTTCCGTGATTGCCAATCGTTCAGCGTCAGTACGAGATACATCCATGTATTTGCGGATTCTCTGAGCGATGGTTATACCGTTCTCTCCTCGAATAAGAGCTCTGGTCACTTCCGTTTTAACCAATTTGCGCAACTGTTCCTGTCTCTTCCAGATACGCTCCGACCATTTAGCGCCTTCGAAATTAGCGTTAACAGCCGTCGTCATGTACCTTTCAAGTGTTTTCTTGTTAGGCACCGTCTGATCAAGCAGGCTTCCTCTTACAATTTCGCTCTTATAGCCATTCGTCAGATAATCGTTAGTTAATTGACGTTCGCCTTCAGATAAAACCAATAGTTCGAGTTCTAACTCTTGGATAAGAAGCTCTTGACGGCCAACAGACATAGAAAAATTGTAATCTCGAAGTTCCTTGTTTGCCTTTGGGCTAAAATCTTTGTCAGCTACATACTGTTTGGCTTTAGCTTCAAAAGCCTTGATATCAAAACTATCTGCTCTTCGTTTCGCATCACTAGCGGTTAATCCGTTTTTGTCAGCGAAATTTTGGATATAAGCATCTAGTTCTTTGCGCAACTGTGAAAGTTGCAAATTATATAGTGCTTCAAGTTCTTTCTTAAACTCAGCTTCACCCTTTTTATTGCTCGCTTCTCGTTCTTTCTGAGCACGTTCTGACCAGTATGTCATTCATCAGACCTCACAGAATCGCTCGTATGCGTTCCTTCTTCTTCGTCATCGGTATATTTACCCACTTGCCCGCTAAACTCGCTAGAATACCCCTTAAAATCGATTTTAGAGACCTCTTTATCCACTCTGTCGAGTTCCTCGGCTGGGCTCTCGACCAAACCAGATAAACTTAGAGCGGTTTCTTGTGACACTTGACCACCGAGGCCTGTCAAAATAGATACTTGCTCGGATAATGATTTCGGCAAGTTTGGCGTGAATGTTATTCTCAAGAAGTTTTCATCAAACGCTTTGAATTCTTTGACCAACTCACCCACACGGCTAGCTAAACGATATCGACGCTTCAAACCCTTTGTAAATTGCGATTGAGTCTCAATACGGTCTTGGTCAAGCCCAAACAGTTTGTACTTCATTGCCTCGCCGGACGTGTTGCCTGAAAAGTTCTCATCAGCCATGTCGGGAGTGTTAGTGAAAGTGTGGATATCTTTATCCAGCCTAGTCTTGTACGCTTCGACACCAGACACATCGTAAGACTTGGTTAGATATTCAGCTTTAACCGTCCCTTCCTTGCCATCCGCAGCCTTCGGGGGAACCAATTGCATTAAGCGTTTAGCTTTCATGTCTTCAGGTTTCATGTTTGCAGGCAAACGCATGTTACCATAAATAGCAAGGATAGCGTCAGCCATGTCAGACATGTGATTGGCAGTATCAGATTCAGCCGAATCATATAAATCGATTAAGTAAAGCTCGGTTTCATAATCGCCAATCCCGTCAGTGTTGTTCAAATACTCCGTAATCGGTACAGTGCCAAATGCGTGAGCAGTGACAGAAACCTCTTTTAGATCTTCCGAGTAGTCCAAAACGTGAATATTTGTTGAAGTGTATACTTCAACGGTTTGATGTGCGTCAGAGAATAAATCGGCACTGTAGTATCTAACTGCTACTAATGAATTGTCTTCAAGCGAATTGTCGTAAATGATAAACGTATTAAGAGGGTTTAACTGCTTGATACGTGTCTGGTCGTCCTCACTTCGATAAATCAGCTCGTAAGCACGCCCAACTTGCGACAAATCTCGGATAAGATTACGGTTCAGCGTATCAATGTCGTTGTTTCGTCCGATTTCCTTGATAGCTTCGTCATTTTGCGAACCGCTGACACTATCATCATATTCAACCCGAATAGGATTACCAGCTAGATATCCCGTTTTAAACTTACTAATCATGCGCCCGTAATTGTGGGCGGCACGTTTGTCAGACATCTCTTTATCCTTGCGCCTTCCAGCTTCAAGGACACTGTGGTTATCCCCTCTGGCATAATCAAACAATTCTTGGACTCTTGGACGTTGACGCAATTTGTGATGGTTAATGAAATTCTTGAGCAATGCCCAGTTATCTTTTTTTAAGTCATCAACACTTTTAGCACGGTATTTTGTGCGCGATTCTCGATGAAATCGCAGATTCAAAACATGCGATTGTCCGGTACTATCGACAAATACTGTCCGTTCCATTCTTCCTCCTTCAGCTAAACATATCAATCAAATCATCATAGCTTGCTCGCTCTGTGCTGTTAACAACATAGTCTGAATAGAGCGCATATCTCACACTATCCAGCACGTCATCAAACTCTTTTAACGGCTCATCTCTTGTGCTGTTCTCTTTCCATCGATACTGGAATATCTCATCAAAAAAACGAGGTACAAAGTCTCGCTTAACGTATAATCTTTGTTCTTTGAACAACTTAGCGATAAGTTCGATGCCAGCAATCACTGACTTATTAGCATTACTGATATCAAAACCCTCATTGTCAAATCGCGCTACGTGCTCTGGGCGGGCGCTATCAGCATAGAATGGAATATTCCCATAGATATTAGTTAGCTTCCTAGCTTGCTCCACCCACCAATCAATCTCTTTGAATTGCGAAGCCACGCCATCAACAAGGTAGTAATTGTTATCCACACCTTCACCGACAATCACGATTGATCCATAGTGAGTATACCCCCAGTCAATCCCCGCAAAGTAGCGTCTCATGTCTGGCAGTTCATCAACTACATGAATCTTAGTGTCATAATCAGCATAGATAGCACCTTCTGCTACAGTCCACAGTCCTAAAATATCTCTATCGTAGAATTTCCCCTTTGGCGTGGCCGCTTTGATTGAATCGATGTAGCGCTTCGATAAAAAAGTATTATCGTCAAGCTTGAAGCTAAAATCTATAATCTTGCCATCGTTCTTGCCGATGTAATCTCGATTAAGCCAATGATTAGGGTTGTCTGGGTTACTATCCCACACCACACGGGCACCCTCGCCAGAACAGCGTGAGATAATTTCTTTAAAAACAATCTCGTTAGCTAGTGACGCCTCGTTTACATAAGCTCCAAATGCCGTGAAACCACGGGCACGTTTAAGCCCAGATATAGAGCCAGTGTATACTTGCACGACTTTTACACCGCAGAATACGAAAGAGCCATGCTTGTCATACTTCGGCTCAAAACCGTATTTGTTGTAAAGTTCTTGCAGCACATTGTTCTGTATCGATGTTGACGACGTACCCGCTAGGATGTAAATAGGTTCATCCACACCCAAACGGTCTGCAATCTTCCTCACACGGCTTAACTCGGTCACAAACGTATCGTTGTTAACGACGGTCTTGCCTGCACGTTTAGCGCCGTGAAGCCCACAAATAAACCAGTCATGATTCCAGATATAGTGCAATACGTCTAGTTGCCGTTTTGTGTAGAGCTTAGTCAAGTCCATCGCTTACCGCCCCTTTGATGATATCGAGGAAACCAGCGATTTTCTCGTCTTGCCCCTCATCACCGCCGATTTGAGATTTGAGTTTTTCAATCTCAAGTTGCAGTTTCTCGGCTTGCTTAGCGGTTGGATAGCGTTTCAAGATTTCAGTTATAGCTTTGATAACCGTGTTGTTATCAGCTTTCTTCGTCACCCGCTCGACTTCGCCAGTGACGGGATTCATCATGAGGACTTCTTCATCACGCTTACCCCTTGCAATATCGGATAAGATGGACAAGGCTTCTTTAGCATCCATGATGTTCTCGCTGTGCATTTTCTCAACTTCGGCATCGATATAGCTCTTAATTTCAAGTTTTTTCAAGTTTTGTCCAGCGATACGCCCAGCTGTCTTCTCGCTATACCCAGCATTAATCGCTGCTTGTGTAGCATTACCTAGCTTGATATACTCGCTAGCAAATAATTTCTGTCGTTGATTTAGCCCAATATGTCCACCTCCTTAATTGCATAATAAAAAGACAACCCACAAAGTGAGCCGTCTCTGAATTTTCTTCGATAATATAATAATACCACTTCAAACAGTTGTTAGACGCCGTGAATTAACCGTCAAAATACCGTTATTTCAACGTTCCACAACTAATTTGCCATCTCTATACAATTCTGCAAATGCTAGGATAGCATTATTAAGTAGCTCTTGAAAGGCTGTCCTTTCGAAACCGATTGCTTGGGCAATTTGCCAGTTTGGTTTCGGTGGGTATGCCAGATATTTCTCTATCAGTATTCTGCGATAGTCTGGACGATATAGCCCGCTAACTGCTTGCTCTATGGCTTCTAGCTCGTTCATAGCATCGACACGCCTAACTGCGATATTTTCCACTGGTCTACTCACTCCGCTGCCACCTCTTGGCATAAAAGTGAACTCTTGTGTAATCTTCTGCTCGGCGCTATCGTGTGCTATCTCTCGCCAGCGTGGATATTCTCGAAGTTTTCGCTTGCAACCTCTGATAGTTGCTTTCTCATCAATTTCCGGCAATAGCATTGTTCTGTCCTCTTTGGTATAATAGTAGTGTTGACTTTCAAAGAGTGCCGGCCATTGTGTCGGTCTTTTTTATTTTAGCTCAAGAAACGTTAAGAGATTTTATTGAAAAGATTGAATAAGTGTTTATTCTTGGGGTGTTTCTCAAGCCTTTTATCACCTCCTTTCTAGCCATTGACACCAGCAAAGTCTTTGGCTTTTTTTGTAATGCAAGATATCAATAAGAAAGAGGGTTTTTCACATCCTTTTTTTCTTAAAAATTTGCTGGGTTTTGTTTGAGCAAGGTCTGTCAGCTTGCTCGATGTTGAAAAGTGTTCAAGCCACTAAAAATCTATATCTATTTTTTAGCTTCATTTTTTATTTTTAGTGTTTTGACAGACAATGACTGGCAAGAGGAATCGAACCCCTTGAGCAACCATTCCAGCCAGATATAGTGAAATCATTTTTTGGAGATTTTCCTCCTTTGATTTGAAATAATAAAAGAATTATGGAGATTTCTGACCTATATCTACTTGCAGGCATAAGCCTTGGATAATCACGCCACCAGTATAGACGCTTTAGATTTGGTAGTTAAAATCTATTAAGGGGGATTCCTCTTTTCTAATTGTTTATTTACTGGATTTTGGTAGCATCCACGACCAGTCACGCTTCTGCTTGATTTGAATGAAATGAAATCAAAAGGCTCCTCTTTTCTAATGTGTATTGACTGGTAATAGCTAGCGAGGGAGTCGAACCCTCGTAAACCGTTCTAGCTACACGCCTAGTGCATAGGCTGTATAAAGAGCTTTTCTGACCGTGGTCTTCTCACGGCCTACTTTGCCTTTTTTACGATATTCTAGGGTTATGCGGTCAACTTCGTTGTCTAGTTTCTCAGACCATTCGTAGTTATTGAAGACGTAATCAACAATTTCGCTGAATAGCTCTCTTGACAGCATTCCTTCCATTTGAATAACCTTTAACGGTGTTAGGGCGGCTTTTTCCACATAGCAACAATTGAGGGCGCTTTGGGTATTGTTAGCTGCTTTTTTATCACAGCCTTTAACGTATCTAATATAGTTGTTTAAATCGTTAGGGTGTTCCTTGCGTAAACCTTCCACTTCTTCCTGTAATCGTTTAAACAACCCCTCTGGCAGTCCAGCGTTGGCTTTATCCAACACTGGGCGTGTGGTTTTGCCCCTTGTGTAGTGTTGTGACAGATATGCTTGTAGGTCGTTATAAAGCTCATCAGAAATGATGTCTTCTAATCTGTCGACAGTCGCTGGCGATATCCTCGCACGTTCCACGACTGCACTATTAAACGCTTGATAAATGATGCGAGCTTGTAACTCACTGCACTGCTTGACCTCTTGGAAGAACTGCTTATAAGAGCCTTTTTTGTGTGTTTTTCTAAGTTCCGCATGTTCACTGACTAAGCGTTGATAAAGCTCTGGTGTCAGTCCGGAATATTTGTAGGTTTTGCTCATGAGCTCACCTCTAATAGTTCCGGATTCTTGTATATATCCCCTGCAATTTCGCAGTCGGTATGTCGTAGCCACAATTCACATCCGTATTGCTTAGATTCAAGGCGATATGCTCCGCCTCGATGTCTTACAACTTCGTAATAAGTTGGCTCAGAATAGACATTCTTAGCCATTTTGACTACATCCCCTTCAAAGATTTCTTTGCCATTTTTATCAGTCAGTCCAGTTGATTGCATTAAAACACAATCATTACTCTTGCACATCCATGTGATAGCGTCTCCGATGAAATCAAACTCACCATTATAGAAATTGATTTCTTCCACATCTACCATTTCTTTATCTTCTTTAAGCCACGCTCTAAATCTTGTTATCATTGTCCTCTCTCTTTCAAATAGCTGGGGATATCATCCCCAACATTCACTTGGTCATACTGTTCCTTGCTGACAAGGAATTTGCCGTAAGCCCCACAATCAATAGTGTAGAGATCATTAATTTTCTCTTTCCCGGTCAGCTTACCGTGCATCTCTGCGCCCACGTTATCCACTTTATGGATAGTTACTGTTTCTACCCTGCGTGGCACTGTCAGAACGTAGTAGACTGACATCATGTTGACAACCAGACTGACGACTAAGATGACGCTTGAAATAGTCAAGCTATCCGTGTACCACTTTTTAGAGGTCTTCTTCTTTGACGAAAGTTCCATTAATCATCTTTCCTTTTCTATTCTTGATTTCCTCTTTCATATTTTGACCGCAAAGTTGTACATCAACAAATAATCATCTAAAACTTTATGGCATTTTGTGATGAAATTCAGCAAATCTATATCAGCATTAAAATATTCGATGAGAACGAGTTGATTAGCCAAGTGATTTTCAAGACGGTCAATAACCATTTGATCTAATTCAGCATTAACTTGGTCAATATCTATTTTTTCTTTCTCGACTGGTTTTGTAGGCATTACCCAGTCAAAATCTGAATTTAATTCGTCGGTTTCTCGATATTCAACTTTCTGATTTCTGCAATCATAGATTTCTTTGGAAATTTTAGGGTTTTCCTTCTCTTTGTCGATCACTAGAAAAAGTACATTAACAGGAGTGTCTTCGAAACCATTTTGAATGACGTTCAATTCAACGAGGTTATTGCCAATTAGCTCACGCATCTTCTTTTCAGTTTTACGGTACGCAACCCCTGGGAACATGATGTAGAATCCATAACGCTTAGTGTGGTTCAGTGATTTTAACAAAAATACGTCATCAACAACGCCCGATTTTTTCCACGGGAAAAGTTCTTTGATAGCTTCTTGATCTTCTCCTGGTAAATCTTTTAACCTTAAAGAATAAGGCGGATTCATCACAGTTGCATCCACCTGGATGTCGGTTTGATAGGTGAAGAAACTTTGATTATTCACTATTGCATTTGGAAAATTGGTTTTCAAAGCTTCACAGCTTTTCCTCTGGATTTCTATCGCATAAAGAGCTTTCATGTTGATGAATTGTTCCAATTGCCCTGAACCTGCAGCGCCGTCGAAGATTGAGATGTTTTCGCCGCAAAAATGTTTCACTTTGTCTGCTAAATATTTACGCAATGGCTGTCCTGTTATGTATTCAGCAAATTTATTGGCCTCCTTGCGGTTGTTATGCTCTACAAACTCCACCTATTCCACCTCTTTTACTTCTACTCCCTCACAAGAAAATACCCAACCAAAATCAGCGTCTTCTAGTTCTTTGTGTGTGTGTGTTACTCTGAATCTATCCAAACTTGTATCGTCATCTTCAAAAGACCACGTATTTGAAAATCTGTCACAGTTCAAATAGCCCCTATCTCCCTTAATTCCTTTGATTCTGACCGTATATCTAGGTTCTTCCTCCACCTCATACCCGAACTGGTGCATGTTGACGAGGGTTTGGATAGCGTTTTTGGTGTTGTAATACCAACATGCAAAATCATAATCTATTGGATTTTCATTAAAATATCCAGCACTCAAATGTTCGAAGAAATCCCGAACCACACGATGTAAGTTTAAGTAAAATTCATCCTTATGGCCCTCATACCAATCTGCCACGTACTGCGGCACTACTGGTTTAGGGAAGAACGAATCATATAAATCTTCAGCGCGGGCTATTGAAAGGCGTCCTACTGTTGCCAACTTCTGTACTGCTTCATCCTTGTTCATCATTTTGTACTCTCCTTATAAATGATTAGCGCTGATGTTCTGTGAATAGCGTCGTATCCAGCCTTAAATGTGCTAACTTGATATTTAATATCGACCAACTCAATGGCTTTGTTTTTCGACAAGAATTCCTTGATCAATTCATCTATGTGTTTTTTTCTAAATCCCAGATTATCTGTCACTATTTCGTGCGTTCTAATCATCAATTTCCTCCATCCAGATAATGGCGTCTATTGCCACGCTTAACTTTTTTTAACGCTTCAACGTATTCCAGTACCTTGTTCTTATCTGTAAAATGGCACTCTTTAACATCATCCATTGTGCGTGCTGCTCTTACTACCCACCGCATTCGACTAACTCCACCGTATACATCCTAGAATTGCGATATTTAACACCTCTCAAACGATGCAACTCGTTGATAGCGTCGTTTTTGTTATTGAAAATATGCTCACTGTCTGGCATATTGTCGAAGTACACGATAACTTTGTATTTCATGTCATTCCTCACTTCTTTCTCTATAAATTACTGTGGCAGTGTATTGCACAATTCCATAATCCATATCAATGTTACAAGCTGTTCTAACATCCAGCAATTCGAATCCATTTTCTTCAATCCATTCATTGATAGTTTCATCTAACTGGCTAGATTTATTATTAGTAATAAATATCTTTACTTTGCGCATAGTTCTACCATCTTTCTTAATAATTCCTCATCCGGTAACTGCTCCAGCGTTAGTATGCGGTTGAGTTTCTTTGCGTTGATTCCTAGCTTTGCGCTGATAAATTCCATGTCTTCGTGATTAGCCCAAAACCACGGTGCATATACACCGACAAGTTTGTCTTTGTATCTACTGTTCATTCCAATTCCTTGATCTCTAATTCAATGCGTGGGTTAGGACTGTACTTCTTGCGAGCTATTAAACCACAAACGATGCTGTCATCCGTCCAGACGATACCCTTCTTATCAACCTTGTTGTAACCAGCCTTTGAGATGCTATCAAATAGTGCTTTGACAAGATTATCAATATCGGGTTTTTTCGCATGCCAAAGCCTTTCATCCATGAATTTCTTGAATGCGTCCCATGTTTTAGCTCTCGCTTTTGGCGTGGGCTTTTTTGATACATTAAGCGGGGCCTTCATGTAAAAGACGACATCTACTGAAATAGGCCCGTCGTAGAATTCCCCATCATACTCTTGCTCAATAAGTTGCGAACATTGACGGCGCCACGCCTTCATTTTAGGGTCTTCATAAGTTCCAAACTTGCTAAATCGTGGCCTTGTTTGAGGTTTAGGCTCGATGTTTAAAGTCATTTTCATAGTGTCCCCACCACAATCTCGTAATTATCAAGCGTTCTCCCACTTTTAATAACATTGCTCAAATAGCTTTTATTTCTCCCGAGAAATACACTAGCCGCTCTTAAACTGTCGAATTTCATTATTACACCGTCCGCCTTACTTACTAGAGTCACTTTCTTATTTGTTTGCAACAACCCGTTTTTAAAAGCATGTCTTATATTTTCTGACCTCGTCACCCATTCAAGATTTTCTACGGAGTTGTCTAAAGGGTCGCCGTTTTTGTGATTGACATAGTCTTTATTTTCTGGGTTTGGGATGAAAGTTTGAGCAATCAGCCTACTCACTAGGTGAGTTGTCATCTTTTTGTTTTTCCACAATTTCACTCGCTTATCATAGTGATTGCTTCTTTTCCTTTTTTCTATCTGAGGTTTTATCTCTCTTTGCTTCCAAACCCTTTTTATTGTCCTCCCATTTATGCGACTATAGGTTGTTTTATTTTCACAGGACCAAATCGTCCCGTCTGAATGCGCTTCATATATTCCCTCATACCCCTTTATTTCTTTAACATCCATAAACCCTCCTTGGATTAGAATGGCAGCGTGTCACTGCTGATGTCCATAGGGTTTGCGTTACCGTATGGGCTGCTATCCCTTGCAAAGTTTGGCCCTTGCTGTTGCGGTGCTTGCTGGCCATAGGGTCCTGCATAGCTGTTGTCATTGCCAAACGCTCCCGACGTGTTGCCTTGATTTGCATTGCCACCTTCACGCACTGCACGGCTTTCTAGCATTTGGAAGTTCTCAGCTACTACCTCAGTAACATACACTCTTTGGCCTTGCTGATTCTCGTAGCTACGAGTCTGGATGCGTCCAGTAATACCAATCAACGCCCCTTTTTTAGCCCAATTAGCCAAATTCTCAGCTTGCTGACGCCAGATAACACAGTTGATAAAGTCTGTTTCACGCTCGCCGTTAGCGTCTTTGAAGTTGCGGTTAACAGCTAGGCTGAATGTAGCTACCGCGACATTGCTAGGCGTATAGCGTAACTCTGGGTCTTTGGTCGTTCGTCCAACCAGCACGACATTATTGATCATTGATTTTCTCCTAGAATTTCATAATTTACAAAGTTGTCATCAAGTAATTTAGCGAATTGATGCCATTGATTCTCACCGCCATGGAAAGTAAGAGCAAGATTGACCTTGTAAGGTTCAGCGGGATTGCTAGGTACTTCCTCAACGGGTTTAGTGTCTTCGATAACCTCACCAGTTTCAGCGTTGACCGCTTTAATTTCCTCGCTTGCTGACTGTTGGGCCATTGCTTCAATCTCTGCTAGTCGTGCCGCTTCTGCTTTCGCTTTAGCTTCCGCTTTCTGCTTACGCTCAATAGCTGCATCACGGTCCTTTTTCATTTGTTTGAGAATTTCAACTAGAGGTGTATCATTCTGCAACGCTCTAGTGTATGGTTCAGCCGGCAACTCATAATCAAGGGCTTGTTCCTCAATCATGGCAATATTAGCCTTGTATTCTTCTAGTCGGTCATACTCAGCCAATACAAGAGCGTCGATTTCTTCGATAGTCTCCTTTTTGAGTTCCATCTTCTTGTCTTTGAAATACTTCTTCAAAGAATAGCCGTCGTACTTGTCTTTAAACGTGTCTTTATCCAACCCTGCCAGCTCGCACTTTTCTTCAAATACCGCTCTAACGTGGTCAGCTCGGAGCAGTCTTTGGTGTTCGTCAATCTCATCTCGTTTGCTACCTAATGTTTTCAAGAGTGTTTCCAAAGGCCCTTTTGATTTGTTGAAATTAGCTTCAAACTCAGTCAGTGGATTCTTGTAGACTTTTGCGATATCTTTGCGTTTGGTTTCAAGTTTAGTCAATAAGCTATTGAAACGTCTAAACACCTTCTTAATATCGTCGTATTCCAAATTGTCTAACTGCTCGTCTGATAGCTCGCTAACTGCCGCTTGGATAGCTGCATCGAATTTGTCAAAATCAAAGTTGATTGTTCCCGGTGTATAGACCGGTTCGATTGTTTCAAGAAAATTGTTCGTTACGTCCTTCATGTTTTATCCCTTCCGATTGTTAATTTGTGTTTGAATGTCGTTAGTTATCACATCAAATCCCGGCACTAGCAACTCAGAGAATACGTTGAGTTTGTACTTTTTCAAATAGTAATTAGCTACTGTTTCAACTGATTGCCCAGTAATCAAAGCTAGCTCATTGATTTGCTGCATGATTGTGTCATGTTGCTCGTTGCTAATGAAGTTAGGTTGTTGATCGTTTCTTGACTCGTAGCGTGCTTGTTGCGGTTGCTGATTTTGATGGGGTTGAGGGTTGTGAGGTTGGTTTGGTCTCAAGCTTTCCTCTGCCACTTCAAAGTGATCCACATCTTCCTCGCCAATTGCAAATAGCGCTTGCAAGGCGTACTTCCCGGCGTATGATTGTACAGCTCCTACCCACTGCGGTTCATTCATTTGCTTTAAATCTCCGTTGCGAGTTTTCAAAATCGGCACGGGAGACAATTCTGCGAATGCTACTGCCTGCTCTTTCTCCTCTCGGTTAGATGCCGTTGCAATAGCCTTGATAAAAGTCTTGCCAGAAAATTCGACTAGATCATAGTTGACTACAACGCTCCAATTTGATTTCAAACTTTTAAAAACGTTGTAAATATCCTCGGCGTGCCTAGAAGCGTACTTGGCAGTCCCTTCTTTCTTTTTTTTAAGCTGCATTCGTTGTTGCAACTCTGTGAATGTCATTTCTTCCATGTCATATCCTTTTTATATGCCCCTAATTCTCAATTTTTGGGGGTTATTTGCCGTTTTACCGTTTCTCTAGTGTAATTGTGCCACTAGATTGTTTAGGACGGTTACAAGCGATTTTAGAGCCATTTCTTGCCCTTCGACTTTTTTAGGCGCCAAAACTCCTTTTTGAGCTTGGTGTTCTCTTGAGCCAGTGACAAGATTCTGTCTTGCTGACTATTGATGATTTTGCCCAGCTCTCGACCTAAATTCATGTACTTGTTCCGCCATCGGCTTTCGACTTCATACGTTTCTTGTTCCATATTTAATACCTACCCTCCCACCGCTACATGTTACGTTACTTCGCCAAAAATTCCATAAGTTCTTCAAGTTCGTCTCTCGTGGATTTTTCACGTTCTGTGCGTTCGAAGTCCGAGCCGTCAAGTTTAGTTACATTGTATTCGGCTTCTACGATAAGCACTTCGCAGCCAAACACTTCAGCAAGTTTGTCGAGTTCGTCTTTTTGTTTTTCGTATGGTTCAAGCGGCATAGATAGAGCGTTGTTTAAATCTTCACTGAAGCTCGCTTCGAATGCTAGACTGCCTCTGTCTTTGTATTTCCTAAGAAACGCATCTTTTTTAGCACTGTAAAATACGACTAGTTTATTGTTTTCTTTCATGATTATTTCTCCTTTTTTCGATTTCTAAAACTGTTTCAATAAATGTGAAGACAGCTTGATATTTAGCGTAGATGCTAGGATCGTCCTTCTCGTGCACTTCTTTGACCCTCTCTTTGAGTTCGTTGAGGGTGCCAGAGAAACAGCCTGCAGTGATTAAATTTAAGTCTGGGTAATAAGCGATATTGCGGTTTTGGTCACTAGTATTTAATTGGCATGAGATAACACGCAGGTCCTCAACATTGATAGTTGACACCCAGCTTAGGTCCGCAGAGCTTAGGTTCGCAGAGCTTAGGTTCGCATAGCGTAGGTCCGCAGAGCTTAGGTTCGCATAGCGTAGGTCCGCAGAGCTTAGGTTCGCATAGCGTAGGTCCGCAGAGCTTAGGTTCGCATAGCGT
>ERZ773046.289-NODE-289-length-34604-cov-5.514776_pt1 | contig 34604 bp, 55 predicted proteins | sample MGYA00580634_ERZ773046 | MGnify/ENA primary metagenome ERZ773046 (study PRJEB29015, sample SAMEA2738127) | human oral metagenome | biome: human oral; feature: human-associated habitat; material: saliva | place: China | collected 2159 ... | reverse complement strand
GCACAGAAAAAGCCGCCATGCGTTATGACGGCTATTCTGCGCTCTGTCTTACCCTATCTCGTGTGTGACGACCCATTCCGCGACCTTTTCACGGTAGGCCTCAGGCACAACGGGCAGGTTGTTCGGGTTGTCCTCAGGCGCGAGTGCGTACTTCCCGCCCTTTACGAGGACGCCGTATGCGACGACCATCCAGCTGTAGATGACTGCTGCCATGTTACTCACCTCCTTTCATTTTTGCTTCAAGTGCGGCGAGGCGCGTCTGCATGTCGATCATGCCCTCCATGACGGCAAGCTCCGTTTCGGGGATTGGCTGCACGTCCATCTCCTGCGGCTCTGTCTCCGTCGGCGGCTCGGGTTCCGGCGCGGGCTTTGGTCGCTCGACCTGCTCCCACTTGCCATCACGCCAGCAGATGTCATAGCCCTCCTTTGCGGCGGGCGGCTGCGTCTCCGTCATGTTGCCAGGGATTTGCCATGCGCCAGAGATTGGCGATCTGTCGGTATCGTCAAGCGTGCGCTCGCCGATGTACTTGCCATCCGCTGCGTAGGCGTATACTGTTTTTGTCATGTCGTACCTCCTCTAGTATTTGATCTGCGCGATGAGAGATAACGCAGGCGGCTGGACGGTATCGGACGCGCCATAGATAGGGTCGGAGCGAGAAGCGTCGAAGTCGATAGAATCCGACCAATCAGAATATGATTGACTTCCTGTAACGCCATACTTTTTAGCCGTTTTTGTGGATAATGCCCCAGATTGGACTAATATAGCATCGAAAACGGAGTGACCTTGTTGGATATTTTTAAGGCTTCCTGTTATGTTCGGCAATCCTGCCTCAACGGACTTGACCGTCTCCCCGCCCATGAGGACGCGCCCTGTCATGTTGGGTAGTACCAATGTATCTGCCCCGCGGTCATAGACGTACTTGGAGCAGTCCTGTGTGTACTGCTCCGCCGTGACGGTCATATTGCTCTCCTGTACCCACGTAAGGAGACGCGGATATTCCGATGCTTTGACCGTTGCGCCGTTGGCCTTGATGTAGCCGTCTCTGAGTGTCGGGCGCAGGATGATATCACCCACCCGCGCACCGTCGCGTACATCGTCCAGTATCCAGACAGCGTCGCCATCCGTGATGAGTTGTCCTGCTTTTGTCATTGTGTCGCTCCTTTCGCCCGCGCCAAGGAGCGCAGGTCTAGTATCTAATGATTGGCACGAGTTTGATTGCGGGCGGCTGGACGGTGTCGCTGCGTCCGTAGATTGTGCTGGAACGAGATGCCTTAAAATCGACATGGTCTGAGTTCGCAGAAATTGCCCCGTATGAAGAATATGGCGCCCCGTAATCGATATGGGGACCACTTCTTCTGTACCCTCCTGTTATTTCCGGAACTCCCGGAAATATATACCGACCAATATTATCATTTGCGTACCCCTCTACTTCCATCCAGTTCGGCAGCACAAATGTCGCCGCGCCATCCCCGCGTCCGAACAGTCCCGCATTGGCGGTCGTATCGTCCGTCCATAGGTTATGCTTGTCTGCAAGAGCTACAAGGCGCGGATAGTCCCCCCTCTGCACAGTCGCCCCGTTACACTTGACGTAGCCAGCGGGCAGGTAGAGTGACCCGCGCACCGCGCCGACGGGCGTGCCGTCACGCAGATCGTCGATTATCCACACGACCGTACCGTCAGTGACCATCACCCCCCCGTTTTGAACCATTTGTTCTATTTGTGTTGGTAGTGTCGCGGCGGTGGTACCCGCCCTCACACACTCCAAGCGCGCCCACGATGGCAGGGACTTATGATACGCGATGTCACCGACCGCGTAGGTCTTGCTGCGCTGGAGAATGGCGATTCCGGCGTCGCTGATCGCTGACATCATATCCGCCGTGAGGTGCTTCTTTTCGATCACGCCGTCGGCGATATACTCACCTGTGATGCTTTTTAACGGATGGTCAATCGGTGTCTTTGTACGGTGTTCGTCAATATCAATCTTCGTTGCGTATGCGCTATTTTCTGCGACAATTGAGATATTCGCCGTATTGCCAATGACGAGATGCAGATTAATGATTTTGCTTGTAATCGGGCTCTCCTTCCCCGGGATATAATCTGCAAGATTTGCCGCGTTGGTATAGGCGTAGAGTTGTTCGGTTCCGTCCCCCACTTTTGCGTACACGCCTATTTCGCGATTAAAAAAGCCTTTATCCAAGTCGTTGTTGTCAAGAACAAAGCGCAAATGTGCCGTTCCGTCTCCATTGTTTGTAAAGTTCTGCAGCGGTACGCTCATAACACTATGAACGAGCGCGGTGAGTTCTTCCACGGATTGCCCTGAAAGAAGTCCGTCCCCTAATTCCACTTTGGTGAATGCGACGGGCTTTTTGTTTTGTCCGTCCATAATCATATTTTTCCCCAACCGAGTAAGTTGGATCTTTGGAAATTGCGCCATGTTATACCCCCCTTATTTCTATAATCTCATAACCATCCACATAACCGCCGAAATAAATCTGTGTGTCACTCAACGTGAAGTCGATATTGCCGCCGCTCTCTATGTCGATGATTTCATATTCGCCAACGACGCCGCCAAAATATACATTCGTCGCACCGTCAATTTCGTAACCGAACGAAAAGGCAAGATGCGCGGGCTTGTACGTTTCGACCGCTTCAATAAGCCCTGCGTAATTTGTGCTTATGGTATCGCTTGCAATTTGGAACGTGTTTTTTTGATTCCATTCTTTGATGTGGATATTGGTACCGTCTGCAAAATATGCAGCCGCAAGCCGCCGCATAAATTCCACCGTCGAGATCTGTTTCCTCTGTAATTTCAGCAGGATGTTATTTCGCCGTGTCTCATTGGATGCACCGCCGTTATGTTCAAGCCCTAGTTCCTTTTCCCACCGATCGAGCCCCCACGTTGCCGAATGAACGAAAAACTGTCTTAATATCTCAATCAGTAACCTCCGTTGACGATCATGTTCCAAGCTCTCCACCGATAGAACCTCCGCCATCTCTCTGTCATGACAGAGGAACTTTGGCAGATAATCGGCGATATTCGGTATTTCCTGCCTTATGAACTCTTTCATACGCAATCACCTATTCAAACGATGGAAAAACATGGATTGTAACCTCCCCCACCGAAAGCAATTCTGCATCCGTCGCTGTCACAGTCTCGCCTCCGTTTAGGCGCAAATTTCTGTAATCCGCCACATTCTGCTCCATCAATATTTTCCCGACCTGCGCCGTTGATATATAGCGCAAGTCCAGATTCTTCGACGCAATGAAGCGGTTGACTGCGTCTTTCAAGATCTTCTTATCCGCTGTTCCCAATATGTCCACGGTGATATTCACCGCCTTTGGAACTGGCGATACCACCGTCACGTCCGCGCCGATCGGGCGCACAGATTCAATATAATCCGCGACTGTCTTAATCAGGTCACTTCCCGCCGGCTGCATCTGCGTATTCACAACGATCACTTTCACCGTCCCCGCTCCATTCCAGAGTGGAATGACGCGACACGCGCCAACTCCCGCGATGGACATAGCCCAGTTATAATAGTGATACTTGTTCCCGCTTGTCGCAGGCGTACGAACAATCACCGAATACCGCTTGAAAAGATCTGCGTCCGTCTCTTCCTCCGCGCCGTCTTGCGTCGCGCCATCGTTATCGACCCCCGTCACCCCTGCAATTGATATTGGAATTGATGTGATTGTATGCGCCTGCACATTCCCCCGTGTCCCCGTTTCGCTGCAGGTGACCTTTACTGTTCCTTTTCCTCCGCCATCCAGTGTGACCGCTTTATCCGTCGTGAACTGCACGCCGCCTTTCACCGCCACGATGCTTCCGACGGGAACGATAGCTCCCTGCGTCCCCGTGAACGTGACCGCCCCCTTCGCCCGCACCGCCGCTTTACGCTCTACGCCGAACTCTGCACATCGTGCTGTTAGGTAGTCTCCCCATGCTGTTGACGCAAATGAGGCTTCCATCATAAGTCTCATCTCTGCATAGGTGTTTTCAAATTCAACACTGTTCGCATTGATAACGTCACGGCTAAACGAGCCTTCATAGTCCGCATGGTCGGATAACCGCCGAAGATCCACTTTCATCCTCTGTTGAATATCGTCCTTGTGCTGCATCTCGAATGCCATCAATTCACCCCCCTCTTAAATCGGATAGGTCTCATCAAAAGAACCGTATACCGACGTAATCCCAACGCCGATCATCAGACGGTCTTTGCATAAATCGTCAATCCTTACGTAGTCGATGCTCTTGATGTACGGATTGGCCGCAAGGCATTCTTTGACGCTCTGCGCGATCATTGTTTCCGTTCGTACATTGTTCGGATATGCGCCGATGTACTCTTCCAAGGTCACACCATAGCTTGAATCCATGTTATATGTGCCATGAAGATAGGCTTCATAACGATACCGCTCTGTTTTCAGCGCCTTATACACCCAGACTTTTAACGCCTCGTTCTCCGTCACCGTCTGAATCGTTCCGTCTGCTGCGCGGCAGAATGTATCATGCACAAAATCCCACGCAAATTCTTTCAGCGGCGGAAGGCCCTCTGCCCTTCCTTCTTCCGCGGCTTCCATTTTGATGAATGGATTCATGTGCGCCCTCCTTTCACAGCAGCCGCCCTTCCTGGATATGACAAAGAACAACATATTTTTGCTTTGTCCCGTCGGTCGAATCCGTCAGCGGATACATAGCGACATAGTAACCTGGCTTCAGGTCGGAATCCGTCGTTATCTCCGTATCCGTGAAGTCATTGTGTATGTCATGGTTATGTGACGCGAATTCAGCATAGCCCCCACCTCCACCTCTATCCTGCGTCGCAGATACGATGTGACCGCGATGCGTGCGCGTGTGATTCGTCAAGAGATAGTCGTTAATCCATAGATCGTTTTTGTCGAGAATAATGCCGTTGTACTGCACCTTGATGTTCGGCAAATCCTCAATGACCTTCCCGATCACCAGCACGGGCGCGGCGTTATTCCTCGTAACCCCCGCCATGATGCCGAGCATTTTCTGATATGGATTATCCTGCACCTCGCACCTCCTTATTTCTCCCTCTATAACTATTACGCTATTTCCATCAAAAAAGGAGGGTCACCCCTCCTTTTCATTGCCTTGCTCTATTCTTTTAATTATAGAAAATATTTTCTGTTTTTCTTCCTTCATCTCCGATATAGTTCAGCGTCAAATCCATGGTATGTGTATTCCCTGAAATGGAATGTTCATCGGATTCAATCGAGAATATCCCCTTCAGCTGCTCTTCCTCAATCTCCACGGCGAATCCTGCGATACACATAACATTTCCTATGGCAGAGACTTTGCTTGTCTCCTTGACGCGTGATAGCATGGATTTCGCCATCGTCTGCGTGTCCTGCTTGGCATCCTCTTTGTATACATCCTGCAAAAGCCCGTATGTCTTTATATCCTCATCGTTCTTTATATATCCCGTGATATTCCCGTTTGCATCGACGATGCAGATTTGATTCCGCATCTCTTCAACGCTCGCTTCGTGAGATGCCGCCGTGAGATTTGCCGTATCCGTAATGCGAAAATCCCCGATGACGGAATCCGCGCGTACCACATTCAGCACTGCTTTTCCGTCCTTATCCGCAGCATAGGCATGATATTTCCAGCCCGTTGATGCCGTCATTGTGTCAAGGCACTTCTTCACGATCTCCGATCCTGTCATGGCATCGGCGATGCAGGAGATTTGACACGTCGCGCAATCCTCACAGAATGTGCCCGCCATAACACCAAGATTCGCACACACTACCTTGACCGCATCTGCAATAGACACGCCATCGAATTTATACGTCATTTTGGACTTTGCCAGATAAATCATATCGTCGTAGGCAACAAATTCCATGGTATAGGATTCACTGTTTCGGCTTTGCAGAAACACCTTCCCAGAGAATATCTTATACCGCGCCTGTGTCAATGCGTCGGTATAGACAAGCTCCACACGGTCGCCGAGATCAATATGCAGATTCTTCCATGCGCCGTCTTTCTTCGCCGTTGTGTATGCGATGGTAAAGTTCAGCCGCCGCCCCGCTTGCCCGAGGTCACCGCTCCAGCGCATTTCCGTGAGATACGGCGTTATATCCTGCTGTTTCGTGACGTTGCTCAGTGTAAACATATTTTCTCCTTCGCATACAAAAAGGACACTATATGGATAGTGTCCTTTGTTGTTTTGTTCTCTACTTGGCCAGCGCGATCTTCTCTTCCAGCGCATTCTGCAAGGTCTGTGAGAAGTTCACGCCGATGCGCTCCGCCTCTGCGTTCATCCAGTACGGAATCGACAGCGTTTTCTTGACGAACCGCGTCCTCTGCTTCTCACGAAACGATGGCATAAATGCTTCTACCAGCATAAAGACTTCGTTGCTTTCAAGATGCTCCTGCTCTGCCAGAGCCCGCAACGATGACGGCTGCGGGATATCCTCCCCGTCCTCCTCCATTCCGTAAAGGTGGAGGGCAAGCACCTCCCGTGCCATACGGGCTGCCTCCTCCTCGTCCTTGCCAAATGTAACACAGCCGGGCAGGTCGGGGAATACGACATGAACCCCGTCTTCCTCGTAGGTAAAAATCGCCGCATAGCGATAGTAATTCGGCAGCATACGATCCCCTTTCTCATCGTCGGCTATCTATCCCCCACAGGGGCGGGGCTTAAAATTTAAGCCCCGATTGTTTCTCAATGCTTTTTAGGTCACGAACACCAAGATCTTTGACCGGATGTCTGAGTGTGACCTTTCCTTTCTTTGTCGGATGCTTGAACTGGTGATGATCTCCTACACAGTTGATCTCTACCCATCCATCCTCCAAAAGAATTTTCATCACATCTCTTGATGAATAGCTTCTCATGTCCTCCCTCCTATATTTTATATTATACCACGTAATTTATTACGTGTCAATTATTTTATATGACTGTACTCTATATCATTTTCCCGTTGATGCTTGTCCCGTGCGCGGTCATAAGCAAAACGTCTCCCTCAGATACGCCGCCATGACGCACGACATTCCTATAATCCGAAAGATACCCGCCGCCGCTCTCCTTGCCCGATCTCTTGATTGCCTTCTTGACCGCCCGCATCGGCGATTCGCCCCTTGCGATTCCGACGGCCGTATCCGCCGCTATTCTCTGCCATGCGTTCGGTCGGTTCTTTAGCCCCGTGTTCTTGTCCTGCACCGTCTCTTCAATGTGCCGATACTCTGTGAGTGACAGGTCAAAATATACGTCGCCGCTTCCATCCTGCTCTTTGTAGGAGAACGACGCGATAAGACAATCAAAATTTATCGGCGAATCCTCTACGCTGATGTGCAGCGGCTTTGTCCCCGTGCGCCACTCCTCAATCTGTTCCACAAGATTATACGGATCCGTGTCGCCGCTTGAAAACGTGTACTTTTGCGCCGGGAAAAAGGAACTGATTTTGACGCTCTTTAATCCCGTCTTGCCGATCATGGCATAATCTCCCGCATTGATGATATTCACCGTGCCATGCCCCGTGGATACCGACACGCCGAACTCCGACGGAACAACGGGGAATACGAGTGTATCCCCGTCGCATGAGAGCGTGATAACGCCCGTCTTGTTGAGAAACGCCCCGAGAAATCCCCCGCCGCCCCATTGTACCAACGGGCGGCTCAGTGCCTGCCCGATCTGATTGAATACGTTTGCCATCTTGTGCCTCCTACACCGCGCCGACCATGTTGTTGATGCCGTGCTGCTGCAGCTTAAATACAAGCCGTTCGGCGATTTTGTCGATGTCCGACTCCTCGCGAACGACGATGGAATCCGCCAGTTTCGCGATATTGATGCTCTGCGTACCGCCATGCGCCGCCATGCCCTCACTCAGTCCCTTCTGATACTGCTGTTTCAGGCTCTCCGAATGCGGGACGATTTGCGTCCCCGTCGGCAGATTGATCAGCTCCGGGCCCTGCTCATGTATGAACGTCTTTCCGCCCGTGAACCACGTCGCACCCGTCCAGTGCGATTCTGCTTCGCCGCCACCATCCGCCGCCGCGCTTTCTCTTCGTGCCAGTCCCGCCTTTTCAAGAATCGAATCCAGCCCCTCCGACAGGAAATTGATGACACCGGAAAACACATCTTTGATGCCGTCAAAAATATGGGTAAATATGTCCTTGATATTGTTCCATGCGCCTTCCCAGTTGCCTGTGAACACGTTGGCAATAAACGATATGAGGTCACCCGCGACGTCAATCACCGTACCGATGATCGATGCATAGATACCGACAAAACTGGTGATAATCCAGATGATCGTATCAAACACCGCGCCGAATACTGCGCCGAGCGTATTCAGCACCGCCGACACAAGGGATCCGCTTTCCTCCGTTGTCCCACCGAACGCCGCCATGATTTGATTGTAGGCCGCCATGAACTTATCGCCGACGTTCTTCAGCTTCTCAAATACAACGGTAAATTTCGCCCGCACCTTGTCAAGTGCCGTTCCGACGGTGTTTTTGATGTGGTTGAACACCACAAGAACAACCTGTTTGAAGTCATGGAAATGTGCAATCACGAACGGAATAATGATCGTTAGGGCAAGGAGCGCAAGCCCGAGCGGATTCGTCGCCATGAGTGCGCGGATGGCCATGAACGGATTTCTAAGGCTCAGGATTGCGCGCCCTATCGTCATAAAGGCAGAAATGAAATTCCCCTTCATCATGGAGAGGATCCCGCCGAACGAACGAAATCCCTTCACGACGCCCGAAAGTGCAGTTTGCAGGAAGGGGAACTTTGCCGCCAGTGCGCCCGTCACACTCCCTGCCTTTTCGATAGCGACCGCCGCCTTGACAGCGGATCCGTACCACCCGCCGAACAGCGTGATTCCCTTCCCGAGCACGGTGAGACCGACGCCGCCGAGGACGATGAATTGCCCGATGGTAAAAAGCAGCTCTTTTTGCAGCGGCGTGAGGTTGTTCAGCCATTCGGCAAAGGCTTTTGTCATGCGCGACGTACGCGCCAATAGAGGGGTAAGCCCCTGCGCCAATTCCATCGCCGCGTTTTTCAGCTGATTCACGGCCTTCTCCAGCTGCGCAGCGGGCGTTGCATCCAGCTTCTCTATCGCTTCATTTGTCGCGCCCGTACTGTTCGCCATAGCGTCAAGGGATTCCGTAAATTTATTCGCACCGTTGCCAGTGAGAGAAAGAACCGTATTGAGTGCTTCGGTAGAGCCGAACAGCTTTCCCATCATTTCGATGTTGCCGCCCGTGGCCGTTTTTACCTCATCAAGGAACTTCGCCCATCCGACCTGTGCAAGATGCGCCTGATTGAATTCCAGTCCCAATGATTCTGCTGTCTTCGCCGCATCCGCCGTCGGCTTGATGATGTTGGAGAGTGCCGCCTTCATCCCTGTCATGGCCGCCGATGTCTGCGTGCCGCTTGCCGTCAGGGACGCGACGGATGCCAGCAGCTCATCAATGCTCATGCCCGCAGATGCCGCCGTCGGGATAACCTGCCCGATGCTTTTCCCGATTTCATCGACGGTTGTTTTTCCGAGGTTCTGCGTAATGATGAGACGATCCATCATGCCCGACGCCCGCTCTGTCTCCATGCCGTATGCGTTGATGATCGTCGTCAGGGCATCCGTCGCCGTGCTCATGTCGGTAAAGCCCGCCTTTGCCCCGAGTGCCGACACCTTCATAAAGTCAACGGCTTTCGCCGCGTCTACGGATGCCGAAATTGCCTGATATGTCCCCTCTGTGAGGTCGGTGACCGATACGCCCGTCTCATTGGAGAGCGCGATCAGCTCACCGCGCATCTTTGTCATGTCAACCGTCGTTGTGTCAACGAGGGTTGAGACTTTGGCAAGCCCCGTGGTAAAGTCACTGTTGAGTTTTGCGCCCGCCGTCGCCGCCGCCAAAATCGGCGCAGAGAGCAGGGCGAACTTCTCTCCCAGTGCCGAGACATTCTTTCCCGTCGCCTGGATGCTTTTCGCCACGCGCATCTGCTGTGAACGGTGCTCATTCAGGTGACTCGTCACCTTCGACAAGACAGGCGTAAACTGATCTTTCAGTTTGAGTACCGCATCTATGACCTGCATAATTTCACCGCCTTATAAGAAAAAGACGAGGATTGCCCCCCGTCTTTTGTTGTCTATGGAGTTGTTAAATCAGATGGCGCATTTTCTTTTGCGCGCTGTTCCATCTCGTACCGCATAAAGGCATAGAGGATCTTCTTTTCATTCCGCCCCATCTGCATAAAATCTTTCGGGTTGATGTTGTGGAAGCGAAAGAGATAGTACTGCAAGTTTACACCGCCATCTGATTCAATCAGTTTTTTGTCAGTTCATCGACTTCCTCTTGCGTCGTTTCGTCGATGCCGCAGAGTTTTGTGACCGCCTCCGCAATCTTTCCGATCTCGCCCGCAAGAAAGAGTTTCCCGACGAGGTCATTCGGCGTTGCCGCGCCGTAGTGCTTCATGAGTTCGGCGTTTCGCAGGTCGGGTTCTACGACCGCATTCACGACCATCTCAACGCCGATCCGATAGTTGCTCTGCTTTTTCACCTTGCCATTCTTGCCGTATGTGGTGTTCTGTTCCGTGATCTCTGCCAAAAGCTCCGTCTCCACCGCCTGCACGGTGACGATGAACGGCTCACCAAAAAGACGCGTCAGGCGCGGGATTTCAACCTCGCCCTTCGGCAGTTCCGTGACCTTCTCCGCATCTGCTCTCAGCAACTGTTCCAGTGCGCTCATGTGTTCGTTCTCCTTCTATTTCTCACCCGTCGATGCTGTCAAGCATCTCGTAATCTTCAAACGTAAAGTCATAGGATTCCTCGCCCAGTTTGCCGACGCTCCAGTTGATGAGGTCAACCGAATCGATCAGACAGTTGTAGAGCGCGACGCGCTCCGTTCCCAGTGCATCAGGATCACGCACCTTTGAGATAATGGTACACGTTACCTGCCGCCCCTCCTTGATGGACGGTGCCAGCTTCTTGATGAAGTACGAGCTCACCTTATGGACTTTGAACGATCCCTTTCCTGTGTAGCCCGTGACCTTATATCCCTTGTTCATCTTGCGGGCGATCTTGACCTCAACCTTATCCGCCGAGAGCTTCGCCTTGAGTTCCTGAATCTCTCCCAGCTTGTAGCCGTCAATCCACATTTCGCCGTAGGTGCCGAAAATGACCTGCTTGCTTTCAATGTCGTTCATCGTTCGCCCTCCTTACTCCACCGTGCACTTGACGGAAATATTCTCCAGCGCATCCAGCATCGACAGGTCAACCGCAAGGAACGCATTGTCATGGATATTGAGTGCGCGGATCTCCGCCGCCGTCATGTTCTCCAGCTCCTCACGCGTATTCTTGCCGTTCGATTCGCGCCAGTTCTTCACCGCCGCTTCATCGACATAACACTGATTTTGCCCGCGTTCCAGAAGCCCCTCTGTTTCCAGTGTATGCAGATAGCCGTTAATCGCCGTAATGAGAAGACAGCGTTATCGTAGCTGTTCGCATACTTGCCGATATAGCTGTCATGCGCCGTCTTCTTGATGTCGTAATGAATCATATCCATGAGGTCAATGAGTTTGATTTTCTTGAAGTCCTCGCCTTTGCCCTGCATGGTCGTAACGAACGAATTCACGCCGCGTGCGACTTTGATCTTCTCGCCATCGTCGAAAAAGAAGAACTCGCCCTTGCCGATCTTTTCATCCATCTCCTCTGCGGTGTACTGCTCCACCTCCACGACCTCAGGAAGCGGCGCATAGGTGCACGAGATAATCGCAGGCGTGCCGCAGATGATGCCCGCGACACGGGCGCAATAATCCGCCGTGTTGAACGTCTTCGCCTTCGTCTTGATCGTCGTATTGGTAAAGTTGACGATCCCTTCCTGATCGGCGGCCGTGTTGGGAAGAACGGCGCAGACTTTCGTGTCCTTCGTCGTTCGCATCCCCTTCACCCACGATGCGATCTTTTCCGTGAACTTGTCCTGTATGCCCGGGATAACAAGCCAGTTGAAATAGATGCGCTCCAGCTTCTTGAGGATCGGCGCAAAGTCCGCTTCCGTCACCTGCTCTTCTGTGCCGCCGCCCGACTTTGGCACGGTCGATGTGACCTCGCCTTGACACTCCATGACAAGCACCTTGCGCGGCGCAGTCTGATACCCCTTCAGGGCAAGTTCGACCTGCTCTTTCTTGTACTTCGTCCACGCCTCGGGGATATCGTCGACCGTGTAAATCGTTGTGATATTGTCATTCGGGTTGTTGACCGGAAACACCATGGCGATAATGCCGCGCTGTGCCCGCTGGATTGCCGTGATGCCCTTCTCGTAGAACGAGACATAGACGTTTGGCATTTTAAGACCCATTGTCATGTCCTCCTTTTTATCTCGTAGTCCATCGTTACCTGCTGCATGATTTCATCCTGCTTTGCGCCGCCATCGATCACGTCATAGTAGGCAAAGGAAAAGTCAAAATAGATGATGTCCGCATCCTCGCCGCCCGTTTCGGCGGATTGTTCCGTGATTTTAATATAGCGGTTGCCCGCCAGAAACCCCGCGTGAAAGAGTGCCGTCACATCGTCCTTGAGACGATAGAACGTCTGCGCATCCGTCTCTCCTTTTTCCGCAAAGTAGGTGACGTAAAGCCGCCCCTCGCAAAGGACTTTGTGAATGCCCGCTTGCCGCCGATGCAGATTCAGCGCAACGGCAAAACAGGGAAAATCGCACCCGTCCCGACTGTCTTCCAGATAGGAAGGATAGGGATAGGCCTTATTCAGGATCTCTTTTGCCGCCTGCAAAATATCACTGCTGCGCAGCATCGCCATACCTCCTTATGACAGCTTCTTCTTCACGTCCTGCATGAATTTTTCAAGTTCCTTCTCCATGATGCCCGATGCCTGAAAATCCTTCGCCGTCTGATCGAAAAAGTGTTTGCCCTGCACAAATCCCGTGACACGTCCCGACGGCGTCTTTTGAATGTGCCCGCGTTCGACCAGATGATATACCTTGCTCGTATTGCGCAGCTCGTATTGAATCTCACCTGTCGATATGCCCGTGATCTTCCCCTTCCACGATTTGGAGAGGGGCTTCATTTTGCAGCCTTCCCGCTCATGCCCGTGCGGCGTATTCTCCGCCGCCATCTTCTTCAGTCGATTTCCCGCGCGTTTCAGGTGCTTTTCCGCCGTTTCCGTGTACGTCTCCATGACCGCATCCAATTTCGCCTTGAACTCTTCCAGTCCATGAAACTCAATCTCCGCGCTCACTGTCATGCACCGCCATTCGTTTTTTGTCCTCTGCCTTGCCGCGTGTCTTTTCCACGCAGTAGAGCTCCAACGATTCATTTTCCATATTCGGATTTACCACGGATTGTATCTCGTAGCTGTGCGCTTTGTACGTGACAATGTCGCTTGCTTCGATGCCCTCACGATAGCGAATGATGAAGGTGACGCTTTCCGCATTCGTCGCCTGTTTCGCCTCGTAGTATTCCCGCCCGCGTGACGGGCGGATCGCCGCGCTGATTCCGTGGTATTTCTCCACGGTGACCACGCGGGCAAATCCGCTGATCTCCTTTGTCACGCGCCCGAGAATGCTGATCTTCTTATCCAGCATTCCCGCGTCATAGATCACAGGATCACCGCCTTTCGTAATCCGATGAAATCTGTATGTGCCCGAGGATTGTCGTGATCGTGTGCGGATATTCCGCCGCGTTGCTCTTGCCGTTCATGGCGTTCCGGTTCGTGTACCAATGCGACACGAGCAGCTTGACGAGCATCTGCATGAGGGGATTGTCGGGGACGTACTTTTTCCCCGTCGATGTCTCAATGTAGAGGTGCGCGGCGGCGATCAGTTCCCTGAGAATATCATCCTCAGAATCAATGTCCGCATCGATGCGCAGATAGCTTTTGACCGCCGTCAGCTCCTTACCCATTGTTGCTCTCCTTCGCTATGACAGCGCGGCTCACATGTCCTTGTTGATGAACACAAGCCCGTTCGCGTCGACGAGCTTCCCGTCCACCAGACTGACACTCTGATAGACCTTGTTGCGCGTCGCGTTGTCGATATAGGTCACCAGGTCGATATCGTACGCCGTGTTGATGATATAGCGGTCAAGCTGCACCGCGAATGCCACGGTGTCATTCTTCGCCGCCGCATCGTAGTCTTTCATCCAGTCCGTAACCACCACGCGCGTCCCGTAAATCTCATAGAGCGGCTCACCGTTCAATCCCACCGAGACACGCGCGACGGGCTGCCCCTGCTTATCCGTAATGGCAAGGAACGTATAAAACGTCGATTCGTTCATGACAAGCACCGCACCCGTACGGTAGGCGGCGGGGATTGCCTTCTTCACCTTGATGATGTCGCTATAGTCCAGCGTCTTGTTGAGTGTCACCGTCTTTGCCGGTGTCGCTCGCAGGATGCCCGTCGGCTGTCCGCTTCCCGTGCCGTCGATAATCGCCGCCTCAAGAGCTTTCCCCATCGCCGCCGATACGTTGTTGGCGACCGCCGCCTCAAATGCCGAGAGCGTCTGCACGCGTGCGACGAACGAAAGCCCGATTGCCTTCACCAGCGGATACGCCGCGAACGTCACGGATCCCGTCGTTTTGCCGTCCACCGCTACGCCCGTCGTTGCCAGTGCATTCTCCGTCGTCCACACGGCGGGGCTCGCCAGTTCCGACGTGGGAACGGATACGCCTGCAGGATAGCTCATGCGCGATACCAGCGGCAGGATGTTCCCGTAGCTTTCCAGTTTCTCTACGATCTGATTCAGCACCGTGGACGGAATTACCGCGCTGTTTCCGCTAGTCATAGCGACGGCGCGGAACTCCTCCGCCATCTGCCCCGTGCGGGCAAAGTTCATGAATGCGCTGCGATATTCAACGCTGTCAAGCTGTTTGTCCAAGGTCATTGTCCCCCTCTGTTCAACGACGGCCTTCTTCGGCTCTTCCTGCTGTATGACGATATACGGCGTTTTCTCCGCGCCGACCTTCGCGGCGATTGCGGCTCTCTGCTCCGCCTCCTCCGCCGCCTTTTTGCGCAGCTCCTCCGCCGCCGCATTCAGCTCGTCCATTTCCTTGTTCAGGGCGTTCAGCTTTTCAATGTCCACGCCCTCCGCCTCAGATTCCTTCAGAATCTCCTTTTTGCGCTTCTCGATCTCCTTCAGTGTTTTCATGTGCTCACCCCATTAAAAATAGCCGCTCCTGTTGGATGCGGCAAAAACCACTCTCTATAACTATTACGCTATTTCTCACATTTTTGATTTCAGTCGCAGATGTTCCTTTCTTGCCGTCAAAATTTCCTCCATGAATGCCGCCATCGAACGCCGCGCAATATCGACGCTCGTATCATCGCAGGCGGGCACATCCACCACGGATACATCGACAACGCTGGCGATTTTACTGATATGGCGTACGTATTTCATCTCCGATACCTTCTCGATGTATTCCTGATCGACGATGAACCCATAGCTCATTTTGGCAATATCCTTGCGGCGGATCAGCTCGTAGATATCTTTCCCCTGCGTCGTTTCCGCCAGTGCCGCCGTCACCTTCAGCCCCTTATCGTCAATCGCAAGGTGAAGTGTGTCGTTGCTCGTACGCGCAAGAATGGTGAAATTCTCCATGTGGTTATAACGCAATACCACATCCGCCATATCCGCGCCGTCGAATGCTCCCGCGTCGATCACCTCATAGAAGGAAATACCGTCAACCGTATAGAGGAGCGTCGGCGCATTGAATACCGCTGCATATCCTTCGACCTTCTGCGTCTTGTCCCCCGATGCGGCGGCGATGTCCGCACCCCGAAACTCAGCTTTCTGCATCACTCTCGCCTTCTTTCTCTACCGGATCTTTTTTCGGCCGTCCTACGTCATTCAGTGACCGCAATTTTCCCATCTGATACGCATCGACAATCGCCGTATTGGCAACGTTGAGTGTCTGCACGCGATCCTCTCCCTCTTCAATCGGCGGCAAGTTGAGAAGTTCAAGGCACTGGTTCGTCGTGAGAAGTCCCAAGGGACGCAGTTCGCGGATGAGTGATATCTTCGTTTTTGTCTCCGAGTACATGAGACGGTTCCCGCTAAAGTGAACCGCATAGCCCGCATCGATTTCGGCGGCGGTGAATATCTTCCGAGTAAACTCCTGTGACAGTGTAATGGCAATCGGCTCAATGGTGTTCTCATAGAATGACTGCCATTCGACCTCCGAGTATTTCCCGCTCACGATGTTCTTGCTTATACCGAAAAAGTTATAGACATTATCCCGTACATAGTCCAGTTGCGCCGTATCCGCCGCCTCAGGCTCTCCCTCCACGGGCGTAAATTCCATCGTGCTGTCTGTGACCGCGATTCCGCCCTGCGTCACGTCCTTCAGATTGTCCGTCAGTTCGCGGGCTTTCTGCTTCCACGCGTCCGACCCCGCCTGTCCGACGATCCGCGCAATCCCGCGCACCTTTCCCGAGTTAACCGCCTTATTCTTGAAGGACTGCTGCAGTGTGTCAAGAAGTGCCAGCTGGTCGGCGATGTTGCTTTCCGTATGCGGGATAAAGTCACCGTTGCCAAAGTCATAGCGGATGTGGATGATGTCGCGATATGGGATCGTGTCCTTCTTCCCTTTCTTGAATCGAAAGAGCAGATACACTTCCCCGTCCAGTTCGCGCGGCTCTACGCTCAGATAGTCCAGCACCCAGAGCGCGATGACCGCGCCGCGTGCGTCCCGCGTGATCTTGATGTAGGCGTTCTGATTCTGTACGAGCATATACGCCATTTTGTAGTAGAAGTCGTAGGCGGTCATATAGGCATTCGGCTCAAGCGTCAACACATGATGCAGGGTTTTATTTTCATCATGCATCCGGCGTTTTCCCTGCTCCGTCTTTGTAATGCACGGCTCAAGTTTTGCGATGTGCTTTGAGAGCGTCGCAAAACATGTCTTTAGGAGAATATCGTTGGAGTAGTCCCCGCGTGAGAAAAACACCTGCTGATAGTCATTGATCAACTCAAGGCGCGTGGTCTGCTGCGGATCCTGACCAGTCTCACGTCCGAATATAGCTTTGAACATCGACCGCAATTCCATTGCTTCACCGTCCTTCGTTTTTTCCTTATGCCGCGATTACGACGCCTTGCGTCCAAGAATCACCTCAAATGCCCCGATCACGCTGTCATAGTACCGCCATGTTTCCACTTCTTTTGCGCTGTACTCCGACTTGCTGTAGAACAGCTTCCCATAGACAGCGGTTTTGAGATGATGCGCATTCGCCAGCTTGCCGATCTTATGCGCCGATACGCCGAACATTGCGCCGATCTCCTTTGCCGAATACGTTCTTCGTTCGGCGACGGGCAAGGGAAGAATCGGCGTGCCTGTGACCATCTCCGCCGCTTTCGCGTTGCATACTTCTTTGTATTCCTGGATGCGTGTGCGCTCTGCAATCTTCAAGAGGAGATTCGCCGCGCGTGTGCGTGCGTTGCGTTCCATGATGTCAATGCGCTTTTCCTGCATTGCATCATCTTTCCTGCTTTTATAGCTGCCTGTCTTGCGAATGGCAGGAAGAACCTCCGATGTGACCCATCGCTTGAACTTCTTTGCCGTCGGCAGCTTCGACGAGAGGATCAGGGAATATAGCCCCGACTCGTTGATAAGAAGCCCCTTTGTCCCATTGACGGTGAACGAATCGTTCACCGTCCTGTCCTCGTCATCTACATGGTCACGAATCGCTTTTTGCGGGTTGCTGTACCCGAGGATCTCTGCCACGTCCTTTCCGACGAAATACGGGCTTCCCTTCACCTCGATTGTCCGAACTCTCCCAAATTCGGCGTTTTCAAAAACCTGTACTGCATTTTTCATTGTCCACGTCTCCTTTGCTTCCAGTCATATAAAAATTCATGTCCCTATAACTATTACGCTATTTCTTCACAAATCGTTTTTGTTGTCCAGATAGAGAACAAACGCATCCAGAAATGAGGAGTAGCCGTCAATGCGTTTTGTGAGATTCCGATTCTTGTACGGCTTGATATTCCCCGATGTATCGGATACCGAAAGCGTATTGAGTAAGCACCACTTGAAGATCGGATTGTTGTTATAAACGACGTGCCCCGCCTTGAAATATGCCTTGCTCTCGAACATGTACGTGCTTAGTCCGATGAACGATTGACTGACGGGCGTACACATGCCCTTCCCGAAATTCTCTTCCAGTTCCTTGACGAGGTACGCCGCGTTATAGCGGTCGTAGCCGATCTTATAGGCGAATATATTGTGATCTGTCTGCAGCTCGTTGAACCATGCGCATACGTCCGACGGGTTGATGATGCGTCCTTCACAGGTGCGCATCAGCCCGCGGCTGATCCATACGTCGTAGGGTACCTGGTCTTTTTCGATATGTTCCTGCAATGTGTCTTTCGGAATCCAATACATCTGATTCACATATAGTTTGCCGTCGCAGGGGATGAGTGCCGTCGCGCAGGTGAGGTCTGTGGTCTCCGAGAGGTCGACGCCGCCGAGGAAGTATTTTCCGCTGAAATCCGATAGGTCGAATGTCTCTGCGCTGTCTATGTCCTCGTAGCTAAAGAATGTGTCGCGGGCATTTTCGCGGATGTTGAACTGTTTAACGAGTAGGTCACGCAGGGTTTTCTCCGAGAGCATGGCGCGTTTGACTTCCTGTCTCAGCATCTCGATCGACTTGCTTACGCCGAGGTTCGGATTCGCCTTGCCCCATGTGGATTCATCCGTGACTTCGTTTTTGCCGTCCAGTTCATAGAGCAGGGGAAGGACGGTTTCATCCTCGTACTCCCCGCTTTCGTAGCCGTCAATGATGGCCGTGTATTCCTGATATTTGGAATCGAAAATAGAATCCTGTTCGATGTAGCCGCCCGTGCTCATGATGAGGGTCAGCGGTTCGGCGCGGCTGTACATACCGCCCTTTACCACGTCATAGATATTGCGGTCTTTGATTGCGTGGAGCTCATCCAGTGCCATGACCGAGGGGCTCAGACCGTCCATGCTTCCGCTGTTTTTGGAGAGCGGAACGAATTTATTAAAGCCCTCCGTCCGCGCAATCTCATTCACGCGTATCTTGAAATAGCGCGAAAGCAGCGGGCTCGTTCGGATGATCTGTTTCGCATATTCCCAGATGATCTTGCTCTGCTGCCGATCTGTGGCGACGGAATAGACTTCCTGCCCCGCTTCTTCGGCAAAGATGAGGATGTATAGGATAATTGCCGCCGAGAGCAGAGTCTTTGCGTTCTTGCGCCCGACGAACAAAAAGATTTCCCGGTATTGCCGCCGTCCTGTCTCTCTGCTGCGGAATCCGAACAGGCAGGATACGAGGGCTTTTTGCCATAGCTTCAACAAGAACGGCTGCCTTCCGTCTTTGAATTTCGGGATGCAACAAAAGCCCTCGATGAACCCGATCGCCTTTTCCGCCGCGCGTTCATCGAAATAGTACGCGCCTGCATCATCGTGGAGGTTCGCCGCGATATGCGCGTATACTTTTTTCAGTTTTTTCCCTGCGACGATTTCGCCCGTCTCCAGTTTTTCTTGATACTGCTCTATGTAGTTCATGCCCTATCCCCGCGCCGCCATCATTTGAATTTCTTCGCGAACTCTGCCAATGCGTCATGATCCGCCTGTGTCTCAGGCATGAACCCTTGCAGCTGTTTCACCGTCGCCGTGAGTTGTTTCGCGTATGCGGTGTAGACGTTGACCTCAGGACTGATCCGATAGCCCGATTGTCCGCCGCCGTTATCATACGCAACAACAACGCCGCTTTTGATCGTGCTTTCCTGCAGCTCATCCAGATAGGCAGCAAGGTAGGATAGCCGATCTATGAGGATGGATACGACGATTTTCTTTTCTTCTTCGATGTTTTTTGTTATGGCAGAGAGTTTCTTTTTGTACTTTTTGATTGCCTTGCGACGCTCCGCTTCCCTTTGTTCTTCCTGCTGTTTTTCCTGTTTTTTACTCTTTCTCATACCACCCTCCCTGCAAAATTAAGGATTTTTCACAAAATACCCGGGCGCAGGTCTTGATTTAGATTATATTTTCCCGCAATCCGGGGGGCTTCCTCCAATTCTTTATCTCCTCAGCTTTCTTCGATACATTTTGATGAGTGTCCACTGACGCGCCGTGTACTCGCGCCGCGCCGTCCTGCTCTCATCCGCCTCGCCGCCCGTCGGCGGCAGGACGTTGCCCTCTGCGTCGAATCTGCACCTCGCCTCCTGCCGATGGTTGCGGCTATGGATTTCATCGTGGCACTGCTCACAGACGGTGATGAGGTTGTCCGTGTTCATGCTGATGCTCGCATCCCCGATATTCATCGGCGTGAGTTCCCTGATGTGGTGCACGATCTTCGCGTGCGGTGCACCGCATATCTTACACATGTAGAAATCACGTGTGAGAACAAATGCACGAATCTTTTTCCACTGGAGCGAATTGTAGAATGCTTTACTGAAATCTTTTGCCATGTGATACCTCCTCTTTAATGTCCCGCCGCTATATGCTATGAAAATTGTCCAGCGGCGTTTCTTTGTTCTGTCTGTCTTTTTCCTGTCTTGCCATAAGAAAGTTATATTCCTGCGCGTTCTTCGTGTTGCGCTTTTCCCCGTTGTAAAAATAGAGACGGTCGATCAGATAGTCATAGATGTATGGCGCACGCCGCGACGCATCTTTCAGCATTGCCGCGATTTCTTCTGCCGTGTAGTGATCTGCGCTCTGTACTTTCTGATAGGGATTCCGCATATATCGTTTCATGGCATTTTCCGCTTCAGGTCTAGTTCGATGCTTGCGATGAGGTCTTTCGTCTCTCTCTTTGTTTTGCCGAGGATTTGCGCCGTCTCCTTCATCGTGCGCCCTCGCTCAAAAAATTGGAGGATGGCGGCGCGTTGGATGTTGGACAAATAGCGGCATTCCATGATCTCACAGTCAATCAGCATTTCGGCGTAGTAAAAGCTGCCGCCGTTGCGCTTGTCTGCGATTGCCCGCTTGTTTCGGATCATGTGCCATACGGCGGCGGCGGTATACTCATATTCGTACTCATTCAGAGGGCGCAGTTCTTCTATGTATCCGCTTCTGCAATGCTTATAGTTGCCGTCACTCATCCGCCGTCACCGTCCCTTTTTCATCATCCGCCATCCATGCTTTTCCCTATGCTCTTCTCATTCGTGCTTTTGTCTCTTTCGTTTTGTGTTCTCAGCTCTATTCTCACATCGCTCGATATAGGCGATTGAGACAGGATACCCCTCCGCCGTATAGGTTCGATAGGATAGGTCTTTGATGATGCGGTAGCCTTTCGGCGCGACAAGCTCGGGGTTATACGCATCCGCCCGCGTCACCCGTTCTTTTTTCGGCTCGCGCCGCACGAGATTTCTGCTCGGTTGAATGCGCCCCGATTGGTCTGCGATTTTCTCTTTCGTAAAATAATCCGCCATCTTTTCCGCATCCCGCAGATGCCCGCCGAACAGTTTTATTTCCACGTTGCCATGCGGCCACGCTGCCTTGATCTTCTCTATCCACTTCATCGGCACGGTCGGTAAGAGGATATGCGCATGGGGACGGCCGCCGCCGTTTAGATTCTCCAGCACCGAGATGTATTTGGCAGGAACGCCCGCTTTTTTGTAGATGTCGCGGATCCTCCTCTTGAATCCGTCATTGAATGCTTTCGTAATCGTTTCCGCATCCATGAACGCACGGCACGTCAACGTTATGTATAGGTCACCTGTTTCAAAATTATCGATGATGAGACGGGAAAGCTTTTCTGCACGCAGACGGCGATTCACGGCGGCTTGTATCTCTTTCGTGACGTTCTGCTTTTTTGCCCGCTTTTCTCTCGTCGTCGGATGAAGGGGAAGCGCACGATGCGAATAGTATTTCTTGATGATGCCAAATCGTCTGTTCTGTGACAGCCAACTCGATTTCATGTACATGCGCCGCCCCGTTCCTCTCTGCTGCATAAATATGTCGGTGTTTTAATTCCTTAATCAAGGGGAAAAGGGGACTGCGCCCCCTGCTTCAAAAAACTACTATTATATAGAAGCTTTCCCCTCGTTTTTCCTCACGGTTATGCTCACTGCTCTTTCTACTCATACGATGCATCCCGTCTGCAAGTCATACCGTTCCGCATGTGCGCCATAAGCGACGGACTTTTCATATCCGTGCTTATCCGCCCACTCTCGGAAGGTTTTTGTAAGCATATTGCTCAGCTCATCAATGGCGGATTGCTCAGGACATTCAAGGTAGTCCTCATCAAGACCTTCTTCATCCATTTGGCGTCGCATATCTTCAATGACTTCTTCACCTCTCACGAAAAGCTCAAGCTGTTCCTCTTTCCAGATGTAGACGGTTTCCTCTTCGTCTGCATTTCTCCTCGCATCCTCTAACGCTTTCTCAATGCTGGAGAAATAGAACTGCGCCCGCTCTCCCTCTTCGTTGAAGCTATACAGATACAGATCTGCAGACGGTACATGTCTTTTCATGCCCGCTCCCCCTTCCCTGATCTGCGTCCATCTTCGCGACGAACGCTCCGATGCAGTCGATTAGCCCCTCCTCCGTCAAGGGGACATCGTCCTTTGCAAATCCACATTCGGGACATATCGTGCATCCCGTCCCACCGCCCAATATCTTATCCACCTGTGCGGAATACCTGTGCCCGTTGTGCTCAAATTGGCAGACAAGCGTCCCTGCGACGCCTAGCCTCTCTATCTTGTACTCCACTACCTCGCCTCCTTATGCACTTTCACGTTCTTCCTCGCCGCACATTTCCGGGAGATTCGCCCTGACAAGAGCTTCTGTAAATGGCGGCGGTACAGCATTACCACAGCGGGCGACTTGCGCCGATTTTGGATAGTGCTTTCCATCTGCATCACGGTCGATGATGTAATCCTCCGAAAAGCCCTGCGCCCGGAACAGTTCGCGCGGGGTCAGCATCCGCAAGCCGATGTCAATGATCTGATATGGCTCGCCTCTTACAATGACAAGCCCGAATCTGTCTTTCGCCGTGATTGTATGCAGCGGCTCTCTGAGGGATTGTCCCTCTCCTTGCCCGTAATACTTAATCAGGAGTGCCGTCACAAGTCCATACCGATTGGACGAATCCGCCGTCATGAGCGGCTTGTCTACTGCTTGCCCGCGCACCTCTTTCCCCGACTGTTCCGTGTGATACTGTATCAGGAACGGCGCAATGTGGTCGTCCACGATGTATGGCTGCGGATGCTCCAGCACAAATTTTCTAAGCCCTCGCGCAATGCGCCGCATCGTATTTTCGCAGAGCGGCTTCTTGCGGTCATAGATGCTCGGGCACGGGATTGTCCAGTCGATGATCTCTGCCGCTGTCCGCCACGGATGGAGGATTCCGCTCGCCACAAAGAGCGTTGACGGATCTCCATGCGTCGGTTCAGGCCAGACGATTGGCAAGCCGTCACACCGCGCAATGAGGAAAAACCGCTTGCGTATGGTCGGTGCACCGTAGTCACACGCCCGCAGCTCGTTCCATTCGACACGGTACCCATAGCGTTTGAGTGCATGGACGAATCTCCGAAATGTCTGTCCCTTGCGCGTCTGGTCAGGTCGATTGCCGATCAGGGGGCCCCATGTCGTAAACTCTTCGACGTTTTCGAGGATAATCACGCGCGGCCGCACGAGCTTTGCCCAGCGTATTGCCACCCATGCAAGTCCGCGAATTGCTTTTTCGACGGGCTTCCCGCCTTTTGCCTTTGAAAAGTGCTTGCAGTCAGGAGAGAACCAGGCAAGACCGACGGGACGCCCCGCGCACGCCTCCACGGGGTCAACATCCCAGACATTCTCGCAGTAGTGCTTCGTGGTCGGATGATTGGTACGGTGCATTGCAATCGCCGCAGGGTCGTGATTGATTGCAATATCCACGCTTCGCCCTGTGGCAAGCTCGATGCCCGTGGATGCCCCGCCGCCGCCCGCAAAGTTATCGACAATCAGCTCCACGCCCGCACCTCCTCAAAAATATCCACGCTCACGATTCTTCTCGTTCACGCACCTCTGCAAGTCGCCGCGCTGTTCTTCGTCCCACCCCTCTGCGTAAAGCCACGATTCGCAAAGGGTTTTTACGTCCGTGAGCTCCATTGCAAGGCGTTTCCGCGCTTCCCAAAGGACGGTGCTCAGCGCTTCCTCATCCGCTTTCTCGAGTTGTGCAACGATCTGTGCCTCCTGCACAACCTCGTGTGTCTCCTCAATGAGTTTCGCGATCCATGCCATCCGCTCCGCGTCGCGATACTTCGTGCACGGCTGCGGGCGCGTCATATCTATTTCCTGCACCTTGTCCCCCTTCTCATGTTCCTCGATCCCCACCAGCGGTGCATCGCCGCCCTCATAGAAGATAACTGGTATTCCTTCCCGCTTTGCCGCCTCATATTCGCGCATACATCCGCGGCTCTTTTCGTATCCCCTGCACATGATGACCGCATCTGCTTGACGCAGCGCCTCAAGACAATACGTCATGATCTTCTCGTAGGAGAGTTCCGCCAGCGGCGCGAACATGGCAAGCGGATTGATGCACATGATATCTGCATACATCTCGTGAAGATGCCGCTGAACATCCGCCGCCTTTTTGCGGTTCTCTTCCTCGTTCCCCGTGTACGGATGGGAGATATAGTACCATTTCATGATGCTGCTCCTTTCACCGCGTCATTATCATCATCTAGGAAGTCAAACAGCGTCGGTGCACTCTGATTGACTTCCTCTGCCTTGAGGTATCCGACACCGTCGCGGAAATAATCCGCGTTTAGTTCCGTTGCCATGCCCCGCCGCCCGCGCTTCATGGCGCAGAGCGGGACGGTCATGAGACCGCCGAACGGGTCAAAGATCAGGTCTCCCTTGTTGCTGTAGCGGTCAATCAACCGCTCCACGATGTCAAATTGCAACGGGCACACGTGGAGCTGTTTGCCCTTCTGCGCCTGCAGGGTGTTCATGGTGCGCATGCGGTTGATATCGTCCCAGACTTCATCCGTCCAGCTGCCGGGTGCAACGACCATGAACGTGGCAGGCAGTTTTCGCTCCTTGTCGAGCTTTTCCGCCATCGCGACGTGCTCTTCATAGTTATAGACCGTTTCGCGGCTATATTTCCGATAGACGCGTTGGAGGTCGGTCACGGGGAACGCCATGACCTCATCCTTGGTGAGCGGCCGATCTCCACTGCTGCGCCAGTATCCGTGCGCGTCGATCTGCCACCGTCCGCGCGTGTACTCCTCTTTGCTCTTTGTGACAGGTGCATCCGCGTATGCCTTTGATGTATCCGTCGGCAGCTTGCGGAACAATAGGATGTACTCAGGGCACCCTACCCCCATCTTGCTCCCGTCCTTGCACTGTTCCGTCCAGCCGAGGCGATACGTCTGATTGTTCTCGCGCACCACGTCGGTGACGACCGTTATCATGCCGAAATACTGGAATCCGTGCCGCATGTAGTGCTCGATGCAGAGCGCATGGAACGGCTCGATGGTCGGCATGCCCGTCCCCGTCACGTTGCCAAAGAGTACACGATCTTTGACGTGACAGGCAAAGACGCGCCCTGGCTTTAGGATGCGCAAAAGCTCAGGGCTTAGATAGTCCATCTGGTCAAAGAACCGCGCCGTGCTTTCGTTGTGCCCGAAATCGTTATAGCTCGCCGTGTACTCGTATTGATTGGAGAACGGAATCGATGTGATGATTTCATCCACCGAATCCGCCGCCATCGTCTTTGTCTCCTCGATGCAGTCATTATGAATGGCCGTCCATCCTTCGCCTGTTACTTTCACACGTTTCACCCCGATGCTGCGTCCCATTTCGGCGGCGGCATTTGCCCCGCCGAGTCCATATTCGCGGATGATTTCCGCCATCTTTTCTATGAGATGGTTGTACTGCGTCCACTTATGCTGCAGGACTTTGAGGATCTCCTGCTCGCTGTCCATATAGATGATATCCACGATGACCTTTTCCGGCTGCAGGAACCGATGACAGCGGTGGATCGCCTGAATGAAGTCATTGAACTCATAGTCGATGCCCAGAAAGATCATGCGGTGACAATATCGCTGAAAGTTGCATCCGCTCCCCGATAGTTCCTTTTTGGTTGCGAGGATGCGGAACTCCCCGTCGGAAAAGTCGATCGTGTTCCGCTCGCGCACGTCCATATCCTGTGAGCCGTAGATTTCCCGCGCGGCGGGGATTGCCTTCTTGATTGCGTGGCGTTCCGCCTCGAGGTCGTGCCAGATGATAAAGTGATCGGCAGGGTCTTCGTCGATGATGCGTTTTGCTTCTGCAATCCGCGCGTCGATGCTTTCGCGTTTTTCTCGCGCCGCCTCAGAGAGTCCCTGCGCGGCATCATGGAATATCTTGACTTGCCCGTCCTTTTCCTCTGTGAGTTCGGGCGGCCGTCCCAATTTGTGATAGCGGATTTCCATGTCGGGCAGGTCATAGCCCGTGTCGTCATAGCCGAGGTCGGACGGTTTCTGGATGAAGAGTGCCCATGTCGACAGCCATAGCCAAAACTCTTTTTCCCTATGCGGGTATAACGTTGCATTGTGTGCCTTTGTGCTGTCACGTTTGAAGAACCGCGTCAAGGCTTGCCCCGTGTCTATGATTTCAAGATAGCCTGCGTATTGTACTAGCTCTTTGTATCTGTTCGGCGACGGTGTCGCCGTGGAGACGATCTTATATGGCACGCCGCGAAATTTATAGAGGAATGTTTGAGATGTTTTGCTGCCGAAGTATCGCAATACCGCCGCCTCGTCAAGGCTTGTCCCCGCGAATGCGTCGGGGCGGATGTCTCCGTCGCGGATCCGCTCGTAGTTCGTGATGAAAAGCCATCCGGGCGCGGCGGCGATTTCCTCCATGCTGCGCACATAAACAGGTGCGTCCATGTGAAGGATGTTTTCAGCGTCGCGCATGAACTCTTGCTTTACGCCCAGCGGGCAGACGATCAGCATCTTGCCGCCCTTGTGTTTGTGGATGAGGCGGCACCATTCGAGCTGCATGACGGTTTTCCCTAGGCCGAACGCCGCGAATATGGCGCGCCGTCCGCCGGCCGCCGCCCACATGACCGCATCCCGTTGATGCGGCTTGAGTGCGGGACTGATTTCCCCCGCGTCGATGGTTATGCCTGTCTTTTTGGCAATGACCATTTTCGATCTCAGGAATTCGCTGTATTTCTTCATGTTGTTCCCCTTGTTATTCTTCCTCATCGTCTACCTTGATGAGGATCAGCGAGCCTTTGCTTGGCATTTTTCGCCTTCCTTCGCGCCATGCACGCTCCCGCGCCTCGATGCGCTTTGCGGCCGTGCGGCGTGTGCACCACTTGACGGTGCTTCTCTTTACCCCGGCAAGGACGGCGATTTCGTCGATGGTTCCCTCCCCGAGGTACGTGTCCCCGCGGTAGGCGGTGTATATGTTCCGATTCGGCTGCGACATACGCATCCTCCCTTGCTCTATTGTGTTTTCGCTCTGTGGATGCTATACTTTTCATGTCTTCTGATCGCTTCCACTGTGGAGCGTTCCCGTTCCTCCCACAAGGAACGGGCTTTTTTATGCGCCGATGTCCATGATCTCCACGCATACCCATGATGCGGCGCGTGGCAGGTACTTTGCGATATACGGCGTCGTCTCGCCCGTGTCTGCATCGGTGACACTGTAACCGCCGTTCTCATCCGGTGCGTCGCCGATGATGTATTTCGGCGTTTCGCGCTTCACGACAGCTTCTGTTGCCCGTTTTACCGCCTCCACCCATGCGGGATCCTCAGATGCGATGCCGCCCGCGCGGATCGTCTTGTCATTTCGGATGAGTTCACGGCGATAGATGCCACGCCATAGATTTTCCTTCTCCGCGCTGCTGTAGATCAACCTCCATTCGCGCATATCCATCGGCTCCCTTTCCCGATACGTGCACCGCCAGAATGTGCGGTCATGATATCTGCATACAAGTCAGTGCTTTTCGCAGACGTTTCCGCGATAGCGGCGGCAAAGATGCCCCGCCATGTGGCGATGATGACAGACGGGGCATAGGTTGTCCTTGTAGATGGTACGAAATTCTTCCTCGTATCTGCGCTTTCGCATCTGCTCACGGTCGCGCATCAGCGCCGCCTTGACAGTCATTTGCATCGTGGACTACCACGCCGCACATTGACCGAGGCGAAGGACAAGCCCGGCGGCGTATCCAACGCCGAACGCCCCGCCGATGACGAATGCCCAGCCCCACGGGTAGAGGTAGGGCGTGCGCAGGTTCATGAACCATGTATAGATATTCATGTCCAGTCCTCCATGTGCGGATTCTGCTGCATCAACGTGAGTACGCGCCCGAGCTCGTGCGCCTCCTCATCGGGCGGCTGATTACCGCGATGCGCTCTTTGATGTCGTAGGAAAATGCTTTCTTCATGTCGTTCCTCCTATTCGGCGGCTTCCTTTGCGTTCATCTCATCCGCGCCATCCCGCGTCGTCGGGGCGTTTCTTCCCCGGCGCATCGGGCGCTTTTTCTTTTGCGATTCGCGCCGCATTCAAGAACATCATGCACGTTCTGATCTGCGCGATCTGTTCTTCGACTGTTTCAAGTTCATCAATCATGGATAACAACATATTGAACGCCACCTCGATCAAGGCGTAAGGCTCTCCACAGAATATCTCCTGTGAGCGGCCTTTATCATCGACCGCTTCGCAGATAAACGTCCTGCTTTTTATCATCATAGCCGTAAAGCTATCAAGCTGTTCCTTTGTCATTCCTTCTCCTCCTCACCCTTGACCCAATAGGTCAAGGTCAACTTATCCCCGGGATAGATCATCCCATGGCGTTCGAGGATCCACGGGTTCAGCTCCTCCATCCCCGACTTGTATTCGAGGATGTACCGGCGCGTGCCGGTATTTTTGCGGACATACGTCTCTGCGATATCCCAGAGCGTATCGCCCGACTTGACGATGTATACCTCCTCCACGAGGACGGCGTTCCGTCCATCGGGCTGAGGACTGTAGGCTCCCGCGAGGAGGATCGCTGCCCCTGCGATGCAGCATCCCGCAATCAGCTTCTTTCCGTTCACGCGACCGCCTCCTTTCTCTTGCGCGGCCGTCCGCGCCCGCGCGCCTCGCTCATCTGCTTCGCGTTTTCGACCATCGCCGCCGCTTTGGTCAGGTCGCGGTGCGATACCGCTATATCATCGATCCACTGAAGGAGTGCCCGACGCGACACCTTGATCGCCTTCCCCACCCAGAAGGCGGGAAAGTCGCCCATGCCGTGCCGCGCTGCGTGTGCAAGAGCGCGTATCTGCTCCATGCCGATGCCCATGTAGGCGGATGTCTCCTCAATCGTGAGCACCGCCTTCTCCCAGATCGGGATCATGTCTCGTCCCATTTGGTCACCTCCTCTCATGGTTGTTTCCCTCTTTTCCGACGTGATATAATCGGTGTGGAAAGGAGGGGCTGATATGAAACGTGACCTCAATCTGCTCCGCGCTATCCTGCTGCGAATAGAGGAAATCGATTCTCTCACAATCCACAGCGATGTCTTACTTGACCTTTGCGGCGACCCAAACAACCTAGCCTTTCACATTCATCTACTGGTTGAATCTGGATATTTAGCCATTCACGACCACGTATCGTACATCGGCGGTGAGAGATTCCTTATTTCTCATATCACATCTTCCGGCTGTGACTATCTCGATTCTGTACGGAATGAATCGATATGGAACACAACCCTGCAAAAGATAAAGGACTTCGGCGGAACTGTATCGCTTGATATCGTCAAGGATATTGGTACTACTCTGATAAGAGGGCAGCTAGGCGTTTAGCCTCCTTTGCAATCAGAGCGTCTTTCCGTCGAAACACCTCAGCGTATTCCTCTGATATGCTTTTATCTTCCATTCTCAACGCCTCTCCAATAGCGTCTTGCGCCTCCACCGCCTCTTTTAGGAGATAAAGGAGGCGTTTTTTTGCATATAACAAACGGAAATCGTCCACATTCTCACCTCCTACCCGCGTCGCCATTCGTTCAGTTCGTTGGAGCAGAAGAAAGCGCAGCAGTCAAAGGAAATGATGTCTGCTGCCTCAAGTTCTACCCTTGAGATCAGAACGTCACTTCAATGTAGAGAGTATGGCTGTCTCCATACTCTCTGTTCATTTCCGCAATAATCTTCTTTGTGTCATCTATGAATCGTCCTTTTATAACGATCCGCATCGCAGGCTTCTCTTTCATCAGAGCGCCTATGGCTCGTTTCAAGAATCTGATCATCCTCTCGCCTCCTCATCTTGCCATCTGCTAAAAGTTTGGATAAAGATTGAACTATCTTGTCAATGTCACCCTCTGCGTCTCGCCGCTCTGCTATCTCCAGCAGCAGGGCGGCGATTTCTTTTGCCTCGCCTTTGATGACGACCCTCATCCCCTCACCTCCTCGGTTGTTTCCCTCCTCCCCGTCGTGATATAATCACAGCGAAAGGAGTGATCTTGATGAAAGTTCACGAAAAAGCAATGAATTTACTAAAAGAAATTTATGCTGTGTGCTCCACCCAACGTGCCTACGAACTCGATCGGCAATCCTATACAACTTTATCTTCCGAAGATAGGCATGAGCTCGATCAGCTTATGGATTATCTGAAATCCAGAAACTTCATTGATAACTTCGCGCCTTGTGTCGGCAGCCCCATCTCCGTCAAAATCACCTCAAGAGGAATAGATGCCATTGAGGGAATTGTTGAAACGTATTCCGCCACCAACAACATCGTTTTGGGTAACAACTACGGAATCACCGGCAATCATGCCGTTGGAAACACGATCTCAAGCGGGATCTCTTTCGAAGATATAAAGAGTTTGATCGCTGTGACAGTCAACAGCCAACAAGATCAAAAGGTTTTGATTGAAGCTCTAAAACCGCTCTACGACCGTATGGAGATCGGTGCCCCCATTGAAAAGGGCGTGCTCTCCAGCATTGGGGACAAATTGCACGAATACCAACCTCTTTTGACTGCAATCGCGTCAAGCCTGCTCCCGTACCTGATGGGGAAATAAGCTGACCGCCTGCTTGTTGAATCCTTTACAAGCCCTTATTGCCGCCACAGTGATAAGGGCTTGTTTCATCTGGTGATACCCGTCCAATGGGTAGCCTCCGTCGCTGATCTCCAACGAATCGATAATCTCATTGATTTCAACGAGTTTCACCGTTACGAGGTCGAGAACCTCATCCACGCTCAACGGTTTCCGTATATCCTCCATCCCCTCACCTCCTCTCGCGGTTGTTGTGCTCCTCTTCGCCGTGGTATAATCACAGTGAAAGGATGAACAGTAATGATATATAATCGCAGAACTTTCGAGCGTCTTGTAATGTCTGCAAATAAAGACGGAATCATCACTTTTGCACAGATTCGTAAAATCTTTCCAAATCACAGCGACGCTTTTTTCTACAACATCATCGGCGATAAATTTCGACTACCGCCAAGATTGGTCGATACGAGATTTTTAACAAACGGATTCTACGAATCCGTGATGCTCATTTGGGTAAATTGCCCGAATGACTACAAGCAAGGATATGTGTTCAAGGATTCTGATATGTTCACCCTATCTGTATCCGCCCAGAATCTACGGTACGAATACCAGTGCCGCATCAAAAGTGAACGCCTCACAATGTCCGCCGCCATCTCAGGTGCAATCGCTGCAATCGCTAGTGTAATAGCACTCTTGCGTTGATGAGTGTGCACACAACAGCGACCGCAATGAACATGATATCTAGAATGAGCATGACCCCCTGATGGTCATAGACGAGCGAATCAAGCCATTCAATCAAACGTTTCATCCCCTCACCTCCTCTCGCGGTTGTTGTTCCCCCGCATAGCGGGGGATTTCGTCTCTTACAGATGGCGACTGTAGTGATGTTGCGAATTGTTGCCCGTGAGACGGATCGGTGTTGTCTCGAACAGGCAGCCGCTGCGGTCGAAGTGCTGCGTATAGGCATTGCCGCCGATCGCACGGAGCAGCTTCTTCGCAAAAGACACGCTGCACTCAATCTCTCCGTACTCCTCAATTTTCTGCTTGAGGTTGCGGTAGTGCACCATGTCCTCGCGGTCGTTCATGTCCGGTGCCCATCCCTTTGCCTTGAGATAGGCATCGATGCAGTCCGCCGGGCTTACCTCTTCCGGGAACGTGTAGTATGTGACTCGCATTTCCCCTCACCTCCTCATCTTGCCATCTGCTAAAAGTTTGGATAAAGACAGTTCCGTGTGGGCTGCGGATACCATTTCGCGAAGACGGTCAACATCTTTTTTGCTTATGGTGACCCGCTTTTCAACGTATTTCCCGTCACTGGCAAGAAATACAGTGGAAAGCCCATACTGCTGTCCATCCGAGTCAAACAAAAACAACTCGTAGCTGTATAAGCCCCCTTGTGGAGTCTTACGAAAAAATAGAACACTCTTATCTTTTATAAGTACCTTTCGTAACACTCGGCGAATTTGTTTCGGAATCTTAATGCTCCTGATTCTGCCCCCCATTCCCGCACCTCCTCTCTGCGCCTCCTTCGCCCTCCGCATGGAAATATGTTGATTTATAATCAACCTAACGGGCAAAAAAAATCTTCTGTTGCTCAGCAAGGTTGCTGAGTTTCAACAGCTCGTACAGTTTTGAGATTTCACTTGCCTTGAACTCCGTGATGTTATTGACCTTTTGGTACAGTCCCATTTCAGAAATACCAAGGCTTTGTGCAACCTTTTTCTTCGTAAGACCTACACGCTTCAGCGCAATCTCAAACTCTACAGTATTTGTCATCCCCACCCCTCCTTTGTTGAATATAAATCTACACCCGTATAATATCATCGCGTGGATTATATGTCAACATTTTTATTTGCAAAGATAAATAAATGTTGATTTTCAAGAAACGATATAGTACACTGAACATACACTATAGTTTATAGCTAGGCGGTGTTTATATGTTGGAGATATACAAGAGGATTCGCGCTCGCAGGGAAGAGCTCGGAATATCACAAGAAGAGCTTGCAAGGCGTATGGGGTATAAATCTCGCTCGTCTATCAACAAAATTGAAAAAGGCGAGAACGATATCCCACAATCTAAGATAGTTGCTTTCGCCAAGGCATTGAGAACAACGCCAGAGGCTCTTATGGGATGGGAACAATCCCCCGCCGCCTCGGACGATCTGCCCGACGTGTCCCCCACGGGGCAAAAGATCGACGCACGCACGCGCCGCCAGCTTGAAAAGGTGCTCGAAGATGATAACCTCACATACAACGGCGTAGTCCTCAACGAAGAGGACAGAGAGAAGGTCAAGAAAGCGTTGGAGCTTGCCTTCTGGGATATCAAAGAACTGAACAAGCGCAAGAAGGATTAGTCCGTAAAACACAGGGAGGGAGGGCAGTATGAGTTTTAGTAAGAAGCACCTGCGAGACATATCAAATAAAGAGGATTTCAGGAAATATCGCCGCGAAGTCTTTTACGACTACGCAACGTATCTAAAAGATATGATTCGTAATAATTATGATTTCTCTGTAAAATTTATTATATGGTTGAAGCAATATCTTACGTTTATCCGAAACGAAAAGACATTCAATGCTTCCTATCTTCCTCGATTTCAACGCGGGCAAGTTGTGTTTATCAATCTCGGGTTTCGCATTGGACATGAACTTGGCGGTCCTCACTATGGTGTTGTCCTCGATAATGACAATCGAAAGAAGGACGGGCTTATAACGGTTGTTCCTATGATTTCTAAAAAGCCGCGCCATATAGAGCAAGGCGTTAAGCCTTGGGAATACGAACTGCCAATCCCTATATCACAGTTAGTTTTTCAGAAAGCTGTAAAGCAGCTTGATATATCCCCTGACTCTCCTATACTGCATGATGTTCTTGATAGCGTTCATACACTTTCATCTATGGACGAACAAACACAACGGAAACAAATTCCCGCGTTTTTGAAAGCATTTGAACAGAAGCTACATCAGCGGATCGATCCCCTCATTGCGTTTGCCGAAAAGATGAATAAGGGTTCGATTGTTGATACGCATCAAATTGTTACAGTAAGCAAGCAACGAATCATTACACCGACGAAGCGAAACGACCACCTATATGGCATTTGTATTCCTCCTGACATCATGTCTAAAATATGTAAAATGATCCATCAAAATTACATAGAAGCAGAACGCCTTGACAGCTCGTCCAAAAATGTGTAATATATATTTACAAATTGGGCTTGGCTCCCAAATAATACGAGAAATGTTGCGGTGTAACACAAAAAGGCTTCTGCTTCGGTAGAAGTTTTTTTGTTGTAATCCAGTCCCCACAAAAGAGGTGAAGCCGATGAATATTCCGCTCCGCGTCAAGAATCTGATTACCAGACACGACACCTCAGACCCGTATCGAATCGCAAAGGAACTGAACTGCATCATACTTTTTGCAAACCTGCCGCCAAACGTCAACGGATTTTGGAAGCGCATCCTGCGCCGACGTGCAATCATCATCAATGAGAACCTGCCCGAATGGCAGCAGACCGCCGTCCTTTGTCACGAACTCGGGCACATCGTATTCCATCCCCGATACGCAGCTTTCTCCATGCGCAGCACGTCATACTCAAATACCCGCATCGAGAACGAGGCAGATGCGTTCGCCGAATGTCTCATGTCGTACCGCTACGATCTCGATGAGTGCTATGTGCGCCGCTTCCTCTCTGAGGGGTGGAGAGCATAAAAAAAGACCGC
>ERZ773046.273-NODE-273-length-35149-cov-10.963441_pt1 | contig 35149 bp, 28 predicted proteins | sample MGYA00580634_ERZ773046 | MGnify/ENA primary metagenome ERZ773046 (study PRJEB29015, sample SAMEA2738127) | human oral metagenome | biome: human oral; feature: human-associated habitat; material: saliva | place: China | collected 2159 ... | reverse complement strand
TTGCCGTTCATCATGCCAGCACCTTCAACAGGATCTGCCTCGAAAGAAGCAGTAGTACCATTGAGCGTCAACTTCACATTAGTAAGCTTCAGATTTGTCATCTTAGAAGCCGGACGACCAGGACTTGCAGGGCTACCCGTAATTTCAGTAAAGGTGATGTTCACCAAGTTGTTTCCAGCCTTTTCCACTTTCACTTCTGTATTATCAGTAGCATAAGGAGCGTCACCTAAAGAAACAGTGAATGCACCTGAATAGGTACCACAAACATCTTCAGCCGTGAGGGCTTTGTCTTCATCCTTTGAGCAACTCGTAGCCATCAAGCAGAGACCGAGTCCCAGAATAGCGAAAAATTTAGTTAGTTTCATAAAAAAATTGAGTTAAATTAAATTCGGATGCAAAAGTAAAGCATTTTCTTATCCCTTACAATACCCTTTTTTAGGTATAAAAGAAAGGAGCAACCGCAGCCAGTTATCAACCGAGCGATTACTCCTTTTATTATATAAGAAGAATCTGTTTACAATTCGGGATGCTCTTCGAGTTTACTCTGTACGGTTGCATCGAGCACCGCAACGGCTGTGACATTGACGATGTCGCGCACGCTGCTTTCGAAGTCTGTAAAGTGGATAGGTTTGTTCAGTCCCATCTGAATAGGGCCTATCACCTCGCCATCGTCAGCCATATTGATGGCTTTTACCATCTTATAAGCCGAATTGGCCGCCGAGAGAGTGGGGAAAACAAGTGTGTTCACATCCTGCCCTTTGAGGCGTGTAAAGGGATATTTCTCATCGCGAAGCTGGCGGTCGAGGGCGAAGTTCACCTGCATCTCTCCATCTATTGCTAAGTCGGGGAATTCTTGTTGCATCCGACTGACTACATCGTGTACTACAGCAGGCTTGCCTTCATTGTCCGAACCAAAGTTGGAATAACTCAACATGGCTATAGTTGGAGTGCGGTTGAAGAAGCGCACCGTTGAAGCCGAGAGTTTGGCGAGGTCGTAGAGTGTTTCCTCGTCTGGGTCGCGGTTGATGAGCGTGTCGGCTATGAAGAAAATGCCTTTTTTAGAGGAAATCAGGTGCATAGTACCAAAGTGCGAGTAGCCCTCCCGTATGCCAATCACTTCCTTTGCTACCTTGATCGTATTACTATATTTGGTGTATAATCCAGTAATGAAAGCGTCAGCGTCGCCAGTTTCCACCATCATCATGCCAAAGTAGTTTCGCTCATACATCTTGTCCATTGCTTCCTGCAAGGTGTACCCCTCGCGCTGCTTCTTTTCGGCCAACAGACGGGCGTAGTGGTGGCGGCGGTCAATCTGCGAATCGTCGCGAAGATTCAGCAGCTGGCAACCCGTCAAGTCGAGATGCAATTCAGCCGCTAAGGCTTTAATCTTGATTTCGTTACCCAAAAGGATAGGTTCGCAGAATCCCTCCTCCTTTGCCTGCACTGCAGCCTGGAGCATAGTAGGGTGAGTGCCCTCGGCATAGACCACGCGCTTCGGGTGGAGCTTTGCCGCAGCATATAGATTCTGCGTGAATTTCGTTTCCTGCCCCATGAGTTCGCGCAAGTGCTGACGATAAGCGCGCCAGTCGGAGATGTCCTTTCGTGCCACGCCACTATCGATAGCGGCCTTTGCCACCGCCATGCTCACCTCCGTGATGAGGCGCGGATCAACGGGTTTCGGAATAAAATAGTCAGGGCCAAAAGTGAAGTTGCGCACATGATAGGCACGATTCACAATATCGGGCACAGGGCGGCGAGCCAGTTCGGCAATGGCGCGCGCCGCAGCCATTTTCATTTCTTCGTTGATGGCCGTAGCAGCCACATCCAACGCACCGCGGAAAATATAGGGGAAACCAATGACATTATTGATCTGATTGGGATAGTCCGTGCGCCCCGTCGACATCAGCACATCGGGACGAGTCGCCTTAGCTTCTTCGTAAGAAATCTCGGGCACAGGATTAGCTAATGCAAAGATGATGGGATTTTTAGCCATTGTGCGAACCATCTCTTGCGATACGATATTTCCTTTTGAAAGACCTACAAAAATATCAGCCCCAACCATTGCTTCGGCCAAGGAGTGTACGTCTGTGCGAGTGGTGGCAAATTCGCGCTTTTGTTCGGTGAGATTGGGACGATCTGCCGTTATCACACCTTTAGAATCAAGCATCACAATGTTTTCCTTGCGCACACCGAACGCACAATAAAGACGGGAACAACTGATAGCGGCTGCACCAGCGCCGTTGACCACAACTTTCACATCCTCCATACGCTTTCCCGCCACATCCACGGCATTTAGCATTCCAGCGGCTGAAATAATGGCCGTGCCGTGCTGGTCATCGTGCATCACGGGAATATCGAGTTCTTCCTTCAGTCGGCGTTCAATCTCGAAACACTCAGGTGCTTTGATGTCTTCCAAGTTGATACCGCCAAAAGTAGGGGCGATAGCTTTGACCGCTTGTATAAACTTTTCTGGGTCTTTCTCGTCCACTTCTATATCGAAAGCATCCACGCCAGCGTAGATTTTGAAGAGGAGTGATTTTCCTTCCATCACGGGTTTGCCACTCATAGCGCCGATGTCGCCCAAGCCGAGAACGGCCGTGCCGTTACTGATCACAGCAACGAGGTTACCTTTGTTGGTATAGCGATAAACGTCGTGCGGATTTTTCTGAATCTCGAGGCATGGCTCAGCCACACCGGGTGAATAGGCCAGAGAGAGATCTGTCTGTGTGCGATAAGGCTTTGTGGGAACAATCTCAATCTTGCCGGGCTTGCCCATTGCATGATAATGCAAGGCAGCTTCTTTAGTAATTTTCACCATACTTATCTGGTTTGTTCTTTATAATGTATCTCTATTTTGCAAAGATACATTTTTTCATCAGAACATAACTACTAACCGATAGATGTACCGCAAGAATCCTTCTTTTTAGAAGAAATCCTTGCTACTAAAGTAAAGAAAGGCTAAAACTTATAGCTAATACAGAAGTTTTTATCTTAACTTTGCGGATAAGATATTTGGAATTATACAATTTAAGGGAACAAATGAAAGCGATAAATGATAAAGCGTTACTACGGGAGCGAGTGATTGCTGCGGGGCAGGAACTGTTTCACAAACGCGGCATCCGAGCCGTTACAATGGACGATGTATCGCATCAGCTCCACATATCCAAGCGCACACTCTACCAACTCTTCGATACAAAAGAGAGTTTGCTCCTTGCGTGCCAGCAAAAAGCGATGGCGGAGCACCAACAGCAGATTAGAAATATCATGGCGGAGACGGACAACGTTATAGAAATCATTCTCTGCGACCTCCAACTCAATATGAGGGAGATTCAGAAATTTTCAAAAGAGTTTCTCAACGACATCCCCCTCTACGACAAACTGCGGGAGAATATGCGGCAGCACCGAAAGGAGAACAAGGCCAACGCGCTTGAGTTTATCGAGCGCGGCATCAGTCAGGGACTTTTCCGTTCCGAGATCAATCCAGAAATGGTTTATGAAGTGGGCGTGGCTATCATAGATGCCTTGATAGAAAAAGGGTTTTACAACACCGTTCCTCTCTTTGAACTTCTCTCTTCTTCCACTATCGCTTATCTCCGCGGTATTTCCACCGAGAAAGGCATTGAACAGCTCAACGAGTTTGTGAACAAATACAAATCAGAAGAATAAAGTTTTTTTGTGGATACTTAGCAGCGTCGGTCAACATCTCATGAGTGTTGACCGACGCTGTCGTTATTTCTCAACTTTTATAAGAGTACAGCCTTGAGTGCGGGAATCACGCTGGAGAGTGCGTCAATGAGCTGCTGGCGTTCGATACCTTCAGCTTGCGCCACAAACAAGGTGTCGTAGCCCGCCACCGTACCTGCCACTTCAGGCAAATGATGGCTATCAATATCGGCAGCAAGCCCCGCCGCATAGCCCGGACGTGTGTGGAGAACGGCCAAAGTTCCCGAAAAAGTGATGCCTACAACGCCCGTGTGCTGTAAATATTCTGGTAAAGCCTCAATAGGTATTGGGCGGCGGTAGCCTTCTGTTTTGGGAAGGATCAACTGATAGCCATCTGGCGTCTTTTGTCGCAAGGCGTGAAGCTTCTGCAAATCGCTCGACACCGTAGGTTGTGAAACCCTAAAGCCTGCGCGCGCCAATTCGCGCTGTATGTCAGCTTGCGACCTCACTACTTTGTTGGAAAGAATGATCCTCAGAGCCTCCAACCGCGTTATTTTCTTTGCCATTTCTCTTATTACAGTTTCGGATAGCAAAGATAAAGTAAAGATTAGAATTGGGCAATATCAGATTTTCGCAAATCTCGCTTTAATTTCACGTGTCCTATTCGTCCGAAAAGCTCGAGAACTACATCTTATCTCCCACAAGAAAAACCGCCCTATTACTTGACAAACTACTATCTCAATATAGCGCACAAAAAGTGGGGAGGAAGCAAAAAAACGCATTAAAATATCCACCTTAACCTTTAAGTTTTGGAAAAACACCTACTTTTTGACGCACAATAACACAAAAATGCCTACTTTTTTCATTGAACCGCTCGTATTTTTCCTTATCCTGTCGGCCAATACAATAAGGATGTCAGCTGACAGCCTTATTGCGTTTCAAAATATCCTTATTGTATCCATGGATAGCCTTATTGGGCGGGCAACTCAGCAAGACTTGCAGATTTGTCTGCTCTATTTCGGTTTTAATTTCGAGAGATTCTCAGAGTCGCAGAATACGAATTCTCTTGACAAAGTACTGCACAACTATCATGGCCTTTATGCGGCTCATAATCCAGCAGAACTCTCGCTGCCATAGCTTTGTTTTGCGGCCTTATCCTTCAACTCTCGCTCACTCTCGAAGGGAGGAAGCGGCTCGCCCCTTGTATTGAATGGATATTCTTTGTAAATTTGTGCCTAATTTGGAAAATCGAAATAACAATTATACACCCGATGAAACATTACACATCAAAAGGACGAGGACGTTGCGCAGCTTTGGCGCTCGCTCTGCCGCTCGTGGCCGGCGTTCCGGCTATGGCCTTCGTTCCGTCCTCCATGGTCACTATCAGCCAGACTGCTAGCGCAATCAGCGGAGTGAACCAACTGAACGCTACCACCTTTGAAGTGCGCTATCAGAACGGACAGGTGCTCACCATCGACTTCTACGGTGAGAACATCTTCCGTCTGTTCCAGGACAATAAGGGCGGAAAGGTGCGCAATCCGCAAGCTCAGCCGCCTGCACAAATCCTCGTGAACAATCCGCGAAAGAGCGTGGAGCATATCAACTTGACAAAAGACAACGGCTACTATATCATCGCGACGCCGAAAGTACAACTCCGCCTGAATGCTACTTCAGGGCTTCTCTCTGTGCTCAATGGTGAGGGAACAGAAGTGGTGCGCGAGCTGGCAGCTGCCAATATCACGGATGCAAAAACCACCCTCACATTTGCTGCTCAACCCAACGAATATTTCTATGGTGGTGGCGTGCAAAATGGTCGTTTCTCCCATAGAGGAAAGTCTATCGCCATCGAAAACACGAACAACTGGGTGGATGGCGGTGTGGCTTCTCCCACTCCGTTCTATTGGTCAACAAAGGGATACGGCCTTTTGTGGCATACTTTCAAGCCTGGTCGCTACGATTTCGGAGCAGAAGATGCTAAGAAAGTGACGCTTTCCCACTCGGAGAATTATCTCGATGTATTCCTCATGGTAGATAAAGAACCGTCATCTTTGCTTTCCGATTTCTACCAGCTGACGGGGAATCCCGTGCTACTGCCAAAATTTGGTTTCTACGAAGGTCATCTCAACGCCTATAATCGTGACTACTGGACGGAGAATGAAAACGGCTTCATGGCTTATGAGGACGGCAAACGCTACAACGAGAGCCAAAAGGACAACGGAGGTATCAAAGAAAGTCTCAATGGCGAAAAAAACAATTATCAGTTTTCAGCCCGCGCCGCTATAGATCGCTATCTGCAAAACGATATGCCGCTCGGATGGTTCTTACCTAACGACGGCTACGGAGCAGGCTATGGCCAAACAGCCACGCTGGATGGCAACATTGCCAACTTGAAAAGCTTTGGCGATTATGCGCGCTCGAAAGGCGTACAGATTGGTTTGTGGACACAAAGTGACCTCCACCCGAAAGACGGCATTGAAGCTCTGCTACAACGCGACATCAAAAAGGAAGTAGGCGTGGCAGGCGTCCGTGTCTTAAAGACCGACGTGGCTTGGGTAGGTGCCGGCTACAGCTTCGGCCTCAACGGTGTGGCCGATGTAGGCGAAATCATGCCGAAGTACGGCCACGATGCGCGCCCCTTTATCATCAGCCTCGATGGTTGGGCAGGTACGCAGCGCTACGCGGGAATCTGGTCGGGCGACCAAACAGGAGGCGACTGGGAATATATTCGCTTCCACATCCCCACCTTCATCGGTTCGGGGCTTTCTGGGCAGCCCAACATTACAAGCGATGTGGACGGCATCTTTGGCGGTAAGAACGTGCCGGTGAATGTACGCGAATTCCAATGGAAGACATTCACACCGATGGAACTCAATATGGACGGTTGGGGCGCAAACCCGAAATATCCGATGGTGCTTGGTGAACCAGCCACGAGTATCAACCGCTCTTATCTGAAGCTCAAATCAATGCTGATGCCCTATACTTACAGCATCGCAGAGGAGGCAGTTTACGGCAAGCCCATGATTCGTGCGCTCTTCCTCGACTATCCTAACGACTACACGCTCGGCACGAAGACGGAGTACGAATATCTCTACGGTCCGAGTTTCTTAGTAGCTCCTATCTATAAGGACACCAAAGCCGATAAGGACGGCAACGATATACGCAACGGTATATACCTGCCCGAGGGAAAATGGGTGGACTATTATGACGGACAGATTTTCTTTGGTGGCCGCATTATCAACAACTACGATGCGCCGCTTTGGAAACTCCCCGTCTTTGTGAAAGCGGGCGCCATCATTCCGATGACGAACCCCAACAACAATCCTTCTGAAATCCGCAAGGACTATCGCGCTTACGAGCTTTATCCCGATGGCGCAAACTGCTTTACGGAATATGATGACGACGGTGAGACGCAGGCGTATCTCAAGGGCGACGCTACGCACACCGACATCATGAGCCACTTGCAGAAAGATGTGCTCAACGTGAAGGTGGAGAAAACTGTGGGCAACTATAAAGGCTTTGAAGCTAACAAGGAAACAGAATTCTTCATCAATGCTACGCGTGCTCCCAAAAAGGTGGTGGCCAAAGTGGGCGGTAAGAGTGTGAAACTCACAAAGGTTACAAGTTTGCAAGCTTATGAGAACGGTCAGAACGTATTCTACTTCAATCCGAAACCCAATCTGAATCGTTTCGCCACACCAGGCTCTGATTTTGCGAAAAAGGAAATCACGAAGAATCCGCAGTTGCTCGTCAAAATTGGTAAGACTGACGTGACGAAGAACGCAGTGGAACTACAAGTGAAAGGTTACGAATTTGCGCCCGTCAGTGCACTGCTGAAAACATCTGGCTCGCTTTCTGCTCCCAACGTAACGTTTACGGACGACAACGTAAAGACCTACACGCTCACGCCTTCATGGGAAAAGGTGCAGAATGCAGACTACTACGAAATCGAGTATGACGGCCAACTTTATTCTACAATTACCGACCAGGAACTTACCTTCGACGGCTTGAAACCCGAAACTGACTACAGTTTTAAGGTACGCGCTGTCAACGAGGAGGGCTTCTCTCCTTGGTGCACAGTGAAAGCTCGCACAAAGGCTGATCCTTATCAGTTCGCCGTGAAGAATATCATGGGACAAACTACTTGTGAGAACCAACCCGGTATGGGTGTTAACAAACTCTTCGACTACGACCAGCGCTCAACATGGCACTCGAAATGGGGCAAAGGCGATGCAGTGCCTTTTACGCTTACACTGGATCTCCGCTCTGTGAATGAGCTTGACAAACTGGAGTATCTCCCACGTGAAGACGGCGGCAACGGTACGCTGACGAAGGGAACAATCTCTTACTCCACAGACCGCCAAACGTGGTCGAAGCCTATTGACTTTGCGTGGAATCGCGATGGAGCAACGAAGACCTTTGCTTTCGAAGGCAATCCCTCTGCTCGCTACATCCGCTTGAACGTGACGGAAGCCGCTGGCAACTTCGCAAGCGGACGCCAAATGTATGTGTTCAATGTTCCAGGTAGCGAAAGCATCTTGCAAGGCGACATCAACCACGACAAGCGTATCGACGAGAACGACTTGACAAGTTACATGAACTACACAGGCCTGCGCCGCGGTGATGCCGACTTCGATTATGTGAGCAGTGGCGACATCAATAAGAATGGTCTTATTGACGCCTACGACATCTCCATCGTGACAACTCAGCTTGACGGAGGTGCGGCACAACGCGCCAGCGACAAGGTGAGCGGAAAACTGCTCCTGACAGTAGACAAGAACACCTTCGCTGCTGGCGATGAGGTTCGCATCACGGTGAGCGGTAAGGATCTGAAATGCGTCAATGGTTTGAGCTTCGCTCTGCCTTATAGCACGAGTGAATTTGAATATCAAGGCATCGAACTTCTCAATATGAAAGACATGGTGAACCTCACTTACGACCGTTTACATACTAATGGTCAGAAGGAGCTCTTCCCCTGTTTTGTGAACCGCGGTAACAATTTCTTGCTGGAAGATGGTAAACTTTTCGTCATCAAGCTCAAAGCTAAGAAAGCAGGCAAATTCAACCTTAAAGCTAAAGATGGTCTTCTTGTAGATCGTAGCTTGGGCACTTGCAACGCTTTCTGAATTACAAAAGACTGAATACTTCCCAACAGCCACCAGTTCTTTATCGACTGGTGGCTGTTTCTTTTTGGGCGGTACATCCATAATAAACAATCTATATATAGAAAATGAAACGCTCCATAATGGCACGTTTCATTACGGTTGTTTCAAATAAGAAATATCAAATGAGTTGTGCTCCCCAATAATTTTAGGAAATTTATCAGTAGCTTAGAGTCTCTCTCATAGAGAAACAAACAGAATAATTTATTATCTTCGCTCTCCGAAAATCAACTTAGAGGAATGAATCACTATTTTCAACACGAATACATGCGCCACGGACATATCGAAGTGATCTGCGGTTCTATGTTCTCGGGCAAAACGGAAGAACTCATCCGTCGCCTGAAACGCGCCCAGTTTGCTCGTCAGAACGTGGAAATCTATAAGCCCACTATTGATACACGTTATAGCGAAGAAAACGTGGTCTCTCATGATTCCAACTATATCAAATCAACGCCAGTGGATGCCCCAAATAGTATTCTGCTGCTGGCTTCCGATGCTGAAGTAGTGGGAATCGATGAAGCGCAGTTCTTCGACGAAACGCTCGTAGATGTGTGTAAGAAAATGGCTGATGCAGGCAAGCGCGTCATTGTGGCAGGGCTGGATATGGACTTCTTAGGTAATCCTTTCGGTCCGATGCCCGCACTGATGGCTATTGCTGAGGACGTTACGAAAGTTCACGCTATCTGCGTGCGCTGTGGCAATCTGGCACAATTTAGTCACCGCATCGTGAAAGGCGAAAAGCAGGTGATGCTTGGCGAAAAGGATGAATACGAACCGCTCTGCCGCGATTGCTTTAGCAAAGCCATCAACAATCATCCTCATGAAGTGGAATAAACTGAGACAACTCTATCGGCAGAACAAACGTCAGTTCTGGAAATATATATTCTATCAGTTCGGCATCTTCCTACTAACCTTTGGGAGCGCGTTCGGATTGTTTTTCTTGATCGATTTCCTTTCTGAAAAAATGGGGTATGGGCATCCCTCCTCGAGCACAAGAATGCTCATCGTCATTGCTCTTATGCTCCTTGCCTTTCTCATCTTTGCCATTATTTATCATCTCTTGGGAAAGGACAAAGACGAGGAAGAATGCGAAAAACCGAAGCGATGGTATCAGAATTTTTGGATACAGATAGCATGGTTCATCGTTATCATATCTATGGGCATTGCTGCTTTCTTCTTTCTCGATACTTATTTAGAAAAACTCCCTCAAGAATGGGCTTGGATTTACATTGCGTGGAAGTTTGGAAAGAAAGTTGTTCTTCTCGTCCTCGCTCTTATTATTTGGCTGCGTACCAAATGGAAGAAGAAACAGCTTAAAAATACTCCGTCGGCTGACAAATAAGTTTTATTTTCGCCTTCAGAAACTTCTGTAAGATAACTTTAGACGCTTCACTTTCATTATCAAAAAGGGATTTGCAATCTACTGAGTCATAAAACGGAATAGGAGAGAAGTAAGCAATAAGAATAAAAGAAGGAGACACAACTGGCAAAGAGAAAGGCCTTTGCAGTTGTGTCTCCTTCTTTATAGGGATTTTCTGCTGACTCTCTTAGTCGCGGTTATTCGAATATATGAGAGCATAATAGATGAGTGTGGCAAGCGAACCGAGTGCTGCAACAACGTAGGTGTAAGCAGCAGAGCGAAGTGCGCTAACTGCCATCGGATAGTTTTCTCTACTGGTGATACCTGCCCCTGCAAGCCATTGCGTAGCGCGTCGGCTGGCGTCAATCTCAACGGGAAGAGTGATGAAGCTAAACAGAGTGGTCAGTGCGAAGAGTACAATACCTCCCAAGAGGATTCCAGGCATTGCGTTGACAAGTATCATACCTGCCAAAAGTACCCATTGCACCCACTGCGAAGCAAAGTTTACTACAGGAACGAGGGCCGAACGGAGTTGCAGCGGTGCGTAAGCCCTTTCGTGCTGAACAGCATGGCCACATTCGTGAGCTGCAACGGCTGCGGCAGCAACAGAGCAGCTCCCATAAACGCCTTCGCTAAGGTTGACGGTCTTGTCGGTAGGGTTATAGTGGTCTGTGAGTTGTCCCGGAACCGACGTAACACGTACGTCATAGATTCCATTATCGCGGAGCATTTTCTCCGCTACTTGTGCGCCCGTCATTCCGCTGGCAATGGGAACACGAGAGTATTGCTTGAATTTCGACTTGAGGTTCGACTGAACCAAATAGCTGATCACGGCGAAGACGCCAAATATAATCCAAATCATGAGTGTCGGATTTTTTTTAGTTAATACTTATTGTTTGTTGAGGCTTACTATACAAAAGTATGCCAAAGATACGGAAAACAATCAGTAGTGCAGATATATTGACATATTTTAGGGACTTCACGATACTTCTTAAGGATTTCTTCCTACATTTGTGTGTATTTCGATTGAAAATCATCTGATATGATCTACACTCACTCCTACAATTCTCCATTGGGGCGTATCATCGTGGCAAGCCATGAGGAAGCATTGATCGGACTCTGGTTTGAGGGACAGAAATTCTTTGGCACAACGCTCTGCGAGGCGAGTGTGGAGAAAAAGAATACTGTACTTAGCGAAGCACATCGTTGGCTTGATTTGTATTTTTCGGGTTGTCGTCCAGATTTTCTACCACCACTGCGGCTCTTGGGCACTCCCTTTCAGCAAAAAGTGTGGCAACAACTGTTGGTAATACCGTATGGCGCCATCACTACTTACGCCCAATTGGCCCTTGCTTGCCACACTTCGGCGCGCGCCATTGGCGGAGCAGTAGGGCGAAATCCCATATCGCTGATTGTGCCCTGTCACCGCGTCATTGCTTCCGATGGTTCGCTCACAGGCTACGCTGGAGGAACAGACAGAAAAAAGGCACTGTTGGATATGGAACAGAGCCTGATAGGATAGAAAAGAAAAAGAGCAGTCCGCAGAGGACTGCTCTTTTATTATAGTGCATCAAACGAGCGGTATGAGTATCAAGAGAATGAGCTGAGCCGTAAGGATTCGCAGGAACATAGAGAGCGGATAAACCGTAGAGTAGCCCACTGCTGGCGCATCATTGTTGGCCGTTTGATTGGCAAAAGCAAGTGCAGGGGGATCCGTATTCGTACCAGCGATAAGACCCATCAGTGTGAAGTAGTTCAATTTCATCTTGAGGCGTCCATAAAGACCGCAAATCATAATGGGGATGACCGTGATGAGGAAACCCATCCAAACGTAGTGGTAACCGCCATTAGTGACCGTGTTCCAGAATGTAGCACCTGCTTGAACACCCACGCCAGCCAAGAAGAGTACGAGCCCCACCTCGCGGAGCATCAAGTTGGCACTGTTGGTGGTGTAAGCCGTGATCTTAAACTTGTAGCCAAAAGCTCCGATGAGGATACCGAGCACCAACGGGCCACCAGCCAAACCAAGCTTTACGGGTTCGCTGATTCCGGGGATAGGAATAGGAATTTGTCCCAAGAAAATACCGAGCAGAATACCAAGGAACATCATTCCAACATTGGGAGCTTCCAAGCGCTTTTGCGTATCGCCCACGATAGCACGAACGCGATTTATATTTTCCTCCGTACCCGTCACGCGGATATGGTCGCCCATCTGCAAACGGAAGTTTCTGCGCGCAAAGAGCGTCATACCAGCACGCGAAACACGTGTGACATTAACGTTGTAGAGGGAAGAGAAATGTAAGTCGTTGAACGTCATACCATTCACCTCAGGCTTAGAAATAATGAGTCTTTGTGAGATATAACGCTTCTCTTCTTCAGTTTCTTTCTTCCAGTCCTCATCAATCAGTTCACCCATCAAAGCGATGATAGCTTCCTTGTCTGAAGTGGCCGTAACGATATAGAGTTTCATTCCTTCTTCCATTACGGTGTTTTCTTTCGGAATGAACATTTCGCCATCTTTCTTTGCACGAGAGCAAACGAAGTCGCCCTTTACAAAATTGTGAAGTTCTTGCAGCGTATGGCCCACTACGGCTTTGTTAGTAACGCGCAGAATGAAATGTTCGGGAACAGAAGAGGGATCTGCCTCGTTGGCGTGTTCATATTCTTTTGCCTCTTTGTCGAGACTAACTTTGCAAATATAGCGAATAGCGATGGTGGCACCGATGATACCCACAACCGCCAGCGGATAGGCACAAGCGTAGCTGCTACCGATGTTGAAACCTGGATCGTAGTCGGCACTTCCGCCCAGCAAGCGCGGAAGGATGTTATTGGCTGCACCCAAACCAGGCGTGTTAGTAACAGCGCCATAGAGAGTACCCGTCATCATGGCGAGATTCTTTTTGTTCAGTGGATCTCCAGGAGAGTAGAACCAAATGAAATAGAGCGCCAGCATGACAGCAATGTTGAGAACAATCAGTGCAGTGGAGAGAAGATTCATCTCAACCCCACCTTTTTTGAATGTGGCAAAGAAGCCCGGGCCTACTTGTAGACCAATGCAGTAGACAAAAAGCACCAAGCCAAATTCCTTGATGAAATTGATGATGAGCGTTTGGTTGGCCATGGCGGTTGCCATTTCTCCGTTGGAAGGAGCCACTACAAACGTGTGGTAAAGGTGTCCGGCAAGGATTCCAACGAACAAAACGAAGGTTACGCCGAGGGAAATACCGCCCAGTTTAAGTTTGCCCAACTTTACACCCAACCAAATAACCAGCGCAAAGAGGAGTGCCAAGTGCGCAGGCAGCACAGGGTTGTTGATGATTTTAATTAACCATTCCATAAGTTAGAAAGAAAAACGTAAAAAGTTATATAGTTTTAAGTGCGGCGAAGTTAAGCATTTTTAGCGAAAACCCTCCCGCTTTCTTACCCTTTTTGCTGAAATGAGGCAATTTTTATATATTTGCAGCAGTTAGTTTTGGTGAAGTTCAGAAAGATAAGGATTGCTACTTCATAGTTTGCAAATACGCCTCTCTCCCTTTGCCTTCTACTCAATTCTTGTTTCACATAATCCTTTTCGTTATGCGCCACACGTTTCTCTCTCTCTGCCTTTTTATTGTTGCTGTTGTAACCTTTGCTCAGCAGCAGACAGAGTTGCGTCGCTCAAAGACAGTTTTTCTCAATGAAGCTTTCCAAAAAGGTAGAATACTCCAAACGTTCAATCGTCATGTAGATGATAGCGTCAATATCTTTCTGAAAGATGCCTCCCTCTGTTTTGTTCGCAAGGACACTATTTATAAGGCCTATCTCAATAATGTGTTAGGGCTTCGGCTCGATTCTGTGGAATATAAGAAAGTGAATAATCAGATGGGGCGTGTAGTGGCTCGTCAGGGTTATAACTATTTACTTTGTGTCACTACAGTGAATATGAATCTTCTCAAAGAAGAAACGTACAGTTCCAATAGTGCAGGCTTCTTTGATTTAGATATTCCCAGTGCTTCGGGCGTGAATGTCAACACTTTCTTTGAGCTCGACCGCGACAAGCGGGATTCTGATGTGGGCTACCCTTTGCAAGACAAATACTACTTTTGGCTATCGGGTAAGGAGGTACCTGCCAACGAAACGCAAGTCAAGAAATTTGTGCGCCCCGAAATGAAAGAAGCTTTCCGCTCCTTGATGGCCGATCGCTTTTGGAGTTGGAGTGATGAGAAAAGTCTCAAACAACTGCTGATGTATCTGCAATAGGAGTGGAGATAAAAAGAAAAGAGAAGTCGAACTTATTGAGATTTATCAGCAAGTCCGGCTTCTTTGTTTTTGTATCGGTTTTTGTCTCTCCCAGAATTATTCAGTATTTTTGCCCTTATGGAACAAGTTAGAAAGAACAGTGCTCGCGCTTGGCTATTGGCCGCGCGCCCAAAGACGCTCTCGGCGGCGCTCATTCCCGTTATCACCTCCTCCGCTTTGGCTTTTGCCTCTGGGCTGTTCCGTCTTCTGCCCGTATTGGGCTGTATGCTCTTTGCCGCATTGATGCAAATAGCAGCTAATTTTATCAATGACCTTTTTGATTTTTTGAAGGGGACAGATGGCGAAGAACGCCTCGGTCCTGAGCGCGCTTGTGCGCAGGGCTGGATCAGTCCGTCTTCGATGAAGCGCGGCATTGCTCTGATGTTGGTGCTCGCGGCTATCGTGGGTTTGGCCACTTTCTACGGCTCGATTATCACAAGCCCCTTTGTGGCTGACAACCTCCTGTTGATCACGGCTTATTTTCTGCTCGTGGGTTTGGCTTGTTTGGTGTTTGCTTTCCTTTATACCACGTTGCTGAGCTACTGCGGATTGGGCGATGTACTCGTCTACCTGTTTTTTGGCTTTGTTCCCGTGGCTGGTACCTATTTCTTGCTGACCGGCTGGCTCATCCCGGAAGTGTGGTGGCTCAGTGCTGCGGTAGGACTGATTACCGACACGCTTCTCGTGCTCAATAATTATCGTGATCGCGATACTGACCGCGCCTGTGGCAAGCGCACTTTAATAGCCGTGCTCGGTGGGCGTTTTGGCAGTTGGTTCTATCTGTTGCAAGGCGTTTTCGGTGCATTATGTTTTTCCGCCCTCGCTTTCTATGGCCTTTTGTCTGCTCCGCTCGTCCTGCTTTATCTGATTCCGCATTTTCTTACTTGGCGCGAGATGGTGCGTATCAATCGTGGGCGCGAATTGAATAAAATCCTTGGCAAGACTTCTCGCAATATGCTTTTCTTTGCTTGCCTTGCAGTCCTTTCTCTTGTTTTCTGTATTGTGTGAGTTGTCTCTCTCTCTGCACAATACCATCTTTGTTTTTTCTTCCCTTTGTCGTCTGAAAAAACTCAGGCGTGCGGACTCGTATCTATCCTTATTGTGCTAACAAATCTTTGCCACCTTTGCCATAATAAAGTAGACCAGCTGATCCCCTTATTCTATCAGCTGACCTCCTTATTGTATTCACCAACGTAATTAAAGATATTTGTGCTACTCATCTTTTATTTCTCACGCAGTATTTGTTGTGTCAGGTTCTTTTTATATAGGGGAGTTCTCCAGTTAGAGAGAGTTTTCAATAAATAAATGTTTTATTGATTTTGTTTATCTTTTTTCTTTTCGCCCAACTCAATCACTTCTAAGTCCTTAAATTCTTTTCCGTCAACAGTGAAGCGGACGAGTGTGCGCACCTTTTGCCATCCTTGCAAGCCTGCCGCGCCAGGATTGATATGTAGACAGCGGAGCGTTTTGTCGTAGAGGATTTTGAGAATGTGGCTATGTCCAGAGATGAAGAGGTCGGGCGGACTGGTGTACATTCTCCCAACGATGGAACGATCGTAGTTGCCAGGGTAGCCGCCAATGTGTTTTATCATGATGTCGGCGTCTTCGCATTTGAACCGCAAGAGTTCGGGGAACATACGCCTAAGGTCGCCACCGTCGCAGTTGCCGCAAACGGCGCGGAAGGGCTTGAAGGCTTGAAAGCGTTCGGCAAGTTCCGTAGAACCAATATCACCTGCGTGCCAGATTTCATCAACATCGGCAAAGTATTTCTCGTAGCGTTCGTCCCAATAAGAATGAGTGTCGGAAAGCAGGCCTATGCGTTTCATAGCCCAAACTTTGTTTTCACGAACTCCTTAATGATTTCGCCACTTTTCTCTATGCCTAAAACGCTGGTGTTGAGACAAAGGTGGTATGTGTCGGCTTCGCCCCATGTGCGCGAACTATAAAAATTGTAGAATTCGGCACGTTGGCTTTCTCCCTTTTCGAGCAAACGACGAGCCACCTTGCGATCCACGTTGTGGCGTTCTATCACGCGCGAGATACGATCTTCATAGTTGGCTGTGAGAAAGATATTGATGCAACGCGGATTGTTGCGCAGAACATAGTCGGCAACGCGGCCGATGAAAACACTACTATGCGCGTTGGCAGCCTTGAGAATGGCGTCGCTCTGAAGGCGAAAGAGAGCCTCTTCAGAGATAGAATTGTTGTAGTATTCGCCCGTTCCAATCATAGGAATGACAGAACGGAAGGCATGTCCGAAGAAACCTTTCTTTTCATCGTTTTTCTCGAAAATGTCTTCGCTGTAGCCACTTTCTTTCGCCGCTATAGCAAGGATTTCTTTATCATAGTAGTCCATGTCGAACTCCTTAGCCAGAAAATGTCCGATGGCGCGGCCGCCAGCTCCGAGTTGTCGCCCGATAGTGATGACAAATGGTTCCATAAGTTGTTAGTTATAAGTTGAGCGAGCTGAGTTGTGAAGTTTCAGAAACATTGCTTTCATCTCTTGCTCTTTTATTTTATCATTTTTTTGAGTTTTCTCACTTGTTGCGCCTGCAGCGTGATGGCGATTAAGAATGCCAAAGTGTCAGCAGCAGGGAGAGAGAAGAGAACACCATTAACGGGATTACTGAAGATATGTGGCAGAATCAGAATCAGCGGGATGAGGAAAATGAGCTGACGCGTGAGCGCGAGAAATATGCTCTTTCCCGAGAAGCCGATGCTCTGGAAGAATGCCACCGACATAATCTGAATGCCGACGAGCGGGAATGTAGCCACCATGATGCGCAGCGTGTGGGCTGCTTGCTGAATCAGTGCGGGCGAATCCTTTGCGAAGAGAGTGGCCAATGGCGTTGCAAAGATGAAGCACGCCAAACATCCCGTTGTGGTGATACATGTTGCAAATATAATAGCCTTTTTGAGGACTTCCAATAAACGATCATATTTTTGTGCGCCATAATTGTAGCCGGCAATGGGTTGCATCCCTTGGTTCAGACCGATGACAATCATAACGATGAAAAGTACCAGACGATAGGAGATGCCATACCCGCCTACTGCTACATCGCCTCCAAGGTTGGTTTCATTACCGTATTGCGTCAGACTGCGGGTGATGAGGATTGCCACGAGGCAGGCGCAGAGATTTATCAGAAATTGCGGTAGCCCCGTGATAAGTGATTTCTTGATAATGTCCCAGCGAATGTTGGGGAGTTTAGGTTCAAGATGCACGAGGTTCGATTTATCGGCGAAGAGATGAAACTGCCACATCAGCATGATGAGCTGAGAGCACACTGTGGCGAGTGCTGCTCCTCGAATGCCCCAATGCAGCACAAAAATGAAGAGTGGTGCCAAGAGGCAGTTGCACACCACCGTTCCGATTGTTGCCATCATAGCTTTCTGCGGGCGGTTGGTGGAACGAAGCAGAGCGTTCAGTCCCAAATACATGTGGGTCACAACATTGCCTGCAAGTATAACAGTCATAAAATCGTGAGCGGGCTCGATCGTCACATCGCTTGCTCCGAAAAAGCGCAGAATGGGGGTGAGAAACACTTGCAAGATAAATCCTAACGAAAGCCCCATGGTGAGATTCATGAAGAGTACATTTCCCAGAATGTCCTGTGCCGTTTTGTAGTCTTTCTGTCCGAGCCGAATGGACATCAGCGTCGAACCGCCCACGCCTACCATGGCTCCAAAAGCAGCCGTAAGCAGCATGACCGGTCCGGTAAGTGCCAAACCCATAATGGCCTCAGGGCCGACGCCTTGTCCTATGAAAACACCATCAATGATGTTGTACACGGAAGATGCCGCCATGGCAACGATGGCTGGAATGGCATATTGCATCAAGAGTCTCCCTACGGGCTGTTCGCCCAAGGCGTTGATTTCTACTTGCTTCTCTCTGGTCATATACTTGGTCTTTTCGATGGCAAAGTTACGACTTTTTAAGCAAAAGATGTTGAGGTTTATTTTACTGCCTTATTATTTGACAAATGCATTTCTCAATATAGCGCGAGAATTTATTGCTTTAGCTAAAAAATATCTTTGAGCGAGCGTGAATTTCTATAGATGTAGTGGGAAATTTCCCCTGGTAGTGGGTTGGTAAGCCTAAAAAGCGTGTTTTTTGTTGAAGGAGAACTGCTTGCTTCCTTATTCTGTTTAGAAATACAATAAGGCTGTCAGCTGGCATCCTTATTGCAATTGAAAATATCCTTATTGTATTTTTCGGCATCCTTATTGGGACGGCCAGATGAGAAGTAAGAATTTTAGGACCACTTTACTTTGAGATGAGTTTTAAGCCATTCTCAACTTGTTAGAATACGAGTTATATTTACAAAGATAGGCGCTTTCTGAGTTTTTTAGATAACTTTTCCCCTTTTCTCTTTTATGGTTTTCTCCCTTAACCTTCATTGTTGGTAAATGATAAAAAGACTGGGTGACAGATGTCTGAAAAACATGGGTAGTTCAAGGTTCAGAATCGCCAAAGTCTAAAAACTTGTACGTTTCTTTGTGCTTCGCATGCTTTATCGTATTTTTGCACAGATATATCATAAAGGTGTAAGCTAAAACATAAAATAAAGCTCTATGAGTGAACAAATGAAAAAAATCAAGCAGCTCGTCGAACTTCGTCAGAAAGCCCGCATGGGCGGTGGCGAGATCGCTATCGACAAGCAGCACGCCAAAGGTAAGGCTACGGCTCGTGAACGTATCGACATGCTCCTCGATAAGGGTTCTTTTGAGGAATTGGATATGTTCAAACTCCATCGCTGTTCCGATTTCGGAATGGAGAAGAAGAAATTCTTGGGTGATGGTGTAGTGGCTGGTTCGGGTACTATCAATGGTCGCCTTGTTTATGTCTTTGCTCAGGATTTCACCGTGAATGGTGGTTCACTGTCAATCACAATGGCGGAGAAGATTTGCAAAGTGATGGATTTGGCCATGAAGCAAGGTTGTCCCTGCATCGGTTTGAACGATTCAGGCGGTGCGCGCATCCAGGAAGGTATCAACGCGCTGGCGGGCTTTGGTGAGATTTTCCAACGCAATATTGAAGCGAGCGGTGTGATTCCTCAAATCTCTGGTATCTGCGGTCCTTGTGCCGGTGGTGCTGTATATAGCCCCGCTTTGACCGACTTTGTTGTGATGTTGGAAGGCGTTAGTTATATGTTCCTTACTGGTCCGAAAGTGGTAAAGACAGTGACGGGTGAGGACGTAAGTCAGGAAGATTTGGGTGGCGCTCGTGTGCACAGTAGTGTTAGCGGTGTGGCTCATTTCACAGCTAAGACAGAAGAAGAATTTGCGGCTCTGATTCGCGAACTGCTCGAGTATGTTCCTCAGAACAATATGGAGAAAGCTCCAATGAAGGAATGTACCGACCCGATTGACCGCAAAGAAGATTCCCTCAACGAACTTATCCCCGACAATCCCAACATGGCCTACGACATGTATAAGGTTATCTCTGCGATTGTTGACAATGGCGAGTTCTTGGAGGTTCATAGTCAGTTTGCTCGTAATATCATTGTAGGTTTTGCTCGTTTCAACGGTCAGAGTGTGGGTGTTGTGGCTAATCAGCCCAGTGTTTATGCCGGTGTCCTCGATAGCAATGCCAGCCGCAAGGCAGCTCGTTTCGTGCGCTTCTGCGACTGTTTCAATATTCCTATTGTTAGTCTCGTTGACGTGCCAGGCTTCTTGCCCGGAACAGGCCAGGAGTACAATGCCGTTATTGACCATGGTGCAAAATTGCTCTATGCTTACGGCGAAGCCACTGTACCCAAGGTGACAGTTACACTGCGTAAGAGCTATGGCGGTTCCCACATCGTGATGGGTTGTAAGCAGCTCAAGGCCGATCTCAACTATGCTTGGCCCAGCGCAGAGATTGCCGTGATGGGTGCCTCTGGTGCGGTTGCCATCCTCAATGGCAAAGAAGCCAAAACACAGGAAGATCCCAAGGCTTTCTTGGCAGAAAAGGAGAAAGAATACAATACGCTTTTCACCAATCCTTATAAGGCTGCCGAATATGGTTATGTTGACGATATCATCGAGCCACGTAACACTCGCTTCCGCGTGATTCGCGCTTTGGCGCAACTGCAGAATAAGCGGGAAACGCGTCCTGTGAAGAAGCACGGTAATATTCCTTTATAAAATGTGTAAATGTGTGAGTGGGCGAAGTTGTACCTCTGTGCGATTCTTCCATTCCCATATTTTCGTATATACCTATTAGCACATTTTCAAAATGAAGACGTTCAAATATAATATCAATGGTCGTGAACTTTGCATCCGTGTAAGTGGCGAAGACAGTACGATTTCGGATATCCTTGTTGATGGAGAATATCCGCAGGTGGCAGAAAGCGAAATGCCCGCTTATGCTGCTGTCATCTCGCTGGCTCTGCTGGAGAACGACATCGAAGTTGTCCACGACGACGAATCAGATGTCATCACGTTGCAGCATCATCGCTCCTTATGGGGTAATCCCGTTAGTTTGTTGCGCCCAGTTGTGGGTGGCTCATCCTGTTCTGACGATGTCGCAGTGCCTACGAGCGAAGTTTTCTAACCATACATTCATAACGAATCATAAAATATGAAGCAATATAAGTATAAAGTCAATGGTGCGCAGTATGACGTGACCATTAACGAGATTCAAGGTCAGTTGGCCAAGGTGGTTGTTAACGGCATCCCTTTTGATGTAGAGATGCAGAACTCGCAGCTCTCTGAGGATAACCTGCCCAATGTAACAACAACTGCTGCTCCAGCGGCTGCCCCAGCAGCTCCTGTTGCTGCCGCTCCGGCTGCTACTGAAGCCGCTCCTTCTGGTGCAGGTGAAGGTACGCCTGTGAAAGCTCCGCTACCAGGTGTTGTTACGAAAATCAACGTTTCAGTTGGTCAGCAGGTGAAGAAGGGCGAGAATGTTCTCGTTCTTGAAGCCATGAAGATGGAGAATAATATTACGGCCGAGGCAGATGGTACTGTCAGTGGTATTGCTGTTAAGGCGGGCGATAGTGTGCTCGAAGGCGCAGTTCTTCTGACCATTGCCTAAGTCCTTTCTACCCGTCAGTCGGGTTGAGTGATAAAACAACGGAAGACTTTTATCCCTAGCGGGTAAAGTCTTCCGTTTTTGTTCTATAAAGTCAGTGCCTTATTCCTCTAATAAAGTGTTGAGCACTTTGCGGCTGAGGCGGTGCGCCTTCGCTTCGTTTTGCAACAGTTCGCGGATGTCGGGAGCTGCAAGGCGGGTACGGTTGCGCAGCAGTATGGGAATGAGCACTTCTGTTTGCTTCAGATGCGCATATTTGCCCAAAAGAACGGGAGTAGGGTAGCCGTAGTGACGGATAAATTGGATGGCGCGGTCAAAGCAAATGGAGTCGGCCACAGCCATATTATTGACCAACATTGGTGAGGGGCTTTGCAGAAGCACATCATGTGCCCCTTGAGCGTAACTCCAAAGTTGAACGAGTTCTAAAGCCGCACTGTCGCGCTGCGTCAGTTTGTCGCGGTGGAGAAGTCCGTTGGAAGCCGTAGCTGAATAAGAAAGGCTACCGAATATAACCAGCAGTAAAAGCGCGTGTTTCATCTTTTCGTTATTTTCTAAAGTCCATGATTTTGTGATTGGCTTTCTTTCGTCCGAGAGCCCGGAGTTGGTAGAAGCCGTGAGGGAGATCGGCTGTGTTAAATGTTGAGTCGGGACGGAAGCGACGTATTTCTCGTCCCATATTGTCCACAACGACAAACGTTTCTGCATCCACGTTGAGGCGAGGCACTTTCTGCAAATCCGCAGAAGGAGACAGAGCAGTCGTTTTCTTTTGTTGGCGAAGCGTTTCGAAGATGCCACCCATGGCTTGCAGAGGGTCGTTGTCGTAGCCGTGGGCGAGCCAATCGAACACGCCCTTCACGTTGTCCGTCAGAAACTTGCTGCGGAAGAGGCAGAAACCGTTGAGACGTTGCGTGCGCAAGAAATTGATTTGGCGTTGCAGCGCAACGAGCGGCCAGTCCTTCTCGCTCGCCGACAAGCAGTATAGCCCCAATCCCGGAACAATCGCGCCGCGCTGAGCACGCTCTTTCCAGTCGAGCACAAAGGGGTAGAAATTATCCCCATCAAAGTACATCATCGGGAAGAGTACATCCATCGTTCCCTCGTTGAGCCACGCCACCGCGTCCTGATGCACCGCGTCGCGCGCATTCCAGCCCCGCGAACTCTGCCGAGCCATGTCTGCGTATTTTCCTACGGGCGAGCAACTCAGCACAATACCCGGTCGGACGCTATCTACAGCGCGGCGAATCTTACGCACCACGCGCGTCACGTTTTCCGTACGCCAGCGGTTGAGCGGTTGCCCCTGTCCGTAGCGTTTATAAGTCTGCGCATCATTAAAACGGATGCCATTTTCCGGATAACGAATGTAGTCGAGATGAATCCCATCAACGTCATAGTTTTGCGCAATCTCTTGACAGATAGAAGCAATGTAGTCGCCTGTCGCCGGTACGCCAGGATCCATGAGGTACTGGTCGTTGCTGAGCTGACAAAGCTCCGGATGGCGGCGCGGTAGCGAGCGGTTGCCCAGTCTTTTCATATCCGCTACTTTATTCACAGGGAACGCCACCACCCAAGCATGGAGCTCCATTCCTCGTTTGTGTGCCTCGTCAAGAGCAAAGCGCAGCGGGTCGTAGTTGGGACTCTTGCCTGGCGTACCAGTGAAAGCTCCGTCCCACGGCTCTATGTCCGAGGGATAAGCCGTTGTTCCACGCAATCGAGTTTGGAAAAGTACCGTGTTGATACCCGCCTGCTGCAACCGATCGAGGATGTCAATGAGTTCCTGCTTCTGGCGGGTGATACCCTCAGCGTTGTTGGCGCGCGTCTTGGGCCAGTCAAGCCCCATGAGCGTTGTAAGCCACACGGCGTGGTAATCCTTCTTCTCCATCTTTGCGGGCTGAGCCGAAAGAAGCGAGAAAACGGTAGAGAAGAGTAAGAGTATGAGAAAAAGTTTCTTCATTTAATCAGAAAAAGATGAAACAAACTGACGGATGTTATTGCAGTTGCTTGTAGAGCTCACGGAGTGCCGCGCGTGGCATACCGAGACTCACCGCCTTATCAAGGTCGCGTCGTGCCGCACCAAAGTCCTTTTGCTGAATCAGTACGCCAGCTCGCCCCACATAGAGCTCGCGGTTGTCGGGCGCAAGGTGCAGCGCTTGGTCGTAGTCGTTGCGGAGCAAGGGGAAGTTTTGTTGTTCCTCTTCTAAGTGGATGCGATAGAGCAGCGCATTGAGATCCCCGGGATGCGCATTGATATAGATGCTGATGCGTTGCAGCGCCTCTTTTGGCCGTCCTTCCTTTTCGAGCGTCATAGCCAGCAGGATGGGCGCATTCGTATTGGAAGGATTGAACGAAAGCACCTTTTCCAAATCGTTGCGCGCATTGCTGTACTGTCGGTTTTGCAGATGAGCCGCTCCGCGCAAGAAGTAGAGCCGCTCCCGCAGCGATTCGGTTTGTGCTGCCGGCATCAGCAAATCACAGTCGGTGATGCACGCTTGCGGGTTGTTATCTTGCAGATAAGTTGTAGCCCTGTCCATGCGCGCGCCATGATCCGACGGATTGAGGCGAAGCACCTCGGTGAAAGTCTCTATGGCTTCGCGATAGCGTCCTTGCGCAAGTGCAATCTGTCCCAAACTGCGCCGCAAAATATTGTTGCCTGGCGCTTTCGGACGAAGCTGCAAACATTCGCGGAAGAGACGTTCGGCGGCAGCGAGCGAATCGGAATGCAGATAATTATATGCCCACTTCAGATTGTCGGCATACTTGAGCGAATCCTCACGTTCTTGTCGTGCGTCCTTTGTCTGCACGTCGTAGTCGTGGAGGTTTTTGGAACGCACGGTGGTAGCCCCTTTTCGGAGTTCCACAATGGTTTGGCCCGTCATCGGGATGATGCTGCCGAGCAGAAAGAGCAGCACTACTAATCGTTTCATACGGACAAAGATAGAGATAAAATAGGACAATGTGAAAAGCGAACTGCTCACGCAGCAGCTCATGTGTAGTCTTTAGATTTTTTTATTACTTTTGCGCCGAAAAAATTATATAACGCTTAACAAATAGGCCCTTATGATGCTATCGGAGAAAGGAAAAGCTTTCTTGCAATTGCATATCTCTGTCCTGCTGGCAGGTTTCACTGGATTGTTCGGTAGGTTGGTGTCGCTCGATGCCGCCCAGTTGTCGTGGTGGCGAATGTTGCTAACCACACTCATCTTGGTCGTGTTCATCGGCTTTCCGCGCATCCCTCTCAAGCGCGCTTTTCAGTTGGCTGCTTGCGGTGGTTTGTTGGGCATCCACTGGGTGTTGTTCTACGCCAGTATTCAGTATGCCAATGTTTCCATTGGTGTGGTGTGCTACGCCCTTGTGGGCTTCTTTACTGCCATTGTCGAGCCGCTCGTTTTCCATAAGAAATTCTCTCCTCGCGAGCTTGTCTATTCTCTCATCACCGTTGCCGGTCTCCTTTGCATCTTCTCGCTCGACAGTCGCTACCGCTTGGGCATCGCCATAGGTAGTGTGGCCGCTTTCACGGCAGCAGTGGCCGCCATTTTTCTCAAGAAATACTCTCAAGAAGTGCGTTCGCGCGATGCTTTGGCTTATCAGATGATGGGCGGCTTCGTAGTGCTCACGTTGCTTGTTCCGCTCTATCTCGCGGCATTTACGGATGTGCCCACGCTCTTCGTGCTTCCGCAAACGGTGGATCTTATGTGGATTTTCGGCCTCTCCTTGTTCTGCACCGTTGCCCTTTATTTCTTGCAGATTGCCGCCCTCAAAACGCTTCCTGCTTTTACGGTGGAACTGAGCTACAACCTCGAACCCATCTACACCATTTGCATGGCGTTCATCTTCTTTGGCGAAGGGCGCGAACTGAACTTTTCGTTCTATTTGGGCATAGGCCTCGTAGTACTTAGCGTGCTTCTTCAAACGCAGCGCGTTATGAAGAAGAAAGAGGCGTAAAAGAGCAGAGATTAATCTTCCTTCAACTTTCCGGTTTGAGATGCAACTAATTGATAATAGCACCCTTCCTTTTTAATGAGACTTTCATGATTGCTTATCTCTACTATTATATTCCCTGTAAGAATTATGTTGATAAAACTCACATCACGGGTCTTTATTCTAACATCTGTTACCTCTTCAAATCCCATTAACAAGAAAAGGGTCTGAAGAGGTATTAAAAAGAATTCTTACTCGCTGATTATCTGTAAAAAGGCATCAATGCGTTCTCCTTCATCCTTCGTGAGATGGGGGATTTGTTTTTTTAATAGATTTATACGTGAGCATAGTTGTTCTTTATCAGCCGTCAACTGATAGTTGATGAAGAGAAGTCGGATGTGAGTGTTCCAATCTCTTGGCTGGACGCTAAGATGTTCTGTACACAAGCGCTCTGCCTTTCGGAAAAAAAACTCTGCATTTTCCTTGTCGCCGGTTTCTTTTGCTGCCAAAGCCCTAAAAGTTAAAAGGCGTATATCGGTAGGGTAGATAGATAGTCCCTTATTCAAATAATTTATCATGTCAACCTTGTCCATTGCTGTAGCTTGCAGCTCATAATATCCCGGGAGAAAATTAGGATGAGAACGGAGTAGTGAGCACAAAAGACGAGCGTATTTTGTGCTTTTCGCTTTAAATAAAGACATTTCATCAACAGGAGAATCATTATAATATCCTCGTAAAATATTGAAAAAACGCTTCCAGACCTTTATGGGATACTTGTTCAAGATTGTTTTTGTTGTCGTTGGCACAAGGATTCGCTTAGATGTGTCGACAGAGGAAGTGAGAATGCCATAACCATCATTTAACAAACGGACGTTGTAAGTTACAGACTCTAATTCTCCTTTGCTTATCCAATTGTTCCAATCACTTGCATGACTTTGTTTGCTTGAAACATTGGCAGGCACATCAAGTATTTTCCGCGAATCAGGTTGTAGGGTCAATTGAAAAACACTGTCCGTAGAAGAAATCTTGTCCGTTTCTCCATGATAGAAATAAACGATATACCCTTCTCTGGCTGTAACAAACTCGTCTGTAGTCATATTCAGCACACATTGTTTTTTGCCATTTTTTATTTGGAAGGACATCTCAAAATCTTCTGGAATGAGCTGCATCCAGGGGGTGGTGTCCAAGTTGCGCAACGAGAAAGACGCAGCATAGTCTACCTGCTGCCCTTTTCCTGCCACTGATAGCAAAAAAAAGAGGAATAATAAGATCTTACTATATTTCATACATTTGGTATTATAAAGTTATTTCAACATGAATACATCTATTTTTCATCTAGGACTTTGCAGCCTTCTTGTTTCAATGCATCTTTCAATTTGCTAATTTGAGATGCTGATAAATTCCGCTTGTTTATATCAAAAACATGTACCTTTTATTGTTTTATCTATTTATCACTTCATATTTCGAAAGAACCTAATATGTTCTCTATAATTCTATCCGGATTCTTTTGCGCACGGCTGCCTCGAGATAGTCCATAATTCGCCATGTTGTTCCTTTTTTTTGAATGTGATAGTAACGTCCGGAAAGAATCCTACCGTCAGATACATAGAGGGGAGTTAGTGTCCATTTTGGTAAGTGGGTGAAGTAGTCAGTAAGCAGAGCCACATCTTTCTTATTACTGTCTGAAAGAGTTTCAGGTGTCAGAATATCTAGGCTGATATTTCCTGTAGATGAAACATAGGCAATCAGATTGTAATCAGCGGTGTCTGAAGATAATTTGTAATGCTGACCTTTAGCATTTAACTCTTCACTCATCACGCACGATTGAGCAAACAATCGCTTAATGTCCCAATATATCCCACCATCGAAAACAAAGGAGACATTATTTTTGAAAAGTGCATATTCGTTGGCCTTGGTAAAGTACGCACTTTTATATGTTTCAAAAGCTTGATGCTGTCGTTGTCCTTTTAATACCTCAAAACAACCGAATTCGTTAGAGACTACAAAGCCAAAGTATGGAAGAGGATTTGTTATGAAGCAGAATTTACCATTGAGCCAAACAGCTGGAATTTTGGTTGTATCTGACTTTGTTTGTTCAGAGACAAGTCTCTTTGTATCTTCCTTCATTAACGAAGCATCTGATTTGGACACACAAAAATCATAAGGCTCTTCTTCCGTTCGTAGATGAAAGAACCAATCTGCATTGATATGCTTGTTTCCCGAAGGAAGACTCGTTGATGGAGTACTGACAAACATGACTGTCCCCAGAGGCCACCCAATAAGTTTCTCGCACGATTTATTTTTAGAATTCAACTCTCTATCAAGAGGTCGTATGGATTCCCAATGCGGAGCTGCATGGAAAAAGGACGCACGCATTTCATCCAGTGACACATATTGCAGCGAGGGAAGAGACAATAAAAAGTCTTTATCTCCTCTTATACATTGTTGAGGATATGATGGGACACTCAATAAAACAGCTAAAATGAACAAGATGTTATGCATTTGTTAATATCTTTTTTTCTTTCGCTATTTGAATGGAAACTTCGATCCATATTTTTTTCTGTAACCTCACCGTCTTCAGGCACACCTTCATAGGAAACGAACTCCCCTGTTGTAGATTCATATACTACAGCATGAGAAAAACCATAATTCCGTAGTTCGTCAAAGGAACTCGTATCAGTATGAGACGGACCATAAGCATGTCCATCCTGGTAAAGATGGGTATGATACGTTGTATCGTAAAGATTCTTTTGTATCCCAAAGCAAATTCCAGGAGTTTTCACAGTTAGAACTTCTACTAAGACATGTTTTACTAATTGTCCGATAAGTGTCTTATCTACTGTAGGTATAGATGACATAGCATGATAACAATTATTAGTGTGCTTTATTATAATTAGCGCTACAAAGATTCATAGAAAATTGTTCAACACCAAATGTTTTTGTAAATTTCCGACAACTAAAACATCTCTTTTACAAAAAAGGTTCATCCTCGAATTGTACAGGTATTTTATGAATAAAGAAAAGTACCATTGCAATTCTGGGATGAAGGCTTTATTTTTATTAAAAATAGGAGTTGCAATTAAACCTTTTTCTTCACCATTCGTCCTAAGAAAGCGACATCGCCCTAGGGAGAGCTATGTCAGTATGATTGAAACAGGATTATTCATAAGAAAGTAATTGCATGAAACGACTTCTTTTTTCATTGCTCGCTCTCATCGTCTCCCAAACACTTTTGGCCCAAAAATATGTGGTTACGGGTAGCGTGGAGGACGAGCGCAATACGAATAAACTTGAGTTTGCTTCCGCCACGCTGATGAAGCTTGATAGCACGAAAATCATTGGGACAATGACCGACAGCGTTGGCGCGTTCAAACTTCGTGTGGCACAGCCTGGCGCGTATATTTTGCGCGTCAGTTTTGTGGGCTATTCGAAAGCCGACCGCATGGTGACGCTTACGGAGAACAATGATTCTATTGATTTGGGCATCATTGGTCTGGTGGGCGACAAATACACCTTGCAATCGGCCGTAGTCACTGGTACTGCTGCGCGTGTGCAGCAGGTGGGCGATACAACAATGTTCAACGCTTCGGCCTATCGCACGCCAACGGGTTCCACCCTCGAATCGCTTGTTAAGCAGTTGCCTGGTGTGGAAGTGAGCGACGACGGAACGATTAAGTGGAACGGAAAAACCGTCAAGAGCTTTCTCGTCAACGGTAAAGACTTCTTCAAGGGTGACACAAAGGTGGCGATGAAGAATCTGCCTACTGAGATGGTCAGTAAGCTGAAGGCGTATGACAAGAAAAGCGACTACACAGAGCAAACAGGTATCGACGATGGTGAAGAAACTACCGTGCTAGACATCATGACGAAGCGCGAGCTGAATGAGTCGTGGATTGTTAATGCCGATTTGGGGTGGGGTAATAAGGACCGTTATGCTGAGAAATTCTTTGCCACTCGCTTCTCCGATAATAGCCGCGTCTCCCTCTTCGGTTCGCTCAATAATACGGGCGACGAAGGCTTCGGCGGACCGAGAGGTTTTGACAGAAGTAACGGACTTACCTCGAGCAAAATGTTTGGTCTGGACTTCGAATGGGAAAATGGTAAGAAAAAGCGCGAAGCAGGCCGTTTGGAGTTGGGCGGAAACGTTCGCTACAGCCATACAGGCGTTGATCTTCTCGCAAAGACCAATTCGGAGATATTCCTCACCAGTGGCTCTTCCAGTAGCTTTGCGAATAGCCTCTCCAGAAGCTTCTCGTCCTCAACTTACGCTGGTGGAGAATTGAAGTTAGAGTGGAGTCCCGACTCAATGACTTATATAGACGTCCGCCCCACGTTCTCGCATAGCGACAGCCATAACAGTAGCAAGAGCCGGAGTGCTACTTTCAAGAGCGACCCTTATGGTTTGAGCGGTTTGCCGCTGGATAGCATCTTTGCGGCTAATCCCGCAGCTGCCCTCACCGGTATTGCTGTCAATCGTAGCGAACGACTCTCGAAAGGCAGTAGCGTTAATAATTCTGTGGGTGGAAGCATGGATATCATTCGTCGCTTGGGAAGCAAAGGCCGCAATGTGAGTTTCCGTGCAAACTATAACTATAGCCAGGGACACAGTAGCACCTATTCCATCTCGGATATACAATACTATAACGGCAAGGCCGCAAGCTTCCTCAATCAGTATAGTTGGACGCCCAATAAAAACTATAATTATGGTTTGCGCTTTGGTTATTCCGAACCGTTTGCTAAAAATTGGAACGCGCAGGTGCGTTATGAATACTCCTTCCGTTATCAAGATAGTGACCGCAGCCGTTACAATCTGAATGAGATCGACTCGCTCACCTGGGGCAACCCACTGGCTTATCCGCCACTGGGAACGCTTCCTACCGAAGCCCAAGTTCTGCAAGCAGTGCGTGATGACTACAATTCACAGTATGCCACCTATCGTTATTTCAATAATAGTGTGAATCTGGGTGTGCGCTATAACAATAAAATCGTCCGTTTCGACGCAGGCGTAAGTTTCAATCCACAACGCACAAAATTAGCGTACGAACGCCCCGGACAGAACATAGATACCACCGTGGTACGCAAAGTGTTCAACGTCTCCCCGCAAATGCGCTTCCGCTACCAATTCTCCAAGACCAATCAGTTTGAGTTCAACTACCGAGGCTCTGCATCGCAACCTTCGATGACGAACCTGCTCGACGTGGTGGATGATAGCAATCCTTTGCTCATTACTATGGGTAATCCCGGTTTGAAACCCTCGTGGGTAAATACGTTGCAGGTTCAGTATCGTGGCTACAATCCAGAGCAGCAAGCAGGAATGTTCTTCGGCTTCGACTTCACGCAAACGTCTAATGCCATCTCCACGCGCATTGTCTACGATGACGCTACAGGTGTGCGCTATTCTCGTCCCGAAAATATCGATGGTATCTGGAGCATGGGAGCACATGGTATGTACAATTTCGGCTTTGGTAAAAACAAGGTTTGGACACTCTCCTCGTTCACTAATTTCGGCTTCAATCACGATGTAGGTTATGTGAGCCGTGTGAGTGGTGCCAGTCATACGCGCAGTCTTGTGGCAGCCTATCTGCAATCTACTGCTATACGCAGTCAGCACAACACCGCGTATTATAATAATGTGTTCAGTTCTGCCAATGCGGAGAAAAATGTCAATAAGACCTTGAGCATGGGTGAGCACTTGCGACTCAACTATCGCGCCTCCTTTTTTGATGCAGGTTTTATCGGTATGCTGAACTATCAGCACTCGCGCAACAGCATCCAAACATCAAGCAATCTCAACACTTGGCAGTTCAGCTATGGAGCTGAAGCCAATTTCAACGCACCTTGGGGAATGAGTCTCTCCACGGACATCCGTATGAGCAGTCGCCGTGGATATTCGGTAAGCTCCATGAATACAAATGAACTGCTTTGGAATGCTCAGCTCAGTCAGAGTTTTCTCAAGAAAAAAAACCTGACACTCAGCGTGCAGTTCTATGATATTCTCCAGCAGCAAAGCAATATCAGTCGCGTGCTCAATGCTCAGCTGCGCAGTGACTCTTGGAACAATGCCATCAACTCTTATTTTATGGTACACCTTATATATAAGTTGAACATCTTCCCAGGTGGCAGTTCTTCAAAAGATGCTGATGCTAAGCGCGACGGTGAGTGGAAAGAAGGTCGCGGCGGTCGTCCTGGTCCCGGTGGACGTCCCGGTGGTGGACGTCCTGGTGGCGGTCCTGGCCCGGTTGTCCTGTCCCCCAGCAGTCGCTTCTAAGCCACACTAAAACAATCAGACATTTCAATAAGATAAGGACGCGCTTTGCGAGCTCTGCTTTCTTCCTCCCTACATGGAGAAGACAGTTTGCCGCAAAGCGCGTCCTTTTTGTGTTTTACCGAATTTTATAGTCTACTCTTTGCAGGAAATTGATTCTGTTACTAACTTTGCTGAAAAATAAAGACGTAATGAAAACGAGGATAGGCCGATTTTTCGGTGTCTACTTTCTATGGGTCGTTTGTTTTGTTCTGCAAAAACCTTTCTTTCTCCTTGTGTATGGACAAAACGTGCAGCACCTCCGCGCAACAGATTGGTTGAGCATTATGTATCACGGACTCCCACTTGATTTCAGTATGGCAGGGTATCTCTCCGTCATTCCTGCTTTGCTGCTACTCCCCACGCTTTGGCGAAAAGAGCAGTGGCCGCGGCGAACGTTGATGGCTTATTTTGGCTGTGTATCTACTATCGTAGGGATGGCTTTTATCTTGAATCTTGTGCTCTATGGCTATTGGGGATTCCCACTTGATTCAACGCCGTTGTTCTATTTCTTCTCGTCGCCGCAGGAGGCAGTGGCCAGTGTGAGCTTTGGATTTTTGCTTCTCGGCTTGTTGCTGACCGCTTTTTGCAGTGTCGCCATTTATGCCGTGTTCTATTTCTTCTTGCTTCGCCCGAAGCGTTGGCCGCAGTTTGAGAGAATTCACAATAGAGCCTGGAAGAGCTTGGCTCTGTTTCTTCTCACAGCCGCTCTGTTTCTCCCTATCCGCGGTGGGATAACAACGTCGACGATGAACGTAGGAAAAGTTTTCTATAGTAGCGACCCTGTTCTCAATCATGCCGCCGTGAATCCGCTTTTCAGTTTGATGGAATCATTGGTAGGACAAGAGGATTTCGCGAAACAATATCGCTTCATGGACGATCGTGCGGCAACGCACCTCTTCCGCTCTATGCAAGAACAGCCGGAAGCGAACGTGGTGCTTTCTGATTCTTTGCTGACAACGCAACGCCCCAATGTGATGATCATTGTGATGGAGAGTTTCTCCAACTTCCTCATGAAGGAAACGGGCGGATTACCTAATGTGGCGGTCAACCTTGATTCGATAGCCCGAACGGGAGTTCTCTTCACGAATTTCTACGCCAATAGTTTTCGCACCGACCGCGGACTGGTTAGCATCTTGAGTGGGTATCCAGCTCAGCCTACGATGAGCATCATGAAGTATCCCAGTAAGACGGCGCATCTCCCATCCATCTGTGGCGCTCTTTTGAAAGTGGGCTATCGTCCTAAATACTACTATGGCGGCGATGCAGATTTCACCAAAATGCGTTCTTATCTCGTGGCGCAAGGCTTTACGGATATTGTCTCCGACCAAAATTTCCCCGTTGGCGACCGCCTTTCGAAATGGGGTGTTCATGACCATTTGCTTTTCCGCAAGGTGTGGGAAGAACTCCGCAGCGAAAAACCACAGCAACAGCCTTTCTTCCGCGTGGTGCAAACGAGCAGTAGTCACGAACCTTTCGATGTGCCGTACCACCGCCTAAGCGACGAGCGCCTCAATGCCTTTGCCTACACTGATAGTGTTATCGGAGATTTTCTTCGCAACTTCCGAACGTTGCCCGCATGGAAGAATACGCTCGTTATCCTTGTTCCCGACCATCTCGGGTGCTATCCCCCTCATATTAGCAATTTTGACATCAACCGCTATCGTATTCCGCTCATTCTGACAGGAGGAGCTGTTCGAGAACCGAAGCGCATAGATATTATTGGAGGTCAGCAGGACATCGCCGCCACGCTCTTGGCGCAGTTGGGCTTGTCGCACAAAGAATTCGCCTTCAGTAAGAATCTCTTCAATCCCCATGCTCCGCATTTCGCTTTCTTTGCTGTGCCCGATGCTTTTGGGCTCGTCACTACCGATAACCAACTTATCTACGACAACCAAGCCCGCCGCGTGATGCTCGACACTGGGCGGAGCAAAGGGCAGAACTTGCGGCCGGCAAAAGCTTATTTGCAAAAACTCTACGATGATATTGCTAAACGCTAACAAAGATGCTTGATTTCTTTACAGATCTGGACACACAGTTGATGCTCTTTCTCAACGGATGGCACACTCCGTATTGGGACAATTTTATGTGGCTCTATTCATCTAAATGGATATGGCTACCTTTCTACGCTGCTTTTGTCTTTGTGATTTTACGCAACTTCAAGTGGCGCGTTTCGGCTCTGATTTTTGTAGCTATATTTCTGACGATATTTTTCGCCGACCAAATTACGGCTACGTTGCTGCGTCCCATCTTTCATCGCTTGCGCCCATGCAATCTGGATAATCCCTTGTCGCAGTTCATTCATGTAGTGGCAAATGATCGGGGTGGGGCTTACGGTTTCCCTTCTGCCCACGCCGCCAATGCTTTCGGATTTGCGTTTTTCTTCCACTATTTGTTTCGTCGGAGTTGGCTCTCGCTGCTTCTCTTTGCGTGGGCACTGATGATGTGCTACACGCGCATATATTTGGGCCGACACTATCCTGGCGACCTCTTGACAGGCGCGATGGTAGGTTTTGTTAGTGCGAGTATATCCTATTGTGCACTACGTTATGTTGCAGGAACTCAAAAACAGAAGTCGTTGCATGGACTCTCTGTTCCTCCTTACGTCCTCCTGCTCACGCTTCTCACGTTTTTCATCCTTTCCTTTTTCTATCCTTATTAGGGAGTGTGGAGATATAGGCAATACAAGAGGAAAATCCGCAATGAATTCTTTATTCAGAAACCATTGCGGTCAGGCGGGAAGAAAAGGCATACAAACCTATTCCCGTTATCACTGACTTTACCGACAGCGACGGAAAGGATTGCATGCAGGAAACCGTTCTGGAGAATTACAATCTCCTCGAGTCGTCCCGGTACATCTCGCGCATCTCGCTCGTCGAGTCGGTTACCGTGAACGGATTCCCGTTGGCATCGTAAATGTAATGATTATGCCCGATTTGCAAGGGTGCCGTCGGGTGGTTGTTGTCCTCGTACAGATAAGCGAACGCATACGTCTGTGCCACCTTACTCGAATCCACCTTTTGTTTCTTGGTGAGCGGCTCGTCCATAATGCCATAGGTCATATCCAATCGATACGACGCCGTTTTGGCCTTTTCGTTTTCCGAAATCAGATGATTGATGTCGTCGTAGACCGATAATAGTCCATTCTTTTATCCGAATTTATTGCTCATGAGATAGTCTTTCTTATTATCTTAAACTCGAATATGTTATTCTAATCTCATTTTTTTCTTTCCCTAAAATCGTTATATATATAATTCTACCATAATTATCATATTTGTACTGACATCTGTAACTAATGGTCTCATTAGAAAAATCTGGCATATATTTATATCGGAATTCTTTAAGTAAGCCTTTTTCTATAACTATTGTGAGCGTTAAGACATAATCAACTCTTGCATTGATATATGTGTAATATTTGTTGATTTTTAATATATTAATTGTTTTACAATCGCCTT
>ERZ773046.272-NODE-272-length-35305-cov-4.248709_pt1 | contig 35305 bp, 24 predicted proteins | sample MGYA00580634_ERZ773046 | MGnify/ENA primary metagenome ERZ773046 (study PRJEB29015, sample SAMEA2738127) | human oral metagenome | biome: human oral; feature: human-associated habitat; material: saliva | place: China | collected 2159 ... | reverse complement strand
GACTCCTCTCTTGATTTTCTTTATATCAGACTTCAACTTGGCTTTGTCGACCTTTTCGGCATGCTTTACTTTGCAATTGATCTTCTTTGCATCAGAGCAGACCTTTTCCTTGCCGATTTTCTCTGCATGCTTTACCTCGCTGCCGACCTTTTTCGCATCTGCATCAAGTTTTTTTTCGTCAGCATTGAGCTTCTCTTTGCCGGTTTTCTCTGCTTTCTTCACTGCAGAGCCTACTTTCTTTGCCAGTGTATCGATACGCTGCCCAATCGTTTTATGACTTGTCACTTTCTTGCCTGTCTGTGCCTGTGTGTTAAGAGAACAGAGTCCTGCAAGTACTACCAGTGATAATGCGAATTTACGAATCTCCATTGTTTTTCAATCTTTTAAAAAACTGATACTTAATGATAAGTTGTGAAAATAACTCTCGACGACAAAGGAGAAAAAAAACAAATCCCAAAAGCCAAAAACAGCCTTTGGGATTTATTTGTTTTTAGATTGTCAACGATCTCTTAGTCTGTAATCAGGTTCTCACCAGTCATGTCTGCCGGCTGTTCCAGTCCCATGATATGGAGGATGGAAGGAGCGACATCGGCCAGCCGCCCGTCTTTGACGGTCGCTGAATTGTTGTCGGTCACGTAGATGAACGGAACCGGATTCAGCGAGTGTGCGGTGTTCGGCGTACCGTCATCATTGATGGCGTGGTCGGCATTGCCGTGGTCGGCGATGATGATAGCCTCGTAATCATTGGCTTTGGCAGCCTCAATCACCTCCTTGACACAGTGGTCGACAGCCCATACTGCCTTGGCGATGGCATGGTAGACACCTGTATGCCCTACCATGTCGCCGTTGGCGAAGTTCACCACGATGAAGTCGTACTGCTGTGTGTTGATGGCACCGACGAGTTTGTCCTTTACTTCAAAGGCGCTCATCTCCGGCTGCAGGTCGTAGGTCGCCACCTTCGGAGAGTGGACCAGGATGCGGTCTTCGCCCTCGTAAGGCTGCTCGCGTCCGCCGTTGAAGAAGAAGGTCACGTGTGCGTACTTCTCTGTCTCTGCGGTGTGGAGCTGCCGTTTGCCGAGCCGGCTGAGGTATTCGCCCAAGGTGTCTACTACATTCTCCTTGGGGAAGAGAATGTGTACTCCTTTGAAGTTGGCATCGTAAGGTGTCATGCAGTAGTACTGCAGATCCTTGATGGTGTGCATGCCTTCATCCGGCATATCCTGCTGGGTCAGCACATACGTCAGCTCCCGGGCACGGTCGTTGCGGAAATTGATGAAGATGACTACGTCGCCTTCCTGAATCGTACCGTCTACCGAAGAGTTGTTGATCGGCTTGATGAACTCGTCCGTCACGCCGTCGGCATAGCTTGCCTCGACAGCCTTCACCATGTCGGTGGCCTGGTTGCCCTTGCCCTCGACGAGCAGGTCGTAAGCCTCTTTCACACGGTTCCAACGCTTGTCGCGGTCCATTGCATAGAAGCGGCCGACGATGGAAGCAACGTGTGCTCCGTTGGCATCACAGACCTTCTGGATGTCGGCGATGAAGCCGGCGCCGCTCTTCGGGTCGGTGTCACGGCCGTCCATGAAGCAGTGTACGTAGACATCCTTCAGATTGTATTCCTTGCCGATTTCAATCAGTTTGAAGAGATGATCCAGTGAAGAGTGGACGCCTCCCGTAGACGTCAGTCCCATCAAGTGGAGCTTCTTGCCTGTCTTCTGTGCATAGCTGTATGCGTCGACAATGCCCTGGTTCTTCAGGATGTCCCCTGTCTGACAGGCTTTGTTGATTTTCACGAGGTCCTGATAGACGATACGGCCGGCGCCGATATTCAGGTGTCCCACCTCCGAGTTGCCCATCTGGCCGGCCGGCAGACCGACATCTTCACCCGAAGCCTGCAACTGCGAATGTGCGCTGACTGCATTCAAATAATCCAGAAAAGGTGTCGGTGTGTTGTAAATCACGTCGCCTCTGTCATGTTTTCCGTTACCCCATCCGTCAAGGATCATCAATAAAGCTTTCTTTGCCATAATTTTACCTTTATATTTTGTTGTTGTCTTCGTTTCTGCAAAGATACGACAAAAGAATAAGACTATGGCAAAAAGACATTGGATTTTTACGGCAGAAAAGCCGGCGGGTTTCCACGAAAGCGACAGGTGTCTGCCGCTCATCGTGGTTGAACGTGTTTCCGCTGTTTTCAGCAGGGCAGGGTGCTCTTCGCCTATGGGGGGTGGACTATTGCAGCCGGAACGTTATGGGAACGACGGTCCATGCCCCTTTCTTGGGCTTGCGTTTCCACTTCCAGGCCGGCATTGTCTTTAAGACACGGAGCGCTTCCTGGTCTAACGCCGGGTCAACAGAACGCACAACCGTAAACCGGCTGCACCTGCCCTTGGGATTGACAAAGAACTTCACGATGACCCTTCCTTGGCAGCATGTCTCCTGCAATGTGGGAGGGTAACGGAGATTGGCTGCAATGAAAGCCTTGAAGTCACCGGGAAAGCAAGGGTGTTCTTCGAAGAGACATACCGCTTCCATCTCCCGTTCCCGCTCCGTCTTTGCGGTGTCTTCCTTCTCCATGGGTGCGACCGAGGACACCGTATCACGGTGGGGGACAGAAGCCGGTTCGGCGCAGAACATGGGCAGAGAGGAACTGTCGCACCTTGTTTTCCCCGGTTCCATCGGTTTTTTCTGGTGCTGTGCAACGGATTCCCCGATGACAACGAAACACATCAGCAACGTACAGAATAATTTTTCCTTCATAATCAAGACCGTTTAATATTCAATTCAGTATGTGTGCTTCATTCCGAAATCCAAGCTCTTTCTTTTCTGCAAGAACCAGGGTGGAGGATGAAAACCTGCGCCAGCGCTTAAACGCAATCACGCCGCCGCAGGTTTATGAAAAGCAGATGACATATATTGGAACTTAATGTCAATGCAAAGGTAAAGAAGAAGAGAATACCCTGCAATACCCCGTTCTTCCTTGACACATTTCCAGTCATTAGCCTGCTGATTATCATTCGTTTATCTCTCCCTTTCCATAGGTTCTGACACAACTGTGATTTGGCGGTCATGCATAGAATGTGTATCTTTGCATATATGAAAACGAGAATGTGCCTGCTGCTGACGGTCCTTGCCGCTTTGCTCTCATGTCAGCAGAAGAGACTGCCTGCCTATCCTGCTACCGACGACGGAATCGCACGGATGCGGCTCGACAGTGCAGCGTTGTTTGCCGGGAGACATGACGCCCGCAATGCGATGTATCAGCTGAAGGCAGCTGAGAAACATCTATTCAATGTAACGGAGGACTCTCTGAAGTTCACGACTTATTACCGTATCGCACTGTTGAATGCGCAGAGCGGTGCCTACAGGCTGGCTCTCGACTACCTAAGTCATGCCGCCGGGCACGCCGACGACAGCAAACGAAGCCACCGGCTGACGGATGTTTACCTCGAAAAGGCTTCCGTCTTCAACCAAATGGGACTGCGTGATTCGGCCTTGCTGTATATAAAACGGGCGGAAACATTCAGACCCCGCATCCGGAAAGATCAGGAAAAGACGCTGCAGGAGATACGTACACGGATAGAGAAGCATCAGGTTCTTTCGGTTTCACCGGAGAAAGACATTGAGATGGTACAGATACAGGACCGTTATGAAGTGGCAGTCGCACAGCGGAAAGCCCTGCAGTTGCAGCTGTACATTGCTTATCTGCTCCTGCTTCTCGTTGCTGTGACCATCGGCGTCGTCGTATGGTTCCGCCGTCGTCTGCGCCAGCAGACCCGCTCCTACAGGAAGCTGCAGCAGGAAACGGAGCAGAACATCCAGCAGACCTTGCAGCGGAAGGATGCGACCATCGACGAGATGAAGACGGAGATTGACAACAGGCTCAACGAACTGAAACAGCTGAAAGCTTCACTTCCCGCACCGGTAGAAGATGCGAAAACCATCGATTCCATCGAGCAGATGAAGCTGGGTATAGACACGCTCTATACGATTATGAAAGGCGGAAATCTCTCCCAGATGGGCAAACGGGAGCAACTGGCGGTCAACGTCATCATGCCCAGCTTCGACTATGACCTGTCGTATGTGATCAACAACCCGCATTATGCCTTCACGCCCAAGGAAACATTTTATTACATCATGGAGCACAACGGCATGACGGATGAACAGAAAGCTGAGGCCTTCTGTTGTACGGCGCAGGCTGTGAGGTCGATAAAGAGCCGAATGAAGCGGAAGATGGAGAACAGGACGAAACCTTCCTGAGCAGGGACGGCTTTAGTCGGCCGTCAGCTCGCCTGCTGTATGTATGATAGTGAAGGAAACGGACCCGTGTTCCCCGTACAGGGTGTACATCGTCTGTTGGAAGGCGTCTGAGCATAGGCATCCGGGCTGTTTCAAGTCTGATGGGACAGCCGTCTTGTTGATTATGGAAAACCATGGAAGACATTGCCTTTCATGTCGAGATTCTCCTTTTCCTGCAAAGAACATCTGCTGGTTTGCATATGCCTTTGAATTCGGAAGGTCTGTTTGGAATCATAGAAAAAGGCCGTTTCAAAAAGCAGACACACCTGTCCTGTGCGTTTCCCGTAGGGCTCTGTTGATGGATGCTGAGATGCCGTACACCCTCTCCATCCACCCGTGGGTACTTTTTGAAACAGCCTTTTTCTGTCGGGCTTTTACGGGTCTTTACGACGATGGAACCGTCTGTTTTTATCTGATGAAAAGCAGCTCCCGGTATTTGGGAAGTGTCCACAGCTCATCGCTGACAACCAGTTCCAGTTTGTCGATCTGGTAGCGGATGGCCTCCATCTTCGGTGCGACCGTGTCGTGATAGGCCACTGCTTTCTCCCGCTGGCTTCCGATCTTGTTGGCATTTTTCCGGGCATTGACCAGTTCCTCGACTCCCGATTCGATGATGTTGGTGCGCTCGGCGATCTCCCGGATGATCTTGATGTTGCGTTCGCTGAGCTGCTTCCCCTCTACATCGCCGAAGATGTCGACCATGTTCTGGACGTTCTTCGCCAGCTGGCTCTGGTAGTGTGTGGCTACGGGGATGATATGGTTCATGGCGAGGTCGCCCATCACACGTGCTTCGATCTGTATCTTCTTCGTGTACGTCTCCCATTTCACCTCGTTGCGGGCTTCCAGTTCGTTGTGGCTCATGACGTTCATCTGCTCGAACATCCGGATGGATTCCCTGTCAAGGTAGCGGTCGAAACAGACCGGACAGTTCGGCTCGCAGTCGAGTCCCCGGCGGGCGGCCTCTTCCTTCCATTCGTCAGAATAGCCGTTTCCGTCGAACCGGATGGGCTTGCAGGCCTTGATGTCCTCGCGGAGGATGTCGATGATGGCTGACGTCTGCTCTTCCCCTTTCGCTGTCAGTGTGTCGACACGTTCGGCAAAGTCGGTCAGGGCTTCGGCGACGGCGGTGTTGAGCACGATCATGGCCGCGGCGCAGTTGGCTTCAGAGCCGACAGCACGGAATTCGAAGCGGTTGCCGGTGAAGGCGAAGGGTGAAGTGCGGTTGCGGTCGGTATTGTCGATGAAGAGTTCCGGAATCTCCGGGATGTCAAGCTGCATGCCGGTTTTCCCGCTGAGGTTGAAGAGATTGTCTTTGTCGGCCTTCTCTATGTGGTCGAGCAGGTCGCTGATCTGCCTGCCGAGGAAGGAGGAGATGATGGCCGGCGGAGCCTCGTTTGCACCGAGGCGGTGGTCGTTGGTGGCACTCATCACGGAGGCTTTGAGCAGTCCGTTGTGTCGGTAGACGGCCATCAGCGTCTCGACGATGAAGACGACGAAGCGGAGATTGTCCGCCGGTGTCTTCCCCGCAGCATGGAGGAGGATGCCGTTGTCGGTACACAGGCTCCAGTTGTTGTGCTTGCCCGATCCGTTGATGCCGTCGAACGGCTTTTCGTGCAGGAGGACACGGAAGCTGTGCTTGTGGGCGATTTTCTTCATGAGCGACATCAACAGCATGTTGTGGTCTACCGCCAGGTTGCATTCCTCGAAGATAGGTGCCAGCTCGAACTGGCCGGGTGCCACCTCGTTGTGGCGGGTCTTGCAGGGGATACCCAGTTCGAGAGCCTGTATCTCCAGGTCTTTCATGAACGCCTGTACACGTTCTGGAATCGTGCCGAAGTAGTGGTCGTCCATCTGCTGGTTCTTGGCGGAGTCATGTCCCATGAGCGTACGGCCGGTCAGCATGAGGTCGGGGCGTGCGAAGTAAAGGTCTTCGTCGACGAGGAAATACTCCTGCTCCCAGCCGAGGTTGCTGTGTACTTGTCTGACCTCCGGGTAGAAATAGTGGCAGACCTTGGTTGCGGCCACGTTTACGGCATGCAGTGCCTTCAGCAGCGGGGCCTTGTAGTAGAGCGCCTCCCCTGTATAGGAGATGAAAATGGTCGGAATGCAAAGTGTGTCGTCGATGATGAAGACCGGGCTGGTCGGATCCCAGGCCGAGTAGCCGCGTGCCTCGAAGGTGTTGCGGATGCCGCCGTTGGGAAATGAACTGGCATCAGGCTCCTGCTGTACGAGCAGCTTGCCGGAAAATTCCTCCATCATGCCGCCCTTTCCGTCGTGCTCGACAAAGGCGTCGTGCTTCTCTGCCGTTCCCTCTGTAAGGGGCTGGAACCAGTGCGTGTAGTGGGTCGCGCCGTGTTCCTCCGCCCATTTCTTCATTCCCTGTGCTACGGCATCGGCGATCGACCGGTCCAGGCGTGTCCCGTTGTCGATGACATCCACCAGCTTCTGATAAACGTCAACGGGAAGGTACTTGTACATCTTTGTGCGGTTGAACACATACTTTGCGTAGAAGTCTCCCGGCCGTTCTTTAGGGGTGTTGACCTCGAGGGGGCGTTTCTTGAAGGCTTCCTCGACAGCTTCAAATCTTAAATTAGCCATATCTCTTACCTTTTAAATGGAACTTTCTGCTGCAAAATTAAGTATTTTCCTATGATCCTGCAAAGGATTCCGGCAGATTAGTCGCCGTTCTTTTCTGATGGGATGACTGATGGGATGGCGGTGTCTTTCCGGACAGGGGGAACTTCCATGGGCGGGAAGACGGCAGTGAAAAAAGAAGAGCATGGAGGCGTGAAAGAAAAGAGTGTACACCTGCTCGCGCAGACATACACTCAGCCACTTAACTAAATAACTTAAAAATTATCTGATTCAAAGTTTTGCCGGATACCCTTCATCACGAGGAGCGGTCTGGCTACTTAAAATGACTATTAACTAACTAATAACTATTTAAACGTAATTTGATTGCTACTCAATAATAGCCTTGAATTGGACTGCAAAGATAAAACTTTTCCTGCAAAGGAAAGGCATTCTGTCCCTTTTTTATTCATCATGTATGTGAAATTTGTTGTACGTAGGACGTTTTGTTACTTCGCTTGTTCGTTTTTTCCGTTCCATTGCACGTCCTGTTGTCCTCAGCCAGCTCGTTCTGGTTGTTGCGGAGGGGCTGTCGGACTGTCCTTTTCCGGGCAGACAATCAGGGGGCGGCTCGGGCGGGGGGATGGAGATGGATAGCTGGGGAGCCGTGCGGACAGCTGCTGCCGGCTGCCCGTCCTCTAAGGCATTGCCGTCTTCATGACCATCAGGATGTCGTTATAGGTGATGTCAGACGGGCACAGCTCCTTGATGGGTCTCATGCCGCCATCCGTCCCTACACCTTTTATGATCCGCCTGATGAGGTTGACTTTCGAACTGTCCATCACCTCCTCAATCTTTATGTCGCCCTTCCGGATATAGGGAATGAGATGCCCCTGGACAGTCCCCGGGGTGAGGCCGCGCTCCTTTGCGATTTCCTTTATCCGCTTCCCCTCCTTGAAGAGCCTGAAGGTTATCTCGCCGGTACTCGGTCTGGGTGCAGACTTGGGAGCGTCCGGCTCTTTCTTCCTGCGTTTTCTTCCCTTTCCATCGTCGAGACTGTTCAGGATGGCCTCCTGCTTTGCTGTCAGATAGGCGACCGTGGAGAATCCCTCCTCCATGATGTGTTCCAGCAGTTCGCATTTGACCTGATACGACTGCTGCAGTTCCGCATAAGTGTTCTCAAAGCGTCTGGCGGCAGTCTTGTTGCTCGTCTGCAGTTCCTTTGTCATGCCGAGCACGTGGCTGAACAGTTCCGTCAGCTGGCTGTGGAAGTAACGTGTACTGCTCTTCACCCTCTCCATAAATTCGGCTTCATGCAGCTGTCCGGCGGTCATCTTTCTGATGATATTCCCCCATTTCATCGATACTTTCAGGATGCGTGTGTCAAGGTCGGAAAGTGCCATCCTGTGGAGTGCCGTAATCTTCGGGAACTTGAAGAAGAACTCTGTCAGTACCCTGAAAAGTGCCGTTTCGGAGGCTTTTATCTCGTCGAAGTTGAACAGTTCCATGAGCAGCTGACGGTAGTATTCTTCTTTCAGGGCAGGCAGGGCGGAGATACTTTGCGCCGCCTGTTCGGTCTGATGGGAGATGTAGTCGCTCACGCGCCGGTCATTGATGATTGCCGTGCTGCGGATGGGCGTAGCCAGTACAAGTCCTTCCAGGGTCTTGCAGCGGCTCAGGGCGACGTAGACCTGTCCCGAGGCGAACGCCTGCTGTGCATCGATGATGGCGTGTTCGAAGGTCAGCCCCTGGCTTTTGTGTATGGTGATGGCCCATGCAAGTCGCAGCGGATACTGCCTGAAGGTGCCCTGCACCTCGGCTTCAATCTGTTTTGTCCGTTCGTTCAAGGTGTATTTCGTATTCTCCCAGGTCTCCGCTTCCACCTCGATGGCTTCGTCGTCACCGGGGCAGAGGACGAGGATCTTGCTGTGGTCAACGTATGTGACGTGTCCGATGCGGCCGTTGTAATAGCGGCCGCCGTTGTCGTTGCGGATGAACATCACCTGCGCCCCCGTCTTCAGGGTCAGATGGAAGTCGGCAGGGTAGTTGTATTCGGGGAAGTTGCCCTCGGTCTCCGCCCTGAATGTACAGGCTCTTGTCGGGAGATTGCGCAGCTGGTCTTCGTTGCAGCTCTCTGCGATCCTGTTGTGTGTCGTCAGTCGGATGTAGTCGCTCTCCGCCGCCGGCCGGAAGGCCGGTTGGTACCGCTCGTTGAGCCGTTGCAGGTCGGCCGCCGTGGTCTGTCCTTCTCTTACATGATTAAGTAAGGTGATGAAGGAACTGTCCTGCTGCCGGTAGACGTGTGTCAGTTCGATGGTCACGTAATTGATGCTGCGCAATGCCTTCGATCCGAAGAAGTAGGGCGTGTCATAGTACTGCTGCAACAGCTTCTCTTCTTCCGGTGTCACGACCGGCGTAAGCTGCTGCAGGTCGCCGATCATGAGCAGCTGCACTCCCCCGAAGGGTCTGTCGTGTTCGCGGAACCGGCGCAGGACGGAGTCGATGGCATCCAGCACGTCGGACCGGACCATGCTGATCTCGTCGATGATCAGCAGGTCGAGGGTGCGCATGATCTTGCGTTTCTCCTTGCTGTAGTCAAACCGGTTCTTGATGCTGGCATTGGGTACGAAGGGCGACAGAGGCAGCTGGAAGAACGAATGGATGGTCATGCCGCCGGCATTGATGGCCGCCACGCCGGTCGGTGCCACGATGATGCTCCGTTTCCTGCTCCGATCCCTGAGGGTACGGAGGAATGTCGTCTTGCCTGTGCCGGCCTTTCCGGTCAGGAAGATGCTGATTCCCGTATGTTCTACAAAGTCCCATGCGTTGCGCAGCTCCTGGTTCTTCTCCATGCTTCTGTCCGTTTGTCTGTTTGAGAGAACAAAGGTAATGGAAATGTCCGAGAAAAGCAAACTTTGCGTGCTTGATGAAAGTCAAGCAGCTTGACGCAAGGTAATTAAATAGCGGAAAACAGGATCCGGGACAGATAAAACTTGCTTTCTGTCCCGTTTCTCTCTACCTTTGCACCCGTAAAGATTAAGGATAACATATTTGAGAACAGGAGGCGGAGAACGTCTCCATTAAAAGGAAAGAAGATTATGATTTCAATAGTATTAGCCGCTGTAGTAGTTGCAGCATTGGTAGCAAAGGCAGTGAACGTCAACAACCACATTGCTGCCTGAGCTTGAGAGCGTGATTTAGAAATTTGAGAGTAAAGACTGTGTCCCGGCTTCATCTGGTGTGAGGCCGGGACTTTCTTTTTCCGTACCTTGCAGGGATGCCCGCAAGGATGAAAGCCCCGGGATTCTGCCGGCAGGGGGCGGACGGGGGCGGACAAGGCCTGTCAGCGACCGTGCCGGACGGTCGCCCGGCTCTGTTCTCTTCTCCCTTTTTCTGATAGGCGGGCGGGGAACCGTCTGCCCTTCCGCCTATTCCTCCCCGGCAAGAATCTGTGCCGCATGGTCCTTGGTCTTGTTCTGTTTCGGGCCGAGGATTCGCTCGACGATGCCGTCTTCGTTGATGATGAAGGTGGTGCGGAAAGTGCCCATGTAGGTGCGTCCGTACATCTTCTTCTCGCCGTACACGCCGAAGGCTTCCACCAGCTTCAGGTCGGTGTCGGCGATGAGCGGGAAGGGCAGGCTGTTCTTCTTGATGAATTTCCGGTGCGATTTCTCGTCCTGTATGCTGGCGCCGATGACGGCATACCCCTTCGCCTTCAGGGCATCATAGTTGTCGCGCAGGTTGCAGGCCTGTGCCGTGCAGCCCGATGTCAGGTCTTTCGGATAGAAGTAGAGTACGACCTTCTTTCCTTTATAGTCACTCAGTCTGATTTCTTTCCCGTCCTGGTCTATGCCCAGGATTTCGGGTGCTTTGTCTCCTACGTTCATGTTCTTTTCCTGTTTGGTGAATTTTGTGTTCTGTCCGCAAAGATACGGAAAAGAAACGGTTTTTCACCGGGATTCAGGCGGAATTGTTGTATGGGTGAGGCCGGAAGCCGCCGTGCAGCCGTTTCCTGCATTCGGCTGCTTACTTCTATGAAAAGATGTGGGACCTCATCTCACGATGAAGTCCCACTGGTAACTAAAAATATCCCATAAATAATAGGATTTTGGTAGTTATTTTCTTATTTTCATTTAACTAAGACCTTTCTGTCCTGTCGTTCACGCCCTCTGGGGACGTGTCTTTTTCGCCGTCTGTGCCCTGTCGGGGCGTACGGGAGACGAACGTGCGGAGCCTCCGCCGGTCTGCTGCACAGCTCTTGCCGGTTTGTCTCCGGCCGTCTTTCCGATGTCTGCGGGGGAGAAGTTGCAGGACAACGGCAGGAAGTGCTCAGATCAAGAATGTCGTATGTGTGTGATATGTCAATATAAATGTAGTCATTGTCGGTATCCTGTGTCTTGTCCTCACCGCCATTTGCCTTAATGTGCAATTATTTTGATGAACGGGCAGGAATGTTAGCGTCTTTTCGGATGCAAATATACGATATTTTGTTGAATTAATAGATAAATAACACTATTTCTTATCAAAAAAATGTGTTTTGAGTAATTTGACATAATTACGGATGTGACAGTAAATACCTGACAAGTGCGGATGGAAACATTGCTGGAAACCCTTTGGGCGAATCGGAAACGGCAAGGCTCAAGACCTTTCTTTTTGTAAATGAAATGTCCCGGAAGAAAGGAGAATGCCTTTCGGGTAGGAGCTTCAGAAGGACGGTCCGGACTCACCGTGCCGGGTGGAGGCGCCGGAACCGGGTAAGCCGGAAGTTTTCTTCCTTCATTCTCCATGGGTGGCAGGGACTGCTCATCTGTTTCTTTCGCCCGGTGCTGTCCGGTTGTCTCCACGCTCTCACATCCCGGCAAAGGGGGCGAATGACGGCCCTGTGCGGAATCCTGCCTGCCCGACAGCTGCCGTCCAGGGCATGCCGTCGTGCTTCCCTGCCGGGGGACGATTTCCCCTTTGCTGTCTGCCCGCTGCATGGGGCGACTTCTTCCGCCTGTTATTTTGTACAGTCTGCTTTAATTTGTATCTTTGCAGCCGTCAATCAATGCGGTTCAATGCAGCTATTCAATATCTTCAAGGTAAAGAGAGAGGAACGCTGGCTGGCACTTGCCATGCTTGCGGTCTTCGTCATGTTCAACGCCCTCGTCATTGCCGGCCACTATCACGCCTATACGATGGGGGCACACGGTGGCTTCTGGAGCATTTTCACCAAGAACTTCCGGATGTCGGGATATGACAACTGGTCGTGGATAACCATCTCGGGAATGCGCATCCATTTCGAGACGGTGCGCCATCCGCTTTATCTTACCTTTCTCTATCCGCTTTACCTGCTCGACAGCTGGCTCATTGATGCCGTCGGCTATAACTTCGCTGTCTATTTCATGGCCGCCATCCTCGTCTTCTCTGCCTTCTATGCTGTCGTCTTCATGTATCGTGTCTTCCGTGAGGTGCTCGGACTGACCCGCTTCGATGCCACGCTCCTGACCCTGTTCCTCTTCTCTTTCGGCCATGTGCTGGTGCCGTCGATGGTCCCCGACCACTTCATCATCTCCATGATGTTCCTCACCATGACGCTGTACATCACGGGCATGAAAATGAAGAAAGGACGACTGCTCACGGTATGGCAGGGATGTGTCCTCACGTTTTTCACGGCGGGCATGGCGACCTCCAACGGGGTGAAGACGCTTCTGGCGGGGCTGTTCACCAATGGCAGGCGGTTCTTTTCATGGAAGTATGTCTCTCTGGGGGCCGTGCTTCCGTTCCTGCTGCTGCTCGGCATACAGCAGTCACAGTATTATCTGCTGGAAGTGCCGCAGGAGGCGGTCATCCGGAACATCGTGCATGTCAACAGGGAGAAGGATGCCCGGAAGGTGGAACAGCACATCAACGAGCGTGAGAGCTGGCTGAAGTCGCATACCGGCAGGAGTGCCGGCGACGGTGCTGTCGGCAAGCTGATGGATATTTCCACGCCGAGGGGCGAGACGCTGGTCGAGAACTTCTTCGGCGAGTCCGTCCAGCTGCACCAGCAGTACCTTTTGAAGGACGTCTCCTGGGACCGCCCCGTATTCGTCGCCTACAGCTGGGCTGCCAACTATGTCGTCGAGGCTGTCGTCGTCCTGCTCTTCGTGGCAGGAATCGTCTCCGGCTGCAGAGAACGGTTCTTCCGGATGCTGCTCGCATGGTTCGCCTGTGATGTGACCCTGCACCTTGTTCTGGGCTTCGCCATCAACGAGGTGTACATCATGACGGCAGGCTGGGCCTTCATCATTCCCGTTGCCTGCGGTTATCTCCTCCGGCGGCTGCCACAGCGGCTGCGGCGCCCATATCGCTGGCTGCTGGCTGCGCTCACCGCCTTTCTGTGGATGTACAATGCCGGGCAGACCGCCTTCTATTTATGTTCCCGAATATGCTGAGTCAGATTTTCAAGATAAGAAAGGAGGAACGGTTCGTCACCGGACTGTTCCTTCTCTGCCAGCTGCTGATGCAGGCTGTCGTCATCGGCTGTTATTATCCCCGGTTCTCGGTCATCACCGGGAACTACAGGAAGGTGTTCCTGGATGTGTTCCATATTTCCGGCTTCGACCCCCTGACCTATTGTGTGGTGACCGACTGGTCCACTGCTTACAATGTGTATCGCCATCCGCTGCTGGCGTTCTTCTATTATCCGGTCTATCTTGTCAACCGGGTCTTGATGGAGCTGACAGGCATCAACTGTGCCCAGTTTCTCGTGGCCGCCGTCCTGCTTTTCTGCTCGCTGTACGCCTTCCTGCTGATGGTCCGGATCGGGCGGGACCTGATCGGCCTCTCCCTGGAAGAGGCGGCCGTGCTGGGATTCCTGCTCTTTTCCTTCGCCCATGTCCTGCTGGCATCCCTGTCTCCTGACCATTTCATGCTGTCGCTGTTCCTGCTGCTGCTCGTCATCTACACGACAGGGAGGCGGATGCAGGAAGGGCGGGGGCTGACGAAAGGGCAGACCGTCGTGCTCTTCCTGCTCACGGCAGGCGTATCGCTCAACAACGGACTGAAAGTAGTCCTGGCAAATCTCTTCAGCAGAGGCCGCCGTTTCTTCCGTCCCGCCAACCTCCTCCTGGCGCTTCTCCTGCCTGCCGCAGCTCTCTGGGGATTCAGCGAGTGGGAATACCGCACGTTCATGGCGGACAGCGTCCATGCCCGGCAGGTGAAACGAACCCGGATGATGGAAAGGGAGAAGGCCGGGATGCTGGCTGCTTTCCGTGATACGACGCAGCTGACGGACAGTGCCGCACGGCAGGCCGCATTCGACAGAATCTGGCGGGCGCACCGGCAGGCGCAGATCCGCCGGCAGGCCGGAGAGCCGCAGGTCGCCCATGCCGGGAAGCCTGTCAGCCGGCAGAAGTTCCTGAACTGGACGGATATGACGACCTCACGCAGTGCGACCCTCGTGGAGAATCTCTTCGGCGAGTCCCTGCAGCTGCACAGCAGGAACACCCTGGGCGATGTCATGCGCGACCGCCCCGTAATCGTACGTTACAGCTGGGCTTTCAACTATTTCGTGGAAGTTCTCCTGCTGCTGCTCTTCTCCGCCGGGCTGTGGGCAGGCAGGCGGAGCCGTCTGATGTGGCTCGCCTTCTCCTGCTTCTGCCTCGACCTGATTCTCCACATCGGTCTGGGCTTCGGCATCAACGAGGTGTACATCATGGCTGCCCACTGGGCATACGTCATCCCGATGGCCTGTGGCTGTCTTCTGAAGGGACTGTCGCTCAAGCCCCGGCGGCTGCTGTATGGCCTGCTGCTGGCACTTACCCTCTGTCTCTGGATCTACAACGGAGGCCTGACGGTTTACCATCTACTGAATTTCTGAATCAATAAGAGAGAATCATGCGGAATATCTTTGCGGTCAAACGGAGTGAAAGGCTTCTCTGCCTGGTGGCTGTCCTTGCTTTCATGGCCTTGAACGGACTGATGGTGGCCTATAACTTCCGGCTGTTCACGAAGGGCGGAAACCTGGGCTTCTGGGGACTGTTCTTCGACCATTATACAGTATCGGGCTTTGACGACCTGTCTTATATGACGATGTCACGCTGGAAGGTCTATTATCAGCTCTATCGCCATCCGCTGCTGCCCACGTTCTTTTATCCTTTTTATGTTCTCAACCACTGGCTGATGGCGGAGACCGGTGTCAATTTCGCCGTTTTCATCGAGGCTTTCCTGAATGTGGCCGCATCCACATACAGCTGTCTTTTCATCTGCCGGATCTTCAAGGAGGTGCTGGAACTGTCAGGAAAGGACTCGGTCTTGCTGACCGCATTCTTCTTCTCTTTTGCCTCCATCCTGCTTACCTGCTTCGTTCCCGACCACTTTGTCTTCTCGCTTTTCTTCCTGACAATGACACTGTATATTGCCGGAAAAGCGATGAAACGGGAGAAAAAACGTATGAAGACGTGGCAGACGATGCTCCTGGCGTTCTTCGCGACAGGTGTCACCTCGACCAATATCGCAAAGATCGGATTGGCCGACCTGTTCGTCAACGGCAGGCGTACCTTCCGTATCAGGCACCTCTTTCTGGGCTTTATCGTACCCCTTGCCGCCTTGTCTGCCGTTTATGCATACCAGCAGGCGGCCTTTGTGGAGCCGGATGCCAGGCTTCAGGAAAAGGTGAAAGAAAGGAAATTGAAGAATGACCGCAGGTTTGCCGCCAGATATGAGAAGCAGCACGAGTTCATGAAGAGCCGTACCGGGACGCAGGTGGCGGACAGCAGGTTCTTTGAATGGACCGACCTGTCCAGTTCACGGACCGATGCCGTCGTCGAAAACCTCTTCGGCGAGAGCATCCTGCTGCACCGGGATCACGTGTTGGAAGACGTGAACAAGTCGCGGCCCGTCATTGTCAGGTACGGCAGCGTATTCAATTACATCGCTGAAGCACTCGTCTTCCTGCTGTTTTCAGGCGGAATCATCGTGGGATGGAAGGACAGGTTCCTGCGGCTGTGCATGCTGTGGTTTGCTACGGACATGGTGCTCCACATTGTTCTCGGCTTTGGGATCATCGAGGTGTATATTATGGGCGCACACTGGCTGTTCGTCATTCCTGTCGCCGTGGCGTTCCTTTTCAGGCACATGAGAACGAGGCTGGCGATGATAGGCGTAAGGCTGCTCGTGGCATTTCTCACTATTGGCTTGATGGTTTACAACCTCAGTCTTGTCATTCCTTTCATGCTCCGGGGCTTCGTAGCACCGCAATAAAGAAACGGCTTCCTTGCCGCATGAGGAAGCCGTTTCTTTATGTCTGGAATCTTGTAGACGGCTGCCTGAGACCGTCTGGGGCGTTCGGGGGAATCCTGCTCGGAAGTGACTGCTTTCCTGTGCCGGGGACTACCCGGTCTTGTCCCGCCCGGTTCGGGGCGGGCGGGGGAGTGTCAGAGATTCTCTTTGTAATCCGTGACCGGCTTTCCGCAATACTGCCATTTCCGGATCGCATTCCGGAATTTGCACCCGTCCAGGAACTTGTACAGCTTGAAGAACGGCCGGTAGAACCGGCCGTTTTCAGGCAGGTATCTGCCGTGATACCTCTCACGGAGCGCATCTGTGTCACGCTTCCAGATCGCACCCCCTTGCGCTGTCTTGGTCTCCGGATAGATGCGGATGGCGCCAAGGTTGCGGTTGATGCGTCTTACCTTCAGTCCTGCCTCGTACACTCTTATCAGCCATTCCACGTCCATCTTGGCGTGGAAGGATTCATCAATATAGCCGATTTTATCGAAGATCTCGCGTCTCCAGAACATACCCGGCTGTGAAATGTTGTAGCAGCCATGGCGGAAGAAGAAGCGGCTCATCACGATATGCGTGAAGTTGATGATCTTCCCGTCCCTGTCCATTTCGACCGTATAGCCATTGGCGAAGTCTGTGTCGGGATGGTCGTGGTAGAACTTTGCGACCGTATGCAGCGTTCCCGGCAGCAGGACATCATCGCTGTTGATCCAGCAGACAATGTCGCCCGTCGCCCTGCGCATGCCCTTGTTGATGGCATCGCTTTGTCCTTTGTCCTTCTCACTGCACCACCAGGTGATCCTGTCGGTGTACTTCTTCAGTATTTCCACGGTTTCATCGGTCGATCCACCGTCACAGACAATGTACTCCAGGTTGGGATATTGCTGTCCGATGACCGACTTCAGGGTCGCTTCTATGAACCGTCCCTGATTGTAGGACGGTGTCACGACTGTTATCTTGGGATATTCCATCATCATTGTCATTGCGGTCTCCGTTCATGCTTGTTTTACGATCCGGGCCGGGTTGCCGGCCACGGTACAGCCGGCGGGGACATCCTTGAAGACCACGGCCCCGGCCCCGATCGTCACGTTGTCGCCTATGCGGACAGGCCCGAAGACCGTCGCACCGGTCATTATCTTCACGTTGTCGCCTATCACAGGCCGCCCTTCACGGCCTTCGTGGTGCCCTGTCCCTAGGGTCACGAGCTGAAGACAATAGAAGTTCCTGCCGATGCTTTCGGCATTCAGGTAGGTCGCATAATTGTGCTCAAAGTGGGCGCCTCTCCCGATGGAAGGGCACCAGATGTTCAGTGTCCGTTCAGCGGGACACAGCCATCTGACGGGTGCGGCCTTGTATTCTCCGATCCTGTAATAGAACAGGTTGCGGAAGGTACGCTCACGGGTCATCGCCTTCACGAAGTTGCGCACCCCTCGCTTGCGGTCCTGTACCTGCAGCAGGTCGTCGTCGACCAGCCCGCTGTGCAGCCTGTACAGCAGGAGATGAGGTATCAGCCTCAGGGAGGATGCGGCGAGTATTGCGCCTTGGACGAATGGGTTCATCTTCTCTTTTTTATGCAAATGTACAACTTATTCCTGAATCTCCCAAGCCCTCTTTCTCCGCTATCGCCTGCGTCTGTGCAGATAGTTCATGCACTCCGCGAGGATCTGCGAGCCTGCACGCTTCATGATGAGGAAGTAAAGTACGGCCGCCGTCAGGATTCTGACGGTCAGCAGCAGCAGCAGGTTATGGATGGCGGAGGTGGCGAAGTAGGTCGTGCCCATCACCGCCGCCGATGCCAGCAGGTAGGGGCTGATGTCCTTCAGGACGTCCACGAGCCGCAGACCGGTCTCCCTGCCGGCAAAGAACTGCCATACGAAGAGCCACAAGACGGTTACGGCCGTGTAGGCGGTCACCATGAACACCACGCCCTCCTGGCAAGAGGCGACGACGAAGGCGATCTGTGCGACGATCAGGGCCACCGTACACCACATATAGACCACGGACTTGCCGCGGCTGATGATCAGGTTCTGATACATCGTATAGAACGGCAGGAAGGCCCCGCTGATGCAGAGGATACGCAGCAGAGGGATACTCTCTGTCCATTTCTCTGATATAAGCAGAATGATGAATTCGTGCGCTGTCATCGCCAGGCCGAACATGGCCGGGAAGACCAGGAAAGCCGTGAAACGGAGCATCTTGCGGAAGACTTTCACCTGTCGTTCAGGGTCATTGTTCACTTCGACCAGCACGGGCTGCGCCACCTGCGCCACCGTGCCGGACACGAAGGTGCTTGCCATCGTGTCCCACTTGAAGGCCTGGGAGAAGTTGCCCACGGCCTTTGCAGAATACAGACGGCCGAAGATGAAGGTGAGAATATTCTGACTGATGGTATTGACGATTGTCGTCAGGAGGATCTTGTAACTGAAGGAGAACATCTGTCTTACAGGGGTGAAGTCGATGTGGAGGGACGGGCGCCACGGAATGATGAAGAACCGCCACAGGCTGGTCAGACTGATGTAAAGCACCTGCTGCCAGGCCAGACTCCAGTAGGCGTAGCCCCGCAATGCCAGCAGGATGCCCGCCACCCCCGAAACAAACAGGCAGGTGATGCGCAGCAGGGCGGTTTCCCTGACCATCATGTTCTTGAAGAGGTAAGCGGCGGGAGCTGTCCCCAGCGACGAGAACAGCAGTGAGGCAAAGACGAAACGTGACAGGTCGACCAGCTCGGGGTGACGGAAGAAAGCGGCGATCAGAGGGGCTGAAAAGAAGAGCACCGTGTAGGAAATCCAGCCCATGAAGGCGCTGAACCAGAACACGGAGTTGTAGTCGTTGTCCGTAGGGTGGTCCCTGTTGGCGAGTGCCGCGGTGAATCCGCTCTCCTGCAAGGCGCCGGCAATAGCCGTGAACACGGCCAGCATGCCCACCAGTCCGTAGTCGGCCGGTGAGAGCAGACGTGCCAGAAAGACGCCGATGACGATATTCAGCAGCTGCATGGTCCCGTTGTTCAGTGCGCCCCAGAAAAGCCCCTTGGCGGTCTTCTCCTTCAGTGTCTCGCTTTTCATCTGTTCTTGTTCTTTCATCTGCCGTTCGAGGGATGTATATGAATAAGGTGGGCTTCTTCAGACCGGCCGGTGTCCCTTCTGCCTGCAAAAGTAGTGTTTTTCCGTTGAACTCACAAACTTTAGGCCGATTCCCGAGCTTCCCTTGGAAGGATTCCTGTCTTTGCCCACCGGATGCGGTCTTCCTCCCGTGGAGGCAGGGAAGAGCCATGCGGATGAAATCGGAAACCGGCAATGCTGTGTAAAATGAAAGCGTAAAGGGCCTTGTAAGGATCTGACAAGGGGTGGCTCTTTGTGTCAGAAGACGGGAAAGGAGCTGCCGGTACTCTTGCTCCCGGCCGTCGGTACTCCTGTTCCCGGCCGTCGGGAATCCGATTCCCAATGGGTTGGGAACAGGATTCCCAGGCAGCAGCAGGCATGCACGGTGTAAACAACTACTCTCTGAAATACAATGAGGGGTGTACCGGATATGCCGATGGCAGCATATCCGGTACACCCTTTCTGTTTTTGTTCCTCTTTCTTTTTGTGTCTTCCCTGTCGCTTTGACTCCCCCTCTCCTCTCACTGTGTCTCTGCACACAGGGAGAAACGATAATGATAGTCGATGGGCTTAATAAACCCTATTTTCGTAGTTTTTTTACGATAATCAAAGAAATGTTTGGAAGATTGGTCTTTTATACTTACTTTTGCAGGAAAGAAGTGGTTTCAAGAAATCCATATTATGATTCGAGACTTTTGGGTCAGGAACTTCCTTTCTATTGATGACCGGCAGCAATTGAGTTTTGTCGCCAAAGGGCCTGCTTCCGAACTTGTGGTGGAAGTGGCAGACCATGTGTTCCTCTATAAGTTGGGAATACTGTATGGAGCGAATGCATCCGGCAAATCAAATATGCTGCTTGCCATGAACGAGATTTTCCGGCTTATGACACGTCCAAAGTTCAAGGCGGACAAGCGTATTTCCGGCTATATTCCCTTTGCGTTGCACAGGGGAGACCCAACGGAAATGCATGTTTCGTTTTATGCCGAATCGATAAGATACGACTATGATGTATCATTCGATAGCAGACATATCATTCATGAAACGTTGAATTATTATCCCAAAGGAGCGAAGTCGCTGTTCTATGAGCGCCGTTTTGTGGCAGACGATGTACAGGCTGACATAAAGTTCGGACCCAGTCTGAAAATACAGGCCAGGACCCAGGAGCGCATACGTGAGAACACGCTCAACAACCACAGCGTCCTCGCTGTCTGTGCGAAAACAGCCTTCAAGGCGGACGTAGGACCTCTCAACAGATTGCACCGATGGGTTATGGCATGCTGCCATGAAGTTGACGGTGACGGAGAAAAGGAGAAGGGAATCGTCGAGATACTGAAGGATGCCTATGCTGACAGCAAACGCCGTAAGTTCTTTTATCAGATGCTTCAGAAAGCCGACTTGAACATCCTGGAGTACAGACCTGTCGTGGAAGACCGGGTGATTCTTCCGGAAATGCGCAGGCAGATAGAGCAGGGAGACCTTCCCGAGAAAGTGAAAGAAGCCCTGTTGAGCCCCACGGTAGATTCAGTTACGTTCGTGAATGCGACGGTCCAGGGCAATTTCGACATTCCTATCAGATGGCAGTCAAAGGGCACATTGAAATATATACGCATTCTGAACGTCCTGTACGACCTGGTTACCGGTCTCCATGTTTACTTTCTTGACGAACTCGGAGAGGATCTGCACTACGACCTGCTGTTTTATTATCTGAGTGTGTTTCTCTACAATTCAACGCAGTCCCAGCTTGTCATCAGCAGTCAGGAGACGACCTTGCTCTCACAGGAACTGATCAACGAGAATCGGGGAGCAGTGTGGTTCGTAGAGAAAAGGAAGGAAAGTGCCTCGTCCGAATATGCCCGTGGCGACTCTTTCGGTCTGCATAAGAACCTGTCCCTTTACAATTCCTACCGTATAGGAAAGTTAGGATCCAAGCCGGAACTGGGAAGTATATTCATTGATTTGGAGGACTGATATGGGAATCTTGCATAAGACGGTGCTGGTAGTGGGGGAAGGACCGACGGAGTTCTACTATTTCAAGTCGCTGAATGACGTGTTCAAGGGTTTGACAATACAGCCGGACTATCCCAAACATACGAACCTGAAAGAGCTGGAACGGAAAATAAGGGAAGGAGTGGAGATGGGCTACGATGAGGTCTGTTGTGTGATAGACATGGACAACAAACACTGTGAACCCGAACGGTCGCTTTATGCAAAGTTGAAGCGGAAATACGGGAAAACCATAGACAAGCCCAAGAAAGGTATCCACTGTAAGGTCAGGTTCTATGAGACCCACCGCTGTACGGAACTGTTTTTCCTCTATTATTTCTGTTACACCTCCCGGGAGTACACAGCCCAGGAACAGCTTCTGAAAGATCTGGGCAGACACTGTGAGTACCGCAAGACAGACAGGTTCTTTGTCAGGAGCGGAGGACTTCATTCTTACTTTGAAAGAAACGGCGGCAGCCTGACCGATGCCATCGGACGTGCTGAACAGTCCGTACAGGAGAGGAGGGCAGAGGGCCGCGACTATACTTATTCGGAACTGGGAAGAATGATGAAGGAACTTTCTGACAACAGGAAGCAGCCACTGCCCAGTACTTCTTTTCCAAAGAAAGAAGCTGGACATAATTGAACGAACCAAAGAAAGAGAAGGTGTATCAAAACACGAATACTTTTCTTGAAAGTCTTACAGTTTAACACGATACAATAAGGAAAGCCCATTTCAGTACTCCTTTGTGAGTAGAGAAATGGGCTTTTCCTTGTTTTTTAGAAGATTTCAGCTTGCCGGTTGAAGTTGTCAGACCACCGGTTTCTATTTTGACACATCCTCTTTCTTATTGCTATGGATGTGCCGTCAGTCTCAATTACCAGATATGCGCACGCTTCTCCTGCGGTACGAAGAGCTTGTCGCCCTCCTTGACGTTGAAGGCCTTGTACCAGCTGTCGATCATCGGCAGGGCAGCGTTCACACGGCTGACGTTCGGCGAATGTACATCAGAGTTGACGATGTAGGCGACGAACTGCGGTGCGACATTGCTTGCCCACACACGTCCCCAGGCGAGGAAGAACCGCTGTGCCGGAGTAAAGCCGTCCTTGTCGGCCAGCGGGTTCTGCTCCATGCTGTTCTCCAGCGCACGGTAAGCGATGTTCAGGCCGCCGTTGTCACCGATGTTCTCTCCGAGCGTCTTCTCTCCGTTCACTTTCAGACCGGGGATGACCTCCTGCTGGCTGAACCAGTCGACAAGCACCTTCGTACGGGCATCATAGTTCTTCTTGTCCTCGTCCGTCCACCAGTTCTTCATATTGCCCTCCTTGTCGAACTGACAGCCCTGGTCGTCGAAGCCGTGGCTCATCTCATGCCCGATGACAGCACCGATAGCCCCGTAGTTGGCGGCATCGTCCACCTCCGGATCGAAGAACGGCGGTTGCAGGATGGCTGCCGGGAAGTTGATGCTGTTGGTCGTCGGGTCGTAGTAGGCATTGACGGTCTGCGGTGTCATGTGCCATTCTTTCTTGTCGACGGGCTTTCCCCAGCGTTTGGCAATGCGGTATTTCATGGCAGCCTCCTGTACTCCCTTCACATTATCGAACAGTGATTTTGCATCATCGATAACGAAGACACTGTCCATATTCTGCCACTTGTCCGGATAACCGATCTTGACATCGAATGCCTGCAGTTTTTCCAATGCCTTCTGCTTGGTGTCAGCAGTCATCCAGGTATTCTCCTCGATGCGCTGTGCGAAAGCTGTCTGGAGATTCCTGACCAGTGCTATCATGCGCTGCTTGCTGCTCTCCGGGAAGTACTTCTGCACGTAGAGCTTGCCGACGGCTTCGCCCATGATGCCCTGTACGAACGACAGGGCACGCTTCCAGCGCGGCTGCTGCTGCTGGACGCCGTAGGCCACCTTCGTGTATTCAAACTTGCGGTCGGTGAAGTTGTCGGACAGCATTCCGGCCGCACTCGACACGACAGCCAGCTCCATATAGGCCTTCAGCGATTCCAGCGGAGCGGTGGCGAGGATCTTCTCCACCTCATGCACCGGTTCCGGCTGGCCGACATCCACCTTTCCGCCGTTGTCCGGGAAGCCTGTCGCCTTGAGCAGATAGTTCCAGTCGATGCCGGGATAATCCTTCAGCAGCTGCTCCCACGTCATCGGGTGGTAGTTGGCCTGCGGGTCACGCGACTTCACCTGGTCGTAGCTGACCTTGGCTATCCGGTCCTCCAGGGCAAAGGCCGCCTCCATTTTCTTCTCGGCAACGGCCGGTGCATTGCCGACCATCTTCAGCAGGTCGTTGTTCAGGCTCTTGTAGGCGGCGACGACGGCTTTCTGCTGTTCGTTGGGATGCGTGTAATACTCCGGATCCAGTCCGATGCCGCTCTGTCCGATGCCGATGATGTAGCGGCTGGAGTTCTTCGCGTCCACCGTCATGCCGAAGCCCACGGGGAAGGTCCCGTAGCCTTTCACGTCGAGGTCGTACATCAGTTTGAGCAGCTCCTTGCGGTTCTTCACGGCACGTACCTTCGCCAGTACCGGCCTGATGGGTGTGTACCCCTCACGGTTGCGGCGTGTGCTGTCCATGTAGAGGTTATAGAGCGAAGCAATCTTCTGGGCAACAGTGCCCTTCGTCTGCGGCTTCCCGGCATAGTCCTCCACCATCTCGCGGATGCGTTTCTTGTTCAGTTCCTCCAGGTCGACGAAGGCTCCGTTCATGGGATGCTCCTTGTCGAGCGGATGGCTCTTCATCCAGTTGCCCGCCGCATACTCGTAGAAATTCTCGCCGGGCTGGACGGTGAGGTCCATGTTCTTCCGGTCGATACCCGACTTCAACCCCTGTGCCATCGCTGAGGAGGCTACGAAGGAGGCCGTCAAAAATAACATTTTTATTTTCATGTTCTGATCGCTTTATGAACCCCTCCTTTCCTCTCCGGGAGGATGCCGGAGGCGTTCTGTGAGTGTTTTCTGTGATGGGCTTTTAGGTATGAGATGTGCCGGCCTGTGCCCCCTCTTATATAGAATAAGGTGTATGAGACCGTTTGTTTCCGACCCTCAGCCTGCATGGGACAGGTTCTGTTCAGCCCTCTGTTCGTGTGGGGACAGGGTTTCCCGGGCTTTCTGCCTGCATGAGACAGGTTCTTCCCATCTCTTTACAAAGGTAAATAAAAAAAGCCAATGCGCTCTGTCTGGTCACTTTATTTGTCGGAAAAATGCGTTTCCGATCCCTTTTTTCATTTCTTTTAACAGGTGTGCGCCGGGTGGCGGCTCTGTCCGGCGGGGTGGAGCGTACATTGTCATCCGGCGGGATCCGGTCAGCTTTGCTGGGGAAAATGCTTGGAAACAAGCCTTCCTTCTTCCGACAGAACCGATGCCGGGAAAGTGCGTTTTCCGGACAGACTGGTTCCCGAACAGGACAATTCTGTCACTGTAAATCTTTTACTTTTTTATATTTCGGAAACCAGACGGGATAAAGGACTACTTGTGAATGAGAAACAGAAACATATTTTCAATATGTACCCTTGCTATGTATCTGTTTTTTCCCGAAATTTGTACAAGAAACCAACAGCCTCTTTCCTGTCAGGGGAGGGAACGAAGTTAACTGCTAAGCGGAGTGTCGCCGTCGTGACGAAGGACATTCCTGAATGCAGACCTGTGTAGACTAAACCATTCTTATCGAAGAAGTAAAAGTCTGTTTTGAAATCGAAAAGGGACGTTTGTCCTGACCACTTGACATACAGGAATCCTTTGCCGCCGGTATGCTGTATGTAAGTCCCATTGAAAGGCGGCGACCGTTGTCGTCCGACAGATGACAGACGGGTATGACATGGCTTGCGGAACAGCCGGAATCCTGTCCATAGCCCTGTCTCTTGCAGACAGCCACCTGTCCGGTATGGCTCTGTGCATAACTTACGAGAGAGAATCATTGTGACAAACCATCATTCCATCAGATGAAAACAGCGTCGTGTCTGTGCATAACTTACGAGAGAGAATCATTGTGACAAATCATCCATTCCGTCAGTGAAAAAGCAAGGCTCTGTCTGTGCGCAGCATACGGGAGAGCCGTTGCGGCAAACCATCCATTCAATCAGATAAAACCCGTAATAACCAAATTAAAACCCAAATTAACCCCCAATCCGTAAACTCCAAATCTGTAAAAAACTAACGTATATGAGAACTATCAAAATTCTGTTTTTCCTCTTGCCTGCCTTGTTGCAGCTGACGGATGCCGGCGCCGTAGTGACGGGAGACCTGATCAATAGGGACGGCATCACTTATGTCGTGACGTTGAAACGCGATGCCGGCAACGGTCATCCGGCTGCTTACCATGTGGCTTTCGTCGGTTCCGACCTGGCGGAAGTGAAGATTCCCGAGACCGTCAAAGACTCGGCGAACGAGCATACATGGACCGTGACGGCACTGGCCGACAACAGCAAGGTGAAGAATGCCACTTCTGTGACCATCCCGAACACCGTCGAGACCCTGAACGCCCAGTGCCTGCAGGGCAGCCTGCTGACTACGGTCAACATCCCCGCTTCCGCGACCGACATCAAGGACGGCGTGTTCGCTTTCACGCTCGGACTCCAGCGCATCACGGTCGATGCGGCCAATCCCAGGTATTATGCCCGGGACGGCGTGCTTTACAGCCGGGACGGCGGCGGCTATCTGGTAGCCTATCCGGTCGCCAGGGCGGGTGTCGCGTTCAGCATCCCGGAGGGTATCGTCGGCATCCGTCCGAATGCACTGCAGCAGAACCGGAACCTGGAGACCATCCGGCTGCCGAAGTCGCTGACGGAGCTTCCCGCAGCCAAGGAATACAACGGCTTCACGAGTGCATTGAAGCTGAGCGCCATCGAAGTGGACCCTGCCAACCCGAAGTTCAGCAGTGTCGGAGGTGTCATCCTCTCGAAGGACGGGGAACAGCTCGTGGTCTACCCGAATGCGAAGACGGGCGACCCTTACACCGTGCCGGCCACGGTGAAGCAGATCCTCGACGGGGCGTTCAGCCATGCGGAAGGCCTCAAGGGCATCGTCATGACCCCGCCGCTGGTGAAAATCGGCAAGGAGTCCTTCAAGGACTGCATCCAGCTGCTCACGGTGGACATCCCGTCGACGGTGACGAAGATCGACGACGGCGCCTTCTCCGGTGCTTACCGGGTGAAGGGGTTTGTCGTCGACCCGTCGAACACCGTCTACAAGACGGACGACAATGGCGTGATCTATTCTGCCGACGGGACGGAACTCGCCGCCTTCCCCGCAGGAATGACGGGTACTTACGCAACGCTGCCGACGACGAAGCGCATCCTCAAGGAGGCCTTCAAGGCCGCACCGGCGGTGGAGAAGGTGATCTTCAACAGCGGGCTGGAGACCATCGGGCAAGATGCCTTCCAGGCGGCCACGGGGCTGAAGAGAATCGAGTTCGCCGCTCCGGCCACCGTCAGGGACATCGGCGACTTCTCCTTCTATGGCTCTGCATTGGAGACACTGTGGCTTCCTGCCTCTGTTGAGACGGTCGGGTGGTCGGCCTTCGCCAACTGTCCCCGGCTGAAGACCGTGTCCGTGGAAGCGCATTCCCGCCTGCAGAAGACCGGTACTTCGTCCTTCGAGAACTGCGGCAGCCTGGAGTCGTTCGTCTTCGAGGGGGCGTGTGCCTTGAAGACAGTGGGAAACCGTACGTTCATGAACGACCCCAAACTGACCGGGTTCAGATTCCCTTCCAAAGTGGAGGAAATCGAGACGGGTGCCTTCAACGGCTGCAAGGCTCTGGTGTCCGTGACGTTCCCGGCCGATGCCGTCATCCGGAAGATCGGAAAGGGGGCTTTCCAGAATGCCCTCTCCCTTCCGTCCATCACGCTTCCCGCCTCCGTGGAATCCATTGAGGAGTCGGCTTTCAACAGCTGCCAGAGTCTGGTCGAAATCAAGATCCCGGCCACGACGACGAGCATCGACCCGAGGGCTTTCCAGTTCTGCGGGAAGCTGGCGACCTTCACGGTCGACCCCTCCAATCCCTCCTATTCCAGCGTCGACGGATTCCTGCTGAGCAAGGACAAGAAGACCCTCGCCACTTTCCCTCCTGCCAAGGCGGGCACTTACTACACCCTTCTTCCGCCCGTCATCGAGAAGATCGGCGACTATGCCTTCTATTATGTGCAGAACCTGGAGAACATCACCATCCCCGAGGGCGTGACCGAAATCGGGAACTACGCCTTCGACAACTGCAGCCGGCTGAATACGATAGCGTTCCTGAGCCATACGCCGGTTCCGGCTTCGAAGATCGGCGACAAGGCCTTCAACGAGGACAACGTCAACAAGGGCGGCATCGAAATCAGTGTGCGCGTCGATGCTTTCGAGGCTTATAAGAACAATCCTTTCTGGAATGCCTTCCACGACGTGATCCGCTCGTTCAAGGTCGACGACGGGGACGGAGCGACAGAGCTGTTTCCCCTGTCCAAGAGCGCGGTGATGGTCGTCGACGTGCAGAGCGACGTCTTCACCTATGTCGTCCCGAAGAAGGTGAAGCATCCCCAGTACCCGGCGCGCACTTACGAGGTGCGCCTGTGGAACGACCGGGCCATGGCGAAGAGCAACACCGACATCAAGGAGGTCGTCTTCAAAGGGCAGCTCGACTATCTCGGCATCGAGGCCTTCCAGCGGCAGGACGGCACATCGACCGTCGAGCGCGTCTTCTTCACCGGCAATCCTCCCAAGGACATGAGCGCCGTGAAGTGGTACCTGGGAGCGGGCTACCGGGAGTTCACCGGCAACATCCAGAAGATCTACGTGAAGAAGAGCAAGGTCGATGCCTACAAGACAGCTGTGGGATGGGACGGCTATGCGGCCCGCGTCGACTATCAGATACGCGACGTGAACATCACGCACAAGTACGGCTCCTTCGCCCGCGAGTTTGACACCGACTTCGGCGAGTACGCCCGCGAGAAAGGCACGCAGGACAAGGTGGCGGCCTTCGTGGCGACTCGCTACGGGGAGGCATCCGTCAGCCCCGGCAAGCCCGACTACGGAACGGCTACCCATGTCGTCTTCATGTCGAGCGTCGACGTCAACGGCGGCGTCGTGGGTGACCCCTGCTATGTGCCGGCCGAGGAGGGAGTTCTCCTGAAGGTGCTCGGCAGCGAATCAATGCCGTCCGACTTCTTCTACACCATCGGCGAGAAGGACGACAAGGAGTACACCGTCGCCGGCAGCATAATGCGGGGCGTGACGGCCAAGGCACGCAAAGTCCCCGCTTCGGGCACTTTCTATGCCGTCTCGGCATCCAAGGGCGTCTTCATGAAGCTGAAGCCCTCGGCCACCGTGCCTGTCCACCGCGCCTACGCCGAGCTGCCGGGCATACCGGCTGCTGCAAAGGTGATGTTCGCCTTCGAGGGCGAGGGCTCCGCTACGGGCATCATCTCCGTCGGCAGTCCGGAGACGCGAGAGGACGGCGGCCGCGCCTGCTACAACCTCAACGGGCAGCGGGTGGAGAAGCCGCAGCGCGGCGTGTATATCCGCGGAGGAAAGAAGTATGTTGTCAGATAAACCCATGAAATCAATGCTACGCGATATGAACAGAAAAGAAATCATTTTGAAAGAATACATCCGGCCGCAGGCCGGGTGTTACAGGCCTGTCCTTGAAAACCTGATGCTCACAGCCAGTCCCGGCATCTCCGATGAGGAGATCGACGAAGACGACATCGGCGCCAAGGAACATCACTTCTTCGGGGATACACCGTCCGGGGACGGCGATCCGTGGAGCCCTGCGGGGGTGTGGGAAGACTGACAGGCGGACGGCCGGGGGAGAGGCGGTGTGCAGGACGCATGGCTGACAGCTCTCCCGCCTTTCCTGTGCGGGAGGGTATGCTCTCCACCGCTCCATGCGTGCAATGCCTGGCTTGTGAAGGCCATGGCCGGATCGGGGAATCCGGGCATGGCCTTTCTTCTGCAGCGGGGGAGGGTAGCGAAGCGGCTTCCGGGCCGTGCCGCCGTATGCGTTCGGGGCACCGACACAGAGGGGGCGGGGCATTGACACAGTCGGTGTCGGGTCTCATCACGGCTGCCTCCGGTGCTCCTTTGCCGGCCGGCCGGTGTCCGGAAGATTGTGCAGAGCCGTCCGGATTCTGCAGGACTTCCGGTCATTTCACGGTCTGAGGAGACGGAAAAGGTCTTGAAGAAGCGGGCGGGCAGGATCCTGGGAAAGCGAAAGATCGTGCTGAAAAGTGGAGAATGAACGGAAAACTGACAGATTTAAAGGTGCGAACCCTTCAGATTGTTGCCCGGAGAAAACCTTGTGTCCTGGCGTGATTTTGCGGCTGTCTGTATGTGGAAAAAGGCAGGATACAGGCACTTTGTGACAAAAATAGAAATGGAATTTATATATAAGAAATAATAGGATGAGAAAAGGAATTAAATCAATTACAGATTGAAATGTTTTTTCACCAAATTATGCTTATCTTTGCAACACTAAAACGAAGATTTCCGGCGGACATCAGTACAGTGGTTGCTGAGCCGGCGGATGACCCTAAAATCACGACAGATTGTGACAAGATTCAGCACATGGTTGGCAGAGATTAGAGACGGATAGTTTCTATGTATGCCGTTGCACCTTATATAATAAAGAGTCCTGCCGGCATCCGGCGGACATTTGGGAAAGGTGCTGCCTTTATAGCCCTGCACAGCGGCCACCGTCTGGGCGGGAGAAAAACGGGAAAAGAGAAAATCAATAAATTCAATATGTTAAATTAGATAGAGTTGTTAAACTTATGAGAAAAATTAGATTTTTCCTGCTGACGCTGCTTTCATTGCTCTATGTGACCAATGTGAGTGCGCTCGTAAAAGGAAACACGTTCACGAGGGACGACATTACCTACCGGGTCACCTTCATGGACAAGGCGCATGACGGACTGCCGGACCGTTATGAGGTAGAAGTGGCTTCCTCTACGAAGACCGGTGCGGTGACAATTCCAGACAAGGTTTACGATCTGGACAATCAGTATAACTTCACGGTTTCAGGCATCGGGAACGCCTGCACGATACCCGGTGCCACTTCTGTCGTGCTTCCGAACACCATCAAACGCATCGGCGCCAATGTCTTTGCAAAGGCCAATATCACCAGTATCACGATTCCGAAGGAAACAAATGACATCAGCGACGGCGCTTTTGCTCAGATGAACATGCTAACAGAAATCAAGGTCGAGGCAGGCAATACAAAATATAGTGCTACCGATGGTGTCCTTTATGAGAACCGCACCGAAGGTAAGTACCTGAAGTCTTATCCTGTAGCGAAGGCCGGGACGAGCTTCAGCGTCCCCAATGACGTGTACGGTGTCGCTGTCAATGCTTTCCAGCTTGCAGCCAATCTTACCCGTATAGACATCCCTGCTTCTGTCAAGGATCTTGCTACCTCGAAGGAGGCGAACAGCTTTACGAGTGCCGATAAGCTGAAGGAAATCAAGGTTGATGCCGGGAATACCGCTTATAAGGATGTTGACGGTGTCGTCCTGACCAAGGATGGAAAGACGTTGGTTACCTACCCTCACGATAAGTGGGGCACTCTTGACCCTGCTTACGATGCACCTGCCTCAATAGACCCGACGCATGCCATGTTGAAAGGCAATTACTACAAGATTCCTGATGGCGTGGAAACGATTGCCAAGGGTGCTTTCGCACAGGTACGTAACGTCACGGCCATAAAGCTGAACAACGTCAAGACGTTGGAAGAAGGTGCGTTCTATTCGCCCCGTAATCTGAGAAACATCGAGATTTCTGCTTCTGTAAAGACCATCCAGGATGGCGCCATCTCGGGTACTCCTACACTTTTCAAGTTCACTGTCGATTCTGCAAACCCAGACTATTCGGCTGATTCCGAGGGCGTGATTTACAATCATGACAAGACGGAACTGGTGCTCTTCCCGGCCGGAAAGGGAGGCGAATACACAACGCTACCTACGACCAAGAAAATCCGCAAGCGTGCATTCTACTATGCGCAGAAGGTTGAGAAGGTCCACTTCAACAAGGATCTGGAGGAAATCGACAATGACGCCTTCCAGGCAGCAGTCGCCTTGAAAGAGATTACATTTGACGAGCCTTCCAAGCTGAAGCGCATCGGTACGTGGGCGTTCTTTAATACTGGTCTGGAGAGCCTGAGACTCCCGGCCTCTCTCGAGACGCTGGGCTCTTCTGCTTTCCGTCAGAACAGCAAGCTGAAAACAGTAACTGTGGCTGCCGGCTCAAAACTGAAGAAGATAGAAGCGGGCGCATTCTATTCCAATACGAACCTGGAGTCTTTCACGTTTGAGGGAGCCACGGATCTGGAAACCATCGGTCAGCAAGCTTTCATGGGTGCAACGAAGCTGAAGAAGTTTAATATTCCTGCTTCGGTGAAGTCTATCGAGAGTGCCGCTTTCGAGGGTACAAGCTCCATGAAGGAAGTTACCTTCGCCGCACCGGCACAGATCGCGAAGATTACAGAAGGTGCTTTCCAAAGCGCGAGTGCACTGGAGAAGATTGAGCTTCCTGTATCTGTAAAGGAAATCGAGAAGGATGCTTTCAACAAGTGCAAGAGCCTGAAAGAGATTGTCATTCCGAAAGATGTGAACAAAATTGACCCTACAGGCTTCCAGCAGTGTGAGAGTCTGGAGAAGTACACAGTAGACAAAGCGAACACCAAGTACTCCAGTGTTGACGGATTCTTATTGAGCAAAGACAAGAAGACTTTGGTTTCTTTCCCACCAGCAAAGGCAGGTACATATTATACCATGCTGCCTCCGACTATCGAGGAAATCGGCCAGCAGGCGTTCTATGATATCCAGAAACTGGAGAACGTCACCCTTCCTGCAAATGTGAAGAAGATTGATAAGTGGGCCTTCGACCTGGTTAAGAATCTGAATACGATTGCATTCCTGGGCATGACTCCTGTTCCTGAAGCTGATATTGATGGGACAGCCTTCAATCCTTTGAACGTGGACAAGACGAAGATCCAGATCAACGTCCGCAAGGATGCAAAGGCTGCTTATGCTGCAAACAATGTGTGGAAGACATTCAAGAACATCGGTGTCTCTTTCTGGAAGGAAACCAATGGAACAGGTAACGGCGAAACTGAGTACTTCCCGCTGTCGCAGAAGGCTGTGATGATTGTCGACACCAAGGCGGATGTGTTTACTTATGTCGTCCAGCCTAAGGTGACAAATCCTGATGACAGCAAAGCTTATGAGGTACGCCTCTGGGGCGACTATGCGTTGAAGCAGAATACGACCAACATCAAGGAGGTTGTCTTCAAGAACACCCTTGACTATATGGGTATCAATGCTTTCAAGAAAGCAGACGGCACATCGACCGTTGAGCGTATCTACTTCACTGCCACCGTTCCTACAAAGGATATGAGTGCCACGAAGTGGGAACTGACGGATCTGACTCCTGCCCAGCACGAGTTCGACGGACAGCTGAAGCACATCTATGTAAAGAAGAGTGTTGAGAACGCTTACAAGACGGCTACCGGATGGACGGACTATGCCGGTGTGATCGACTATAAGATCAAGGATGAGGTGAAGATAGCACACCAGTACGGTACGTTTGCCCGTGAGTTCGATGCCGATCTCGGTATCTATGCCCGTGAGAATGGTGACAATGGTCGCATCGGTGCTTTCGTTGCACAGACGGGCGACTTGAAGAAAGGCACTGTTGCTGGGAATGAGGTCATCAAGTGCATGATGAAGAGTATCAATTATAATACGAACGTGCCTGCCTATGACTATGTACCTGCTGAAACCGGTGTGCTGCTGGAGAGCCGAAGCGGACTCCAGACTCCGGCTGACTTCTACTATGCCATCGGTGAGGAGGACAATACGACTTACACCATTGCAAACAACGTCATGGAAGGTGTGACGGTCAAGAATAAAAAGATGCAGTTGACCTCTTCTGACGCTACTGTCTTTGCAATGACCAAAAGCGGCCTCTTCAAGCCTCTGAAGCTAAATGTTGAGCACAATCTTCCTGTTCACAAGGCGGTTGCCAAACTTCAGGTAAGTACGTCAAGCCCTGCCAAGGTCATGTTCGTCTTTGACGATGGCAGTTCGATAGATGCCGAGACGACCGGTATCGAGCATATTGCGAATACCACGGCGGCAGACGACAATGTTTACTATAACCTGCAGGGCCAGCGTGTTGAGCATCCACAGCATGGTGTGTTCATCCACAATGGCAAGAAGGTTGTCTTGAAGTAAACCGCTGTTTCTCCAAGGACAGGGCGACTTCCATACGCTCCGAGGGGTGGTGCTTCCTGCATCACATGCCGGCAATGGCAATGCAGCGGCATCACTCCGCAGGAGAAGTCTCCCTGCCGTACGAAAGAATAATGAACCTAAAAAAAGACCACACAATGAAAAAGAAGGCTTATATGACACCTGAAACCCTCTGCTGTAACTTGAAGACAGAAGGCCTGATGGGTGATCACACGGAAATATTGCAGACCAGTCCCGGTGCGTCGGCACTGGGTCCCGGGCAAGGCGGAGACCTCGATGATGATGACGAGATCGCAGCCAAGCCGTTCCCGGGTTTCACGGGATGGGAGGACTGATGCCGAGACATTCTCATTCATCAGGCAATCTGGATGCACGGGAAGGTTTCTACCGTGAAATGCGCCGTGCCCGCAGAAAGCGGCTGCTGGCGAAGGCAGGCCTCGCCCTGTTGGTATTGTGCTCTCTGATAATCATGGCACTCTGTGCCTATATGTACGGTTTTCTCCAGTAGGGGGTCGACGGCAGTCTTCACCTTATTGTACAACCGGTTTCGTTTCGGGGCAGGCTCTTATTCGTTTAAGTGCCTGCCTTTTTTCCTGGCGGATGCCGTTCCGGGGACGTCTTAGGCAGGACGGGTCGATGGCGGGTCGATACGGACTGTCGCATCGGAGATTTCGTCAGACGGCATCAGATGGCTTTTCTCCGGATAAAAGTTTGTTGTTTGGAATTTAATCCGTATCTTTACAACGTAATTTACAACTGAATGAACGACGAAATTAAATCAACTGCTCCTGCAATCTCCGATTTTGATGAGATTGTATCTTATGTAAAGAACGATAAGTCTGACGTAGAAGGGAACATCTATATTGGATCGAAATTTCTGATTGTGTGCGGCTGCAATCCTTTCTTCAAGCCGATCATCGAGGAGCGAGGACCTGTCCGGATCAGCGTTGTCCGTGTGGTGATCGTCAAAAGCGGATGGTGCGAGCCGGTCATAGGCTTCAGGAAGTACCGCTGCGGTCCTGGCGATATGCTGTTCCTCAACTGGGGCGTGACAATCAGTTCCGACACCTTCGGGGTTGACACCACCTTCGAGGGCATCGCACTGACGGAGGAATATATGAAGACGATCTTCGGCGGCCGTCTGCCCGAACTGTTCGTCTCGCCAGGCCAGTGCTTTGTGCTCCATCTGAGTGCGGAGGAGCAGGAGGTGTGGCGGCAGTACACCCATGCGCTCTTTAACCTCGTCCATCTTCCGTCGGTAGAGGAGGAAGTCGCCGGTTCGCTCTTCGTGTCTTCGCTGAACTATGTCGCTTCGCTGCACAGTGCGAAGCTGATGACGAAGCGGGGCAGCTGGTCGCGCAACAAGCAGACTGTCGAGCGGTTCGTGCGGCTTGTCAACGACTATGCCAAGACGGAGCATGAGATAGACTTCTATGCCTCGCAGCTTTTCATGACGGCACATTACCTGGGCATGGTGGTGAAGAAAGAGACGGGGATCACGGCGAAGGAGTGGATCGACAAGACGCTGGCCATCCTCATCCAGCTGGAGCTGCGCTATACGAACAAGTCGCTGAAGATGATCGCCAACGAGTTCAATTTCGTTTCGCTCAGTTCGCTGTGCAAGTTCTTCAAGCGGCGCACGGGGATTACGGCGACGGAGTACAGGATGATGCCTGAAGACACCTCACATAATTCGGCAGGAGTCCCCCCCCCCAAGAAGATGTAATCCGCTGAAAACCAACTTGTTGTTTTGTCGTTGGGGACATTCTGCCCTGGCTTTTCAGGATGTAGGATAAAACAGAGGATAGAAAAGAGAGGGTGTGTCAAAATGTACACATCCTCTTTTTTATGCACAAAGCCCCGA
>ERZ773046.270-NODE-270-length-35612-cov-8.873864_pt1 | contig 35612 bp, 51 predicted proteins | sample MGYA00580634_ERZ773046 | MGnify/ENA primary metagenome ERZ773046 (study PRJEB29015, sample SAMEA2738127) | human oral metagenome | biome: human oral; feature: human-associated habitat; material: saliva | place: China | collected 2159 ... | reverse complement strand
GACCCCGACGCCCGGCCCCGCGCCCGTCGCCGGTCCCTCCGTCGTCGGCCACGCCTCGGGCTCTGTCGTCGGCCAGACAATTACCGTCAAGCTCGACGGCAAGGCAGGCGACAAGATCGTCCTGGGTATCAACGAGAAGGCGCAGGGCACGCGCGCGACCGCGAACCTCCCGCAGGGCTGGACGACGCTCGTCGATCCGTACTGGGTCGGAACGATGAGCGCGACCATCATCACCGGCCCCTGGGCACCAACGGTCACGATCTCGATGTCTCAGAACGCCGAGATCGGATGGGCAGCAGCCGCTCTGCGCGGAGCCTCCCGCATCGAGGCTGGCACCGTCAAAAAGCGACAGGCTGAGCCAGTCGAGACCAAGACATGTACGGCGCCTGCGCTCGCGGGTGCTGGTCTCGCGCTCGGCTTCACTTTCGAGAGAACGAGTGCGGGCGAAACGTCGGACCAGGTCACGGTCTCGGAGGGCTGGGAGAAGCTGGAATTCGCAGCTCAGGAGGGTCTGAATTATCAGACTGTGACGCTCGCGAAGCGAACCGTAGCCGCTCCCGCCGACCTCGTCGTGACGTACCCGAACGTCCAGGGGTCGAACGGCATCGGCGTGCAGGTGGTCGCCCGTGGCTGAGCTGACGATCTACCGCCGTCGCCGCGACGGAGGTGACGTGCCCGGGGTCGTGCGTCGCCGCCGACGCGATGGAGGGGATCTTCTCCTGCGTCGACGTGAGGCAACGACACCGGTCACGCCCGCCGCGACGGACGTCGTCGAACAATTCCTGCGGCAACGGCCCTTCTATATCGCCCATAGGATGAGCGGTACGGAGTACCCAGAATTTACGCAGCGGGGTCTCGATGCCTCGCTGCGCGCGGGCTTCAAGGCGCTGGAGATCTCCGTCCGGCTCTGCGCCCGGGGGCCGAACGGCGAGCCAGCAGAGTTCATCGCGATCCACGATTGGAAAACGACGAGGACCGTGCCGGGCACGGATTTGCCGATCTGGTCTACTCCCTGGAGCACGCTGCGGACTCTGCAGCAGGGGACCGGGCCATTTATGCGACTGCGGGACATCGTCGATCAGATTCCCGATGATGTCGTCCTGGCGATCGACCACAAGACGACCTCATCTGAGGACCAGCGGAACGCAGCTGATCTGAAGGCTGAGGAGCAGCTCTTCGAGTATTTGGACACCGCGTTCGGCGGGCATCCTGAGCGGCGTGTGATCTGGAAAGTCTTTGCGAAGGGCACGAGTGCGGCTCGCGCGAAAGCGCGTGGTTATCGCACAATGGCCATGCTCTACCCCGCAGAAGTCCCCGCGGCGCCCCTCGGCTCTTGGGACGTGATCGGTATGGAGTGGTCCGCGAGCGCGGACGTGTGGAATCGCATCAACGCGACTGGGAAACCCACGATCGCGCACATCATCACGAACGAAGGTCAAGCCAGGTCGGCGCTCGACAAGGGCGCGTCCGGCCTCATGGCGTCGTTCCCTTCCCGCGTGCATCCGTAGTCGCAGAGAGGCCCCACCCTGCCAGGGTGGGGCCTCTCTTGCTATTTAGACTGGCTCGCGTACCGCGAGCGCTGGGCACGGCTGACGGCTCGGAATGTGTCGTCGGTGCGCGCGTCGGCGGCGGCTTGAGGGTCGCGTGCTCGAGCGAGGCGCGCGAGATTCACTGGGCTGGCCGAACGCCTGCCGGTGCGCTCGCGGATGCTGGCGGCGATGAGCTTTGTTGTGCGCGGCAGCTCGTAGACCTCGCGGTATTCGGAGGCGCTCATGCTGTGGGTGCGCACGATGTGAGCGGCAAGGCTCAAGCACGCTTGACCGCACTCGTGACAGATGAGCCGTCCCTCTTCGTCCTCTGTGATGCGTCCGTAGACCCCAGCACCGACGGGCTGGCCGACGCGGGGTGTGGCCTCGTCGGCGTACTTTCCGCGTGCCCGCTTGTAATGCTTGAGACAGAGGCCGTGTGAGATCGCATCGCGGTCGCAGCCGGGGGAAGAGCACGGGTTGGCTGGTGAGCCTTGGGGACGTATCCAGCGTCGCTGCGCTGCCCATTCCTCGACGGCGGCGGCGCTCCACCAGTAGGCATGCCCGACACGGACTGGGCGCAAGCCCTCTCGGCGCATGACCCTGCTGAGCTCGCGTAGCTCGCGCTTAACGCCGATGAGCGCGGGCACCTCAGCGGTGGGCAGGTAGCCGGAAGCTCGGGCGTGCTTCTCGGTCAGGACGGCGTCGACGACCTGCCTCATGAGGAACGGCCTGCGCGTCCGGGCAGGTCGACGTGGATTGCAGCGGCGCGTCGCGAGAACTCCACAATCTCGGGAGGCAGAAAAGACGGAGAGCTGAGGTCGGTGCGCGCACCGCGTCCTGGCCGCGATTCTAGCCAAGCGTCGATTGTCTCGGGTGCCCAGCCGCGTAGAGGGCCTGACGGTGTAGCGATAATGACGTCTGCGTCGGGTAGGAGGCCCTTACGGATGTAGGAACGGACGGTGGGGACGGCGAGGCCCGCACGCTCCGCGACAGCAGCAGTTCCGAGGTACTCAGTAGTCATGGCCGGTCCTATCAGTCGTAGGGGGAAACGATCTCGACGGGGATGTCATCGTCGCTGAGGAGCTGGAAAGCGCGCCCGACGCAGGCGCGGTAGGTGGCGAGGGGCAGGCGCTGCGCCCATCGCGTGTGCTGCTCATAGTCGGCCTGGGTCGCGTAGGCAATGAGAGCAGTCGGCAGGCTGCGGACGGTCTCGTCCTGGTCCTCGATGGGGGCGAGCAGCTCATCGAGGCACTCGAGCGAAGTGTCCTCTAGCGCGCCGAGGATCATGTGGACGCTGAGAGGGTCGCGCGGCTCGCTCTTCCCGATCTCCCAGGATCGGATCACGCCCTCATTGACATTGAGGATCTTTGCGAGGTCAGCGCGGGTGAGGCCGAGGGCTTCGCGTCGGCATCGCAGGCCGACTGGCGTGAGCGGGTTGCGGGGCATCATGCCTCCTTCTTCTATGATGCGGGGAGGCCCCGGAGCGTGTGCCCCGGGGCCTCCTGTCAGGGACTCAGTCGAGGAACTTCTCGACGTTGCCGCCGAGATCTTCGAGGACGGTAAGGGTCTCCCAGGTGCTCGCGTAGCCGTCCGTGAGGCCCTGGGACTCGCACTCGGCGGCGATCGCGTTGAGGATGCCGTCGCGGGAGCCGTCGGCGAAGTTGTGCTCGCCGAAAACTCGGGCGTCGTCGGCCTCGGTGTAGGCCAGCGGAATCGTGTCGATCCCGAAGCCGTTGGCGACGAGCAGCGCGCGATCCTCGCCGCTCATACGGACAGCAGCGTCGATGAGGGCTTCGCGCAGCTCCTCGATCTCGTCGCCGGGGAGGCTCTTCTCGAACCACTCCTCGGCGGTCTCGCGATCGCCGTCGATGATGAGGTAACGAGCGAAGCGGTCGGCGTTGTCGGTGATGTAGGTGACGGTGGACATTTGTGATCTCCTTCTTTGAGGTTCGGGGGGCTTGTCCCTCCCGATGACTCAACTATACATCGCGCGCGACGTATTGCGCAAGCTAGAGTGAATGTGATCTACAAAACAGTATCAGATGAGGACATGCGAGTCCATACGCGCTGCCAGGGCCGCGTCGCGCTCGCGGGTCGCATGCTGATAACGCAGGGCGACATCGACATCACTGTGCCCGCCCCGGTGGAGCAGCTCAGCGAGAGTGGCGCCCTGCTGCGCGAAGATCGTGAGGCCAGTGTGCCGCAGATCGTGGAACTTGAACCAGGGGATGCCCGCGTCCTCGCGGGCGCGCTCCCAGGCTCCGCGCAGGCTATTAGGATGCAGTGGCAGTCGCGGGGATCGCTCGGAGGATAGGAGCCAGGCCGTGCCCGCAGGCGCGACGTAGGACTCAAGGTGAGTGCGCAGAGCTGGGACTAGCGACGCGGGGATGACGATCTCGCGGACGCCGGCGGCGCTCTTCGGAGGTAGCTCGACCGGCCCCTCGCCAGTCAGGTACTGCACCTGGCGCTCGATACGGAGAGTCGCAGGAGTGGAGTTGAGGTCGAAGTCGCGCCGCTGCAGGCCGGTCAGCTCGCCGAGCCTCGTCTGGCACCATGCCGCGAGCAGGACGGCGATGCGCAGACGCGCGGGCATCGCGTCGGCGGCTGCGCGGACCTCCTTGGGGGTCGCGACTTGCCGCTCACGCTCACGCACGGGCCGATGCTTCTGACCACCGGGAACCTTGCACGGGCTCGCCGCGATGACGCCGGCTTTCACCGCGGCGTTCATGCATACAGATAGGGTCATGTAGATCGGGCGCACGACGCCCGGGCCTTTGGCCTCCCAGACGCGCTGGTACCAGGAATCGACGTCCTCGACGCTGATCGATCCGAGCGGCTGCGCGCCGAAAACCGGGACGAGCTGCCTCATCCGATAGGTGTGCGTCTGGATCGTTTTAGGGGTCCGGCCTAGTCGCTCAAGCGACGCGAGCCAACGCTCCGACCAGGCGGCGAAGGTGATCGCCGCGCGTTCGGCTGCGACCTCCTGCGCGCGATCGCGCTCGCGGGCTTCTTTGGGGCTGGTCCAGGTGCCCTCGCTGATCTCGGCCTCGACGTGTGCGAGGAAGGCGCTCGCGTCAGTCTTGCGGATGAATGATCTCCCGGCGGTGTATTTGCCGCCGTCGGGGCCTGTGTACCGTACCTCGAAGCGTCCGCTTCTGGCTTTCCGGATCGAGCCGAAGGCTCGGCGTCCGCTCATCTCTGCCTCCTCGGTATGAAGTGGCGCAGCATCTTATTCCACAGGATGCGCCACCTGTGCGCCACTAGCAATGCTACATCGTGACGCATCCTGATATATAGGCGAGTGCGCGGACAAGTGCCGAAAACCGTCTGAGGGCAACGAAAACCCCGGAATCTCAACGAGATTCCGGGGTGTGTGTGGAGATGGGGGGAATCGAAACACGCGCCCTTAATCACGCCGAAAAGTGGATGCGCCTATCTGTGCGCGCCACTACAGCGCCACAAGGTTTAGCGGAATATGCGGCCCCAGCCGCCAGGCTTCGGAGCGGGCTGCTGAGGCGCGCCGGGCCAGCGGATAGGAGCGGGCGGGGCGGCGGGCACGGGCTGGGCCTGTGCAGCCTTCACGGCGGCGCGCGTGTGAGCAACGAAGCGCATGAGGCCGTCAACATACTTGCGCTCGAAGTGGAGAGTCAGCAGGGCGGTGCGCGTCTCGATCATGAGCCATTTGTCGCCGCCGCTCTTTTTCTTCGCAGCAAGCGCGAAGATACCGAGCGCGACGAGGCGCGTCGCGGTCACACGCGCCTGCGCCGCTTCGCCGTCCTCGACCTCGACGCTGACGACGTCAGTCAGTGGGATGCGCTGGATTGGCTCGCCTCGGCGCTTCGAGTCATATAGCAGCTCGGTGTCGGTGCAGATGATCTCAGCGGGATCAGATGAGTAGAGCCGGAAGGCTCCTTTAGGCCGGTGCATGGCTCCTCCTTTGAGCACGGTCTGGCGATATGGATAGCCTACAGCTCGCAGGATGAGGGCGGGCGCGGTTGTAATCCGCGCGGGCCAATTATCGGCCTACGCCTCTGCCTGTTCCGAGAGGAATCGGCGCTCAGCCTCGGCAAAAACATCGGAGCCGCGCACGCCGAGTACCTCGGCGACGGCCAGGACATGATCTACACTAATGGTCCGTTTTCCGGTAAATATGCGCGAAATTTGCGCCTGAGACACGCCGCTGCGGCGTGCGATCTCAGCCCCGCTGAGGCCCCTGCGATCAGCAAGTTCGCGCAGAATACACGCCACAAGCTCAACATACCGAGTCGCCGTTCCCATGCGGTAAGTATGCCAAGTGGCAACACTCGCACGCAAGTCGAGTTGACAAGTGTTGCCAATCGGCATAGGTTATGCGGTATGCGATATATACCAATCGGGATAGCTGATGTGATCGAGGCCTCCGCAGAAGCGCGCGGGATCTCGCTCCTGCAGCTCAGCAAGAAGTCCGGCCTCTCCTACAGCGGAGTGCTCCGGAAGATCCGGTACCGCTCGCGGCGTATCAACGTCGACGACCTGTGCGCCTTTGCCGCTGCGCTCGAAGTGCAGCCCTCCGAGCTTGTCAAGCAAGCGGAGTCCCGCGCAGCCGCCGAAGCGCAGAAGCCGAGCGGCTTCGCAATCCAGGACAAGCAGTCCGGCGTCGTGATCCTCCAGGCGTCGCACGGCAGCATCTACGACGAGGACGAGTAGATATGAGCGACGTTGTCAAGGCGATCATCTTCCTGATTCTCGTAGTTGCAGGAGTTCCGGTTTTCTTCTGTGTTGGCTACATCGTGTCTGTCTGCGCCGGTCGCGCGTTCGATGCAGCGCTAGACGCACTAGGAGCGTTTGCTGATGTTGCCTACGCCGCTGGTGAGCGTCTCGTCGAAGCGATCGATAAGGCGGTGTTCAGAAAATGACAACCGCATCCCCGTTCGCACCTGGCCGCTGGTATTCAGCGCAGCAGGTGCAGGAGACGCTCAGCCTCTCGCGCTCGACCGTCGAGCGCCTCGGAGTTGAGGGCAAGGTCTCCGCGATCAAGATCGGGCGCTCCGTCCGATACAGCGGCGACGACCTCAACCGCCAGTGCCAGAGCCTCGGCTCCGGCGAAAAGAAGAGCTCCCAGCGGTAGAAGCGCTGGGAGCGAGCAGAACCCCTAGAGAAAGAAGGAAGATTCCATGAACCAGAGTACCACACGCCGCCGCCACCTGCGGCCCTGGCGAACCCTCATCGCAGGTGCCTCCCTCGCCGCCGCCCTCACCCTCGGTTTCGCAATGCGCGGACTCGACAATCCCGACGGCCTCCCTGAGTGGACCTTCTTCCCCGCCCTCGGCCTCCTCGCGCTCGCGGTTGTCCTGATTCGTGCGGACTGGAAGGCGGGCAGGCTGTGAGCGCGTCGATCATTGTCACGGTCGTTTTCCTGCTATTCGCGGGCTGTGTCCTGCTGGCCTGGATCGCAGCCCGAGGGGCCTCGCGCGCGGCCTCTATCGAGGAGATCGCCGCTCGTATGCAGCGCTCCGCGTCGAAGGCGCGCGCGAAGGGCACGACGTTGCTCGAGCGGCACGTTGGCTTCGATTACTACGACGTGGACGGCGAGGCCCCGCTGCCTCACCTGATCTGCCTCGCGACGCAGGACGTCATCATCGAGGCAGAGCTGAACAACTGCTACGCGCTCGATACGCCGAAGCTCGCGGTCGATCTCGACCGACAGCAGATCCACGTGACCCTCGAAGTGCTGCGGCTCGATGAGCCGAGCCTGGAGGTGAAGGCCTGATGCAGGAGACGCCTCCCCTCGATGTCGAGATCACTCGCGCGATAGCCCGCGCACACATCCTCTACGCAAACCGACCGCACGTCGACGAGCGTGTGCATCGCCTGGTCATGGAGGCCTGCGCCCGCGCCGCTCACCATCCGGTCGAGGTCAAGCCCTCACGGTCGGCGCTCGCGCCGATGAAACCTCGCCGATCCGCTTAACCGCCAACACCAAGAACAGAAGGAACCCCAATGAACAAGAAGATCTGGGCCGCAGGAGCTGCCCTCACCCTCGCAGCCCTAGCGCTGCCCTACGGCGCCGCATACGCCGCCGACGAGGCCGAACCGGCCATGACCGCGCAGGTTACCAAGGCGACCAGCGCCTCCCGCCAGACCTCGAGTGAGGTCACCGTCGAGGGAACCTGGTCCGCGCCGAAGCTCGCGGTCGGCCAGCACTTCACAGTTGCCAGCAAGGACGGCGGCTTCAAGTGGTATGCCGGCTTTCCCTTCGTCCTCGACGACGGGACCAAGATCGGCGACTGCGAGGCCGACGAGGCGACTCTGACCTGCACGGTCGCCGAGGTTCCCGCGTCCTACGCGGACAAGACCGACGTGACCGGAAACTTCCATGCCCGCGCGCGTCTCTCGGACGCCGCAGTCGGCACTGAGGACACGCAGATCGTCGTGAACGGCAAAGTCACGCGCACGCTTGTCTGGGGCGACCGTGACGGCTCGGGCACCTGCACGAACGACTGTTCGACGCCCGCGCACTTCGAGTACGCGGCTCCCGAGACGATTAAGTTCGGGTGGACCAACGCGGACCAGTCGATCGGCTGGGGCATCAAGTGGGCCGTAGAGGCTGGCAAGACCTACACGCTGACGGACGAGACGAACGCTCTGCCGAAGGCCGTGAAGTGTTCGTCCGGCCCGACCTGGGATCCGGCGACGACGACCTGGACCGACGGCACGCTCGACGAGTCCGCGCACACGCTGATGTTCACGCCGCCCGCCGGCTCGCTGGTCTGCATCGTGTACCCGGCTGCGTCCCCTCACGTCGAGGGCCAGGACGCCTACACCAACCGAGCGACGATCAACGGCAAGAGCCTTGAGGCAACCGCGACGATCAAGGCCTCGGGCGGCACCGACGGCGACGGCAAGACCAAGCCTCAGCCCGCGCCGGTCCCCACGCCTGACCCGAGCATGCCGACCCCCGCGCCGGTCCCGTCTCCTCTCCCGAAGCCGTCGCCGAAGCCGACCCCGGTTCCGACTCCCTCGGATGAGCCGCAGTCCTCGCCGACCCCGACGCCTACTCCTACGACCGATCCGACGCCGGACACTGTGAAGCCCTCGCCGAAGCCTGAGCAGGCTGCAGCGCCCGCGCCGCAGGAGCGCCTCGCAAAGACGGGCGCGACCACTGACGGCGTTGTCCTCGCAGTCGGAATTATCACCTTCGGCATCGGCGTTGGCCTCGTCATCCTCCGCTTGCTGGAAGGGCGCAAGCACGAAGAGGAGACCGCCCGATGAGCGCTAAGCACCTCGAAAACCCGGTAACGCTCACCATCGAAGCAGCTGACGTTTTCTACCTGCGCGAGTTCCTGTACGAGGAGAGCATCAGTGCCGAGGTCGATTTCGAGAACGTCGAGACCATGCACAACGACAGAGCTCGCCAAGTAGCGAAGATAACCCTCAGCCGCGAGCACACGACGATGACGAAGATCATCGATGCCCTGGACGCAGCCCTGGACGCAGCCGACGTGCGCGACCGGCTCGCAAAGAAGATCGCGTCCATAGCCGACCCCCTACAGGCCGCTGATGAAGTCGGTACCGAGACGGAGGAGGGAAAGTGAAGGGCAGATACATCGCGGTCTATCTCGACGCCGCTCAGGTGCAGGCACTGCGAGACGACGCGCAGGAGACGGTGCTCACCGCTGATGAGGATCTGGAGATCACGAAGCAGATCAATGACCTCGCCGCCCGACGTCTCGCTCGTGAGGCGATCGACAAGAAGCGCGACCTGTACCTCGAGATCGTCGGAAAGCTCCAGGAAGCATCCGAGCGCCTCAACGTCGGTGAAGGCGACTACATCGACGAGTAAGCACACTCCCCGATGAGCGCGACCATCGAGGAGGCCACCCGCCACCAAGAAAACAAAGCGGGACAGGCTAAAGATCGCGCAGCCCGACAAGCAGACTCACGGGTGCAAGTCCCGGGCGGGCACGAAGCCCGCGCCACGAGCGCGCAGGGCAAGACCCCCTAGAGAAGGACAACCAATGACCACCATCAACGAGATCAGGGACAGGCTGAACGCCGTGGCGTTCGCTGGCCGCAGCTACGCAGGCGCAGACCGCACCGCGATCGCGAAGGCCTACACAGACGCTGTCGCTGCGTTCGACCAGAACGCAGCCGTGGATATGGCGTACCTCCTCGACCGTGTCGATGAGCTGCGGGACGCGATCGCCGTCGCAGCTTCGGACCTCGCCGACGTAGCAAGCTACGTCGCCGCCAGGTACGCCGGCACACCCGACGAAGCCAGCGAAATCCGCCTAGTAATCGACGAACCAATCGACGCCCTAGTCAACGTCTCACAGGGCACACCGATCACACCCGAGGAGGCCGGGGAATGAGCGGCGCCGGACTCCTCAGCATCGAGTGGGAGATCGCCGACCAACATCTCCCCATGCCTCATATCGTCGCGACGGCCTGCGCCGCGTTCGTCGAGGAAGCAGAACGCCGCGGACTCGTCATCCGCTCCGGCCCCACCCCAACAGTCCTGCACGGTCTCAGGCTCGTCAAGGTCACGGGCAAGGTCTCAAAGCCTGCCGGCGCCGTCGAGGAGCCGTGCCCTCCGCACACACTGCGCCGTTGCCCCGCGTGCGGGGTCCACATCTACGACCTGACCGACATCGGAGGAGACGCGCAATGATCGAGATTAAGCCCGTGCGCACCGTCCGCGCCTTCCGCTTCTGCCCCGTCTGCCGTGAGCAGCTCGCGCCGAAAGGCGCGAACGTCCGCATCACAATCGACGCCGAAAACGAGGCGACCGCAGTCGAGGCGATCACCCACAAAGCCTGCGCAAAAACCGTCGTCAAATTCACTCGCGCTCGCGGATATACGCCTGCCGAGCTCGCGGAGGTAGGGGTCTGGGTTGTTGAAGAGGCCCTGCGGTGAGGCTCCCGATCAGGATCCAGCGCCGCCGCACTCGTGGCTGGCGTATGCCCGCGCACACGAAGTACGTGGGCAGGGGAAGCCTGTACGGGAACCCTTACCGAGTCGCCCGGTCGGCGCGTGAGCTTGAAGAGGGCGGCGAGCTTGTTGTCGCGTCGGCGGATGAGGCTGTCGCTCGGTATCGCGAGTGGATCGAGCAGACGCGAGAAGGCCGGTTCGTAGCGTCGTGCGCAGCCCGGAATCTGTGGGGCTTGGACCTGGCTTGCTGGTGCAAGCTCGATCAGCCTTGCCATGCAGATGTGCTCTTGGAGATCGCGAACCCGCGCGGTGAGCGCGAGTTCGAGAACCGTTATTACAGGATGTGGGACCGAGACGAGGATGCAGAATGATAACTATCGGCAGTCTCTTTACTGGCTACGGCGGCCTAGACATGGCCGTGCGTATGGCCCTTGATCCGGCTGCGCAGGTCGCTTGGACGAGCGACGTTGAGCCGGGGCCGTGCAGGCTTGCTGAGGTGCGCTGGCCGAGTATCCCGAATATCGGCGACATCACGCAGGTTGATTGGTCGGGAGTCGAGCCGGTGGACATTATCTGCGGTGGCTCGCCGTGTCAGGATCTGAGCCTCGCGGGGCGCCGCGCGGGAATGGCCTCGGGCACGCGCTCGGGCCTATGGGAGTCGATGTACGAAGCGATCAAGACGCTGCGTCCGCGTTTGGTCGTGTGGGAAAACGTGCGAGGAGCTTTGACAAGTGGAGCCTACAGTCTGGTGGAACAAGAATCGCGACTGCTGGGAGACCGAACAGATGGACCTGCTCTCAGAGCGGCAGGCCGTGTGGTCGGAGATCTGGCCGGCCTCGGGTATGACGCGCAATGGTGCGTTGTCCGAGCTTCCGACGTCGGCGCCCCTCACCAGCGAGAACGCCTGTTCCTTACTGGCCACCCCGCAGGCGAACCTTGGCACCTGCGGGGGCTCGCAGCCTCCACAGAAGCGCAAGGAGGGCGGGCACTCCGTGAGTCTCGCGGATCAGATCGAGCACCTGGCACTCTGATCCCGACGCCGACTGCGTCGGACCACAAGGCCGGTCGTCATCAGGAGGGGACGGGCATGAGCCTCTCGCAGGCAGTGCAGATGCTGCCGACGCCGCAGGCGACGAACGCAACGGCTTCCTCGACTGGATACGGGGCGAATCTGCACGAGGTGGCGCGCGAGCTGCTGCCGACCCCGTCTGCGTCGGATGCGATTATGGGCCTTCCTCGGACGAGCGGGCGCCCGCCTGAGAAAGCGACCAAGCTCGCGACGCGCCTTGAGTACACAGATTACGGGATGTACGCGCCCGCGATCGCGCGCTGGGAGCAGATACTCGGTCGTCCGGCACCGGCACCAACTGTCCCACCGACTCGCGAGGGGGGGCGAGCACGCCTCTCAACGAAGTTCGTCGAGTGGCTCATGGGATTGCCCGACGGACACGTGACCGGCGAGGATCTCGGGCTGACACGGGAGCAGCAGCTCCGCCTCCTCGGAAACGGCGTCGTCCCACAGCAGGGTGCAGCCGCTATCTACCAGCTCACCAGGATCGCAATTAAGGAGGCAGCATGAGCAACTTAGATCCGCTGAAGGATCTCGCCGGCGTCCAGGACTTTCAGGAGCGCGCGATCGTTCGAGCAGTTCGCTTGACTCGCGATAACGCTGACGAGATCGCCCGCCGCGCGCGAAAGCGTGTGAATTTCACGTTCGAGGGGAAGGTAATGCTGTGCGATCAGAACCTCTCGATCTGGGCACTCGAGGGCGACGTGATCTTCGCCCGTCCCGGAAGTATGAGGCTATCGATCCGCATCGAGGAGGACTTCCTCGCCTGGTACACGAAGCCAGGAGAGCAACTCAAAGAGGAGGATCTGGGATGAACTGGACGCTCGTCTGGGAATCGCGCATCCTACCGCTGACGCGCAGCAAGCTACTCACCGCAAACGACAGGCTGCACTGGGCCGCGCGCTCGCGGCTCACGAAGCAGCTGCGACAGTGGGGCTACCTACTCGGTCGGGAAGGTGAGGGCGTTGCCCGCCTGGGCCTGCAGCATGCCCGCGTGGAAATTGAATTTGCGTATCCGGACTATCGGCGGCGTGATCGCAGCAACCTAGCGCCGACGGTAAAGGCGCTCATGGACGGACTGATCGACGCCGGGCTTCTGCCTGACGACTCCGACCGGTACCTTGACGGCCCGCATACGGTCATCGTCGAGAATCTGGCGAAGCCGCATCTGAACGTACCGATGTACGAGGTCCACATCTGTGTGTATGTGGAGACAGAACAGAAGGAGAACAAGTAATGGCCGGAGAAACCACGATCACCGTGATCGGCAACCTGACCGCTGACCCCGAGCTGCGTTGGACGCAGTCCGGCGCCGCCGTCGCCGACTTCACCGTCGCATCGACACCGCGAACCTACGACCGTAACGCCGGTGAGTGGCGCGACGGCGACACACTCTTCATACGCTGCTCCGTGTGGCGCGAGACCGCTGAGAACGTCGCCGAATCGCTGCGCAAGGGCATGCGCGTCATCGTTCAGGGTCGCCTCACCCAGCGCTCATACGAAACCCCGCAGGGCGAACGCCGAACGGTCGTTGAGCTGCAGGTCGACGAGGTCGGCCCCTCCCTGCGCCGCGCCCGCGCGCAAGTCACCCGCAACCAGGCGCAGCCCGCGAGCGCGGGCGGCTTCGGTGCGGGGTCTGCGTCTGGTCCTGCTGAGGGTGGGTGGGCGCCGAGCGCGATGCTAGACGCACAGCAGCATGATCCATGGGGAGCACCTGCTGCTCCGTCTGAGCCGCCGTTCTGATGGAGCGGTACTGCCCGGACTGCGGTGAGGTTCTCGCCGCAGGGCACGCGCGCTGTAGGCCGTGCTTCCGCAGGTTTGAGGCTGAGTATCAGCGGAAAACTGAGCGTGACTGGATGCGGCGCAACTTCCCGGAGTTTCGGCCCCGGGACTTGTTCCCGGAGGACGGCTGGGAGCAGTCGGAGATCGAGAAAACAACCGTAAAGGAGGGCGACTAATGGCATGGGTCCGAGTGGGCGACGAGGCGTTGAGCCACCCGAAGCTCATGAGCTTGTACGACGTGGAGGGCGCCGAGGACATCTCGATCATCGAAATGTTCGGCTTCCTCATGGCACTCGCGACCTACTCGGCCAAGCACCTAACCGACGGAATCATCGAGAGAGGCGCAGCCTTCCGCGACGGCGATCGTTCGCGGAGTGCGCACCTGATTGACGTCGCGGTCGGCGCGGGCCTGCTCACGTGGGTTGAAGTAGAGGGCAAGCGCAAGCTGCGCCTGTTCACGGACGAGGAGTTTATCCACGTCCAGCCCCGTGAGGAGGTCATGCGGCGACGCGCGCGGTCGCGGGAGAACCGAGACCCGAACAAGAAAGCTGCTGTGATCTTCCGCGACGGCGATCAGTGCCGATACTGCGGGAAGGTCGTGCGCTGGACCGGCCCGACCGGGTACAACCTCGGCACGCTCGATCACGTTGACCCTGACTCGCTGGGGGACGCTCCGGTCGATGGGCTCGTGGTCGCCTGCCACGAGTGCAACTCGTCGCGCGGTCACGCGCGCGAAGCGTTCGACGCAGCCTCGCCGCTGCGCCCTGTCCCGACCACACCGTATTACGGCGTATGGTCGGCAGAATTCCTGACTAGGTACGGGTATGAAGCCGTGCCGTCCGTGGATCCGGGCACGCCCGTTGACCCCGCCTCAGAGGCGCCCGCGAGGGGCGTTCTCCCGGGCCGAGGGTCCGGGGAGCCTGTTGACCCCGGGCGCGGCTCCAGCAGCCCAGCAGAGGCCGCTGTGCGTGACCCCGGCGCGTCCGAGAGACGCGCGTCCGAGGGTCCGCGTATTCGACGTAGTCCGGACTCAAGTCCGAACCAGAGTCCGACGTCGAAGGGTATCAAGGCGAATACTCTCGGGTCGGGTAGGGACGGGACGGGACGGGCAGGCCAGGGAAGGGCAGGCACGGGCCAGGCCGGGAAGGGCCAGGACGGGCACCCGCGCACACCTCAGCAGCAGACAAGCAAGCGGAACCGTAGAAGGAGAAGAAGATGACCGAGAAGGAAGAGCTGAGGGGCAAGGTAGAAGATGCCCTATCAGCACTGGTACAGGCAGGACACGGAGACCAAGCAGTGACCGGGGCGTGGGTGATCTGCGCTGAGGTCATGACACCAGACAAGGAGGACGTCACAGTCTTTATGCACGATGGGGGCGGGTCGATGCTCGCGCGCAGAGGACTGATCGAATGTACTCGCGATCAGCTCGCCTCATGGGTGGAGGGATACGATGACTGACCATGACGACCGCAGGGTTTGCCCGGTGACGGGTGAGCCTCTCCTCGATGGAGAGTTCCTGTCTCGCGGCGGCGCTGCTCGCGTCCGTGTGGCGACCGCGTCGATGCCTGGACTCATGAGTGATCTCGCCTATGCCGCGTCGCATGGCGTGCGCACGGGTGAGCAGGTCGGCGGCGCTGGTGTCCCGTCGTCGCGGGCGCCGCTCAACCTGGCGTTGATGATCGAGGTTGACGAGATGTGCGACTCGATCCTCACCTGGGCGACACTCCTCCTATCGCACGTGATGGGTCCGTCCTACTGGGCGAAACAGGGGAACTGGTGGCACGTCGCGGATGTGTTCAAAACCCATGAGGACAAGCTGCGCCACTGGTCCGAAGCAGAGCAATGCGCGGACGAGGTTCTCTACTCGGTCGCACGCCTGGAGCGCCTCGCATCCCCCGGCAGGCAGCGTCTCGTGTTCGTCGGCGAGTGCAGCACCTGCGGCGCAGACCTCCTGGTCCGCGACCCAGATGAGGAGGCGACAACCTGCCGGGAGTGTGGCGCGGTCGAGCAGATCGCCGCCGCCTGGGACCGGCTCCTCACGAAAGCGCGGGAGTCTCTCTTGCCTCGCACGCGGGCGACTCGCGTCGCTGAGATCCTGGCAGGTGTGCAGGTCAAGGACTCGACCGTGAGGAAGTGGCAGCAGCGAGGGAGGGTGGCCCCGGCATCGAGGGAGGGGGGCATCCGTCTGTACAGGGTGGGGGACATTGAAGCTCTTGCTCTCCAGCACTTGACTCGCTCGTAGCGCGTGTCGCTTGCGCGTGAGGGTGTCACGGTGTATTGTGCTAACGTGGCCCCGCGCGTAAGCGATGGGGCTTCTGCCTTATACGGTATCCGCGCACATGCGTTGACCCCCGCTCTTCTCGGCCCCGATGGAGCGGGGGTCTCCGCATACCTGGGAGGGGTGGTCGAACGTGGCGACCTCACGCACAGGCACTGCGCAGTACAAGCACTGGCGCAAGCGAGTGCTGATCGCCTCTCGTGATGCCGGCATCGCGCAGTGCCCACACTGCGGCGTGCGTCTGGACTACACGCGCGGGCTGCAGCCGAACTCCGCCGAGCCGGATCACATCCTCCCGGTCCGTTGGGGAGGAAAGAATACGCTTGAAAATGGTCGAGTGCTTTGCCGTAGGTGCAATCAATCTCGCGGAGACGGGACGCGCCCGAAGGTGAAACCGCGCAGAGCGGCCTCCGTCGACGTAGACTGGTGACAGATTCAGTCGTCAGGCACGGGGGATTACCCCTCCCCCCGCCTACCAGTAGCCCCCGATACGCTTAGCGCCATACCCCCCCGTTATTTCAGGGGGTGTCGCGAAAAAAGAGCGGTCGGGGGTGTTCGTTTAGGGGCGGCTCGCCTGGGGCGTTTATGGGGTATGTGGGCTAGAAGGTAGGCGTTTTCGGCGGTTTCGCCCGGGATTGAAGGGGTTGGAATTGGCTGAGAAGAAGGCGAAGGCAGCGAGCGCTCGCGGGCGTAAGGTCCCGGCGAAGAAGGCCGCGGCGAAGAAGGCGCCGGAGGTTCCGGCGTTCGACGCGCGAGAGCATCGCAGCAAGCTACTCGATGCGACGTTGCAGTCGATTGAGTATGCGGAGTTTGACAAGCGCGCGCCCCTGATCCGTGAAGCGCGCGCGTTGATTTCTGAGCTGGCCGGCCCGGCTGTTGTAGTCGAGTCCAAGGAGGAAGGAGACAACGTTGTCAACTTCCAGGACCAGCTCGCACGGCGACGGTCAAACGCCTCGGGTGCGGGTCGCCGCTAAGCGACGCGCAAAGACTTTCGGGGACCTCGCCGGAGAGTTCGCCGCGAACTTTGGGCTAACCCCTGACCCCTGGCAGAATCTCGTCCTCGAGGACTGGCTCGCTGCGTCCACAAAGGACGAGTGGAAGCACATGACCTGCGGCCTGTCCGTTCCGCGCCAGAACGGTAAGAACGCACTTCTGGAGATCCGTGAGCTTTTCGGCATGGTGCTCCTCGGAGAGAAGATCCTTCACTCCGCGCACGAGGTCAAAACAGCGCAGGCACATTACCGGCGATTCAAGCATTTCTTTGGGAATAAGGCGAACGACGAGTCGGCGGACTTCCCCGAGCTGAACCGCCTCGTGACAAACGTCCGCAACGTCAACGGCCAGGAATCGATCACGCTCTCAAACGGCGCGGAGCTGCGAGTCATCGCGCGCTCGAAGTCATCGGGCCGTGGCTTTACAGCCGACGTGATTGTTTTCGACGAGGCGCAGGAGCTGACTGAGGACGCTATCGAGGCCATGCTCTCGACGGGCTCGGCGGGCGACCTCGGTAACTCCCAGATCCTCTACACGGGCACGCCGCCGGGACCGAACGCCTCGGGCGCCGTGTTCACGCGCCAGCGCACGCAGGGCCTCTCGGAGCATCCCGGACCGATGTGCTGGCATGAATGGTCGGCGGACCCGGACGGGCCTGTCAACCTCGACGACAAGGGCGTATGGATCGCGACGAACCCAGCGATCACAGCGGGCCGCATGAAAATAGCGTTCGTCGAAAACGAGCGGCGCACGCTCAACGAAGAAGGCTTCAAGCGTGAACGCCTCGGCATGTGGCCGGCGAACGCGGGAGCTTCGCGCGCGATCGACTCCGCGACGTGGGACGCATCAGTCGCAGATGCGCCGGAGGACGGCATCCGCTCGTTCGGCGTGTCATTCAGCGCCGATGGTAAGCGAATGGCGCTCGCGGGCGCGATGAAGGCGGGCACGGGAGCGTCCGCGCGCTTCCATGTGAACGCGATCGACACCTATACGGGGTCGACCGCTGCGGGTGTTTCGGCGCTCGCGGAATGGCTTGCTGAGCGCGTCGACAGGACGGCGCAGATCAATCTTCTCGGCGGCGCGGGCGCGGCGGCGTTGTCGGATGCACTGGACATGCGGGGCGTGCCGAAACGCCTCGTCCACATCATGACGACGGGTGAATACTTCGAGGCCTGCGGCCTGCTCTTTGAGGGCCTGCGAGCTGGCCAAGTCACGCACCCGGCGGGAGAGCCGGAGGACGCGCTCAACGCTTCGGTGGCTGTCGTGGACCGGCAGATCCGGCGCCGCGACGGCGCTTACGGGTGGTCGTCCTCGACACCAGACGGAGACGAGACGCCGCTAGAGGCCGTATCGGCGGCGCTGCACGCGGCAAAGACCACGAGACGTAGGCCCAAAGGGAAAACTGGAAGGAGGGCGATCGTCCTATGAGTCTGATGAGGATCCCGGCGCTGCCGGGGCTGACAGAGACCGAGAAGAGCCAGCTGCGCCTCATGCAGGACAGGATCACGGCGAAGCAGACGAAGAACGCGCTGCTTGACGTGTACTACGAGGGGCATCGCGCCTTCCAGGATCTCGGCATCTCGATCCCGCCGCAGATGCAGCGCACGCGCGCTGCTCTTGGCTGGCCGCAGAAGGCCGTGCAAGCCCTCGCCAGGAAGCACGTTTTCGAGGGCTACACCGTCGGCGGTCTGACCGACACCTATGACCTGGGCGGGCTGCTGGCCCGCAATGAGTTCGAGACGGAGCTCGCGCAGGCGATCACGAGCGCCTACAAGCACTCGGTGTCATTCCTGACGGTCGCTGCGGGTGACGTGACGCGCGGTGAGCCGCCCGTCATGATCCAGGCTCGCGATGCGAAGTGGACAACGGCCCTGTGGGATCAGCGCACGCGCACGCTGGAGGCCGCGCTCGCCCTGGAGGCCTCGACCGCTGAGGGCACGGAGCAGTACGAGAACACGATCACGGGCGCGACGATGTACACGCGCAAGTTCATCATTCATTTCTCGCGCCAGCCCGGCTCTGCGGCCTGGCACCTTGAGCGCATGGAGAACCCGACGGGCCGTGTCCTCGTTGAGCCGCTGGTCTATGACCCGCAGCTCGGACGACCGTTCGGGCGGTCGCGGATCACGACCGAGGTCCGGTATCTGACGGACGCGGCGGTGCGCACGCTGATGCGTGCCGAGACGGGCGCTGAATTCTTCTCCAGCCCGCAGCGGTACGTCCTCGGAGCGTCCGAGGATGCGTTCACGGGTATGGAGCGGTGGTCGGCGATCACGGGCCGTCTGCTCGCGCTGACGGTCAACGAGGAAGGCTCGACGCCGACGGTCGGGCAGTTCACGCAGCTGTCGATGGAGCCGCACCTAGCGATGTATCGCCAGCTCGCGCAGAACTTCTGCGCCGCGACGAACCTCCCGATGAGCACCGTCGGTATCTTCGGCGATAACCCTGCGTCGGCTGAGGCCATGCAGGCCGCTGAGTACCAGCTGTCCGACGAGGCCGATTACCAGTGGCGGATCTTCACGCCCGCGCTGCGACGCCTCCTCCAGGACGTCCTCATGATCCGCGACCGACTCACGGAACCTCCCGAGGAATCGTGGGACATGGCGATCAACTACACGCCGACCCGCTACGTGAGCCCGCAGGCGAGTGCGGACGTGATCTCGAAGATTGCATCCGCGCTGCCAGACGTTGCGACAACGACAGTCGGCCTGCGCCGCGCAGGCTTCACGCAGGCCGAGATCGAGCAGGTCCGAGCGGAGAACGCGCCCGGCAAGGCCGCCTCGCTCCTCGAACGTCTCGCAGGCGCCGGCGACCTCGAATCGCCCGCCGCTCCCGAACAGCAGCCGCTGGAAGCGGGGGGGGGGAGCTGAGGATCCCGTCGCGCTGAAAGCAAAGTTCGACGCGCTCGGCGTCGCGATCCGCGCAGGCATTGAGCCGCAAGACGCGGCGCTGAGGCTCGGCCTCGACGGCCTGCGCTTTACCGGCGCTGTCCCCGTATCCCTGCGCATGCCAGAGGCCGACGCAGACAAGCTCGAAGCGAAGTAACGGGAAGAGGCGAACCGCGTGTCACGTACAAGGAAAGAGATCACGCGGTTTGCCAAAGCCCAGAAGCAGTGCGCCAGACTCGCGAAGCGCGATCTGGAGCGTTTCTGGAAAACGCTCGACACGACCGACGTTGTCGCATGCCGTGAAGCGCTGGAGGACTTCCTCCCCCAGCTCGTGCAGGCATACGGCAACGTCGGCGGGCAACTAGCCGTCGAGTGGTACAACCGCCTGCGACGCGCGGCTGGCGCTCGCGGCGATTACACGCCGAAGCCTGCGCCGTTGCCTCGTATCGAGGTTGTGCATGCGCGGATCCGCAGTGCGCTGAACCCGCTGGCACGCGACGGAGACGCTGAGGCCTCGCTGGAGGCTCTGTCTGAATCGACAGAAAGCTGGGTGAAAAACTCAGCGAGGCAGACGGTCTCAGACGCCGCGGCGAAGGATCCTGCGAAGGTGCGCTTCGCGCGCGTCCCGACCGGCGCGGTGACCTGCTCGTTCTGCATGATGCTCGCCTCGCGCGGGTGGATCTATGCCTCGGAAAAGTCCGCTGGCGCTTTCGATCGATACCACGCGCACTGCGACTGTCAGGTCGTGCCCTCATGGGCAAGCAAGCCCGCAGGCATCGCGGGCTATGACCCGGAAGCACTCAAGGAGCGCTACGAGAACGGCGAGTTCGAGGAGGACACGCGCAAGCGATCCGGCGGTCGCAAAAAGCCGACAGAAGAAGCATCTGACGGCGACTGAGTTTCCCCTACGCGAGGGGCAAATCGCGGAACCATGAGCGCCGACGGGCGCCACACAAGTACGGACAACAGGAGACACCATGCACACCACCGACACCAACGCCGACACCACCGAAGCAACCGCAACGGAGGTGACAGACACCCAGGCCGCGCCCGCTGAACGTCCTGCCTTCACGCCGATCACGACGCAGGAGGATCTGGACAAGGTCATCGGCGCACGCCTGGCGCGCGAGCGCGACAAGTACGCCGACTACGACGACCTCAAGGCAGCAGCGAGCAAGCTCGCCGACGCAGAGGCCCGTCTCGCTCAGATCGACGCACAGGCCGCACTCGACAAGATCCGCAACGACGTCGCACAGGAAGCCGGAGTCCCCGCCGACCTGCTGCGCGGCTCGACCAAGGACGAACTGACCGCGCACGCCGCCGCGCTCGCGGAGGCGTTGCAGGCGAGGCCTTCGGTGCCTGTGATCCCGACGCAGGGGGCGACCCCGAGTGTCTCCGACGCTGATTCGGCTCGACGCGCTTTCGCGCAGGAGCTGTTCGGCTCGAAATAATCTCTCATTTCTCGGAAGGAGCCAACTGTGGCTATTTTCAACACAACCAATACGTCCGTGCTGATGCCCCGCGAGATTGCGGACGGCATGGTCAAGAAGACGCAGTCCCTGTCTACCGTCGCGCTGCTGTCTCAGCGGAAGCCGATGCGCTTCGGCAAGGAGGACATCGTCGTGTTCGGCGACCTGCCGAAGGCGGAGTTCGTCGAAGAGGGCGCCGACAAGTCCTCGACCACTGGATCGTTCTCGTCTGTGTCTACCGTGCCCCACAAGGCGCAGGTCACCATGCGTTTCAATCAGGAGGTCATGTGGGCGGACGAGGATCATCAGCTCGGTGTCCTCGACGAGCTCGCGCAGGCCGGCGCTGATGCCCTGTCTCGCGCCCTCGATCTCGGTCTCTACCACGCGATTAACCCTCTGACGGGCACGAAGATCGCGTCGTGGACGAACTACGCTGCGGCGTCGACGAAGATCGTCGAGATGAAGGGCAAGACCGCTGAGGCGGATGCCGCCTTCCGCGCGGCTGTCGGCCAGGTCGTGAACGGCGTGAACCCGGCGCAGGTCACGGGCGCCGCCTTCGACCCGAAGTTCTCCTGGGCGCTGTCGGAGCTGCGCCGTAAGGACGGCGCAGGCGAAACCTCTGACCAGCGCTACCCGCAGCTGGGCTTCGGCACGAACGTCACCGAGTTCGGCAGTGTCCCGGTCGCGCAGGGCAACACCGTTTCCGCGACCCCCGAGGCGGTCGACACCAAGGTCCGCGCGATCGTCGGCGACTTCATGAACGGCATCCGCTGGGGTATCCAGCGTCAGCTGCCCGTCGAGCTGATCCAGTTCGGCGACCCGGACGGCCAGGGCGACCTCAAGCGCAAGAACCAGGTGGCTCTGCGTCTCGAGACCGTCTACGCCTGGTACGTGTTCACCGACCGTTTCGCGCTCGTCAAGGAAGCTGCCTGACGTGGAACCGTGGGCTACACCAGGAGACCTGGAGGCCCGCTGGCGCCCGCTGACAGACGCTGAACGCGCGCGCGTGAGCATGCTCATCGAGGACGCGCAGTCGCTCGTGATGGACGAGTGCCCGAACTGGAAGGACACCAGCTCGGGCACTCGCATCCGGGTCATCTGCGCGATCGTCAAGCGCGCGATGACAGCGCCGTTCGCTGATGAAGGCCTCACGGGGATCTCAGCAGCAACGGAGACGACCGGCCCGTTCTCGCAGCAGCTGACGTTCGCGAACCCGTCCGGCGACCTCTACCTGACTAAGGCTGAGCGCCGGGCTTTCGGTGCGGGCCGTGGCCGCGCACTCGAGATCGACCTCCTCGCATCACGGGAGGACTCCTGATGATGCAGAAGTGGCGAACGCCAGTGCAGGTAGAAGGCCGCACGCGACGCGACGCGGACGGCTACCTCGTGCAGGACAGCGCAGCGCGGCTCATCCCCGGGTGCCTCATCGCACCCGGCGTGTTCACGGTGCCAGGCCTGCTGGAGTCGCCGACGTCGGAACAGCCAGACGACCAGGCCACGCTGTACGCCCCGCCGGACGCGCGGTTCGAGGTCGGCGACACAATCGTCGTCCCACGTGCCCATCCGCTCGGCGGGAAATGGCAGGTCGAATCGAAGCCGGCACCCTGGCCGCGTGGGGTGTCCGTGACGATCAAGCGGAGGTGACGACGTGGGCGGCTTCAAGCGCGACACGCAAGCGATCGACGCTTTCCTGCGCAGCGGCGCCCTCGCACCAGCACTCCTCAAAGAGGCTGAGCAGCTCAGAGCCGCCGCAGCCGCAGCCGCACCTCGCGGCTCATCGGACAAAGGCGGGCACCTCGCAGACTCCTACAAAGCCGAAACGGCCAAAGCCTCGCTCTACCAAGGCGGGCCTGTACGCGACGTCGGCAGAGTCTACAACGACGCGCGCCACGCGCTCGCGGTCGAATTCGGACACCGAAGCAGAGCCGGAAACCCGATCCCAGGCACACACACGCTCGGCAAGCTAATCGGGTCGAAGGGCAAGAGGAAGCGCCGCAAATGACATACATCGATGCAGTCAAGGTCATCCGCGATGCAATCACCGCGGCGACCGGAATCCCGACCGCGCGAGTCCTGCAGCCTGGCTTCACCGACGGGCCGCTCCCGCTCGCACACGTCTCGCTCGTACAAACCCAACCGGGGGACTACGACCGAGACGACACGATCTCCATCTCCATCTACGCAAAGACACCAGCCTCACCCGCCGAAGTCGGAGCCGCCGCGCTCGCGGACCAGATCGAGGCGGCGCTCGCTGTCCGTCCGGTCGTCGGCGCGTCCGGCTGGGTAGATGAGGCAGAGATCGACTCTCTCCTGGGCGTGCAGCCTTATTACGAGGCTGTCGAGGTCGTCCATATGACGGCAACAGTCACGCACAGGCCAATCTCAGAATGACATCAACTGACATGAAGGGAAGGCTCGCATGACAACCATCGAAGCCCTCAAGAAGAAGCACAACCGCACGACCAATGTCAGGAAGGGCTTGAACGCGCTCGCGTTCCTGGCCCCGATGACAACGGCAGTCCCGACGGCAATCACCGACGCAGGCGGCGCCCTCAAGGAGATCCCGTCGGACTTCCTGCCCCTTGGACTCATCACGACCGACGGCGTTACCTTCTCCGCCGACGCGAACACAGAGGACGTGGAGGCGCTCGGCTATGCCGAGGCCGTCCGTACCGACCTGACGAAGGCTCCTAAGACCGTAAAGCTCACGGTCCTGGAACCCATTCGCAAGACTATCCAGCAGCTCGTATACGGCCTTGATCTGTCGCAGACCAAGGCGTCCAAGACCACGGGCGAGATCGTGTTCGACGAGGCCGCAACCCCGGCTCTCGCTGAGTACCGTCTCCTGCTGGTTATGGCTGACGGACCCGCCGCCGACGAGTGGCTGATCGGTCGCTGCTACCCGCGCGTCAAGCTCTCCTCTCTGCCTGACGAGAAGTGGGCAGCGAGCGACGCGATGCAGTTCGACCTGGAGTTCTCGGCCTTCATGGACGAGACGGCGGGTACCTCTTGCCGCCACTACATCGGCGGCTCCGGCGCGATCCGTCATCGCGACGCGATCGGTTTCGAGCAGGCTAACTGACCTGCTCTTGATCTCGGGCGGGCCGGAGACGATCTCCCTCCGGCCCGCCCGTTCACCCCTCACGCATGGAGATCGCCTCACGGATAGGAACCCCGATGAAGTTCACCAAGACTGTCAAGACCGACTCTGGCGACGAGGTCAAGCTGGAGCGCGAGACCGACGCTGCCGTCGAGCAGAACCAGCTCATCTCGCAGGGCTGGGAGGTCGTCGACGACTCGAAGGACGGCGACGAGAAGCCGACGCTGCCCGCGCCTCCCACCTTCAACAAGTAACCAACCGTCAGACAAATAACTAGGAGATCATCATGACTGACACCATCAAGCCCACGTTCACGTTCAACGAGCTCGAGAAGATCGAGAAGTCTATGACACCCGAGCCGTTCTCTTTTGGGATCGGGCATACGGTCATTACCTTCCCGGACCCGATGGGACTCTCGACCGAAGAGGCAGAGAAGTTCCTCTCGGACATGGTCGAAAGCCGTTCGCCTGTCGCGGTTATGCGTCGTTGGCTTCCCGAAAAAGATGCTGAGATGCTCATCAGCAAGCTCAGCTTCCGCAAGCTCACTTTGCTGCTGCGTCAGGCCTCCGCGCACTACAACGCAGCGATGGGAGATATGGGGGAAGGTGGCGCCTCTACGATCGGCTAAGCCGATACGAGAGGCAGATCACGTGTGACTTAGCGGAACAGGGCTGGGATGTCCCAGCCCTGTTCCGTGCCCGCCGCTGGCGCTTCCTGCTCATGCTCATCGATGGGCTCCCGTCGACGAGCAGGACGACCGTCGCGATTCTCAACGACCCCGAGCGTTTCGAGGAGACCGCGCGCACCGTCGCCGAGACCGAAGCGACCGCTGACGATACCGAGGTGCGGATGCGTGAGCAGACGCCCGTCGTGCGCGTCCTGCAGGACATTTTCGATCTTGTGGCTGGTGCCCTCGGCCATAAGGAACCGTATCCGCGTCCGGTCTCGGCGGTTGAGCTGGCACTCGAGGACGCGCGCACCGACCACCTTCACGACTTCCGAGATGAAGCGATGAAGGCACTCCTCCCGAACTGGGAGGACGAAGAAGAATAACTGCAGAGAGGAACCCCAACATGGCGGGCGTTTACAAGGCTGGCACGCTCTACGTTGACGTCGTGCCCTCCATGAAGGGGTTTTTCAAGACCGTTGAGGCCGACGCCAAAGCGCAGATCCCGAACATCGGGCAGAACGCCGGTAAGGATCTCGCGAACAGCATACGCTCTGGCGTCGGCTCCAGCGGCGCACAGGTTGCAAAGAGCATCAGTCAGCCTATCGATGCTGCTGCGACTGAGGCGAAAAACAGCGTCGACAAAATGGCGAAGAGCATGCAGGCCTCGACAGGGGGCATGCAGAAGGCCGCAGAGGGTGCGGGCCGGAGCTTTACGACGATGGGCGCCGAGGCGGGACGCAGTCGCGGGCCTATCGAGTCGGCAACGCGTGACCTCGACGAGGCTGCTCAGGCAGCGGAGAAGGCTGCGAGGGGCACGCGCGAGGCGGGCTCGGGCTTCTCCTCTATGGCTGGCTTCGCGCAGAGCGCGATCGCGCCTCTGGCAGCAATGGCCGCAGCCGTCGGTATCGGCGGTTTCGTCTCCGAGGCTATCGCTGCGTCCGACGCCACCCAGAAATTCGCGGACACGCTGAAATTCGCGGGGATTGATCCGGATCGGATCGAGGAGCTGGGAGCCGCAGCTCAGCGCTATGCCGACGAGACCGTCTACGATCTCTCGGACATTCAGGGCATCACGTCGCAGCTCGCAGCGAATAACGTTGAGGGCTTCGACAAGCTCGCGGAAGCGGCAGGCAACCTCAACGCCGTAGCGGGTGGCTCTGCCGAGACGTACAAGCAGGTTGGCCTGGCGCTCGTGCAGGTCAACGGAGCTGGAAAACTTGCCACGCAGGATTGGAACCAGATCGCAAACGCGATCCCTGGTGCCAGTGGCAAAATCCAGAAGGCCCTGCTCGACGCTGGCGCCTATACCGGGAATTTCCGGGACGCTATGGCCCAGGGCCAGATCAGCGCCGAAGAATTCAACGAAGCGCTCCTGAGCCTCGGCTTCGACGAGGTCGCAGCGAACGCAGCTCGCGACACGAGCCGCATTGAGAACGCCGCCGGGAACCTCCAGGCAACCCTCATGGGCGGCTTCAAAGACCTGATCGATTACATGAAGCCGACGATTACGGACTTCATGGGCTGGCTCAGCGACATGTTCTCGAACGCCTTCGATTGGATCAGCGAGCATAAGGATCTGCTGGTCGCCCTGGGTGAGGGGATCGGGATCGCGGTCGCCGCCTACTGGGGCTTCTCGGTCCTGACGACAGTCATCGAGTGGATCAAGAACACAACGCTCGTGCAGGAGGGGCTCAACGCCGCTATGGCTGCAAACCCCATCGGGCTTGCTGTCGTAGCTATCGGCGCGCTCGTCGCAGGTCTCATCTATCTGTACAACACGAACGAGGACGTAGCGAACGCGATCAACTCGCTCGGTGCAGGCATCGCCGAGTTCTGGACGAACAACGTCACGCCGATTATCGACGCTTTCGTCGATTACACGAAGAACACCCTCATCCCGGGCATCGAGTCGGCGTGGGGCATCCTCACGACCGGCGACTACGACGGTAATCTCTTTGGCCTTGAGGAGGACTCGGCGCTCGTCGACTTCTTCTTCACACTGCGCGACGCGCTCCTCACGGTCGGAGAGATCGCGTACACCGCGTGGACGGATCAGATCAAGCCGTCCCTTGAGGCGGCGTGGGAATGGATCAGCGGCACGCTGTGGCCGGGCCTCCAGAACTTCTGGTCAACCGTGCTGCAGCCCTTGTTTGAGGGGATCGGCTCGGGCCTGGCGCTCGCCTGGACCGCCGTCATCCGCCCGGCGCTCATGGGCATCTGGACGCTGATCTCCCGCGTGCTGTGGCCTGTCCTGAAAACCCTCTGGGAGAACGTCGTCAAGCCGCTGTGGGAGGGCTTCGCATCGGCAGTCCAGTCAGCCTGGGCAGTCATCTACCCGGCTATGCAGGCGCTCGCGGGCTTCTTCCGCGACACACTCATGCCCGCGCTGTGGTCCTTCTGGCAGGACGTTGTCGAGCCGGTCTGGACGAACGTGTCGACGTTCATCCTCGCTGTGTGGGACAACGTCTTGTATCCGCTGTTTGACCTGCTCGTGACGGTGATCTCGGGTACCGTCGGCCTGGCCTTCGAGGGGCTGTGGACAACCGTCGTGACGGCCTGGAATGGGATTAGCTCGGCGATTCAGACGGTCTGGGGCATCCTGTCTCCGATCTTCTCGGCGATCGGCAGCGCGATCTCATCGACGCTCGGCCCGACTTTCACTTGGCTGTATGAGTCGGTGATTAAGCCGGTGTGGGATCAGATTTCGTCGGCGGTGCAGGTCGCATCGTCGGTTCTGATCGACGTCGTCTTTCCGGCAATTAAGAGCGCGATCGGTGGCGTGAAGGAATCCTTCGAGTCTTTCCGCCAGTCGGTCGAGAGTGTGTTCGAGAAGATCAAGGGCGCCGCCGCAAAGCCGGTCAATTTTGTCATCACGACGGTCTATCGCGACGGCATTAAGGCCGCGTTCGATACGATCGCTGCGAAGGTTGGCCTCTCCGTCCGTCTCCCGGACGTGAAGGCCATTCCGGCCTACGCGACCGGCGGCGTTTTCTCCACGATGACGCCGGGATACTCTCCGGGCAAGGATATCTATCACTTCTACTCGCCGGACGGGGGCGGCGCTCTGCGCCTGTCTGGCGGTGAGGGCATCATCCGACCCGACGCGCTGCGCGCGCTCGGCGGGAAGCCCTGGCTCGACCGTGTCAACGCATCGCGTGGCTCCGGCCTCGCGACCGTCGGAGAGACCGGACGCCGCCGCGGCGAAGTCGCTTTCGCTGACGGTGGCATCTGGAACGCCGTGCGGGGCGGCTTCTCCGGCGCCCTGGACTGGGTGAAGGAGACCACGGAGGCGGTCGCGGAGATCGTTACCGACCCCGCCGCCGCAATCGCAAACCTGGTCATCAAGCCGGCGCGCGATCTGCTCTCCCCGAAGGACGGTAGCTTCTGGGAGAGCGTGGCCTACGGGATCCCGCCGATGTTGTTCGACGGCCTCAAGTCCATGTTCACCTCGAAGGTCAGCGAGTCCGGTCTCTCGGGAGGCGCGGGCCTCGTCGGCGCAGCCATGAAGGCCGTCCTTATGGGAGTGCCTTACGTGTGGGGCGGCTCGGCGATCCCGCCCGGCCTCGATTGCTCCGGCCTCGTCTACTGGGCCGCGCAGCAGCTCGGCCTGGGCTGGCCTCGCCTCACCGCTGCCGGATACCAGTCCGGCTCGACCCCGATCCCGTGGGGCTCCGCAACGCCAGGCGATCTCCTCTACTGGGGATCGCCCGCCTGGCACGTCGCAGTCTACGCAGGCAACGGCCAGATGATCGAGGAGCCAAAGCCTGGCCTGAGCGCCCGAAAGACCGCGATCTGGGGCTCTCCCTCGGTCGGACGTTACGGCGGCGCCCGCAAGTACGACAGGGGCGGATGGCTCCCAGACGGAGTCACCGCTGCAGTCAATCAGACCGGCCAGCGCGAAGCGATCCTCACCGCCCGGCAGTGGGCCGACGTGTCGGCGCTCGCGGCCAGCGGCGCGGGTGCGGGGGTCTCGCTGGAAGGCGCTCAGGTGCAGCTAATCCTCGATGACGGCGTGCAGTTCCGCGCGCACGTCGAGGGGATTAGCGCGGGCGTTCTCGCTCGCAGGAAGCAGCTCGCAGGAAGGAGCCGATAATGGCGCGCACGAATCTTTGCCCGAACCCCTCTTTTGCCTACGGCACGAATGGGTGGGCAAAGTACGCGCCGTCATCGCTGCGGATCGCATCTGATCCCGCTGCATGGGGCGGGCACGAGCGGCAGTCGCCAACTTACATGGCTGTCGACGTGCCGGCCCAGCTGCAGGGCCAGGTCGCCACTCCTGGCGTGGTTCCTATCTCGGCGGGGCAGGCGCTGGCGGTGTCGGCCCTGGTGCGCACGAGTCCTGGTATCGGTCTCGCCGTCCGCGTCGAGTGGACGGTGGGGGGCCGCAGTCAGGTCGCGTCTGCGCCGCTGCTGCTGACGTCGAGTGCGGAGGGCGATCGCCCGACGTGGGTCCACGTGGCCCCGGCGGGCGCCACTCAGGCGCGCGTGCGCTTCGAGGTTTACACCTCGGGAGCCCGCGACAACAAGCCTGGCTGGGTCCACCTCGACGATGTCATGATCGTCGCTTCGGCGACCGTCGAGGAAGCTGTCGCAGACGCGGCGGCCTTCTTCGACGGCGACACGCCGCAGCAGCGCGTCGGCTACACACAGCGCGCGATCACTCACCAGTGGACAGGCACGAAGGGTCTGTCATCCTCGCGTGAGGTCGAGGGTGCGCTCGATATGACGCGCGCGCCGGTCGCAGTCGTTGAGGACGGCCAGGCTCCGCGCGTGCAGTTGGTGATCCCGGCGTCGCTCGCGCCTGCGGGCACGGCATGCTACGTCGAGGGCATCGCCGCGACGGGTTTCAAGTGGATACCGCGAGCCGGTGTCTGGACGGGAACGGGTGAGCAGCGGGTGATCGGTGACTCGCTCGCGCCGATCAACACGGAGTTCCGGTACCGTCTGACGACGTCGCGCGGCGTCGAGGTGGAGTCCTCGCCTGTCGTGCGCCGCTGGCAGGGCCTCTCGCTCATGACGGACACGGCGGGCAAAATGCCCGTGAACCTGCTCTGGCAGGGGACCGATCAACGTGAGATGAAGATACGCCTCACCGAGCACGAGGTGCCAGGTCGCGGAACGCCGGTTATGGTGTACGCGCCGACGATGGGCGCGGGCACCGTCTCGCTGACGGCGCGCACGAATCTCAAGGATACGCCGGCTCTCAAGCTGCTGTTGGGCACGCCGACGCCTGTAGCTATCTTCCACAATCCCGACCACTGCGTGCAGTGCAGGGCCGGCGTGTGCGACGTCGATCTGGTGACGCTTATGTCGCCGACGTCGGTCTCGATGGAGCGCGCCGCCAGGATCGACGTCGCGGAGCGCACGTGGACGATCAAGGGAACGATTACGTCCCTGCCGCAGGCCTCGACGCTTCTCGCTCTCTCGACGTGGACGGACTTTGACGGTCGCGCCCTCACGTGGCAGGCGCTCGACGCGCGCCGCCTCACGTGGGAGGGCTTCGACCGCACGATCTGGCAGGAGGACCGATGAGTCTGACCGGCCCGGACGCGCGCATCCCTGGCGATCTGCTGTCGTCCGCTTACACGCTGCAGGCGACGGTCGAGTCGTGGCTCGGAGATGAGTACCTCGGCGAGGTACCCGTCGAGGACGGCTCGGTCGCCTGGGACGCGACACAGCAGGTGCAGGGCTCGCTCTCGCTCACGGTCCCGCGCGTCGGCGCTGCGAGTGAGAGTGAGGACTGGCGGGACTGGGATCCGACGGACCCAACGCATCCGCTCGCCTGCTTTGGGCAGACGCTGCATGTCTCGCTGACGATCGCGTCGGTGATCCCCGGCGGCGGCTGGTGGGACGTGCAGCTAGGCCGCTTCCTAATCACCGCTGTAGACCCCGGCCCCTCGACAGTGAGGGTGACGGGCAAGTCCCTGATGCACCGCCTTGAGGAGGACCGCCTCACGACGCCGCTCTCCCCCATGTGGAACGGCACGCTCGCGTCCGAGATCCGTCGCCTGGTCGGCGGGCACATGGGCGTCGTCATCGATACGGGCCTCGTGGACCGCTGGTGCCCGTCGATGACCTGGGGCGAGTCCAGAATCGATGCAATCTATGAGATCGCGAAGGCCTGGCCGGCATCGATCCGTGAGGGCGGCGACGGCATCCTGTACGTGACCCCGCCTGTCTCGCCGCCTGTCTCGCCACCGAAGCTGCGGCTCACGGACGACCTGGACGGAACCGTCGTCGGCGTCTCGTCTCAGGTCTCGCGCGACAAGGTCTATAACCGAGTAGTCGCGCGCGGCCAGGATGGGCACGACGAGGGCGCGCCCGCGTTCCAGGCGGTCGCGGATCAGACGACAGGCCCGATGCGCACCGACGGCCCCTACGGCGTCGTCCCCCGCTTCTTCTCATCGCCGCTCATCACATCGCAGGAGCAAGCGCGCAAAACCGCTGAGGCGATGCTCGCCGAGTCGATCCGCCGGAAAGTCAAAGTCCCCGTGGAGCACGCGCCGGACCCGCGTGTCGGCCTCGACCAGCCGATCGAGATCGTGACGCAGCCGGTCCTAGCGGCTGAGCCAAAAACCCTATGGGGCCTGATCACAGCCTACGAAGTCCCGCTCACGTACAAGGGCACGCAGAAAACAGACGTGGAGGTGACCCTGTGACGATCCGAGTCATGGACCTGATCTCCTCGACCCCGGATGATCTGCCTCCACGGTACGGGTCGGACAGATCGACGACGGCGATCGCGCGGGTCATCGACCTCGTCGAAGGCGGACGCCAGCTCATCGTCTCCCTGTACGGCGGCGCGGGAGTGCAGATACCCGCGACCGCCGTTAACTGGGCAGGCGTGAAAACTGCGCACGTCCTCCTCGACCCGGATACGGGGCGCCCGGTACACGCGCTGGGGCCTGCCCCGTCCCCCGAAGGGCCGCTCCCAGCGGTCCCGAAAACACCAGAGCCTAAGCCCGTGGCCAGGCACGCGGTGCTCACGCCGCAGTGGATGGGCACCTGGACAACCGGCGGATGGTCGCGCTACGGCGACGGCGGCGCGTGGCAGGGTACCAATCCAGCAGGCCAGCGCCTCCGAGGCCTCGTCACCTATGGGCGGCAGCTCGAAGCCCTCGGAACGATCACGATCACTCGAGCGCTGCTCACCGTCCGGCCCGCGTCGCACGTCCCGCCGTGGGCAATGGTGATTCAACCGGCGTCCTACTCGGCGTCTGGGCCGCAGCTGACCGGAGCGACGCAGACAATCAACGTCAACTCGCAGCAGGCACAGGTCGACATTACGGCCCTGGCAAAGACCCTCAAAGCGGGAGCTGGCCTCGCTCTCGTCGGCTCTGCCTACGGCGGCATCACCAAGGGCGGCGCAAGCGCAGCCATACACATCGACTACACCGAAACACTCCCAGTCAAGCCCACAGGAAGGCGCGCACAATGAGCTATCAGGACCAGCGCGGACACAAGGTGCCCTCCCCCACCGACCCGGCCCGCCGCCAAGACCTCCTCGACCTCTCCCTCTCGATCCCCTCGTACAAGGCGTGCGCGTCCGAGACCGCCGCCTCCCAGTACGTCGCCGCGCTCGCGGGCGTTGGTCTAACGGCCTCCCCGGCGCAGCCGGTATACGTGTGGCGAACCGACCTCAACGCTGTGCGCGTCTGGGACGGTCGGCGCTGGGTTGGAGAGTCGAACGTTCAGATGGAGCTGGGCGCCGTCGGAGATATGCCGGTCGGCTCAGGCCTGGGGACGGGAGTGCGGAACGGCCTCATTAAGGCTGGCCGCGTCGCGATATCCAGCGCGGAGGTCGCCTTCGGCAACCTCTACATGCCGCGCGTTACGTTCCAAACGCCCTTCCCGAACGACTGCGTCTCGGTCGTCATCACGCCGCTGTACGGCTCCGGCCCGGCGGGCTGGAACTTCAAGAACGCCAGACAGTTTTGCATCGACGTCATGGACAAGAGCGGCTTCCGCCCGATGCTCCCCGGAGTGACCTCTGAGGAGCGTCACTCCTATTCCTGGGTGGCCTTCGGCTACTGACAACCACCTGATCTTTAACGCCCTCGGACAAGCCCGTCCGGGGGCTTTCCCATACCCAAAGAGGAGAAACACATGGAACCGACCATTGAGCAGCTTATGGCGTCGATGACCCCCGCGACGGACACGCCGCCTGACGTCGTCGCCCCTATCGTCATCCCCTACGAGAAGCCGGAGGGCACGCGATGAGCATGACCGCACAGAACGTCCTCGGATGGGCGGCAGGAGAAATTGGATATACGCGCTGGGACGACCCCGAGGAGGGGTCGAAGTACGGGCGCTGGTACGCCAAGAAGCATGGCGCGTACTACGGCACGTCCGGCGTGCCCTTCTGCGCGATGGGCGCCTCCTGGTGTGCGACCGACGAGGAGAAGCAGTCCGTCCTGCCCGGCGGCGACTTCGCCTACGTCCCCTACGGCATCAACGCCGCAGCCCGCGAGGGCAGGCTCGTCTCCCCGATGACCCAGGCCGCGCCCGGTGACCTGGTCTGCTTCGACTGGGACGACGACGGGATCGCCGACCACGTCGGTATCGTTGAGGCCAATTATGGCGGGTGGATCCAGACGATTGAATTCAATACGTCGTCCGGCGCTGCGGGATCTCAGAGCAACGGCGGCGGCGTGTGGCGCCGCACCCGCGACTGGGACTCCGTCTGCGCGGTCATCCGCCCGCACTACGGCGACGCGACCACGGCCTCGGGATACACCGACGTTACGGCGCTGCAGGCTGCGGTCGGCGCGACCGCTGACAACGTGGTCGGCCCCGATACGACCAAGCGAATCTATGCCGTCGTCGCCGCCAGCTCCTGGGGCGGGCGGCAGTTCCCCTTCGGAATCGAGTACGTGCAGTCCGTGATCGGTACCGAGGCAGACGGCGTCTGGGGCGACGCCTCGGACGAGGCGCACGATCGAGTCGTCGGCAACCTCCAGCGCGCCGTCGGCGTGGACGACGACGAGATCTACGGCCCGGCCACCAACAACGCAATTAACGCCGCGCTCGCGGGCGCGGAGAAGGGGGAATGACGATGAATGATCTTCTTCTCGGTCTCCACACTGACCCATTCCTGACGACGGTCGTCGTCGGCCTGGTCTGGCCGATGGTACAGGCCGCGCTCGACCGTCCGTACTGGACGCCGACGCGCCGTAAGCTCCTGCTGGCCGTCGTCGCGGTCATCGTCTCTCTTGCCGTATGGGTGTCCGGCACCTATCCGGCGACCTGGCGGCTGCTCATCGCCCAGGCCGGCATTTTCCTGGGCATCGCCTGGTCGGCGTTCCAGGTGCTCTCGGCGATCCGGATTAACGGCGTGACCCTCATTGACTGGGTCGGAGCAGTGACACCAGGCGGCGAGTCCGTCGAGGAGGTCCGCGCTGCAGCCGATTCTCTTCCTTCGACCCGGGTAGTTGACGGGGCCGAGCTGGCCAGCCGTGACTGAGCTGCTCGCAGACCCGAAGGTGACAGACGCACTCGCCGCGCTCGTCGTCGCGTTACTCGTCGCGATGACGAGCGTCGTCGCTCTGGTCGCGAGCCAGGTGCGCAGCTGGCTCGAAGCAAAGTTCGCGCACGTCCTCGAGGGTGTCGAGGAGGCTCGCGCTGCCGCCCTCTCGGCGGACGCGCAGGTCTCGAACGACCACTCGACCAATATGAGGGAGGACTTGGACCATGCGATCGAGACAGTACGCGCTGTCTCGGACCAGATCGGCGAGCTGACCGGCCACGTCGGCACGCTCACCGATCAGCTCGGCCGCGTCGAGACGACTCTCACCAATCACGGGAAGAGCCTCGAAGCGGTCGAGTCGCGCGTCGGCAGAATCGACGAGCGCGGCGGGCGCATGGCCGAGGAAATACACGACGAGCGCGTCGCTCGTGAGGCTGCTCAACGCACCATCGATGAGCACTCTCACGACGCGCACGCGCGTCTGCATGAGCGCCTCGACAAACTCGAAGAGAGGATGAACGAACAGTGACCACGACTATTTCGGGCACTGTCGGAAGGCTTGACGGCACTCCCGAGCCGCAGGCCTACATCGTCGCCACGCTCGCGGGGACAGGCGAGAATCTCGCTGTCCTAGCGGGCGGGCCGGTCGCCCGACAGGCCGACGTGCGAGGGCAGATCGTCCTCCCCCTTGACATCCGCACGGAGACGCAGGTGCAGCTGCGTCTCGCGATCCCAGGTCGTACCCTCCGCGAAGCGACCGTATCCCTGCGCCCGGGTGTCGCTTACGACCTGGCGCAGGTATTCTCCGGCGCTTCGTCGCCGACCCCGACGCCCGGACCTGCGCCGGTCCCCGGTACGGGCGGCGTCGAGATCTCCGGCGACGGAGACACACTCACCCTGAATGGCAAGCTCTCCGGTGACGGAGACACACTCGAGATCGGAGCCTAAGCAATGGCCTCACGACCGACGCTCTACACCAAGCAGGGCACCGATAAAGCGATCGCCCGTGCAGTCGAACCACTCGCCACGAAGGCCGAGCTCTCCGGCTATGCGACGAAGGGCGACGTCGCGACCGCCGCCGCAGGCGGCAGAGTGGACCTCACCGACTACGCGAAGAAGGCCGAACTGCGGGGCCTCGCGACCCGCGAGGAACTGTCCGGATACGCGACCACTCGCCAGGTCGCCGACCTCGCTACCCGCGCAGACCTCACGGCCTACGCGACGAAGGACGAGGTCGTCGGAGTAGCCAAGCGCTCCGATCTGACCGGCCTCGCCACGAAGGCCGAGCTCTCCGGCTACGCGACGAAGGGCGACGTCGCGGGCGTCGCGCACGCCTCGGACCTGACCGGCCTCGCGACCAAGGCTGAGCTGCAGTCCGCGCTCACAGGCGTCGGCATCACTGTCGTCGCCACCGAGGCCGAAGCGCAGCGCCTGCCAGACGGCGCGCTGTACTTCCTC
>ERZ773046.265-NODE-265-length-36007-cov-7.219571_pt1 | contig 36007 bp, 28 predicted proteins | sample MGYA00580634_ERZ773046 | MGnify/ENA primary metagenome ERZ773046 (study PRJEB29015, sample SAMEA2738127) | human oral metagenome | biome: human oral; feature: human-associated habitat; material: saliva | place: China | collected 2159 ... | reverse complement strand
CCCCACCGAAACAACTGGGACTAACCCTCCACCAACTCTTTTTGTCCTTTAACCCTATTCGTGGCCCTGGGGGATACTTAGGAGTACACCAACGGGGAGGTCCTTTGACTATGGCAGACAACAGGAAGATACGTGACTTCGTTGAGCGCTGGACTGGGTGAGGATACGAGAAAGGCGAGGCTGTGAACAGCCACGCTTTGTGGTTACCTGCAACTTTGAGACGTTCCGCGTATATGACCGTGATGCTTGGGCTAAAAGCCAGCTTATCGACCATCCCTTCGAGTTTACGCTGGCCGAACTTGTATACCACCCCGAGTATCTGTCTTTCATCACAGATCCTGCGAATAGCCGCCTTGAAAAGGAGAAAGAAGTCTCCATTCATGCAGGTGAGCTTATCGGCAAACTTTATGACCGTATGAGGCAGGGCTACATAGAGCCAGATTCAGCTGAGTCGATGCATGCCCTCAATGTGCTTTGTGTACGCTTGGTGTTTTGCCTTTTCTGTGAAGATGCGGATTTGACGCCCAGACAGAAAAAGAACCGCTATGCACGTCTTCACCAGCAAATGTGCACCCTGAAATTCTTTGAAACTTTGCGAGCGGAATGGATACAAAATGGCGGTCCAGTCACGCTCGCCGCGCAGGGTGGCGATCGCCCGCCTAAGGAACTCGTCATCATTGAGCAGCTCGTCGATGGCGTACATGCCGTGGCGGCGGATGGACGGGAGGACGTCGTCGAACACCCACGCCTCGAACTGCTCGGCGGCGGGCAGATTGGAGGAGACAATCAGCCGGTACAGGTCGCCCTCGCTGATGAACCTGACCTGCTGGATGCCACCAGCCGTCTCAAGGGGGTAGTGATTCACGACCCCCTTACAGTGACGCACCAGGGCATCTTTCGTGTTGGCGTAGCCGAGGGCGGTGGCGACATCCCGACCGCAGAACAGGATCTGCCCGCCGGAGGTGATGGTTCGGATCGTGCCGAACTCGTGGTTGGTGAACGCTTGTAGCGCTGTAGCCATGACCAGCTCCTTTTCTGAGAGCCGGGTAGACAATTGCGGGCGCGGGATACGCCAGGCTCTCACCTGTCAGGCACGGCAGGCACCGAAACCGGACACGGTGTGAGGAAGGCTCTCGCCCATACGCCCCCGAGGGCCGGCGAATCCGGACGGGTCAGAGGGCACACTGGTGTGTGAACTTACCGATGGCTCCGTGCCCTGTGCTCTTACTTCGGCGTCATCAACCAGGTAGCCTTGTGGTCAACATGACCGGTTCCGCTGCCCACCTCGGTGGGAGTCCAGGGCCGGTCTTCGTTTTTCGTAAGCGTGTTCATCGAGCTTGATCGCGTGGAGTTGGCTATTCGAACCAAGCTTGGTCACGAACTGGGCCGCCTTGACCCGCTGATCTATTTGGATCCTCAACGTTTGAACGCCCGGGCACGGCAGCGAAACAAAGACAGGCGTAGCGTGCATGAGGTGTGGCTGAGAAAGTACCAGTCGGCATTGAAAGCGTCAAAGGAGGACTTCGTCGCCCACCACAAATCAAAATATGGCGGGACTTTACCCATCTGGGCGGCCGTCGAAATCATGGATTGGGGAATGCTGTCATACCTGTACGGCATGTCGCCCAATATCGTGCGCAAACGGATTGCCCAACCCTGCGACCTAACTGGTCCTCAGCTCGAATCGTGGCTGAAATTCTTACTTGCACCGCCAACTGGACTTGTCTCCAGCCGACCGGCTACCGAAGCTGTTCGACACTTACCCGCACAATCCCATCGTGCCGTTTTCTCGCATAGGCGCACCCGACAACTGGCGCGAGTTGCCTCTTTGGCGCGTCTAATCCTTGCGGTACTAGTCGCATTCGTATTGAGCGCTCCGACGGAGCCGTTGTAACCGCAGGTCAGCGTGGCGATCTTCCCCTTCTGACGCAGCTCAGCGTTGATGCCGTGTTTTTCGACGGGGACGAGGAAAAGATAGTTGCGCATCTGTTCAAGCTATATGCGCAAGCAACGGCATAGCTAAGTTTGGGCCTCAGCGCTTTTGCGCTGAGGCCCAAACCAATGATCAACCAGTTATCTAATGATCAGCCGGTTATCTAGTCATTAGCCAGCTATCTAGTGATTAGCCGGTTGCGGCGTTAGCGTTTGTAACGCTAATCGATTACCTATCAGGCTTCCTTGCGACGGCTACGCAGCACAGCTACGCCACCGAGGCTGGCCAGCAGGAAGGCCACAACTGCCACGCTGGAAACACCAGTGTGAGCTAGCGGCTTCTTACCGCCGTTACCGGGAGCAGCCACAACGGTCTTGCCGGTGGTGGGAGCTGCGGTAGGCAGGGCGCTGGGGGCCATGGTCGGCAGCGGCACAGCAGTGGGGCCACTGGTGGGGCCACTGGTAGGAGCAGCGGTCGGGTTCGGAGTCGGGTTAGGAGTCGGAACCGGGTTGACCGGGTTGTCCGGGTTGACCGTCTGCCTGTAGGACTTGATCGAGCAGATCTTCGGGTAGTCGCCGTCGGCAGGTACTACACCCTCATTGATGTACTTGAGGGTGATCTCGTTTACACAAGCGTACTTAGCGGCGTTGTTACCGAAAGCGGTGTGGGAGTCACCCTCAACGCTCAGCAGAGTGCCGTGCACCAGCTCAGCCATGACCGGGCCGTTCTTGTAGGGGGTAGCCGGGTCGTGAGTGGTGGAGATGATCAAGGTGTTAGGCAGGCCCTTGAGCTCGCCACCAGCCTGCAGGTTACCGGAGAACTTCCACAGGTCACAGGCGCCGGGGGAGCCGACCTTGTTGCCCGGAGCGCCCGGGTCCTGGAACGGGGAGTACTTGAGGTAAATCTGGGTCAGGCGGTCAGACAGGGTCTGGTCGTAACCGTTGGGGTTAGCCGAGTCAGCACAGCGAATAACGGTGAAGGCAGCCTGCGAGGGATCGTAGGTGCCGTCAGGGTTACGGCCGTCATAGGAGTCAGCCAGAGACATGAACAGCGAACCGTTGTTGTAGTCAGATACCAGCTCCATGGCCAAAGCGGCGTAGGGCCAGTAGGACTCGGCATACAGGGCCTGACGCATACCGGTCAGGGCCAGGTCGAAGTTCAGGGTGCGACCGTCGCTACCAGCCGGGATGGCCTTGGTGGCCAGCGGACGCATCATGTTCTGGAAGGCGCGAGTGGCCACCGGGATGCTGGCGTCGTCGTCGGCCAGGTCGCCGTCGTGAGGCTGGTACTTAGCCTTACCCAGAGCACAGGTGGCCTTCTCAGTCTCAAAGCGAGAGCCCTTAACCAGACGCGGCATCAGGTCACCCCAGGTCTTACCGGAGGCATCCAGCTGCATACACCAGTTGGAGAACTGGTTGAAGTTGTCCTGGAAGCCCTTAGCCTGACCCAGCAGAGCCGAGTTAGCGGCCTCAAGCTGTGCATCGGTGATCTTGGAGGAGTCGACACGCTGACCACTCTTAGGAGCGGTGCTAGAAAGCGGGTCAACTACACCGTCAAGCACGATGCGGCCAGCGTTAGCCGGGAAGGTCTGCAGGTAGACGTAACCCAGGCGGGTACCGTAGGAGTAGCCCACGTAGTCCAGCTTGGTGGCGCCCATGATAGAGCGCAGGGTGTCGATGTCACGCACGGCGGTGGAGGTGCCCAGGTGGTAGAGCAGGTCCTTACGACCATCAGCGTCGAAACCGAAGATACGTCCAGTGTTGTTGAAGCAACCGTTGACGGAGCTTTCGGTGCCGGCACGCAGCTTCTTAGCGATCTCTTCAGGGGTGCCGGTGTAGAGCAGCTCGCGGGCCTTGTCACGCTCAGCGTTAGTCTCACACTGGGCGAAAGGCAGGGAAACACCCACACCACGCGGGTCGAAACCAATCAGGTCGTGGGTTTCGTTGAGCTTGCCGATAGCACCAGCATCGTTCTGGTAGGCCAGCACCAGGTCCACACCCGAGCCGCCGGGGCCGCCGGGGTTAAAGAAAACCGGGGAGGCGTTGGTGCCCTTGGCGGGTACCTTCACCACGGCCACGGCGATGGTGGCTCCGTTGGGCTTGGAGTAGTCAACGGGCACAATCGCGTAACCGCACACAGCGCGGCTAGCTTCCTTGCCCATGGCCTCACAGTTAGCCTTGGAGAATTCGATCTTCTGGCTGTAGAAGGACTCTAGACCTGCGGGCACAGTTCCGGTAGAGCTACCCCCAGCCTTGGGGGCACCAATACGGTAGGTGTTCTCACCAGTCTTGAACTGGGCGGCGGAGGCAGGCAGAGCCGCAGCCAACTCAGCGTCACTTGCTGACGAAGCATCTGCCGCAGCGGCCACGGGGGCCAGCAGCGCAGCAGCAAGAGGCAGCGCTGTCAAAGCGGTTAGGCGACGCCGTATCGTAGTAATACGCATAGCATTCCTAAAATTGGGTTTACATTTAGTTGCCAAGCAACCTAGGTGCCATCCTAGTTCACTGATTGCACTACGCACAGAAAATCCCCGTGCTGATTTAGCTTTTCAGCACGGGGAAGAGTCCCCAAGTCGGGACGCTAGATGGTTTTTACTAACCTTTAGTAATCCATCTTCATGGCCTTGCGGACATTGTCTAATGTCTCACTGGCTACCTGGTTGGCCTTATCGTTACCGGCGTGAAGCACCTGCAGTAGGTAATCCTCATTGGCGGCCAGCTCCTGGCGGCGCTGACGAATAGGGGCGAAGTAGTCATTAATGGCCTCAGTAACCAGGGCCTTGAGCTTGCCTGCGCCGCCGTCGCCAATTTCCTCAGCCAACTGGCGCGGGTCGCGGCCGTTGCATAGTGAAGCCAGCATCAGCAGGTTAGAAACCTCGGGGCGCTCGGAGGGATCGTAAGTAATGGTGCGCTGCGAGTCAGTCTTGGCTTTCTTAATCAGCTTGGCGGTCTGATCAGCGCTCATACGGATCTCAATGGTGTTGCCGCGAGACTTGCTCATCTTGGCTCCGTCCAGCCCCAGCAGTAGGGGAGCCTCGCTTAGTAGAGCTTCAGGACGGCGGAACACCGGGTGCTTCTTATCGGCGCGCCCGTAGCGCTTGTCAAAACGCTGAGCAATTAGGCGGGCCTGCTCCAGGTGCGGCAGCTGGTCTTTACCTACCGGCACCAAATTGGCCTGGCAGAACAAAATGTCTGCGGCCTGGTGCACCGGGTAGGTGAGCATAAGCCCACTCATAGCGCGCCCGTCGGTGGCCTCAAGCTCAGCCTTAACGGTGGGGTTGCGATGTAGTTCAGACTCGGTAACTAGTGATAGGAAGGGCAGCATTAGCTGGTTTAGGGCCGGCACGGCCGAGTGGGTGAAGATAGTGGAACGTTCAGGGTCCACACCCACCGCCAAAGCGTCAGCAACCAGCGACAAAACCCGCTCACGCAGCGGGCCTACGCCGTCGCGGTCGGTAATTACCTGGTAATCGGCAACCAAAATCCACGTGTCTACATTGGCGTCTTGGAGCTGTTTCCAAGACTGCATAGTGCCAAAGTAATGGCCTAGGTGTAGGTGCCCGGTAGGACGAGCACCGGTGAGCATCCGGAAATATTCGGGATGCTCACCGATCTGGGCGGCAATTTCTTCACTGCGCGCCTGGGTGCGCCGCAAAGAAGCCTCGTCAGTGGAATTGGCTAGCGCCTGTTCTGCCTTAGTTGGCTGTGTCGACTGCGTCATGAGCCCCATTGTAACGGGCCTGACGCTTAGGCTTAGTCAGGTAGATACGCATGCTCAGGGGTGACAAAGCAATCATGGAGCCAGGCTGAGCCAGCGAGGTGGCCACAGAGTCCGTGTCGTCGTCGTCATCATCAAGCAGGGCGTAATCAGCGTGGGGGGTGTCCCAAACCGAGTACCAAGCCAGTTCGTAGTCGTCGCCGCGCCCGGCAGGAAGCTTAATTTCATGCGGGTTGAGTGTGCCGTTAATCAAGATCAGGGCGTCGACGTCGCCAAAAGGCTTACCCGAGCGCAGCATGGAAAGTACACGGGTGTAGTTGTCATGCCACTGCTCAGGGCGCATGAGGTTACCGGTGATGTCGTACCAGGACAGGTCAGGAATCTTGTCTCCGGGGGCAACCTGGCCGGTAGCGAATTGGCTTCGGCGCAGCGCCGGGTGCTGCTGACGCAGCTTAATTAGGTAGCTGGTGGTGGCAATTAGTTCTTTTTGCCAAGTCTTTAAGTTCCAGTCGTACCAGGAAATCTCGTTATCTTGGCAGTAGGCGTTGTTGTTACCACCCTGGGTGCGGCCAAACTCGTCACCACCTAGCAGCATGGGAGTGCCAGAGGAGATGAACAAGGTGCCCAGTAGGTTACGCGCGTTACGCAAACGCATCATGTTGACGGTTTCAGCGCCAGGAACCTGGTCTGCTTCACCATCAAAATCATGGTGGTTCCAAGAGCGGTTATCCCAGGTGCCGTCACGGTTGTCCTCGCCGTTGGCAACATTGTTCTTGTGGTTGTAAGTGGTTAGATCATGCAGGGTGAAACCATCATGGGCGGTAACGAAGTTCACACTGGCTAGCGGGGTGCGGCCGTGCACGGTGTCACCCCAGGCGAACAGGTCTGCGCTACCAGCAATGCGGGTAGCTAGCTCACGGGCGTCATGGCCGTTGTTGCCGTGACTCATTTCCTTGGGGTCACTGAGCCAGAATTCACGTAGAGCCCCACGGTAGCGGTCGTTCCAGTCGAGGAATGGGATGGGGAACTCGCCGGTGCGCCAGCCGCCCGGGCCCACATCCCAAGGTTCAGCAATCAGCAGCTTGGAACACAAAACCGGGTCGGTAGTCATGGCCACCAGTAGCGGGTGGTCGCGGCGCCACTCACCGGCGTGGCGGCCCAGGGTTACGGCTAGGTCGAAACGGAAACCATCCACGCCCATCTCGCTAACCCAGTAACGCAGCGAGTCTAGGGTTAGGCGGATAGCTTGGCGGTTGCGGAAGTCCACCGTGTTACCGGTGCCGGTAACATCCACGTACTGGCGCTTGTTTACCGGATCGTGCAGGTAGTAGCCCAGATCGTCAAAGCCGCGCAGAGATAGGGTGGGGCCATCAAAGCCGCCTTCAGCGGTGTGGTTGTAGACCACATCCAAAACTACTTCCAGCCCGGCCTCGTGCAGGGCGGAAACCATGGCACGCACTTCATTAAGCACTGCCTGGGGGCCGCTTTCCTGGGCGGCCTTGGTGGCGTAGGTGGGCTCAGGGGCAAAGTAAGACAAGGTGGCGTAACCCCAGTAGTTGCTAAGGCCACGACGGGTTAGCCAGGGTTCGTCGAACTTGGCGTGGATAGGCAGTAGCTCAATGGTGGTTACACCCAGGTTCTTTAGGTACTCAATCATCACCGGGTGGGCTACACCGGCGTAGGTGCCGCGCAGATCTTCAGGAATAGCTTCTAGCTGCTTGGTTAGACCTACCACGTGGGTTTCGTAAATCACACGCTGATCGGCACTGATGCGCGGTGAAGGAGCAACCGGCTGGTAGTTAGGGTCAGTCACTACACCAATGGCGGCGTAGGGCAGGGAATCTAGCTCAGAAATCTCCCAGTTGGCGCTGGTGGGTAGGCCGTGTTCGTTTACCTTGTGGGCGTAAAGGGAGTCATCTAGGACTGCTTTAGTAGCTAGCGCCTTGGCATAGGGGTCTAGTAGGAACTTACGGGGGTTGTAACGCAAGCCCCCGTTGGGGTTCCAAGGCCCGTAAACGCGGTAGCCGTAGCGCTGGCCGGGACCGAGGCCGCTAATGTGGGCTGACCAGGAGCCGGTAAGGTGGTCATGCATACCGATACGGCGTTCGTGCAGGTCAGCACCCTCGCCGTCGATCAAGCACAGATCAACTGCACTTGCACCAGGGGCGTTCACTACGAAATCGACCCCGTCGTCGTTAGGCGTAGCGCCCAAAACGTAGGGATTTAATGCTGCCTGTTCGCTTAGTGGGGCGGGCAGTAGAACTTCCTCATCGGTTTGCATATGACACACAGGGTTATTGTCTCTCATTTTGAACCAGCTTGGGACAAGAAAATATTACTTACTGATTACAGGTACAGCTCACATGTATTTGTGCACTGGGCTAATCAAGCCAATTGTGAAATGCTAAGCGTGAGGCTGGCCTAACATGGTGTTGCTGGCGGGCCTGTGGCAGTCTATTTGCTATGAAAATTGTGGTCTGCGTGAAGCACGTACCGGATGTGCAATCCGAACGTCGCCTTGAAGACGAGCGCCTAGTGCGTGGCGAGGACGATGTTCTAAACGAACTAGATGAAAATGCTGTTGAGGCAGCAGTGTCCTTAGTAGAAGAGCACGACGGCGAGGTTGTGGCGCTTTCTATGGGCCCGCAAGACGCTGAAGAAGGTTTGCGTCGCGCCCTGCAAATGGGGGCAGATAGTGCCGTTTTGGTTAGCGATGAGGCGTTGGCTGGTTCCGACGTGGTCGCTACCGCCCGCGTATTGGCTGCGGCAATTGAAAAAATCGGTGAGGTTGACCTGGTTATTACCGGTATGGCCTCGCTGGACTCGATGAGTGCCATGCTACCGGGGGCCTTGGCTAGCGCTTTGGACCTGCCGGCCCTGACCATGGCCCACAGCCTTGAGGTTGAGGGCGATGTGGTAAACGTGCAGCGCAACTTGGGTACCGTGCACGAAGTTTTACGTGCCCAGCTGCCGGCCCTGGTGTCTGTAACTGACCAGGCTAACGACCCGCGTTACCCCAACTTTGCAGCCATGCGTGCGGCTAAGAAGAAGCCGCTAGAAACTTGGGAGCTTAGCGATCTAGGTATCGAGCCGGCACCCGGCGTCATTGAAATGGTTGATGCTCAGGCCCGCCCGGCCCGCAGCGGTGGCGTAATCGTTACCGACGCCGGTGAAGCCGGTAAGCAGCTAGCTACCTGGCTAGTGGAAAACAAGCTGGTGTGAGGGGAGAAGGCAATATGTTAGACGCTACGATTTTGGTGGCTGGTGGGCTAAGTGACGGCGCCCCCAGTGCTGCTGCCGTTGAACTACTAACTGCCGCCCGCTCGCTGACCAGCGCCGCTGTGGTGGCCGTGGTTTCGGGTAAGGTCGACGCCGCCGCTTGGGGTAACTATGGTGCCAGCCGCGTGCTGGTGGCTGATTACGCCGGGGCTGACGAGCTGGTTTCTGCCGCTGGGGCTGACGCAGTAATTGCTGCCGCCCACGAGGTTAAGCCTGCCCTGATTTTGCTGGGTAGCGATCACCGTGCCAAGGAAATCGCTGGTCGCGCCGCCGTTAAGCTAGCCAGCGCCTGCATCGCTGACGCCGCCAGCTTAGAGGTTGTTGACCAGCATGTGCGCGCCTCCAAGCTGGTACTTTCGGGTTCTTGGAACACCACTTTTGACCTGCGCGCTGACTCTGGCGCCAACCCGCCGCTGGTGTGCCTGCGCGCCGGCGCGGTAGAGGCTGAGCCCTGTGGTGGGGCTGCGGCCCAGGTTGAGACTCTGGCGGTGAGCGTAAGCCAGGCCGCTAAGCGTGTTGAGGTAGTTAGCCACACCGAAGATGAGGCTGCTGCCGGCCCGCAGCTGGCTCAGGCCCGCACTGTGGTGGTTGGTGGTCGCGGTGTCGACGGCGACTTTGACCTGGTCCGTTCGCTTGCGCAGCTGCTTAACGGGGCTGTGGGCGCCACTCGCGTGGCCTGCGATGAGGGCTGGATTGAGCGCTCAGCGCAGGTAGGCCAGACCGGTGAAACTATTGCCCCGCGCCTATACATTGGCCTGGGTGTTTCTGGAGCTGTGCACCACACCAGTGGTATTCAGGGAGCCGGAACTATTGTGGCCATCTGTGACGATTCTGAAGCCCCCATCTTTGAGATGGCAGACTTTGGCGTGGTTGGCGACGTGTCCACGGTGGTACCTCAGCTGATTGAGGAGCTAGCCAAGACTCGCTAACTGGCCTGTTAGCTAAAAACCTTGGCCCCGGTTAGTAACTAACCGGGGCCAACGCTTTGTTTGTGGACAATTAGCGCCTGCACGGGTGGTTGGTTGGCCCTGTGGGGCCAAGCGCCAGCTCGGCGTGGCCAGCTTGGCATGGCTGGCGCAGTTGGTGGGGTGATTTCTAGGCGCGCTGGCTTGTTCTAGGCCACGGTGGCTTGGGCTAGTACGCGCTCGCCGTCGTAAACCACTAGCGACTGGCCTGCCGCAATGCCGCGCACCGGCTCTTGCAGCTGGGCTTCCAAGGTGGCGGCCTGGGTGTCGAGCTTTACCTGCGCGGGCACGGCCCGCCCGTGGGCGCGCAGCTGCAAGCTCACGTGCTCCCAGTCGGCGTTATCAACCAAAGTGATCAAGTCAGTGGCGCTGACCGTGGTGCGGCTAAGCAGCTGGGCTGGGCCTACCACCACCTGGTTAGTGGCGGGGCGAGTTTCTAAAACGTAGCGCGGGCGCCCATCGGCAGCCGGATGGTCTAGTCCCAAGCCTTTACGCTGGCCAATAGTGAAACCGTAGTAGCCCTGGTGGGTGCCTAGCACGTTTCCTTCAGGGTCAACCATCTGGCCTTCTTGTACACCCAGGTTGCGCTGGAGGAAACCACGCGTGTCGCCGTCGGCCACAAAACAAATATCGTAAGAGTCAGGCTTACTAGCTACCGGCAGGCCCCGACGAGCGGCCTCGGCGCGCACCGCAGCCTTGTTTTCTACATCTCCCAGCGGGAAAATCGCCCGTGAAAGGGCTTGGCGGCCCGAAACAGCCAGCACATAAGATTGGTCCTTGACGGTGTCTACCGCCCGGCGCAGCTCCAACTGGCTGGTGTCTCCAGGCTTGCCACTGGATGCGCCGCCACTAATGCGGGCGTAGTGGCCGGTGGCTACCGCGTCAAAGCCCAGCGTCATGGCGCGCTCTAGCAGAACATCAAATTTGACTCGCTCATTGCAGCGAATGCAGGGGTTGGGGGTGCGCCCAGCGCGGTATTCGGCCAGGAAATCCTCGATTACCAGCGCCTCAAATTCTTCCGACAGGTCCCACACATAGAAGGGGATACCCAGTACATCTGCGGCTCGGCGCGCATCAGAGGCGTCTTCAATCGAGCAACAGCCGCGTGAACCTGAGCGTGATTGGGCGCGGTTGCGTGAAAGGGCCATATGTACGCCGACGACGTCGTAACCAGCCTCCACGCAGCGTGCGGCGGCCACCGCAGAATCCACTCCACCACTAAGTGCCGCCAAAACACGCATATTTGCCTCCTAAAGATTGGGGTGTTTGCACCCTTTAAACCAGCAAAGCCAGACTCTAGGGGAGTAAAGGTTTAAGCGTCAATTGAAATCAGCGCGTGGTGAGCGCTCTATCAAAACTGCCGTTGGGCACTGGCTGTTGGTGAAACTGCAGCTCGGCGCTGACTCTAGCTGCGCTTAGCGGCGCGGCCAGCTTTCGCAGGCAATGCCGTTACCGTTGGGGTCTAGGCCGCGACGGTAACCGGGCTGGCCCCAATAGATAGGGGTGGCTCCGGCGTAGTAGGCATCACGGCAGCTGCGATAGTAGGCCTCATTGGAGCGGTCAAGGTTACGCGGACGACGTGGGCGCACCTTAGTTTCAGGGGACTGGGCAGTGGTGGGCTGGGTGACAGGGTGCTGCTCTGTGCTAGTAGTGGGAGCAGAGGTGGGGATAGTTATATTTGGCTGCTGCTGAACGGGTGCTTGCGTGGGGGCGCTAGTAGGTTCTGGGGCGGCGCTAGTGCTGTGTTCTGGGGTGGGAGTGGGCTCTGGCTCAAAGGTGGGCTCTTCAGTGGGGGTTGCGGTAGCCGCAGGCAAGGGAGAGTCCTTTGGCTTTGGTTTAACTAACCCAGCCGCCAAGGGTTTAGCTGTTGGCGTGGGGGTGTGAGTGGTTGCCGCAACTTGAGGGGTGCCGCCTTTAGATTTTGCGGCAGGCGCGCACATGCTCAAACCGGTTAGCAAAGCCACAACCATAACTGCGGCAATTACTAAGGTGTAGAACTTGGTTTTAACGTCTCGATCCCACTGACTAAATGGTACGAATCGTATATTCAATTTCTACACCTCCTGTTCTTACATGTGCGCTACCGCCGAATTTTTGAGCTGGGGAGCGCGGCTGGACTAAACCAGCCAATAAATTAATAACAAATTTGGCTGGAAGTAGTCTGAGAATAACCTGGAAGCGGGGGTTTATTAGGTCAAACAGTAATATTTGTTAGCTATTTGAGTTATTTGGGTCACCTGGTCCAGGCACAATGTAATTATTGCCATCGTCGTCGTCGTTATCGTCGTCGTCATCATCATTACCCGGATCGTTCGGATAAGGAGAAGGGGAAGTGTAACTAGGCTGCGACGGCGCAGAGGGGTAATTCTGCTGCGGCGGCTGAGTATATTCAGGCTGGCTAGGTTGCACAGGCTGGTTGTTATTGTTGTTGTTATTGTTATTTTCCTGCGTCGGCGACGGCGAGGACTTACCCAGCGGCTTAGTGGTGGAAGTTGGCGCAGGGGTAGCCGTGCTGTCCAACGAAGGAGTAATCACAGCCGGAGCGCTAGGTGTGGGGTCGGGCACAGAATTGCCGGTAGCAGACCAAGCAATAGCGAAACAGACCGCCAAGAAGGCAAGCAGCGCCAAAATGAACCACAGCATAAATTTGCTGCGCTTCTTGGGCTCTTCATCCTCAGCGGGCTCATCATCAGTAAGTGGCCCGCCCGGGGGAATACTACTTGGGGGGACGCTGCCTGGAGGAATACTGCCTGGCGGCACACTTGGCGGACGCTGCGCCGCACTAGCTGCGCCGCCTACTGCCATCGCGCCAGCTCCTACAGCTCCCGCTGCGCGGCCACGACGCGGGGAAACCGAAGGCGGTAAAGCTTCCTGAGCGTCAACTGGAGGCATAGCCTGGGTAGCCGCAGGCATAGCTCGTGTGGCCGGGGCGGCGTGAGCACTGCCGGCAGGCTGTGAACCAACTGGCGGCATGGCCTGGGTGGCATAAGGCAGATCTTGGCCCGCGCCCTTGGGCTGAATAACTGGCGGCATAGCCTGGGTAGGTTCTGGCGTGAACGCGTCAATCGGGTCCATGGCCTGGGTAGGTTCTGGCGTGAACGCGTCAATCGGGTCCATGGCTTGGGTGGCCGGCGGGGCGGCGTGAGCGCCGCCAGCAGGCTGTGAACCAACTGGCGGCATAGCCTGGGTGGGTTGGTAAGCAACCGGATCTGGCTCTACAGAGTTATAAGGAGCCTGGCCAGAAGCGTTAAAAGCCGTAGTGGGCTGCTCACGGGCGCCGTCGTAGGGAGCCTGGAAGGCCGCAGTAGGCTGCTGCCCGGGGGTAGCCGGGATAGCAGACCCGGAAGCAGTCGGGGCAGAAAAATAGCCGTTTTGCTGGGAATTCTCAGGCGCGGCTGGCTCGCGGCGCTGTCTGGGATCATAGGCGCTCATGTAACAAGTGTTACAGACAATGGTGTCAAAAGCCTAAAGGTAATTTAGTTTCGACCTGTTTTTTGTGGCCCAAGCTCGCCTGGCAACCTCAATAGCGCCCCCCAAAGCCGCCTGTGCGGCGTCAATTTGCGCCTGGGTAGTAGACCAGCCAAAGGAGAAACGCAGGCCACAGCTAGCGCCGTCGTCGTCAACCCCCATAGCCTCCAAAACGTGAGATGCCCCGGCCACGCCCGCATGGCAGGCCGAACCAGCAGAGGCAGCCACCTGTGCCATATCCAAAGCCATCAGCACCGCTTCACTATCAACCCCACTAAACCAGGCATGTGCGGTGGAACTAATTGTGGGAGCTGAGTTAGCAGAAACCGTGCCTCCCGCTGCGCGCGCGCAATCGAGCAACTGCTGCTGCCACAGATGCCACTGGGCAGTTTTAGCTTCACGCTCACCCTCAGCCAATTCCATGGCCAAAGCCAAAGCCCGCGCCCCGGCCACATCCTGCGTGCCTGAACGCAGCCCCCGCTCCTGGCCGCCGCCCCCATAAGGGCTTTTCAGCGGCATAGAGCGGTTTGCTACCAGCGCCCCAACCCCCACCGGGGCGCCCAGTTTGTGGCCAGACAGGCTCAGGGCGTCAACTTGCAGCTGGCCCATATCCACCCGCATTTTGCCGACGGCGGCGGTAGCGTCAGTGTGCAGCCAGGGCCGGTTTTGGGGGCTAAGCGCCGCCACTGCTGCGCTACCCACGCGCTTGGCTCGGCCCCCATTCGCGGCGCGCTGCTCAATAACCTCAGCGCGGCGGGCGGCCTGGGAGGCAAGCAGCTGGGCAATCTCGTTTAGCGGCTCAATCACGCCAGTTTCATTATTGGCCAGCATGACACTTACCAGTAGGGCATCATCCACACTTACCTGCTGCAGCGTTTGCGCGAAAGCCTCCAAATCCACCCGGCCCTGGGCATCAACCGCCAACAGGTGAGTAGTGGAGCCAAAATTTTGGGTGCGCTGGGCTGAGTCAAGCACCGCCGGGTGCTCTACGGCGCTAACTAGCAGGGCGCACCCCTGGCCGCGCTGGGCGGCGTCGAAAGCAAAACCGCTAACCGCCAGGGCATCGGCTTCAGAGCCGCCACTGGTGAAAATAACCTCATGGGCACTGGCCCCAAGCAGGGCAGCTACTCGCTCGCGGGCCTCAAACAGGGCCCCGGCGGCGCGCCGGCCACTACTGTGGGTGGAAGCAGGGTTAGTGCCCAGGCCAGAAAAATCAACTAAGTCTTTAGCGTAAGCCTCAGCCACTTCGGGGCGGACCGGACTGGTGGCTGCGTGATCTAGATAGGCCAAGCTCATGGCTTTAGTTTAGAAAATACAAGCGGCCTATAGTTGAAGGCATGGATTTACCCATGGCTAGCGGACAGTTTGATAGAGACGCCGTCAGGCGCAACGACGCCAACTACCTGAACTCGCTTAAAGACTCGCCCAACACCAGCTACATCCTGGTTACTGCGCGCGGCGAAGTGGCCATTAAATCTGCTCACGTTTATGGCCAAGCCCCTCACGGCGGGTTAACCCCACCCGATCTGGCCAATATGGAAGCTGAGCAGCTACTTGAGCTAAACCACGCCCAGGTGGCGCAGCTACCCTTTAGCCCCCAAGAGCCTTACTACCTGGGTAAATATGGTGAAAAAAGCTACTTGGCTCTGCGCGTTGAAGCCCCTAGCCAGCGTCTAGAAGAGAACTGGCAGCACTGCTTTGCGCCGCTACGGGCAGTGGCCGGAATGCTAGAGCCCTACCAGGGCGATCTGGCGGCGGCGGCCGTAGCCCTAGCAACTTGGGACAAAAACACTAAATTCTGCGAGCGCTGCGGCGCCAGCTTAAAGCTTGCCTGCGCGGGCTGGGAGAAGCATTGCACCGCCTGCGCTCATATCACCTATCCGCGTACCGATCCGGCAATTATTGTGGCAATTACCGACGACGCCGAGCGGCTACTGCTAATTCACGGCGCCACCTGGCAGCCAGGACGCTACTCGGTGGTGGCCGGGTTTGTGGAGGCCGGAGAGTCTTTAGAGGCGGCAGTGGTGCGTGAAGCTTTAGAAGAAACCGGCATTAAGATCAGCCAGGCTAGCTACTGCTCTAGCCAGCCGTGGCCATTTCCGCGTTCACTAATGTTTGCTTTCACCGCCCGCGCTGGCGGCCATCAAGAACCCAAGGCCGATATGCAAGAGGTAGGCCACGCTTTTTGGGTTAGCCGCGAGGAGTTCACCCAGCTGGTGCTTGAGGGCAAGGTGATTGTGCCCGGGCGGGCCTCCAGCGGTCACGCCTTGGTGCGTGCCTGGTACGGGCGTGAGCTACCCCAGCCGCGCTGAGCCCCAGATGCGCATTGGCCCCGCCGGCGCATTAGCCGTGCTGAGCCCTAGATGCGCCCGTAGAGCGAGCGGCCCAAGTGCGCCGGGCACGCCCAAGTGCGCCGGGCGCCCAAGCGTACCGGTCACGCTAAGGCGCGGCCGGGAAGCCATTAAAGTAGCTATATGACCTCAACACCTCCCACTAGCGAGCAGCTACTGCAAGCCCTCGATGACGATCAACGCCAGGTAGCTGAGCAGCTTTCGGGGCCACTATGCGTGTTGGCGGGCGCCGGCACGGGTAAAACCCGCGCCATTACTTACCGCATCGCTAACGGGGTGGCCCAGGGGGTGTACCAGCCCAGCCAGGTGTTGGCGCTGACCTTCACTGCCCGCGCGGCGGGGGAGATGCGCTCGCGGCTGGCTAATTTGGGGGTGCCTGGGGTGCAGGCGCGTACTTTTCACGCCGCCGCGCTGCGGCAGCTGACCTATTTTTGGCCTAACGCCATTGGGGGAGTGTGCCCGCCGATCCAGGAGCATAAGGCCCCGCTGGTGGGCGTGGCGGCGCGGACGCTGGGCTTGCAGGTTAATAAAGACTCGGTGCGTGACTTGGCTGCTGAGGTGGAGTGGGCCAAGGTCACTATGACTTCCCCTGAGCACTATCTGGAAAAGGCCGCTGAGCTGGGCCGTGAACAGGTGGCTGGGTTAGAGCCGGAAACTGTCTCTAGACTGCTGCAAACTTATGAAGAGGTTAAAGCTGACCGGCGCACTATCGATTTTGAAGATGTGTTGCTGCTGATGGTGGGGATTTTGCGGGACCGTGAGGATATCGCCATGCGTATCCGCCAGCAGTACCGCCATTTTGTGGTTGATGAGTATCAGGACGTGTCCCCATTGCAGCAGCGCCTGCTGGATTTGTGGCTGGGGCCGCGCCGTCGCCAATTATGCGTGGTGGGCGACGTTTCCCAGACCATTTACTCTTTCACCGGCGCCACCCCCTACTTTTTGACCCATTTCAACCAGCGCTATGAGGGTGCTAAAACTGTGCGCTTGGTGCGCGACTATCGCTCTACGCCGCAGGTGGTGAGCTTGGCTAACACGGTTTTGGCCGGCCGCAAGGGTGGGCGCCTGGGCCAGTTGCCGCCCGGGGCCGTGGAGTTGGTGGCGCAGCAGCCCGCCGGCCCGCCGGTTACCTATATGGCTTATGACGACGACGTCGCCGAGGCTAACGCTGTGGCTGGCGCTATCCGCCGCTTGATTGACTCTGGCGTGAATATTAGCCAGATCGCGATTTTGTACCGCACTAATTCTCAGTCGGAAGCTTTTGAGCAGGCCTTGGCTGACGCCCAAATTGGCTACCTGGTGCGCGGCGGAGAGAAGTTCTTTGCCCGTGAAGAGGTTAAACGCGCCATGATTGTGCTGCGAGCAGCGCTGCGTGAGGCCAATGGTGACCGTCTGGATATGCCTGAAGCGGTGCGTGAAGCGCTGGGCCGTGAAGGCTGGACGCGTGAGCCTATCGCCTCACGTGGGGCGGTGCGCGAACGCTGGGAGTCGCTAAACGCCCTGGTGAAGCTAGCTGACGAGATTTATAAGGCGCGCGGGGCGAGCCTAGCTGATTTTGTATCTGAGCTGGCTGAGCGTGCGGCTACCCAAAACGCCCCCACGGTGGCCGGGGTGACGCTTTCGTCGCTACACGCCGCCAAAGGTTTGGAGTGGGACGCGGTGTTTTTGGTGGGGGTCAGCGAGGGACTAATGCCGATTTCGCTGTCAACCACTGAGGCGGAGATTGAGGAAGAAAAGCGTCTGCTGTATGTGGGCGTTACCCGCGCCCGCAAGCATCTACATATTTCTTATGCCCGCTCACGTTCGGCGGGTGGCAAGGGCAGCCGTAAATATTCACGTTTCCTGGAGGGGATTTGGCCCCAGGAGGCGAAAGCTGAGCGTAGCGTCTCTAAACGGCAGGCAAGCAAGCGCACTAGTGAGCTGTTTGCCGCCGAGCAGGATGCGGAAACTGTGGCCTTGTTTGAGGCTTTGAAGGTTTGGCGTAAGCAGCTGGCTGACGAGTACAGCCGCCCCGCCTACACGGTGTTTGCGGATGAGACTTTGCGCTCAATTGCGGTGGTTAAACCCAAGACGTTAAAGCAGCTGCTGCTTATTCGTGGGGTGGGTAAGCGCCGCCTGGAAACCTATGGGGCACAGGTTTTGGCGCTGGTGCGTGAGCACTCTAGTAGCTAGTTTGGTTTTAAGCGGCGACGGTGCCTGGGGCTTCCAGCGTCTTGGCGGTTTCCAGCGTTTGTGGGGCTTCCAGTGTCTTGGGGGCTGCCGGCGCCTCTGCGGTGACGGGGCGAATGGGCTCTAGTAATTGCAGGCCGCCACAGCCACACTCGGGGTGGGGGCTAAGCACTTGGCTGAAGCCAACCAGATCGGCTTGGCTAAATTCCAGGTAGCGCCCAAGCCAATGCCCGCTGCCACTAAAGAAACTAGAAGCCACCTGCGCCACAATATTTATGCAGTGCGTGGCTACGCTCTGGCTGCTAGCTGCAACTGGCTGGCACAGCAGCTGGGTGGCTAGCGTGGGCCAAGCCGGATCGGCCTCGCTAAGGTAAAGATCCAAACAGGTGGAGCATTGACTTAAGCCCGGCACGGTAAGCGGGCCGATCAGCCAGCCGCCGTCGCGCGCCAAAACCGGCAAAAAATTAAAGTTTTGCTGCAAAAAATAGCTGTTTAGACGCGGAGGCAACACCTGGGAGCCCAGCGGCACTAGCAACTGGCAGCGCCGATCAGGTGGGCTGGGGCTAAAACCGTGCTGCATTAAGGCCTGCTCAAGCTGGCTGGCCAAGGCGCCCTGGCTGTGGGCGTAGTCAAAAATGTGGAAAGTGGGCTCAGCGGCAAAGCTGCGGGCAGGGGAAACTGAGCCGCAGGCAGGGGGAGCTGAGCTGCGGGCAGAGGGAGCTGAGCTGCGGGCAGAGGGAGCTGACCGGGCGGTGCGCAGCGCCCAACGCAGCTCATGGCTTAGCTTCCAGCAGCGTCCCAGCGCCAGGTTCAAAGAGCGCGCCAACTGCTTAACTTCAGCCTCCAAATCCGGCGGTTCACCTTGCTCCAAGGCAATGCCCCGGCTTTGGTAGAGCTGCAAAAGCGCCTGCAAAAACTTGTGTTCCTTATAGCAGCTAACGCCTATGCGCTGGCCCTGGGGCAGCTGGCTGTAGCCGTCACCGCGCCACAGCAGCCGCGTGTAAGTATTGCTAGACATCCTAGCCCTCCTATCTACTTAAACTTAAGTTTGATAGTCAGCTATGATGTTTGGCAATATTTAATACTATCCTGTGGATAACTTTTGCAGACTTGGTGCTTCTGTTGACTCACTTCTGCTTCTGTGCTGGCTTACTTCTGCTTCTGCAGAACCGCCTTGCAAGTGGTGGCCGGAGCTTGACCGGCGGCCACGCGCTGCATAGCTGTGCGCGCCTCGCTCAAGGTAGAAACCGGGATCACCGTCATCCCCTTAGGCTCATTGCCTACCACATCGGCACAGTTACCAACCGGAGCCAAGAACACCTTGTAACCATCACGCTTAGCGCCCAGCATCTTTTGCTTAATGCCACCAATGGCACCCACATTGCCACTTAAATCAATAGTGCCCGTGCCGGCCACGGGAGTAGTGCCCGCATAGTTCTTGCCCTCCAGGCGCTGAGCAATATCCAAAGCGAAAATCATGCCAGCGCTAGGGCCACCAATACGTTCAACCGCATAAGTAACCTCATGGCCGGCAGGCGGGTTGACATTCAAAGTAATGCCCAGCATGGCACCCTTACGGCTAGAATCCTCAGGCTTAGCGCCAACCACGCTTACTTCCTGGACGGCCGAGTTGCGCTCAATAGTGATCTTAATGGGCTTGCCTGGAGTCATCTTCTCAAGCACTTCACGCAGCTGCTTATAGCTAGTGATCTGAACGCTCTTCGAATCGGCGTCCACAATAGAAACTAGCTTGTCGCCCTTGTTAAAAGCCTGTTTAGCGCTGTCAGTCACTGCCTGCTCAACAGTCAAAGTAAATTTAGCGTCCGGTTTGGTTAGCTGCCAGGCGGCCACCACTGCGCTATCTTGCGAACCGGTCATCTGAGCCGCATTCATCTGGGATACAGTTTTTTCGCTAATGTTCTTAGGGCACACGTTGTCGCGGTTGACGACGGCGTCAGAGCTGGTCAGTTCCGACTTAATTAGCTGCCAGTAGGTAATTCCCTTATCATCGCAGCCCTGCACGCTTACGGTAGTCATAGCCAGGGGAGTAGTGAGGGTGTTGGTGTTTTTAACCGAAACCACCTCATTTTTACCCTCAATCTTGGCGTTAACATTCAAAGTAGGTCCAGGAGACTCAATGACGTAGTCGCTGGTCGGCAAAAAGCCAAGCAACCCAACCAAAATCAGCACACTCAGCACCGAACAAAGCGCAATTAGGCGACGCTTGCGCTCGCAGCGCAGCTGGTTATCAATAGCTGCTTGCACCTCTTTTGCAAGCTCTGCCTGCACCTGGGGGTCTACGGCAGTTTGAGAGCTAGAAGTGGGCGGGGTGGGGGAGGTGGGGTTGGAATCGTGACTCACTTACTTAGTGTCTCATTGCAACTATGTGCTTGTGAGTTATCGCCACCACATGGATAGATTCGCTTACAGCCACAATTATCAACAAAGTTGAGTCCGGCTAACGCAACTTTGTTTTTGGGGCGCTATTGTAGAGCATGTAACGAACTACGTACGAAAGGCCCACCATGGACGACAAAGAGTTTGAACAGCTCGTGGCCATGTTTACCCCCATGCTGGGGGAGGCGGGCGCGCGTGAACTAGCCCAGTCGATGAAAGACAGTGGCGTCACCGGCATCGACTTCTCCCAGCTTGGCCAGCAGTTCTCGCCCGAACAGATGGCTGCAGCCCAAGCCCAAATGGCTGGTTTCATGCAGATGATGTTCTCGGGCACCTCCGACGGCGAGGTCAACTGGGAATCTGGCAAGAATGTAGCCAAGCGCCAGCTGGAAAGTGAAGCAGTTATTACCGCCGCCCAGGCTGAACAGGTGCGCCAAGCCTTAACCGTGGCCGACCTATGGCTAGACAGTGTCACTGATTTTGCTCCCGCCGCAGGTAAACGCGAAGCCTGGAGCCGCGACAAGTGGATTGAGGCCACCTGGCCGGGCTGGCAGCGCGTATGCGAGCCGGTAGCCAAGGCCATCACCAATGCGCTAAGCGCCGCCATGCGCGCCCAGATCGCTGACCTGCCTGAAGAAATGTCGGGCATGAGCGAGCAGATTGACGCCATCAGCTCCCTGGTAGGCAACATGTCTAAAGCCGCCTGCGCCATGCAGGTGGGTTACGCCGTGGGCCAGGTAGCTAAGGGTGCTATCTCCGCTGCCGACATGGGCTTGCCGCTGCTAGCTAGTACCGACGCCGCCATCTTGCCTGCCGGCGTGGCTGAGTTCGCCAAGGATTTGGACGTTCCCGAGGATGAGGTGCGCATGTATCTGGCGGTGCGTGAAGCCGCCACTGAGCGCCTCTATGCGCGCGTGCCCTGGCTACGCGGGGCCGTGCTGGGTGCGGTAGAAACCTACAGCCGCGAAATCTCCGTTGACACGGCAGGTATTGAGGAGGCCGTCAGCGGCATCGACCCCACCGACCCCCAGGCTGTGCAGGGCGCACTAAACGCCTCAGACATGTTCACCACCGCCTCCCCAGCGCAGGTGGCGGCCCTAGAAAAGCTGCAAACTTTGCTGGCAGTCATTGAGGGCTGGGTAGAGACCGTCACCTTCCAGGCCTGTGTAGCCCAGCTGCCGCATACGGTGGCCTTGCAGGAAATGATGCGCCGTCGTCGTATTAGTGGCGGCTCCCAGAAGGTGCTGCACGAGCTGATGGGGCTGGAAATCAGCCCGCGCCGCGCCCGCGAAGCATCCCAGCTGTGGCAGCGTATCGGCGCTGAGGTGGGGGTAAGTGAGCGTGACGCGTTGTGGGCCCACCCGGACCTGACCCCGCGCGCTGACGAGCTAGACAAGCCCGAGCAGTTCCTGGCTATGCGCGCAGCTCAGGCCCAGATGGAAGCGGATATCGACGCCGATCTGGCCAGTTTGCTTGACGGCACCCTGGGTTATCAGGGCGACGCCGCCAACTCTGATAAGGACGACAAGGGCGACGAGCCTGGCGGTCAGGGCGGCTCTAACGACTGAGCGCCCCGACAGCCCAGATGACCTGGTCGCTTGGCGGGTGGCGGCGTGAAAACTAAACCAAAGTAGCTTTCAGGGCGGCAACCAGTCCCGGTACTAGGTCGCTGCCCTGAACTACCTGGGTGGCCTCATCATGCGAACGCATACGCAAAGCGCACCAGGATTCGCCTCCGCGCAGCACGCCCACCACCATGCGCACATCCTCACGCTCAGGGTGGTTGGCTAGGAAAGCCAGGCGTTCGTCGTCGTCGCTAATTGCGCTAGCAGCCTGCTCAGCCTGCGGGGGCAAAACCGAGCGTTCAACACTTAGCGCCGCCCCATCAACCTCAGCCGGCCAAGCCAACTGGGCCAGCAGATCCTCCAAATCAACGGCCTCAGGTAAGCCATCTTGCTCAATGCTCATCAATAGCTGGGGGTCTTGCTGGGCGTCTTGCACCACCTGGGCGGGCAGCAGCTGGGCCAGGGAAGGGTCATTAGCCAGTGCGTCGGCGGTACGCACCAGCGCAAATACGCTGGTAGGCCCATCCCAGCCGCGTGTGCTGACATGCTCTTCGAGCTCCACAACTGCGCGGGCAAGGGCAAAATGAGCCGCTGAAGGACTTTCGTTGCTAGTCATAGGTAAATTCTTACATTCTTTAAGCCCCACGCACGCCTAAAGCGAGGCTACTAACAACTTAAGCGGCACATATGTAACCATTAGTCTTAGTGAACCCAAACACGAAGGAGACACAAGGTGAGTGAATCTGGCCGGGAGGGTCAAAGCCGGCCCAAAAAGGGCAAGCCATCCTCAACCCCTACACGCAAACGCACGGGCGCTTTGCCTATAACTATCTCGATCCTGTTTATCGCAGCTATTGCGGTTACCGGGTTTTCCCAAGTGTGGACCGACATTTTGTGGTTCAACCAGCTTGGTTTTGCGCGCGTGCTGTGGACCCAGTGGATCGCCTCTGCGCTGATGGCCCTGACCATGGGGCTACTAACAGCCCTGGCAGTGTGGCTGTCTATGCGTTTTGCCTATCGCGCCCGGCCGCTACGCGTGCCCGACCCCGACGACCGTGGCATGGAGGTCTACCAGAAGGCCATTGAACCCATGCGCCGCACCCTAACCTGGCTGGTGCCCCTAGGGGTGGGCCTGTTTGTGGGCTTTACCCAGGCCATGCCGCATTGGCGTGAAATTCTGTTGGCTTTTAATTCCTCTGCGTTTGGGGTTAAAGACCCACAGTGGGGCCTGGATGTATCCTTCTATATCTTTATTTTGCCGCTGCTGCGTACACTGATTCGACTGCTGGTTTCAATTACGGTTACCGCCGCTATTTTCAGTGTGGGCACGCACTATCTTTACGGCGGAATTACCTTCGCGCCGCGCTTTACAGTTACTCGTTCTGCGCGCGTGCAGCTAACTATTTTTGCGGCTATTTACTGCCTAACCCAGGCCGTTAATTTCTGGCTGCAACGCTACAGTTTGCTTTTTGATGCAAGTGGCCGTTTCGACGGCGCCACCTACACTGATGTGCACGCCAACATTCCGGCTAAAACCATTTTGGCAGCTATTAGTGTGGTAATTGCGGCGCTGTTTATTGCCTCGATTTGGATGAAATCCTGGAAGCTGCCGATCACTGGCGTGGTGGTCATGGTGGTTTCTTCACTAGTGATCGGCTCGGTGTATCCGGCGGTAGTGCAAAAGTTTGTGGTTGACCCCAACGCTCAGCGCAGCGAGGCGCCCTATATTCAACGCAATATTGACGCCACCTTGGCTGCTTATGGCCTGGATAAGACCGAAATCACCGCCTATAACGCCAAGACTGACGCCAGTGCCGGCCAGCTTAAGGCCGACGCCGAATCTACCGCTTCGATCCGTTTGCTTGACCCCAGCCTGGTTACCCCAACTTTCCGCCAGTTGCAGCAAAACCGGCAGTACTACAACTTCTCTTCGCAGCTAAACGTTGACCGCTACCAGGTCTCGGGCACTAGCCGTGACACGGTTATTGCGGTGCGTGAATTGAACCTGGCCGGTCTTAGCCAGGACCAGCACACCTGGGTTAATGACCACACCGTCTACACCCACGGCTACGGCGTCGTCAGTGCCTACGGCAATACCGTAGCCAGCGGCGGTTACCCCTCCTTCTGGGAGGGAGGTATTCCCTCCACCGGTGACCTGGGGGTTTACGAGCCGCGCATTTACTTTGGACAGCAGTCTCCCGACTACTCCATTGTGGGCGGCACCGGCAATGCCAAGCGTGAACTGGACTATCCTGACGACTCCACTAAAGCCGGCCAGGTAAACACCACCTTCACCGGTAATGGCGGCCCGAATGTGGGTAACCCCTTCAACAAGTTCATGTACGCCGTCAAATTCCGGGAAATGAACATCTTGTTCTCTAAGGAAGTTGGTGCCAAGTCCCAGATTCTTTACGTGCGTGACCCGGCCACGCGCGTGCAGAAGGTAGCCCCCTGGCTCACCCTGGACGCTCACCCCTACCCGGCGGTAGTTGACACCGACGGCGACCCCAAGACTCCCAAGCGCGTAGTGTGGATTTTGGATGGTTACACCACCTCCAACAACTACCCCTACGCCGCCCACGAGTCCCTCAAGGACGCCACCGCTGACGCCCGCTCTGGCTCCTCCTCGCTGGTGGGTGCTGACACCGACAAGGCCAACTATGTGCGTAACTCGGTTAAGGCCGTGGTAGACGCCTATGACGGCTCAGTGACCCTGTATGAGTGGGATCAAAAAGACCCCATTGTTAAGGCTTGGGGCAAGGTGTTCCCGGGCTCGGTTACGCCCATGAGCAAGATGAGCGCGGACCTGATGGCCCACATGCGCTACCCCGAAGACCTGTTCAAGCTGCAGCGCACGGTTATGGCCCGCTACCACGTGCGTAGCGCCGATGAGTTCTACTCCGGTGGTGACTTCTGGAAGGTTCCTGACGACCCCACTCGCCGCGACGCCGGGGCGCAGGCACCCTACTACCTGACCTTGAAGATGCCCGGACAGGAAAAGGCTTCCTTCTCCCTCTCCAGCGTCTACATCATTGGCGGTACCACTGACCGTAACGTGCTGACCGGATTTATTGCGGTGGATTCAGAAACCTCCAGCGGTAAAGCCGGGGTGCGTAACCCCAACTACGGCAAGATCAGGTTGTTGGAACTGCCGCGTTCATCGAATGTGTCGGGCCCTGGCCAGGTGCAAAACAAGTTCTCCTCTGACGCTAACGTGTCGCAAACCTTGAACTTGCTGGCCCAGCAGTCCTCACAGGTGTTGCGCGGTAACTTGCTGACGCTGCCGGTAGGTGGCGGCCTGCTGTACGTACAGCCGGTTTATGTGCAGTCCTCCTCGGGTACGCAATATCCGCTGCTGCGTAAGGTACTGGTGCTCTTTGGTGAAAAGGTTGGCTTCGCTGACACCCTTAACGGCGCCCTGGACCAGGTGTTCGGGGGAGACTCCGGCGCTAAGACCGGTGAACAGATCGTAAACGGTGATAACGGCGCCGCCAATAACACCAATAAGCAGCCCGCTGCCTCGCCTGGGGCCTCTGCGGCTCCGAGCGCCTCTGCCAGCCCGACGGCGTCTAGCCCGACGGCGTCGACGGCAACCACCCCGGCTACCGGCGCCACCCCGGCTACCGGCAACAACCCGGCGCTGAGCCAGGCCCTGGCGGACGCTAAGAAGGCCATGCAGGACTCCAACGACGCCATGAAGCGTGGCGACTGGAGCGCTTACGGCGATGCCCAAAAGCGACTGCAAGACGCCATCGAGCGCGCCACTAAGGCCCAAGGCAACTAACCGACGGTCGCGCAACGGCCCGGTAAAACGGGCCAGGCGCCGTCGGCCCTAAAAACGGCAGGACGCGCAGCTTAAGCCAGCGGCCTCGCAGCCTAAGCTGCGCGTGCCACGCCCTAGGCTGCGCGGCTAAGCCGGCGGCGCGCCGAACGTGCCCTAGCAACTACCCAGCCCCACCGGGCCGAGCTAGCTGCTAGGGCACAGTTGTATCAAAAACTAACCCCCACGCCGGCGCCTGCGTACACTTACCTACGTGAGTAAAGAGAGCCTGATGCACGATCCGCTGGTTTGGATCGACTGTGAAATGACTGGGCTGAGCCTAGTTGACGACGCCCTAATTGAGGTGGCCGTAATCGTCACCGACTACCAGCTACAGCCCCTAGACAAGGGCATTGACCTGCTGATTAAGCCCAGTCAGCAAGCCCTAGAACAGATGGATTACTTTGTGCGCAGCATGCACACCCACTCGGGGCTGCTAGAGCAGCTAGCCGGGCCGGAGGCTATGGACATGGAGGCCGCCACTGCCGAGGTTTTGGCCTACATTAAGCGTCTAGTGCCCCAAGAGCGCACCGCCCTGCTGGCCGGAAACAGCGTTGGTAACGACAAAAACTTCCTGGCTCGTGACATGCCTGAGGTTATTGAGCACCTGCACTACCGCATCATTGACGTGTCTACCATCAAGGAGCTGGCCAAGCACTGGTACCCCCAGGCCTACAGCCATGCCCCCGAAAAGACCGGCAACCACCGCGCCCTAGGCGACATTGCCGATTCCATCGACGAGCTGCGCTACTACCGCCAGGCCCTATTTGAGGGTGAGGGAGAGCGCGACTATGGCGCCATTGCGGCCCAAATCAGTGCTGACTCCACTTTGGCGCGCATTGCTCAGCGTTTCTAAGCCGTTTTTGGAGTGCCTGTGCAGCGCGCCCGGGGCGCTTTGGAAGTGTCCCTGGAGTGCGCCCGGCTCGCTTCTGGGCACTCCTGGACCAAAGCGTGACCTAATGCACAGCCGCGTAAGTGGCGTACAGGTGGGTAAAGCAGCTAAAGTTCATTGCTGTTGCAGGTAATGCACATGGTGGCTGTAGCTCAGTTGGCAGAGCGCTTGGTTGTGGTCCAGGAGGTCGCGGGTTCGAGCCCCGTCAGCCACCCGCTTAAGACCCCGGTTAATTCCGGGGTTTTATTTTATGTGCGGGGGTGAATTACGCATGTGTTTTAACTGGTTAGTGATTAGTTGCCGTAATTATTTACCGGTTTACACTCGCGTTTACCTTGCGCCGCTTTTGCTTTAAACTTAAAGCAAAGCCTCCGTAGCTCAATGGATAGAGCATCGGCCTTCTAATCCGCAGGTTGCCGGTTCGAGTCCGGCCGGGGGCACCATTTCTTATCTTTTGATATATCCGTAATTTCTGCATATGTGCGTGCAAACATAAAGTAAAGTTGTGGTTATGGTTACGTCTAGCTCCAGCGACGCTACTGTAGTGTCCTCCCTCAGCCGCGGTCAGCTTATAGATGTACTGCAAGATGTACTCAAAAATTTAGATCAGCTTTCCTTCCCGTTTGTCTCCGCACTGGCGCCCTCTGCGGTAGCCCTGCGTGACAGCCTGAAGGTGCAGGTGGGTGACAATTTGCTGCCTCAGCTTGAGGACGGCGACACGCCCGCCATTGTGGTGGTGGGTGGCTCCACCGGCGCCGGTAAATCCACGCTGGTCAACTCAATTTTGGGTGAGGAAGTCTCGGCTGCGGGTATTTTGCGTCCCACCACCAAAACCCCGGTGCTGGTGTGCAACCCTGAGGATCAAGAAGTGCTGCTTAAGCACCCCCTGTCGCAGATTTCGCGCATGGTTACTTCCGACGTCGTCCCGGCTGGCTTGGCCCTGGTGGATGCCAGTGACCTGGACTCGGTACATGAATCCAACCGAGCCCTGGCAGCGCGCTTGCTGGAGGCGGCAGACCTATGGCTGTTTATAACCACGGCAGCGCGCTACGGCGACGCCACCCCCTGGTACACCCTGGAGCTGGCCAACACCCGCAACACTAAGATCGCGGTGGTGCTTAACCGCATCAGCGGCCCTGTGCTTAACGAGATCCGCACAGACCTAATGGAGCGCCTGGCCCAGATGGGGCTAGACCAGGCCCCCTTCTTCGTGGTTGGCGACGTCGGCCCCCACGAGGGCCTACTGCCTGTGGAGCAGGTGGCTGAGCTGCGTAATTGGTTGCAGCTGCTGGCTGGCAAGCACCGCGCTGAGGGGCTGCTGCGCCGCACCGGGCGAGCCGTATGGGCCTCGCTACGTGAGCAGCTAAGCCGTCTGGCCGACGCCGTCGACGAGCAATCCCAAGCCGCCCACAACCTGGACACTAACTGCGCCCAGCTGCTGGGCTCGGTAATCCACGAATTTAACGATGATGTCGAGCGCGGCACTGCCGCCCAGGGGGCTGTATCCACCTCCTGGCTGGCCCTAGCTAGCTCCGGCGCGCCGCTAAGTACCCTAGCCCAGGGACAAACCCTCAAAAACGGTTTCTTTGGGCTCAAACGCAAGCGCCGCCAGCAGGCCCTAGACACGCTCTCGCAAGAGTGCCGCCTGGCCCTAAACGACCGCCTAGAAGCCACCATCCTTGAGGGCATTGCCAAGGTTAAATTCGCTTGGGGGCAGGCCACGCTAGAAGGCGCCGGGGTAGACCCGCACACCAGCTCCGCCACAGAGGTTATTTCTAAGTGGTACGCGGGCATTGCTGAGCCCACCCAGGTGCCGCGTGGGCTAACCGCGTCTGCCTTGAAAGACTTCCTGGTGGTGGCCGTTACCGGGGTGGTACGAGCCCGGGAAGCTGCCACGCGACTTGAGGTGCAAGACGCATTAAAATTGGCTAGCGCCCAGCTGCGGACTCAGGTAGAACAGACACTGACCGCGCTTTCGCCTGATGGAAGCGCTGTAGCTGTGGCTCCTACCGCGCAGTTGGCGGCGTCTTTACGCCTGCGTGCCAGTGAGCTGAAACCCTTCGGATTGTTTGGAGCGAATTGATGATCGACGCTGCCAGCCTTGATAGGCGGCTTGAGGAAATGCGCCGCGCCCTAGACGCGGCCCCCAACGAGGTAAGCGCCTCCTTGGTAATTCCTGCCCGTCAAGGAATGGATAATGTGGCTAAACGTCTAGCTTTGGGCGTAGACCACACCGTGGCAGCGTTTTTTGGGGGCACCGGTTCAGGTAAATCCTCCCTGTTCAACGCCCTAACCAAGCTTGATTTTGCCGACGTGGGTGCCCGCCGCCCCACCACCTCGCGTGCCGCCGCCTGCACTTGGGGCGACGACGCCACCGCCCTGCTGGATTTCTTGGGGGTAGACCCGCACCGCCGCATTAGGCGCGAGTCCATTCTCGACGGCGATGACGAAAACTACCTTGACGGCCTGGTGCTGCTGGATGTGCCCGACTATGACTCGGTAACCACCGCCCACGCCCTGCAGGTAGACCGCCTAGTGCCCCTAGCTGACCTGCTGGTTTGGGTTGTGGACCCGCAAAAATATGCCGACGCCGCCCTGCACGAGGGCTACCTGCGCGGCCTGGGTGCCCGCCAGGAAGACATGGTGGTGCTGATCAACCAGATTGACACTCTGCCTGCTGGTGGCACCCAAGCCCTGATTGACGATGTGCGCGCGCTGCTGCTGGCAGACGGGCTGGATAAGGTGCGCGTGATCGCCGTATCCGCTAAGCGCGGGGACAACCTAGACCAGGTGCGTGAGCTGTTCCGCCAGGTTTCTGAGCGCGAATCTAACGCTGCCCGCACTGCTTCAGCTGAGCTGGACTCTATCGCCAAGCGATTGTCGGTGAGCGTGGCCGAGCGGGATGCCACCTTAGATGAGCCGGCCACCTCCGACTTCCAGGAGCAAATGTCGCGTAGCGCCGGCGTGGGCGTAGTGGCTGACTCGATTGCTTCTGGCCTGCGTAAAATCTTCCCGCCTTCTTTGGCACGCCCCGAAGCCCCCTCACGAGTGAGCGTGGCCGCCCAGGCATCCACCTGGCTGCACCGCAACACCGACTACCTGCCCCAGGCTTGGGTTAACTCGGTGCAAGATGCGGTTTCTGACCCTGAAGGCCTGGTCACCGGGGTGACTGACCTGGTGGCGCTAGTGCCTCTGCCGCGCCCGCGCAAGCTGCTGATTGAGCTGGGCTGGTGGCTAGGCTGGATTGCGGTACTGGCCGGATTTGGCTGGATGTTCTTTAAGAATGGGGGCGTGCCCAGCTACGCGCTGGTGGCCGTGGGTGTGCTCTCGGCTGTGGCCAGCTACTGGCTGCGCCTGCGCCGCGCTAACCGGGAAGCCGCTGCTTATCGCGAGGCCGCCAGGGGACGCGTTGACCAGCTGGTTAACCGCGACATGGTTAAACCCATGCAGGCAGTATTTGCCCGCCACAACCGCCTGCGCGCGGCTTTGGCAGTGGAGAAGACCCAAGCGTAGCGGGGGTAAACCTGAGCCAGTTAAACCTGAGCCAGTTTTAACTTCGACGGCGGCCAGCATGTTGTTGGCCGCCGCCGCTTTTTCTGCGCCGGTTCTGGGCGGTTTCTGGTGGGCCCGTTTGGGCGGACCTGCTTTGGGTAGGCGCCGCGCGGGGGCAGGCGAGGCCGCTTTTGTGCACAGGTGGGGAACTTTTTGGCCCCACGCGGCTTATACACACCGGCCAAGCGGGGTGCTTGCTTTTTGGCCGATCCTGGTTGCGTCACTAAACGATGCGCGCAAAGGAGAGGTAAATGAACCGCGCCATTGAAATCACCGTCCAGGGCACCGTGGCTACCGCCCCAGTGCTAACCAGGCAGGAAGGCAAAAAGCCCTACTGCCGGTTCCGTGTAGCCGCCTCATATGGGCAAATGGTGTCTGGCAGCTGGGTCAACTACGACACCTTATGGTTTACCGCCAAGGCTTGGGGAGACCTAGCTGAGCACTTAGCCCAGTCATTTAAGCGAGGCGACCCAGTGATCTTGTGCGGCAGGCTGGGGGAGGACCACTGGATGCGCTCTGGTCAGCGAGTTAGCTCAATGGTTTTACACCTGCACTGCGCCGGCCATGATCTAACTCGCGGCGAAGCCCACTACACCAAGGTGGTAATTATCCACGACAAGGCTGGTGACTCGGGTGAGGCGCAGCTAGCTGCGCAGCGCGCTGAGGGAGCGCAGGCCATGAACGGCCCGCAGGCTATGAGTGGTCCTGAGACCATGAGCGCGCCAGAGCCTGCTAGTGCGCCAGAAGTCATCAGCGGGCCGGATATCCCTGGGGCTGGCAGTGCGCCTGAGACCATGAGCGGGCCTGACGGGCCTGAAACCGCCTGCGCCCCAGAAATCACGGGTGTACCGGGTACCAATAGCTCCCCGGATATGGGCGCGGCCTTGGCCGCTGCTATTGCCTCCCAAAACGGTGGCCCTGAGCTAGTGACCCCCAGCCTGGAGGCACAAGATCAGTGGAGCACCGACTACACCCTGGTCTAAAGGCCTGCGCTGAAACTGGCCAAGTTCTGCGTTAAAGGTTAGAAACACAGCTTTGACCAGTCCAAATGTGGCTTGGTCAGAATATGGCTAGGCCAGATCTAGGCCAAGATCAGCCGGGTGGGAGACCTTAAAAACCTCAAGCAGAGAGCGGGTGATTATTTCCGCCAGCTTAGCTGCATCAGTGGTTTTAAAAGTCAGGGCAGTAGGCTGGGCATCCCAGCCCAGCAAAGCCAGCTGCATAACGTGAGCTGGGCCCAGTAGCAGCTGCTCTAGGCCATCTACGCGCGGAGCTAAAGCCGTATAGCTAAGTGCGCCCTGAGTTTGGTCAACCAAAACCGCAATCCCTGGCTTATCGCTAGAAATCTTGGCTTTGCGGCGTAGTAGCTTATTAGCTAGGCCAGGCGCGGTTAGCTGCGTATCTGGCTCAAGTAAGGGCTGGCCCACGTAAAACACCAGGCGAGCGCCGGCGTCGACGTCGTTACTTAAAAAACTAACCAAAGAGGGGGTAAACCGAGCCCAAGAACCCAAATCAATACAGTCAACTGCCTTCTCGCTCATGAGCTAATCCTAATTTAGTTCTGAGTGTGACTAGTCTGGGGTGTGTCACTGATAGGTAACGCGCCCTTATGCGCGTACGGTGGGGGAGTATGCATACTTAGGAGGGCTCCCCTATGATCCGTTTCGACCAAGTCTCTAAGGTCTACAAACGCGGCGCCAGGCCGGCGCTAAACGAGGTTGATATTGAGATCGAACGGGGGGAATTTGTATTCCTAGTGGGCGCCTCGGGTTCAGGTAAATCCACTTTCCTGCGCCTAGTGCTGCGTGAAGAACGTCCCACCTCCGGCTCAATCCACGTACTTGGCCGCGACCTATCCCAGGTTTCCACCTGGAAGGTACCCCAGCTGCGCCGCGAAATCGGCACTGTGTTCCAGGACTTTAGACTCCTGGAAAACAAGACCGTACTCGAAAACGTGGCTATCGCCCCGCAGGTGATCGGCAAGCCGCGCTACTACATTCGCTCAGCCGTGCCCGAAGCCCTAGAACTAGTGGGCCTAAAGGGTAAGGAAAAGCGTCTACCGCACGAGCTTTCCGGTGGTGAACAGCAGCGTGTGGCAATCGCCCGCGCCATGGTTAACCGCCCCAAGCTACTGCTAGCCGATGAGCCCACCGGTAACCTTGACCCCTCCACCTCGGTAGGAATCATGCGTCTACTAGACCGGATTAACCGCCAAGGAACCACCGTGGTTATGGCCACCCACGACGACGAAATCGTAGACCAGATGCGCAAGCGCGTAATCGAACTTGAAGAGGGACACGTGGTGCGTGACCAGGCACGCGGCGTCTACGGCTCCAACCGCTGAGGTAGTTTTAATGCGTATCAGGTTTATTTTCTCCCAGGTTTTCCAGGGTCTAAGCCGCAACATGGCTATGACCGTGTCCGTCATCTTGGTTTCTTTCGTATCGCTACTGTTTGTGGGTTCATCCTCACTGCTACAGATGCAGATCAGCGCCATGAAAGGGGCCTGGTATGACAAGGTTGAGGTGTCCATCTTTATGTGCCCCTCATCCTCCTCGCAGGCACGCTGCCCCAACGGTGAAGCTACCCAGGCACAGATCGCCTCAGTAGATTCCTTCCTACGTTCAGACTCACTCAAGCCCTACGTAAAGAGTTTCCAGATGGAAACCAAAGCGCAGGCCTTCAAAAACTTCAAAGCCGCCTACGGCAACTCGCCCATTGGCCGCAATGCCACCGAAGATATGATGCCGGTTTCATTCCGTGTCAAACTGGTTGACGCCAAGCAGTACCAGGTGGTGGCTGAGCAGTTCCAAGGCAGGGCTGGGGTTGAACGCGTGGTAGACCAGCGGGCCACCCTTGAACCACTGTTTAAGGTGATGGATAGGGCCTCATGGTTTGCTGCCGGCCTAGCCATTGTGATGGCGGTGGCAGCGTTCTTGCTGATCATCACCACCATTAAACTTTCGGCCATGTCGCGCAGCAAAGAAACCTCAATCATGCGCCTGGTGGGTGCCTCCAACACCTTCATCCAGCTGCCATTCATGCTTGAAGGTATGCTCGCGGCCCTGACCGGCGCCATCTTGGCGGTAGGCGTGCTACTGCTGGGCGTGCACTACCTGATTAACGACTGGCTGGCTAAGTCCCTGTCGATCACCATGGCCTTCATTGGCATCCGCGAGGTGCTCACCGTAGCGCCGTTCTTGATGCTTGGGGCGATTGTGCTAGCTGGAATTTCTTCCATGGTTTCACTCTCGCGTTACACCAAGGTTTAAATCATGAAAAAGCTTTCGCTTTCTAAAGCAGGCTCACTGGTGATGGCGGCCGCCGCCACCTTGAGCCTGAGCCTGGGGCTAGTGGGTCACGGCCTGCCGGTGGCTCACGCCGACGAGCGTGACGACGCCCAATCTCAGCTAAACAGCGCCAACCAGAAAGAAGCGCAGCTGCGCTCCTCGCTGGAAGGTGTAGACGCCAAGCTGGGCCAGGCCTACCTGGATGCCCAAAACGCCAACACCCAGCTGGCTGCGGCTAAAACTGAGTTGGCTAAAGCCCAGCAGATCCAAGCCCAGGCCCTGCAAACCCAGCAGCAGGTAAACACCCAGCTGGCTAGCGCCCAGGCCCAGCAGGAGCAGCTAAACAAGCAGGCCACTAACTCCTCCAAGGAAGCCAATGCTTCCAAGGCGGCAGTGGCCTCACTGGTGGTCTCCACCTACCAGGGCGACAACTCGCTAACCACGCTTTCTTACGTGCTGCAGTCTGACTCGGTTTCGCAGATGACTGAGCGCTCTAACGTCACCCAGGTGGCTTCCAGCGTGCAGGAGTCGATTTTGGCTGATGCCGAAGCCCAGCGCGCTAAGGACGCTAACCGCAAAGCCCGCCAGGACGCCGTCGCCAAGCGCATCAGCAACCTGAAGGTGCAGGCAGACAAGGCCGCCCAGGAAGCCACCGACGCCGCCAACCAGGCTGCCGCCAAGCGCAACGAGGTCTCCGCTAAAGCCTCAGCCGCCTCAGCCGCCGCCTCCAACCTGGAAACCCAGAAAGCCGGCTTGCAGGCCCAGCTAGACCAGGTTTCTAAAGACCAGGCCGCCGCCCAGGCCAAGATCGCTAAGATCGACGCCGCCAACGCGCAGGCTGTGGCCAGCGGCAGTATGTCTAATGTATCTTCCAGTTCGGCCAGGTCTGACTCGCTTGGTAGCGGCTATATTGGCCACCCAATTCCCGCGCCCTGGACAGTGACTAGTCCTTTTGGTTACCGCATCCACCCGGTTACTGGGGTTGCCCAAGGCCACGCCGGTACGGACTTTGCTGCTGACTGTAACCAGCCCCAATACGCGCCGGCGGCCGGGGTAGCCACCTACTGGTATTCGGTTTCCTGCGGTATCGGCTTGGATATCAACCTCGGTTACATTGACGGCCACTCCTACAACATCACTCTATGCCACATGTCTGGGCGCGCCGTGGGTGATGGGGCCAGCGTCAGCCGTGGCCAAGTGGTTGGTTACACCGGCGCCACCGGTTACGCCACCGGCTGCCACGTGCACTTTGAGGTCACTCGCGACGGCGTCAACATTGACCCCATGAGCCTGCCTGGTTTCTAAGCCGCAGCTCGCGCTGGCGGGCTTTGGCGGGTCGCTGAATTAATTCGCCCAACAGCCGGATGTATCGGGTAAACTGATGCGTCCGGCTGTTTTATACACAACGATTGGAGGCGCTTATGGCTAAGCAGGATAAAGCACCGAAGCTGACGGCCGCTCAGAAGGCTAAGGCTGCCTCGGATGCCCACAAGACCATTGCCCGCAACAAGAAGGCCCTGCACGACTACGCCGTCGAGGAAAAACTCGAAGCTGGCCTGGCCCTAACCGGCACGGAAGTTAAGGCGCTGCGGATGGGGCGCGCGTCGCTGGTTGACGCCTGGGTGGAGCTTGACCGCCACGGCCAAGCTTGGCTGCAGGGCGCGCACATCCCTGAATACTCGCAGGGCTCGTGGAACAACCACTCTCCACGCCGCAAGCGGCGTTTGTTGATGCACCGTCGCGAAATTGACCGTTGGGCGTTTAAAACCCAGGCCAAGGGCTATACCGTGGTGCCGTTGGAGCTGTATTTCATCAACGGGCGAGCCAAGGTTGAGGTAGCTTTAGCGCGCGGTAAGCAGGAATGGGATAAGCGTCAGGCTTTGCGTGAGGCCCAGGACAAGCGTGAGGCTGCCCGGGCGGTAGCCGCAGCTCGACGTCGCCAGGGCTGAGAGGCTCAGTTCGCGCCCCAGACAGAGGGGTGTGGGCTCAGTTCGTACCTCGGGGCTCAGGACCGCTGGGGGAGTGGGCAGCGATGCTAGCGCGTTAGCTGAGAGGCTACGAGGGCGGCGCTGGCTGAAAGGTGACACGGGTGGCGTCGTCGGCACTAGTAAACCCCGCTGGGACTGGCGCTTTTCGGGAGGCTGTGCTAAAGTGCAATTCCTGCCGTAGGCAGATAACTACATAGGGGATGATCGGTTTCGACGACGGTAGTGGATTCAGTAGAAGCGGGTCGAGGATGAGCAGTCATCTCGTTAACGCTCTGTTTCAAACCAATAGGTGCCAATAACAACCGCACCGACTTCGCCCTGGCCGCCTGAGCCAGTCGCCAAGTCCGTCAGCCCGGGTTTGCTTTCGCCCCGGTCACTGGCGTCATTTAGAGAGCCACTGCTTTAATTCCTTGTCGATGGGAATTAAGGGACTTTTAGTCGACTGAGCCTGTTCCAAGCGTCCTAGTTTGCGTGAGACGCTGAGGCCGAGAAACTCTTTAGCAAACTGCACCCGGAGAAGTCCTGTTGCATTGCTGTCGGACCGGGGTTCGATTCCCCGCATCTCCACCACAGGGGGAAGTGTTGAACTCTCGCTTTCGAGCGTAGGTTCGCACTTCCCCC
>ERZ773046.263-NODE-263-length-36169-cov-5.345738_pt1 | contig 36169 bp, 51 predicted proteins | sample MGYA00580634_ERZ773046 | MGnify/ENA primary metagenome ERZ773046 (study PRJEB29015, sample SAMEA2738127) | human oral metagenome | biome: human oral; feature: human-associated habitat; material: saliva | place: China | collected 2159 ... | reverse complement strand
ATATATTAAATATATTACACTACTATACTATAAATAAAAGGCTTTAAATAGTCAAAAAAATAAAGGCCTATCGTGCTAGTACATCACTAACCGCGATAGGCCTTTTATGCGTTTCAGTTATAAACTATTACTTTATAACTCGTTCCGTTTTGGAACAGGTTCCCATACGTCCGCCCTCGTATGGTAGGGAGATAATAGGACCACCCCCATATTATTTAACAGCCGCCGCAACTGTAACCACGCCAGCCACTACGCCCCATATTGTGCGTTGCTGTTTAAGGCGTTGTTCTGTTTTCTTGTTGCGTTTGATTTGCTCTCTCAATTCGTCCAATGAGTTCGAGGCCTCTTTCAATTTCTCCTCTTGCTGCGTCGAGATGTTCGAGGCTTTCGCCAATTCTTGCGCCTGTTTCTCGTTGATTGCTTTCAAGTTGCTCAATTCCTGCCCCTGTTTCTCGTTGATAGTATTGAGCCTGCTCAATTCGTCGCCCTGCGTCGCTGTTAAGTTGTTGGCTTGCTGCAATGCTTGCTTTGAGCTGTTGATTGAGTTTTCGGCTTTCGTCAAGCGCCCTTTGAGTTCGTTCCAACTGCTCAAAGGTACGTTTATAGTCGGCTCTTGTTTCAAAGTATCCGCTGGCGAGGCTGCCAATGAGATAGACGAGCAAAATGCCAATAGCACCATAAACAACGCGCCGAATAGTAACCGCATGTACAATTTTGTTCTTGATAATTTCATACATCACACACCCCCTATATTAGTCTTGGTCTGTCCAACGAGCGGCCCAGCCTCGCACATCAACATGAACGAAATCTTGATTATAATATCGTCCAATACCGTCGGCACCGCACTCCTCGGCCACTTGTGCGAGGTAATCTACGTTAATGCCGTCATAAGTAATATCGGCTGCTGTACCCTCAATGTGTTGAGAATTAGGAACGCCACCGACTTCCGCATTATGTTCTGGGCAACGATAACCGCTTAATACTTCGATAGGTTGGCCAATACGTTCACGGATAGCGTCCAATACGTCAACGAGCCTTTTATCAATCACATGGTCGAGAATAGGGTGTTCGTCGCTATCGTATCCATGACGGCCGCATTTGCATGCGAATTCATAATCATCAAAATATGTACCAATTTTCATTGTATGCACCTCTGTTTCTGCAATATAAAGCCACGCCCATATATCGTGAGCGTGGCACAAACAACACTATATTATTTTTTTAAAATCATATCCACTCTTGCATGAACCAAGTCAAGCAATCCTGATATGGTAGTATTTCCGCCGTCTCTCATGTTCTCGAGTATGCTCAATAGTTCCACCGAGCCGAGATATAGCCATGTAATATTGACGGCGAAAGCGTATTGACCTGCCATATAGTCAAAGCACCATGCGGCGCCAGTAGCAAGGCAATACGTCAAAACTTTTGTAACGAAAGGCTTGCGCATATGCTTTGAGGATATAAGCCCTTTACCCCATGCAGCTGGAATCGCTATATATTTGTCTAATGCGGTTAGATTTTCAACATTCGCCCCCATATCTACAAGCATTTGATACGATATAGCCGCCCATTTTGTGATGAGGTCTAGAAATACCAGTAATATGAATATCCCTAGCACCTGCACATGTTTTAAGCCAATCATATATATCGCCACATCGGCGATGACAGCAAGCAAGGCTTTCACCGCGAACGAATCCGTCAACGTCCGCCATGCCTCGCTCATGAAATCAGTTAATTCTTGCATGTGTTCCCCCTGTAGGCTAATTATTCATTATCTGGTGCGATTTTGTAGAAGTTACCGAACCCCATAACCATTCCGTCAAAAGGCTCAGTCATTACAGCAAAATAATCTGCTTTTATGCGTGTTACTGCGCTAATTTGAGCGCGTATAGGTGACAATGGTATTGGTGTTACTTTGCGAGATGTTCCGCTGCCTACACTTTTATATGCTCTGCGAATTATAGGCACAAATGTCATTTTAATATCATTGCCATATTGAGCGTAAATAGTCTTAATATTAGGATTATCTATAGTATTTAATGTGCTGTATAAGTTATCTAATGGAATTTTACTAGTTTCGGCATATCCGATAATTTTGTTAGGAGAATTAGAAATAAACTTAAATTCTGTTACACCGTCATATACCCAAGCAGGTCTATCAGAAATATCATAATTCTTATCGATATTATCTGTTTGGTTCGTGAGGTCAACTGTTAATACGTTCCCCTCTTTAAATACTGTAATCCCGTTCTTATCAGTAAATTGTAAGTCTTTAATACCTGTGATAGTAATATTCGATACTTTTACGCCCAACATATTGAAATAATTAACTACAATATCATCTTTCCCATATGCAGGAATTGTGATAGTTACAGTGCCGTTCATAATTTCTACAGGTTCACCACTATCAAGGCTGGCCTTATAATGGTCCTCGCCTTGTAATGATAGTTCTGTTTGTCCTTTTGTCGGTTGCGTAAATGTTAAAGGCTTAACGTCTGTTCTAGGGAACGGCTTACCAATATTACCGATTAATGCGGTGAGTACATCGTCAACGCTGGCACTTCCGCACCATACGTTACCTTGCAATAATAACTGATGAGCATTGTCAGCCGTAGCACTTGCGCCGTCCTTGCCTTTTAACGATTGTAGCCACTCAATGTCTGTACCTTGAAATCCATTTAATTGAGCGATATTAAACGCACTTAGCCCATTTTTGCCGTCATCACCTTTAGGACCTTTCAAGGCCGCCAATTGCTCGGCGGTGAAATCTGCATAGGTGAATGGGTCGCCTTTATCACCTTTAGGCCCTTTCAAGGCCTCTAATTGCTCTGGCGTAAAATCCTCATATCGGAATGGGTCGCCTTTATCGCCTTTGAGTCCTTGTTCCCCCGGCACTCCTTGCGCACCCGGAATTACAATATCAATCACTTTCGGAACCCTTGCTTTAACATTTACATATTCAAAGTTATTTGTATCTTCCATAATTGCACCCCCTAATGTGCTGAAATATCATGAATGAATTTCATATCACCCATTACGATTTTAATGCTATCGTTCCCATGAATAAGGAACACATCATATTGACCGCTCCGATAGTTGCGGCCTATGTTCTTAGTTGCCTCGGCGGTGATAGTGCAGTACACAATATTCTCATGAATTACACATTCGGCCTCGGCCAATAGCTTGCCCTGTACGCTCCGCACTTTCATGACTGCCGTGCAGTTGCTCAAATCAAAATCGGCACCAATCTCGTAACCTCTACGATAATCAGCGCCGATGTGTAATGTCTCTGGCTCGTTTCTAATAAAGTTCATATGCACCTCGTTTAAATTTCGCCTAAATCAACGGAAACAGGAAAATCTTGATGCCCTTCTAGTTCTGATACAATATACATCATATGTCCGTCATATCCATGATCTAACGATAGTTGTGTATTTTGGCTATTACTTAAATAAGTTGTTACTGTGTTTCCATTGATTGCGATTTCTTGGGTTCGCCATGAATTAATACGTGTTAAGCCTATTCTCTTTATGCCGTTATAGCTTATTTGCGTGTAAAAATCCTGTGCGTTCTTATTATTTGTTGTATAATAAGCGTCCTTTACATCATGCACACGCATATAATACAGCGAGCTGCTGAATAGTTTATTTTTATCTTTATCAAATATTTCTAGCCCGAAATTTGTCTTTTTTTGCAACTTACTTGAATATACGTATACTTCCAAGTCCTCGATAATATCCTCAACTGCTGCGCCAGCTGGTAAATACAACGTAAGCAAGAAAAGAGGCTGAAATACATTTCTATTACTATCATATTCACAGGTTTCGCTCGTTCTAAAAGACGGGATCTCATGAGGGAAGTGGATAGAATATAAATAGAATTCATCTCTATCACGTTTCGTGATTGGCACTTTAATAAATACGCGTTGCATTGCTTGCCCTTGTTCTTGACTGCCTGTATATAAGTTAGCCACTGGATTTTTAAATTTAGAAAAATAAGCGCCATACGTAGACGTCCACCTATTAAGAGTAACGAAATTTGATTTTGTATATTTCAACAAATACTTTAAATGCATACACTTTTGCGTATCATCTAGTACGATTTTATTATCATTATTTACAACTTCAAACATATGCATAGTTAGCACACCCCTATCATTAATTTAATAGAACATTTTTTACCTATAGCGTTGTTATCAGTCAATATAAAAGTAACCGTATCGTCTGTTATTTTTACAACATAATTGGCCGTGTATCTTTCATTTGGTAATGGATTAAATTCGCGCGCTGTAAATATTTTTTGATTCTTATAAATTGGTACAGTAACGCTAATTGACGGCTCGAATGTATCAAGCACTTTAAACCATATAATTTTTGTTAATGTTGTTGTTACATCAGCAACTATATTGCCGTTTTTATCAAATACTTCTACACCAGCTGGCACATTATCACCCTTTCGTTTAAATAATGAATTAAATATTCTTTTTACAAAGTTAATCAATCGTCTTGCCATAAGCCTAACCTCACTCGCAATGTATCATTCTCATCAAATACTTGAATTAGATTATCGCTAATTTCAACCCTTGCGCCACTCGTTTTAGTTCGTAATGTGCCAATTGTTGCAGTAATAGATGAAAGGCTATCCACCTGCATTTTATCGGCGGTAACAGCCTTAGCCTGCAGCATTCCGCTAGTGATAATATTGTTATCGAATAAAGCCTCACCAGTAACATGCAATAATTTGCCGTCTATGCGTGTACCTGCTGGGCTTAGATTGATGCGGCTCACCAGTTCAGCGCCGTCCATATTATTGATTGCTTGTGTTACTTTTAAATCAATACCGCTTGAAATCTGCGTGATTTGTGAATTTACGTTTTTTTGATAATCGCTCAAAGTGCGCTGGTATGCGTTGCCAAGGTAGATGATTTTGTTATCCATACCATTGACGGCTGTCTTGACTGTGCCGACTTCGCTCTTTAAGTCATTTACTGCTTTGTCTATACCCTCTAGGCCTAGGCTTTCAATGTCGAGTAGGGACTTATCGATTTTAGCTTTTACCGCTACATTTTCCGCGCTGCTGCGTGGCCCCTCTCCGAACATGTCAACATAGGCAACTTGTACAGCATATACGCCAGCCTCGAGCGGCACGTTGATAGCGTTTGTAGTAATGTAATACACGTTCTCATCAATGTATACATTTGCACCCTTGCAATTGACTGGAATCGGTTCAAACGTAACGCCTATACCGCTGATATTGGCCGTTGCTTTGACCTTTGTCGGCTGCTTTGGTATAGGCACGTTATACGTCAATTCAGCTGGTGCGCCGTATCCTTTAGCAGGATTATGAGCGATACAATATACTTTTGATGTGCGTTCCGTTAATAGAGTGCTGAATGTGGTGTTATTACTACGGCCAATTAGTCCGTCATTTTGCCCTGCGTTGAGGTCGGATCTAATTTCATAATAATCTACATCGGCATTTCTAACCTCTAGCCAATTAAAATGCGCCATATCGCCGAATGAAACAGAAAAGCCCTGCGGTGCATTCGGTATTTCGCTTTTCATTTCAACTGTAATACTTTTAGTTAAGCCCTGCGATGTATTGCCGTGCGTGTCCTTTACTTGAATTTTCACATCATATGTATGTCCGAGTTCGCACCCGCTAACAGTAATAAGGCCCTCACCAGCGCCGCCATATTTCCATGTGCCGCCTTGCTCTCTATACCACAATTCAACTGTATCAAGGCTATTAATACGAGGTACATCGAATTGAGCCACTACGTCAAAGGATAATACGCCGTTACCGATTTCGTAGTATTTCGTATATAGCGCTAAATTGCTAACCTCGGGAATGTAGTAAGGCACTATCTTATACTGATAGGCCTGCACTTCATCAAGGCCTTGCTCATTCGTTCCGAATAGGTTCATAGAGGTAAATTTCAAATATACTGTTTTGCCTATATCTTCCTTTCTATAAGAATGGCGATATAGCGCCTCGTCAATACGAATGAACCGCGCACCGCTTGCGTGGTCTGTTGGTATAGTTGCATATTGTCCGCGTACTAATCCAGTGAGTTTATAGCTGCCGTCTGTTTGTAGCTGTACGCCCTCGTAACTCAACGCCTCGCCGTCAATCCATGATAGGGTATTCGCACGTTCGGCGTCGATATGTGTGCCGCCTTTCATGCTGCCTTGATTAAGTTTCACACTTACGCCGTCGCCTGTGTTAGACAATGCGGTAAGCGTTCGCCCCATGCGTGCCTGCTGCGTTATTGAACCTACTCTTGCATAGTTCTCGTCATTATCAGATAGCCACACGGAACAGCCACCCCAACCGCTGGGCGCATTTACACCGATAAATACTTGATTGCCACCAACGTCGCCGACTGTTTGGAATATTGCCACATCGTTGACGCTTGGCGCCTCTTGATTGTAATCCACAAAAGGCCGCTCATTCTCATGTACGTCATAGCGTGCTGGTGCGTAAGTACCTGCTGGCTTACCCTCTGCCGTGAATTCAAGCTGCCCGTCGGCTGCCTCATTTACTGCTGTTATAACTACGATTTGCTTGTTTAATTGACACGCCTCATCTGTTAGCGTTACAAGGTCGCCGACTTCCAAAGTGCAAAATGCCCAATCTAGCCTAAAAGTGTACTGCGTTTTAGAATACAGCCGTTTCATGGCTAATTGTTCCGCATAGTACTGCGCTCTAGCCTTTGTATAAAGGTAATGAGCCGTTTTCTTTGAGGCTGGTTTGAGGCCGTTCTTTTGTACGTCCGCCACCACTTCAAAAGATACTGTTTCTTTTTCATAACTATTGGCGCGGTTAATGAATTCGACTGTTGCCTCATTGTATGCCTCACTCGTATCCTTGCGCTTATATAAAATAAGTTGTCCGTCTGTTCCTGCGATAAAATCATCGGCCGTGAGGTCATATTGAATTTGATTGTCTGGCGTCCAATCTCCGATAGGTTTATCGGCTAGAGGTACGATTTTAAGGCGGTCGGTACTCCAGAATACAAGGCTGTTCGTAATCTCCGCTATATCATTGATGATACTTTGAGCCTTAGCGCTCTTTTGTTCGGGTGGCGTACTAATCAATATGTCAGCAGCCCTACAGTATGCTCTGAAATTTTCGATACCCTCAATTTTCACATCAGCCCCAACGGATTGCAGTACATGCTCGATATAGTCGGCTGGATTTACGTCGATTCCGTCGCCTGTATCTCTGAGTTTCCCCATAATTTCAAAGTTGTATTGTGGTAAGCTGCCACGCTCACCCAAATCAACCACGCCAGCCATGTAAGCCAATCCGCTATATGGTAGTGCTTTGTCTGGGTGCTTAGATACCATGTAAGGCCAAGGCGCTTGACCTTGCTCACCATTGAATAAGGTGAGTTCGATTTTTTCACTAGGATAAGTATATATTTCTTTATCCCGCCACACCTTACCAACACCAGCGATAGGACCCTCACATAATGCAATGGCTGCCGCTACTGTATATGTATAGGTGATTTCAGTATGCGATGAACCACCGCCGCCCTTACCTGTTCGGGTGGTGCTGCTGTGTTCATGCGCTGTAAAATCCTCATAGTCGATGATGTTACCACTAACCCGAGTAGTCCCTAATATTTCGGGGACCACCTCACCATAAGAGGCCGTATTGATTTGAAAATCGGCTATCATGTCGGCGCGGGTTGTCGTGTTCTTCCCCCTATGAAATAGAAAGCCCATTATTTATACTCCTCTCTGTATCGATACACCGCTCTCAATCGTGAGCGGCCTTTCTTATCGAAAAATAGCACATCATCAAGCTTAGATATGATTACGCCATAGTCAACAAAGGAATGAATTACAAGGCCTTTCCCTATATAGATAGCGCCGTGAGAAATACAACGTCCATATTGATATAGTAGAAAGTCGCCTATTTCAAGCGGTGCGCCCTCTTTCACCTCATCGGCTACTTGCTGCACATACTTGAGGTATTTTTCCTCGGAATGGTGCAGGTGCCACTCGTTTGAATAATCTTCTATGTCAATTCTGTCGCGTTTCATCACTCCGCTATCAACAACCGCCGCAACGAGCAAATAAGAACAGTCAACGCCTACACCTTTAACCATTGAATTATTGACATACGGCGTACCTAACCACTTAACAGCCGCATTGGCGATTTTCTCGCCTGTTGTTAATTCATTAATATCTGTCATCGTATGCTCTCCTTTAACGGAACGTAAGGCGTCGCTCTGTTCCTATCCCAATTATCGAATTTATTCTTGCACTCTGTAGGCGTCTTATTACAGCCAGCATATATATAGAATTGGTCGCCAACTCTTGGGCTTACTTCGAGGGCGCTCATATACAGAATTACGCCGTCATTGCTTTGTAATATCTGTGTTGATTGCCCCGCCATTGGGCCAGTGAGCCAATCTATACCGCCAGCCGTGTAATAGCCATTCTCGAATGGAATATCTATTCTTATCGAATTGGCGCCGCTGCCTAGACCTGTAACCTTGCCACTCTTACGGAACCGCTTAATATCAACGCCGCACTCCTTAGAGTACACGCTGAAAGGGCATTGAGGATAATAACGGCGGTTAGGATATTCAATATTGAGCTTTTGCACGATTGATTTAACATTTAGCTTTAATGTGAGGCCGCCGCCTTGCGTTACCTCACATAAGCCAGTAAATAAACCAACCACACCGATGATTTTATAGCTATCGTCAAAAAACGCTCGGCGTAGCGTCATCTCAGCGCCGTCGAATCCACCATTATGAGCCACGGCCATAATAGGGACGCCGCCTATTGTATCCTGTTCATTCGTTGAAATGCTAACAGTCATTTTATCAACGCTTACAGTACTGTTTGTGGTAATCTTATCCCTTACAATAATAGGCCCGTTACTCTTATAGACTTGGCCGTTATAAGAAACGTCCGCGTCTGAATCGGCCCAATAGTAAGAAACACCACTGCGCAAGCGCAACTCATAGAGGTCGCAACTTACGAAATACTTATCATTGTTTAGGTGCTGCCTTAGCGCCTCGTTCACTGCTTTCATAATTGCCCCCTTATCGAGTTGTTACTAATTTGAATGTTTTCGATTTGTAAACATCGGTAAAAATATACTCGGCTGTCATATCACCGCTAAACCGCACTAGCCAATAGTAAGTATAATCTGCGGTTATAACTGCATTCGGTGCTACTGTCTCGCCTTTCGCCAATTTTATAACGCCTTTATCGCTAACTGCGCGAATTGGCATACCATTGGCGTATAGTTTCAAATCCTCAACATGATAAACAGGCTCGAGGAAGTCGCCGAATTTTCTCACGGCTTGCCATGAACCCTCTGAGCCTATGCCGAGTTGTATGCCCTTTTCTTGATTGTCCTCAGGGTCTAACCACAAAAACGGAATTGTACCGCCTTTTGTCTTAGAATAGAACCCCATGAGTTCCTTATATTCCGCTGGTTTTAGTACCTCGAAATCTGTCGAAATCGTATATTGCGGGTATTTCCACGTTGTCATGGTCCGCACCTTACCCGAGCCAGTTGTCTTGATTTTAGTATCCCATTTTTGTATTTTTTGAGATTTCCACCCCAACGAAATAATCTTAGGGAATTTTAATAATTCTGCCATATTACCAAGTCCCCTCTGCTCCTATGAATTCCCTATCTTGGTTGACAAAGAATTGACGTAAGACCCTACCGCCTCGACTTTCAAGGAACCCGCCAAAGCTTTCGGCGTCAATCGCATTAATATTGATAGTAGTGCCGCCAGTGCCTGCGCCGCCATTGGCGCGGTTGATTCCGTCGCCTAATCGGTCGAATACTGTATCAGATAAAGGGAGAACAGCCTCTTCATATTTGCCCTCGCCAATTTGTGCAAGGGTAGCGCCATAGGTAAGACCACCCTCGGCCAATTTCGGCATGCTTTTTGCGCTAAACATAGAGCTAAAATTTCCACCGTCTTTGAGCGAGCCGCCAAGATTGCCAACGCTACTCAATGATGTGGCCTGTGCTATACCTGCAGCCGTGTTACTACTCCATGCAGCCATGCCAGCAATCGCACTGGCGCCACCCGTTGCCATACTAACCTGTTGAGCTAGTTGAGACCATGCAGGGATTTGAGCCTGTGCCGTTGCAATGCTGGCCGCCGCTTGTTGCGATTGTAGCAGTTTACCAAGTACGGCCTGCTTAACCTGTGCCGCTACCCATTGAGCCAAACTATCGGCGATTGTTTTGAGTATTGCTTTACCCATATTTTGGAAAGCCTGTGTAATCGTCATTGTGCCTTGTAAAAGTCCAGAAATACCCTCTTGCAACTTATCGATACCAGCACTTGCAGCGTCCCATATTAACTGTTGGCTGTTGAAATGGCTGTTCATTACTGCGTCTTGATATTCTGTAAGTAGTTCTTTCTTCAAATCATAGCTTTGTTGAGTAGCTACATATTCATCGTCAAGTGCTTGCTGCAACGCCTCGAAATTCTGCGTACGCATAGCCTCGTCAATATTCCATTTTTCCTCTTGTAGCTCTCGCTGTAGCTGTGCAGCCCTAGCATTAAATTCTTTTTGTTTCGCCAATAATTCAGCGTTCTTCATTTCTTCAAACGAAATAGTGCCGTCAGCATTTTCCTTGAATATAACGCCCTTTTCTTTTAACCCGTCAATATAATGCTGTTGTTGCATTTTATCCATTTTTACGAAATCATCGTTCATTTTAGCGTATTTATCAGTGATTTCATCTATTGCGTCGGCATAATCTTTTTTGAGTTGCGTCATAGGGGACACGCTACCAGTAGAATCCTTGGGCGCTATGTTGAAATTAAAATCCTTGGCGTAATCGCGTACAGATTGCTCAATTTCGAGCAACTTTTGAGCCTCTTCCTGCTTGGCTTTTATGCGCTTGTCTGAGTATACCGCCTCTAGGTTGGCTAAATCCTCATTATAATTGACATTTGCGGCTTTCGATTTGTTGAGTTCATCAAGCTCTTTCTTGTATTCGAGTTGTACAAGTTCTTGTTTGTTGCCCAACATTTCAAGATAAGATTGCAGTATTTTTTCATGCGTTTGTTTAGCCTCTTTGGCTAGCTCTTTGCCTTTACTACCTTTGCCACCACCGCCGCCGCCTTTGCCTTTACCTTTGCCGCCGCCAGTGTCATAGTCGCCACCACCGCCGCCACCGCCAACGTCTAGGCCTGTATCACCGCCAGCGGATATGCCCTCTGTGATTTGAGCCGCCATATTGACGCCAGTATTTACAATATCTTGCGCCGTGTCAGCGCTGATAGTATCAACCTGTTGAATCGCTGTGAATGTTCCGCCGAAAAATTTCGCAACTTTCTCGCCTACGCTGTTTAGTTTAGCAATCAACCAATTAAGGCCCTCTATAATCTTATTCACGCCCCAAACGGCGGTATGAACGATTGTAGAGAATACCGAGGCCAACGTATTGCCGAACCCATTAGAGGCCGCCGCTGCTGTTGCAAATACAGTTACGAGCGTCATAATTACGGATATTAATATTCCGATTGGGTTGGCTCTCATTACCAAATTAAGCACCCGCTGCGCCGTAGCTGCCGCTAATGTACTGCCACGCAATGCCAAGAATAAGGATTTCAATACAGTAGTCCCCATTGTTAGCGCCCCGACTGTCAATATAGTGCCTTGAATTGCCACTCTGACCGCCGTCATTGCCACGCCGTATGCTCTAGTCGCTACTGCTGAGGCTAATTGTGCCGTTTTCAATGCCACTGTCTTAACAGTCAATGCTGCCGTCTGAGTGCCGCATAATGCCATAGCCGCCCTATATGTAGTAAAAGCTACTACAACGGCTAGCACGGCTGCGCTAACCCTTGGCATGGTAGTGATAAATAAGCTTGTAAAGCTGCGTATCGTTTGGCTTATGACTGTAATAATCGCTTTCAGCCCGTTAAATGCACCGCCTATGATGCTAATCGAGGCCGAGGCTGTAGCAGCCATAGCACGAATTGCAACGCCAACGCCTTGAACGAACGCTTGAAAGTCGCCATTTTGAGGAATAGCCGAAAGCTGTTCAAGTACAGGCTGAAACGCTAATAGCATTTCATTCTGGATAGACTGCCCCATTTCTGCGAACGTCATCGGAATTTCTGCAAATTTTGCGTTTGTTTCCTCAGCGCTATTGAATAGTGCCTCTTTGATGATGTCGGCGGTAATCAACCCTTGTGATGACATATCTTTTAATTGACCTACAGTAAGGCCCATTTCTTGCGCAATAGATTGGGCGAGCATTGGCGCATTTTCCATAATGGAATGGAATTCATCGCCCTGCAATTTCCCCGCCGCCATTGCTTGCGTCAATTGATACATCGCCGCGCTTGATTCTTCAATGCTGGCGCCCGAGACTTTGAATTGTTTGTTCAATTGCTCGACGAACATAATCGCCTCATCATTCGAACTGAATGCGTCTTTTGCCAACATATTCAGCTTGGCTACACTGTCCGCCATATCTACATAGCTGCCACGGGACCGCTGCGCTGCGTCGAATACCTTATCCATAATTTCGGCCGTGGTTTGCGTGCCGTCATTAATGAGGTTAATACGAGCGCGTACGCTGGTTAATTGGTCGGCTGTCTGTGTTGCCGCCGCTGCTATATCTTTAACGGCTGTCGCGGCCAAACTAATGCCAGTAACAGCGCCAGCAAATTGCAAGCCCTTATTGACTTGTCCCATTATTGACTTGATTTCATCGCGAATACTGGCTGCCTCTTTAGCTACTTTACTGCCCGCCTCTGATACGCCTTTCGGTATATCTGTACTTAGCTTATTGGCAACCTTATTTATAGCCGACTGCGCCTCTGTACTATCCGCACTAATTCGTACATTGATATTACTATCTGCCATTGTCTATATTTCACCCCCTGCCTCTCTAAATTCACGAATAAAATCCGCCTCATCTTGGCGCTTTTGTGCGTCTGTAGGCGGATATAAAATATCTATAAACTTCTTCGGCTCAATTGCTTTTGATAATTGCGTGTTCATGATGTTTGTAATCCAGAACGCTCTATTTTGGTCTTGAATTTTGCAGCGCCGTTCATAGCCCTGTACGAGTTTCCTATACTCAATAGGCTGTAACCGCATTAATTCCCAAGGTTTTAACTCGAGTACGCTATACGCAATCTCTTCGGCATTTCTCAGCCATAAAGAAAAAGAGGGGGCGCGTTGGCCCCCGTCTAGTTTTTTAGTTGTTCGGCCTCTTCATCGATTGCTAATTTATCAGCTTTTGTAAGTTCATCGGGGAACATTTTATAATACATGTTCATACCATATGCTCCGCTTGCAACAATCGCTTTCATCAATGGCGCTTGCAATGTCAATAAGCTTACATCACTGCCCTCTTTAGAGAGTAAATCGTCAATTAAATCAAAGTATTTCTGAGGGTTCCGCTTATGGTGTTTCATTCCGATAGCGTAGCCCGAAACAATACTATTAATAGGCCATGTCGGCATTTGTAAAAGTTCCCCAATAGGCTTGCCTACTGCCGCCTCTAATTCCATGAGGCGCTGAATGTTGAACATAATATAATCGCCGTCTCTAAATAAATCACATGTAACTGTTTTCATATAAAATTCTCCTATTGTTTAGCGCTAAAAGTAGGATTATCGTGTTAAATTAGCCGCCAACTACTGGGCTGCTTGCTGGTGCGTCTTGTAATTCGGATAAAGGACCCACGCCATTCAAGGAACCTTTATAAGTCGCTACGCCGTCATGAGGCGTGTTGATAGATAATTCTGTTACACTGGCGATACCAGTGAAATAGCGTTTATCTGGATATTCAAACTTGATCATTACATTATCGCCGTCAAGGAATGCTCTTTCTAGCAATTTCAAACTTTCCTCTTTAGGCATTAGTAATGTTTCAAGTGAAAAGGACCATTCTTTAAGGCCTGCAATGGTGGATTTCCAACCGCCAGAACCTTTGTGAGACGCGTCAATGCTATCAGCTTTACGAGAAAGGTCGCCACTACGTTGACCGCCTAATAATAGCCATTTAGCGCCAGCCTTTTCATCTGTGCCAACGTTCAAATATAAAAGGTAGTTCTTGCCCGCTGTTGGCATATCTACCGCCGCTGGTTTATATAGTTTTGTTTCAGCCATTAATAAATACCCCCTTTAGTATCATTGTTTAAGTCATATAGACGAGCCTCAAATCTGTATTGAGTGCCAATGAAAGGCCTCATACTATCATGGTCATCTGTTTTGTTTGTGCAGCGAATATCAATGACTTGATAGCCGCTATTTTGTAGTACACAATACTCCTCGTTAAGCACGCCGCACGCCTCACGAAACGCAATCAAGATTTTCTCTATTTTGCTTTCAAGTTCCGATATTTGCGCATAGGCTGCCCCGAATTCGTTGCTGTCCTCTTTGGTCCATACCTCAACATAAAACTCTTGTTTCAGCATGTTATGCACTTTATCGTCTATCGGCGTACATTCGCCGCGTCCTAGCATTACCATGCCAAGCGTATCGACGCCCGCATTTTGAGGATTTAAAAAGCCGAGTTCGACTTTCCCGTCAAACCCAGCTTTTTCTATCGTGTATTTGATTTTATTCAACAATTCAAGCCACATATTAGCCACCTCGATATAGCGGAATACATCTATATCCCGCATACTTCGCTGGCTGCCCTGTTAGTTGCTCCGCCGTGATTTGGTTTTCTAAAACCGCTATTCTAGCATTGATATATGTCAATTTCTTAGAATAATAATCATCGTCTTGGCCGTTGCGGCTATACTGCCCTACCAATGAGGCTGCTTTGTTCATGCATGTCTCTCGGTAGCAGTACAGCGTTACGAGTTCATCAGCAACGAATGAACGAATTACATCACTCTCTTGTACGCCTAGCCGTTTAGCTAGTACATACAGCCATTGCTCGGCTTTTGTCAGCGTTGTTTCAAGTACGTTAGGGCCTAGTAGCTCATCGTCAAACGTCATCTCTTGAAATTCGTATAGCATATATCAAACCCCTTACAATTTGATTCCTAAATGCGTGCGGTTAGCGTTTAACTCAATATCTCGAGCCACATCATTAAGAGATACATCAACCGCTTTTGCGAATATATCACGAATTTCATCACGGCTATGATCTAGTGCCTCATATAGGAACGGGTCGGCTTTTGTGCCTCTGTGATGCACGCGTTTAGCGAACACAAACCCATTGCCACCTACAGGAACCCAACGCAAGGACTTTTTCCGTTTTGGAAATATGTCATGCGGCCGAGTTCCCTCATGCACAAAAGGGCCATAATATGCGGCTTGACTGTCGATATATACCTCTGCTGTCTTATCGCCAATCATACGCACATCAATAGCCCTCTCGAGTTGCCCCGTGTGTGATGTGAATTTGTGGTTATTCTGTGCCGCCGTCTGTACCTCTCTAGCACTAGCCTTTACCGCTTGCCTTAATCTTCTCTCAAAGATTTCACGCGCATTCATGATTACTCATCAGCCGCTTTTGTCGCCTTTTTCTTCGACTTAGTAGCTGCCTCATTGTCGGTCTCAGATGCAGGCTCTAAAATAAAACCCTCATCAAGCAATTGTTCAAGAATGAATTCATCGTCTGTATATTTGACTACGTTCATTCTTACAAGTCTGTATTTCTCCATGATGTACCCCCGTTATTAATTAAGCGCCAAAGTTAGCCCAAACACTAGCCAAGCGATTTTTTGGAACCCATACATCGTGGAATTTGCGATAGTCGATAGACCAAGCATTTGCCTGCTGTGTAGTGCTAGGGTCGAAAATACGCATTTGGTCGGTTTTAGATACAGCAATCGCTGCCGCGCGGCTCATAATTAGCCAGTTGATAGCTTTCGCGCCTGCATCAGCTTTAAAGCCGCCCTTTTCTTGGCCGCTAGTTGTGCCGTCATTGAAAACATATTGAGATTTCATACGAGCGCTAGGAACGCCAATAATAGGAATTTCGTTGTAAGTGCGAACGCGTGTGTTATAAGCGCCGTGTGTAAAGTTGGCTACATCGAGCAAGCCTTTAGCACCTGCGGCCTCATTCAACACGCTTTGAATACGCGCACTCATTACGATTACAAGGTCGCCAGTTTCACCGATTAAGTCCTCGATTTCCATGATTTCCTTGTTTAATTGCTTGATGATGTTTGTATCATCTGGCGTGAATGCGTCTGTTTTTCGGCTTTCTTGTGTGGCATATGCTGCCACCTTGGAATAGCGATAAGCGTCAATTTCTGGAATTACTTGTTCTTTTTGGAATGCGGTCATAACGTTGGTACCTGTTGTAAGGAAGTTAGATTCATCAACGTCCATGGAATCAAGCAAGAATTTGCGGCCGCGATCTTGCGTTAATTTAAAATCTTGATATTTCAAGGATACGCCACCGCGATTATAACCATTATCGCGGTCATAATTCGCCAATCCGTCAACGGATAAAGTAGGAATCTTAACAGTATCGCCGCCGTTATATTTAACTTCGCCAGCGTTTACTTCCATAAAGCCAGATGTAGCACCTACTACCATTTGTTGGTCTAGCAATGTTTGAAAGTTTTGTGCCATTTGTAAAGTATTAATTGCCATGTTTTACCTCTTTTCTATGAGCAAATCAATTATTTTCGCTTGGCGGTTTAATGCCAGCGATTTTGAACATTTCGGCAAGTTGCGCGTTTCCGCCTGTTGCATTGCCAGCACCTGCGCCGCTGCCGCCATTTTGTGCAGGTTTAACCGCATATGGCTTGTCAGCAAGGAACGCCGTCGCGCACTCTTCAATAGTGCCAATAGTGCCGTCCTCTTTCTTCCAGCCATATGAGCCGTCATCTTGCACACTAATTTGTCCAGCGACTAGCTTGCTGAATGTTTGGGCGTCTGTACAATTTGCCTTTGTTAGTGCCGCAATAGTTTGGGCGCTAATTTCTGAATCGGTACGCTTTTGAATTTCATCTTGTCGAGCCTTTTCTGCTGCCTCGTATTTATCTGTGAGGCCTTTAATTTGCTTTTCAAGCGCAATGATTTCGGGCGTTTTTTGTCCTTTGTTCGCCTCGTACTCGTCAACTTTACCTTTCAACTCGTCGCGCGCCGTGGTTAATTCGGTAATTTTGCTTTCAAGTTTAAGGCGTTCCGTTTTTGCCCCGTCATTGATTTTGGAAATCTCGGATTTAAAGCCTGCAATAAGATCTTTACCGCCCTCAATTCCTTCCAATTTTGCGTACAATTCTGCTAAAGTCATGTATCTTTCTCCTTTTCAACATGAATGCGCCACCTTTCGCCGCTTGCTACTGAGTGGCAATATAAAAGGCCCACACCTTCGCCAGTGTGAGCCTGTAAATCTATTATGAATTTAATACAAAAAGCCACCTATATAGGTGGCTTAATATCCTAAACTTGCAAATACTTCTTTAACTTTCTTATCTGTTTTAATTTTTATTAAACGTTCTTCCTCTTTAGAAAACGTTCTAGGTGGCTGCATTAATTCTTCAAATTCATCAGGAGTAAAGTCGATATAATCTAGTAACATTTTATTATTCATGTTTTTCATATATTAACCACCCCTTTTTATGTAAGTCATTCAATGCCATATCAGACGCTCTATGCAAACCATAATCTTCTTTATATATATTATAAAGCATCTCGAAAGACCTTTCAACGGGTTTTTCTCTATCTATACTCGATACCGAATATATTTTTCCGTTTCCTGTAACAACTATAGCGCCATGTATTTGAGGCGTTTTAACATATGTATCTATATCAACACGAGAAAAACCGCTATTATTAGGATGATTATGAATTACAACTATTGAATTGTCTTGAGTATATCCAGCTGGTTCGCTAATACCAACTTTATTTGAGTTTTCCTTTCCTACAGAATACTCTATAGTCTTACCATTCCTTGCATCGATTAATGCAAGGCGCTCTACATTACGGCCATTTGATGCATTAAAGCAGTTGATTGCCTCCCTATGTAGTGCATCGTTAACCTTTGATTTATACGGTAGCGACTCAAAATTATCCCTATAAGACTTCGAATTAATCCTTTTTTTATCAACAATATAGGGATTATTAATATTGTTGTTTTTAGGTTCTATAATTTTAGGTTGCGATTGTATAATACTTTCCTTTGGTGCCCTTACGCGAAAGACTTCCCCAGTCCAACCTCTCGCCCTTTGTGTCCATGATTCTTTGCCCCGTTGTACTTGTTCTCGCCCGTGAACGCCAAGAATGCGCTCTTGATCAACTTTAGACAATGAATTAATGTATCGCTTGCCGCCATCTTCGATGTTTTCCTTAGCCTTATGTATATCAACCTCGAAATCATATACAGGGGCTATCTTACATAAGCAATGAGGATGAGCGGGTAGCGTCGGGAATTTATCCTTTGGGTATATTCCTTTACCTAATCCGTAGAAATCAGCATTTGCGTACACGTCGCATATATCACATACAGGGTGGCGACTGTTTAGCTGCCACTTCAAGGCCACTACATCATCATCATTCTTGTAGCGTAGCATTTGCCCGTCTGCGTATGCTCTCGCCGCCTCTGTTCGTGCTATGCGCTCGGCGTTGTATCGTGCTTTCTCTTGCACGGCCACGTTTACCGATTTTGATAAATCAATCGCACTTGCCTCGTCAACGGCTTTTATCAATCCAGTATATGCAGCCCGTAGGCTCGGCGTTGTATTCTGCCGAACCTGCCTTTCTGTTTGGCGTAGCACCTGCTTGAATTGAGCCACCTCATCATCATTCAGATAGTTAGGCCATTTTAGCCGTCTAACCATTTCGATATATTTAGGTAACTTATCCGTCTGAATTGTGCCGCCGTTTCCGTACCCCTCAAATATGGCTCTAGCCATTTGTTTGATACTCTTACCACGCTTTAGCGATTGCCGAATCACTTCCGCCGTATCTCGTTGTATCTTGGCCGTGTTGTTATGTAGCCGCATTGATAAGGTTAGGCCGTCGCTCGTCCAAGCTTCTTGCATTGCCTCGCTAATTGACTGCGTAGAGTAATTAAAAGGCATATGGCCCGCTACACGATTAGCAACCAGTACACCATGATATGATGCATTGAAATTCTGCACCATATCAGCTGTAAGAGGTGCCTCTAACAATTTCATAATAGGATAAGACTTATAGGCAACTCTAACCGCCATATCGGGCGAATAGCCGAGGTCTATAAGCTCCTTTATCATGCGTTCAAATTGTTCGAGTGCCTCGTCAATCGTTTTCGCCGTCTCTGTTCTCTTCATCGTCTACGCCCTCATCATTGTCATTCGGTGCGCCGCTGTCTAAATCATCAAACGCTTTATTTTGACGTGCCTCATCGGCTGCTTGTTGCGCCTCGTTTATGATCGTATCTTTAACCTCTTTCTCGAGGTTAGGCATGTAAGCGTCAATCACTTTTTTCAAGATTTCACTGTCGAATGTATCAGAATTAAATTCAAGGTCTTTCGCCTGTTGCGCCTGTGTGAGGCTTTCCGTTATATCATTTACTTTGAAATCTCGAGGGTACTCGCAAGAATACTCAATATTATCACCGCTCCATAATTTATAGAGTGCGATAATATCATATTCTGCGTTTTCACATTGCACCGCAAAATCAGAAAGTCGCTGATTAGTACGCTCAAAGTCCCATTGTTTAGCCACGCCGCTCTTGGCTTGCTGCACTCCAATTACTGAATCAATGCCACTCATGCGATACATTTCATTGATGAGCTTATCAATTTGAGCCATAAGCACCTCAGCTGGGCCCTTATCTGGTGCGATAAAGTCGGGCGCCCTTGCTGAATCATGAGGATATGCGAGTAAGTTATCCGTGCCAATTGTTACATCTGAAAGGCCGTTGCTATCTACTGGCATGGTTAAGATTGAGAATGTTTGATTATAAAGGATTTGAGACAATAATGAGCACAAGTTATAAACATGTGCATTCGTTTTGGCAATACTCAAATACTCGGGCGGTGGTAATATATCCCGCTTACGAGCAGCACGGCCAAACCATTGCACAATTGGAATGCGTCCAATGTTATGCTCACCCTCTCCAATCGTCTTGCCGTCGCTGTCTTTGATGTTCCATGACGTAGGCGTCCAAGTGTGGTAATGCGTTTTGACTGTGCCGTCCGCATTTGCCAAGTATGTCGCATAGGTAAATACAGATAATCGGCCGTTATCATCGAACGTGAAATTCATTACATTCTTAGGCTCTACCGCTGTTATGTATGGCATGGAACGATTAGCCAACGTATCAGCCAATGAGTTGCCGAATTCCGTTACATTATCAACTACGATGTACATCACGCCGTAGAGTTTCGCAAGCGTTGCATTTTGCCGTGTAAATTCCTGTAATGTAGTACCCTCTCGGTCTACATCATTAATGAATTCATCAAATAATACAGATTTGCTATACTCCCGCTTGATTTCATCTTTAAAAATAGGGTCTACGCTCGCATTGAGAATAGGCCCTGTATAGTTTAGATAATATGCAATTTGACGCCTAAATTTAATCGAATCGGCGCCCTCTCGTCTGTGCGGCGTGATTGCTGCACCACTGGCGAACATACCGCTACCATAATAGGCGTCATGCAGTATTTCGTACTCGTCTGTTCGAGGATTAGAATAAATAGTTGCCATGTATTCCCCTTTCTAATATATGTTAATGCGGCCACTTCTAACCTGTGGCGCGTTTATCTTCTCCGCTATCCCTGTTAATGCGTCGGGTGCGTCATCGTGTGCATTCTTGCCCTCTCGTTGGTATCTCGTAATGTCAGCAGCCAACTGAGGCCACCTATCACGCCAATTCTTAGGCATGTAAATATGATTCATAACCCATGTAGCATTAGACTGAATGCGTGCTATTTTGTTGCCGCTTTGATGAAACATATTAATCACACACTTATTAGAGTTATATTTCTGTTTGAGTATGCTTTGAACATTGCGGCCAAACCCTCGGCCGCCGTTGTTGCTTTCTATGTCAGCAACATTCACGCCGTTTCTATGCAGCATGTCCGCTACCTCTGGCTCTGTTGTCTCCATAGCGTCCTTTGTATAGACTACATCAAGGATATACGCCTCGCCCTCATATACGCCGTAGGTAAAGCTTGCTAGGTAATCGCTGCCAGTATCGGCTGTATCCGTGTAGTTCTTAATACAAGAAAATAACACATTGCCTTTTGCGTCTCTTGGCAATGTGTCATATGTAAGGATATTCGTGTACAAGCACCCTTTGAGGTCAATCGGTACTTGCTGATAGTTGGCACTGGCTATATCTTCGCCCATAGCGCGAACCTTTGACATATATGAGGCCTTAGATAGTACCTCTTCGCATAGCATTGAGCCGTCATCTTGTAGGGCTTTCATCGTGATTACTTTAGCCTTAAATAGAGGGTCATCTTTAAAGTGTTCAATAGCTCGGCCTGCTAGGTCATCGCTTGCCCAGCGGGTCATAATAATAATGATTTTCCCGCCCTCTTCAAGACGTGAAAGCATGGTATTAGTAAACCATTCCCAATGTTTCTCTTTCACACTAGCATTATAGGCCTCTTCGCTGTTCTTAATAATATCGTCAATAATCATGAGCGAACAGCCGAACCCTGTTGCGGTACCTGTTGGCGATGTAGCTAGATATGAATTTGTATATCCCTCTAGGCTCCATAGATGAGCCTGTGCGTCGCCTACTGCTACATGAACACTAGGGAATACGTCGCTAAACACGATAATATCATCATCGGCTTTGTTTTCTTGGATTGCGTTTCTAACCGATTTACTAAACATTTTAGATAATGTCTCGTTGTACGAGCCAGTCATTATCTTGGCGGCTGGGTTATTTCCTAGCCACCACTGCGTAAGGTGCTGCGCCGTTAAACTCTTACCATGTCGAGGCTACGGGGGCAAATTCATAATAAGAACGTTGTATTCATCATTCTTGATAAAATGCTCTAGCTCATTGCATAGATTGACTAGGTATTTTCTGCTCTTCTTGTAAAAGTTACCTGTTTTTAATTGGCAATAATAAAAAAACTCGCGCCGTGCGAGTTCTCTTTTAGCTAGTTCTATGATCATTTCTTTCTTATCTCGAATTTGCATATCCTCACCCCCTTTTTTATGGTATATGTAAATCGAGTTTAGTCACCGCCTATGAGTTTCTTAATATCAGCCGTATCAATTCCGTCAAACGGGTTTTTCACTTCAACGGCTGCGTCTATGTTCTTAGTGTCGCGCCAATCCGCTGGGCGTCGATTCTTTAACCAGAATATCAATGAGGTCGAGTTCGGTGCCACGTCCTTAGTAGTTCGTTTTACCTCTACAATTTCGCTCTCGCCAGTATCTGGGTTATATATCCTTTCTTTCACCACTTCATCGTACTTGTAGCCCATAGCACTTTTAAGCAAGGCGTTCTCTACCATGATGTCGATGACTTCCTTGCCTCTTTTTATCGCCTCTGAAAAATCTTTATACTTGACTTTCCAAGCGTACAATGTCGATACATTAATACCGATATTGCTGGCTATTTGTTCATCGGTGAGGCCATTACGCGCCCAACCCTCTAGCTTAATCAAATTATCTGGCTCAAGCCATTGCTCATATTTAGGCGTACGCCCTACTCTACGCTTTTTCTTTGGTTCCGCTTTCTTTGTCTTAGTCGCCATAGTCTCACCTCGTTTCTATAAATAGCAAAAGCACCCCGCCGAGTTTCCTGTTACTCGTACGAGGTGCTTTCGCCGTTGTATTTTAGTGTAGTTTGAAAGGATGATAAATGAATCGTAGAATCTTTTACAACACCATTCACCACTAACATTATACCATTGCTATATTGAGCCGAATATGACAACTTTTTGACAATTTTATAACGCATAAGCCCCAAACAGATATATTGAAAGGTCATCTATTCCTTTTTCAAGCCACCTGTATATGTTCCGTTCTACTGTGTTGTGTTTCTCTGCTATTTCTCCGATAGTCATATCGTTAATGTAGCGATCAATCACGCACTCACAATAATGCTTGCCGTTATTCGTGCAATATTCTTTATACGATACTAGCATTCTATCAATGTGTTCGATAATCAACTCAGTACGCCGCTTACTGGCAAGAATCGCCTCAATTTGCAGTAGTCCGCGGCGGTTGAACACTTCATATAGGACTGTTTGTAAATCACTCGGCGTCAATGTATCTTCGCTTTTAGCGATAGCACTTTTACAATGCGCTTTCATAGCCGTATATCCCTCGAGTAGCGTTGTAGTATTCTTATAGGCCCGCTCGTTTTTCTTCGCAAGCATATCTTCATTGCGTCTGTTAAATTCAGAAATCGCCGTTTGTGCTGCTGTTTCTGCAGCTATTTTGACAATTTGCTCTACTTCCCCCTCTGTGAAAGTCCTTTGATGTTCCATACTACCCCCTTAGTAACTGCGAAAGTATAGTGATCGCGAATATAATCCCCATAGTCATAGCAATGCTAAACAACACGCATATAATCAGCATGGCAACATTGGATATTTCGCTCATTATCTTGTTACGCTTTTCGTTATCCAATTCTTACCGCCTTTCCGTTGACTACATTATAGGCTGTTTCATTTCCGTAATAGGCACCTTTAGGAATACGTTTGTTTCTTATCAGCCACTGCTTAACCAGCTTTTCCACGCCTTGACGCAATTCGTCCGTTTCAGCCTTTGATACATTGCTCATCACATCATCATCACATACTACAATCTCGCATTCATTCTTGATTTCCTCTACTAATTCGCCAGCCCAACCATACGCACGAGGCCACCACTGCGTACATTCAACTAGATAGAATACGTCTTTATTTTGCTCTTTCGCCTTTTGTGCGCCTATGCACTTAGCGGCCGCCATTCCTTTGATTTCTTTTTCTTTGGTCCATTCATAATTACCGCTCTCGAACGTAATCAAGTATTTATTCATGCTCTATCACCCGCCAATTTTGCAATTTCCCAACAACTCGGCTCATCACAAACACGATTGCTCCATGACGTTCTCCCGTCAACCCAAGCATACACTTTACCGTTTTCGTATTTTGAAAAATATCTACATTTCCAAACCTTATCATTTTTCATTTTGACAAATATAGGCGTATCCACCTCGACCTTATCCCAATCAATAACGCCGATATACTCACCAATATCAATGCATTGTGAGTTATCTACGAAACAAGTTAATTCTACGGGAATTCTAGGCACCCACACAGTCATCAATGCGGGTAGTTTATAAAAAAATATATGTCCTTTTTCAACTTCCGCTTTTTTATATCCTAATTCGTACATTATTTTAAAAAAATAATCCGTGAATTCTTTCTTTGTCATATTATCGCCCTCTTTTACAATCCAATTTGCTTGCATTTGCAACCTTTTACAACTACCCTATCGATACACTTCATTAGCTTTTGATGTTCTAGCTTGGTGATTTTCCCGTCATCATAAAATGCTGTGCATTTATGGCTGGCGTTGATTAAGCTGCTTAAATCGTAGCTTGTCAAAACGTAGTCTTTAAGCTTTTTGTATGTCAATGTCATTATTTATCACCACTCAACAGCTATGCGCTAAAATCCAACTTACGCTCATGGTTTTTTCATAATTTTTGATAACAACGGGTATGTGTCATTACTTTTATTATTCATGTTTGCACCTCATTTTTGATTTTCTGCGATTACAAACAGCACCGCCGACGTTGCATATAATCCAATCATTACAAACAACACTCTTAGCACATCACTGCCAGTAATTCCGAATAACCCAATTAGCCAAAGTATAAGGGCGATTGCGAGCGCAATGCTCGCAACCTTTCCCATTAATCCCAATACTGCTCCAATTATTAGTAATAGCCCTTTCATTATTTCGCCTCTTTCAATTCTGCCACTTCGTTGATCAACTCATTGACTAGTGCCTCGAGTTGCGCGATTTTGCCTTTATGGTTCAATTCGTACTCGCTGCCTTTGCCTAATCGGAACGATACGCCAGCGTTTATCATTGCAGCACTGCCAAGCGTTGCGCCGATGTTGAATAATACATGTTCATTTGGTGCGTAGAATGCCCCGATAGCTGCCGCATTAGCGTTTTTATAATGGCCGTAGCCAGCTGCAAAAGTTAGTTTGTCATCGGCGTTATAGCCAAGATAATGCAAGGCGGAAAGTGCTGCATTAGCTGCGCCAGTTTTTGCCACTTCGCTCAACACATGAGAAATCTGCCCCGCTGTGCTATGCTCTAGCGTTGTGATTCTAGCCTCATGGTTTTGTAATTGGCTTTCATGTTGTGAAATCGCCGCCGTATTGTCGCCGATACGCGTATTTTGTGCGGTGATAGTATTATTTACCGCTGCGAATTGTTGGCTGGTAGCATTTGCTAAATTTCGAATTGCTACGCCGTTGCTGCCGATTTCGTCATAAGCAGCATACAGCTGACTGCCGTTAATGGCGTCGGTGCTGCTAGGGTCTACTTGCCCTGCTGCGACGTTGGTGATTTGTCGAGTGTAAAATTGCACGCCGCCATACCCAGCACGGCCCTTACTGCCTACAGATACAACGGATTGAGGAGAATCGCCAGCGAAAACATGCGTTACGCCGTTTACAACGGCTTGATGAGTTGCTACGGCATCATCTGTAACGCTGTTACTACCTACTGCCACACTGTTTGACTTATCTGCGATTGTATTATTGCCAATTGACAAGGCGTCAACAGCCGTAGCTTTGGCGTGCGTTCCGATGACTGTCGCGCCTTGCCCTGCCGTTTGACTGTTAGCGCCGAGAATGATCTGTTCTTGGGAATTATCAACGCGGTTATTGTATCCGAGTACAGTTGACTGCCCGCCGTCTACTTGCATGTTATTGGCACCGATTACAACGCTATTCTTGCCATTTACTGTGTTCGTTCTACCGATAACGATAGTACTCTCGCCGCCAGCATAAACGCCATTACCAATGGCAATTGTATTGTATGCTGATGTTCTTGCCTGCGAACCAATCGCATAGGTATATTCGGTTAACGCCTCGGCGTGGCTGCCGAATGCGAATGTATTCCGTCCCTCGGCTTTTGAATTATTGCCACCTGCGAACGCATTCGTCCCGTTTGTGATGTTATTCTCCCCGAATGTTAGCGTATTATTCGCGTTTGTTTGGTTCTGATAGCCGAACACCGCCGCACTATTAGCCGTGGCGATGTTATCAGTGCCGCCGATTGTATTATTTGTACCAGCCGCATATACTGGCGCTGTTAATGCTGTGATTGTCATGATTGCTGCTAAATATTTAATGTTCATTGTGTTATCTCCTTGTATTTATCTCGTTTAATATGATATGGCTCACTGTTTTCTACAAACACGCCTCCATGGTGGTACCCGTGGCGGTTACACCACGCACGAAATACCTTTGTTAGTTCTTCGCTTAATTCATTTACATGCTCACGTTCTACATCATATAAATAATCATCGTCCGTGTCATAAACTTCATCGGGTAAGTAATTTATAACGCTTTCAATCACGCTGTTCCCGTCAATATCGGGAATGTAAAAACTAGGGTGTCCGATTTCGATAACAATATCATCATCGGTATCTTGTCTATGTAATTGTAGGTAGCTTTTGACTGCCTGCTCTACGCTATCCTCTGGGCCACCGATTCCGTAGGGCGTAACCCAACAATATTGCTTTTTGTCCTCTACCAGCATAACTATTTCCCTTTCATCGCTGCTTTTCGTTTTGCCATTGTTTCCCTACCCAATTTACTGCCACATGAATTACTGCAACATACTTGGCGTTTGTTGTAATTTTTACAAATAAATGTTTTACCGCAAATTACACATTTCTTTGTATATTTCTGGTTGCGTATTGCGCGCTTATAATTGTGTGTTGTATATTTGCAATCGCTCATAGGCGTGTCGTTCCATACATCGAGATGCGCTAAGAATGTCGGTATTTTGCTTTCGAATCGTTCTGATAGTTTATTCATGATCTTTAAGCTCCGCGTTCTCTATCGCACCGATAAGCGCTCTTTTGTATCCGATAAACGCTTTTTTGTATCCAGTAGGCGTTTTTGAATTCTCTTTTGCTATACTGTTAAGAATTTCCTCGGCTATGCTGCTCGCAAAAGACAAGCACTCGATAGAATTGCAATTTTTAACTTCAATCTCTAAATCGAATGTATTATTCTTGCCATATTCTGCCTTAATATATCCCATGTTATCCCCCTCAATCTGCAATTTCTGCGCATATGAATTTCAATGTAATTTCATTTGTGATGATTTCTTTCACGTTGGCGATATTGCCGCAATCAATCGTGATTTGATTGTTGATTGCCTCTTGAATGGCGTCCGCTTTATCAATTGCGTCGCTTTCCGATGTAGCCGCTATAACCGCCTCTATATCAATTTCGCCTTTTAGGCGTAGTCTGTATTCTGTTTCGTTCATGTGTGTGGTTTCCTTTCATCATTAACTTTCGATATTCGATATATGAGATTGAGGTAGGGGCTTTCGGTTTAGCCTTAGCCCCTCTCTTGGCAACTTGTCGGCGTTTAGCCTTTTGAGCGGTGTCGCACTCTCTAGCTTTCGCCTTGGCATATTCATCGCACAAGATACTTGATTCGGCAATTTGATGAATTGCAATCACTACTCTAGGATTGTCCTTATCAAGCCCTACGATTTCCGAGCCGTCATAATTCACGATATATTTATCGTCCTCAATGATTCCAGCGTCTTGCAATATGTCGGAAGTTGCTTGTAATAGGCCAACCAAATCGGGCCAACTGCGTCTGTCTTGTAAGTAATAACGGCAACATACTGAGATTGGTCCTTGAACAGCGCCAACATGTGCCAGCTGCAACAATGCTGCCTTTTCGTACCGAATAAATGCGTCCGAGGGTAGGAGTTTTCTGATATTGTCCCTTATCACAATGCGGGCGCTGTTCTTTTTCGTCCTTGGTTGGCCGTGAATTACAATTTCCAAAATTTCACCTCTATATCTTTTGCATTAATTTTTAATTTGGCGTTGATTTCCGCCCCGTCTTGCCCTGTGTAATATTTCTCACGAGTATTTTATCGTCGAAAAATTTAAACGAGCATACAGGGCGAATAAATCAATTTTTATCTCTGTGAGACTGCCCCATGAATACCGCAATTTTATATTCACCTCGTAAGCGGTCATATATGCGGCCGCTGTAATTGTCCTTAGTCCATTGGTCGCTGTAGTTTGTGGTAAGGATAATCGGCCTCATGCTGTTGTATCGTTCAATGATGATACTTTCAACTTTTGCCGCCACCCAATCCGATTTAGAATATTCCGCCCCGAAATCATCAAGCAGCAACATTGGAATGTGTTTCAACTTTTGCTCATAGGCAAGGTACGCCACTCTATCGCCCTTTGATAAGGTGAGCATAGTATCAAGCAAGTTAGGCATTGAAATCATCATTGCCCCTGTGTTTAACTTCATCACCTCTTTAAGAATACATACAGCGAGGGACGTCTTACCTGTGCCAGCTGGTCCCCTTAATATGAGGCCCTTTCCTGTATTCATGTACTCCGCCAGATTATCCCTGTAATTTTTAACAACGGCATATGCCTCTTTGTCAGCACTTTGAAATGTGCCATGCTCTTTAATCCATTCAAAACTCATGCCGTAGTAACGTTTAGGAATGCCAGCAGCTGCATATGTTTCGTTGATGTTTGAGCGAATTACAATCGGCTTGTCATAAATTGGTTTAAAAAACTCAATCTTTTCCGTAGGTCTTGGCCGCCTCTTGTTCCCAATCGACTGACTCGTCTTTTTTCGTAGCCGTTCGATTGCCGCCTCTATGTCCATTTGCTCCATTTTCTAACCTCTGATTTTTCAAAATTCCCTCTACATATTGCACTCGTGATTTTCCTCGCTCTTTTGCTATGCGTACGGCATCCGCTACATCAATAAGACCATATTCAGCGATAAGGTCATCAAGTCTGCCTTTGACAAAAGAGGAGATAAGACCGAATAAGCTTATCCACAAATCATATATATCTGTGTTTGACATAGGAGAAAGAGATTGAGAATTTTCGATTTCTTTATCTTCTCTAGTTGTAGATATAGTTATATCTCTATCTCTGTGTTCTAACTCTTTATGTATCTCTTTATGTAACTCTTTCTCTATCTCTTTCTCTCCGTAACAGGTTTGTAACGATTGCGAACATTCTTGTAACATTGGTGTAACATTGTTACATAATTGCGTAACATTGTTACACTCTAAACCTTTTGACTTATCCCGAAGTTTCCGCATTCTACTGGCTGCAGCGGTTTCCGAGCCTGTATTGTTGCTTGCCTCTGGTAGATAATACTCATCATTTTCGCATTCAATTAATAAACCGTTTTTTAAGAGATAATTTACAGTTATTTGAACATTTTGTTCATCTTCATCAATGTCGAGCGCTAACTCTGAAACGAATGTATCCTCATATCCGTCAAAGTATAATTTCCCGCCGTCAATGATTGAGCGCAATAGCATTTTTAGGTAGATGATAGTGTAAGTATCACCACCAGCCACCCGTCGCAATCGCTTAATTTCTTTCTTTTGAAAGAAATCTTTATGCAGCCGTAGCCAGTAATATCGTTTAGGTTCTGCCATGTCGCTCCTTTCTATTTAACAGGTGCGAATGTAATTACATCGCGGTCATTCGTTCGTCTAAATAATCCAATTTGTAAGCCGTAATCAAGCACACTTTTTACATTGTTGGCGCTCACGCCTGTTCTTGTTTCTACGTTCACCATGAATGACGGCGTATATGGTATATTGCAATTATCAAGGGCAAGTAATATGTCTCTTACTTTCACCCAGTCAGCGCCGAATTGAGCGAGCATTTTGTCGTTATTTGTCATCATGCACTACCTCGCCAGTTTCTGCGTCGATAACCTCGCCGCCTACGATATAGGTATCGCGATTTTCTGCAGGTTCATCCGTTGGTTCCTCTGTTTCGGTTTCTGCGTCAATTGTTTCACCGCTGAAATTGACATCAAAATCGCCGTCATTATTCATGCTGATCACGCCGCCGTCATTGGCTAGGGCTTGGCTCATTTGAATGCTTTCAATGCTTAACGGGCCGTACTTAGAAAGTAGGCGTTTAAGTACTGTTTTCTCAGCCATTACATCGAAATCTGCAAGGCCCCATTTGCTCGTGCCGCCTTTGTAGTTCTTGCTGTATTTCTTGGCATGTGCTTGCGCCTCGTCGATAGTCATGTACAGCATTTTTTCAAAGCCGTTTGTAAGTCTGAAATATGCTAGGTAGCCAATGACTTTATCGCTTGTACGTTCGCCGAATCTGAATTTATCAAGTAGTCTATTTTCATATTCGAGTTCGCCCTCGTACACTGTTTTAGCCCCAATGTCAGCATATTGGCCGCTGCGTTGGGCTAGTTGGATATAACCCTTATATCCGAGTTGGAATTGTGCCTCACCTTTATAAGGGACGATATAAGCGAACCCAAGAGACTGATTGATTGGCAAGTCTAGCATGGCCGCTTGTGCAGCTGCACCGATGACTGTCGCTGGGTTAGCTGTCATAAGGTGATTATTACTGTTTGTAACGGCGATAATGCTCGAGATAAACCCAGCTGCCTTTTTGCCAAGCATTTCCTCGAATTTCTTCTTGAATGCTGGCGTTTCGAGCATACCTTTTACTGTTTTAGCCTCTTTTTGCGCCGTGATGTTATTTTTCTTTAGTTCAATTCCTGTTGTAGTTGCCATTATTATTTATCCTCGCTTTCTGGGAACGCGTCGCCTTTAACACCAGCCACATATGCACGCAATGCGGTAATTTCTGCTTTTAGTTCAGTAATATTTCTATCTCGATTCTCAACTCGCATATTTCTATATCTGAGGTCATCTTCTAGCTTTTTATTAAGTTCATTTAATCGAGCTATTTCAGCAAGTAAATGCTTTCTTTTTGGTTTTGTTTCTACTGTTTCAACTGCTGTGTTTTCCATTATTTTTTATCTCCAATTACAAATAATTTATTTTCAAAGTCGATATATACCGCTTTTGCCTCTACTGTATATTGTGTGATGTTTACAGGCGTATCGATATGTACATTGAAATCATAAGGGACGGCCTCAAGTAATTTTCTTAAATCGTTTGTTTTCATTATTTAATGTCCATTCTGCGGCTGGGTTCGCCGACTTTAATATATTGCTTGTGTAAATCTGGATAGTCATTTTTGAACGCTTTTGCGTCAAACGTTTCTCGTGCTTTCGTGGATTTCCACGAAACAAAATGCTCTCCATAGGTCGCCTTTTCGTTATCTTTCAAGAAATCTTTCATCACGTTTTCAATGCCGCGCTTTTTAGTTTCTAACTCGGATAATTGATTTTTGATTTCTAAATAATCAATGATCATGTTCCCGTAGTTAGCAGGTAGTTCCACGCTTTGGCCGTTACTCTTTTGATAGAGTTTTTTAAGCGCGTTTTCACACTGTTTCGTATCGTCTGGCGCTGGCATGGTCTTGCTTTCGACTAATTCCCAGAATGCTGCCCCAGTGTCGATAATTGCAGCTATAACTTCCTCATTACGCTTGATTTCCTTGTAATAAAATGTATTGCCACCCACGAGGCAAGCAATCCACCAGCTTGATTTGCCAGTAACCGCCATGTAATGCTGGCATTGGATATAATAGGCGTCTGGCACATTGTCGCCGTCCCATTCATTAGCCTTGAATGCGTTGGCTGTTTTGCATTCAAGCCCTGCGTCTAGCCCTACGATTTCCCTGTCGATGTTAGCGAGTAAATACGGATATTGCTCGCTCTGTAATGTGAAATTGTTATTGCGTACCTTATAGCCAGTACGTTTTGAAAACTCTTGCGCTACAATGTCCTCGAGGATAGTACCCCAATACATCGGCTCGCTTTCCTTTTCCTCAACGGTGTTGCTCGTCTTATCGAGCCATACGTCAATAGGGCTACGCCAAGGACTTAACCCCAATACTGCGGCCATATCTGAACCGCCGAGGCCTAACTTGCGAACCTTTAACCATTCCTCACGAGTGGCGTTTTTACTGTCAAAAATTTTCTTGTACATGTTTGTGTGGTTTCCTTTCTTTTGACAATTAAGAATAGATACATTACAATGTTGTTGTGTGGTTTCCTTTCGTTCTTAACGATTGGAACGTTGAACAGTCAGCTTTTAGTTGACTGTTCTTTTTTTATGCCAGCCATAGCACTAAGGCGATATAAATGAGTATTACATAGCCAATTACTACCACCGCATCAATTATGCCGTTTTTCTTTTTCTTCATCGGTCTGCGTCTGCGCCGTGGTTTTTGTTGTGTCATCATTGTGTAGTTTCCTTTCTTTCCACTCCTCAAAGTCCGCTAGATTTTGAGGATTGCTATAAAATTTGTGTATTTCGTCAATGAACAGCGTCATCACATCACGCCCTTGCATACCGCTCCAATACCTTTAGCGGTTAGGATTTCATGAATTCGTAAGCGCCCTTTTTGCGTCCATTTTGTTTGAATTCTAGAATCAAGTCGGCCGTCATTTCGTGTGAATGTAAACGTTTCTGATTTTGTATATCCTTTACCCATTTCGGATTTATACAATATCCATTGTCCGTTTACGTTCCGCTGGATTTTTGCCTCATGTAAAATCTGATTCAAGGCTCTAGCCGATAAATCATAATCAGCAGCGACTTGCGTAGTTGTTAGTGTGCTTGTGCTGCTTAGAATTTCGTCAACATAATCTCTTACTGGTTGAAATTCTGCGATTTGTTGCTCTTGCTGTGCTATAAGTGCCTTTTGCTCGTTGATTACATTGTTGGCAATCTTCAAGGCTCGGCTCATGACTTTTTCTGGGCTGTTCCAGTCTCTTTCTACTGCGATAAAGTACTCTCTAGCCTCTCGACCTTTGTCATTTCTTGCAAGCATACAAAGCTGTTTCGCCATTTCAATGCTGAGATTATGGTCTGTTTGCTTTGTTGTGTTGCCTTGTGCTGTTACTCTTTTTTGAGTAATAGGTGTGTAATCAACACTTTCAACAAATCCGTATTCACACATTCTTTTAAACCAGTCATTATAACGAGTACTGATTTCTAGGAACATATGTAAATCTCTACCGCTTACATATTGCTCATCGTTTTGGGTTACGTTGATTGGAATCAAATTCATATTGTGTGGTTTCCTTTCTATAAGAAATAATCAATAGTAGTACCAAAGAAATCAGCAATCTTTTTCAAGTTGTCGACGCTTGGCTTATATTTGCCCTGTTTCCATGCCGTCATAGATGATGTTTTAATGCCAAGCACCTTGCACATTCTATAAGGTGTAATGTTGTTGTCTTTTAATAACTTGTCTATTTTTTCATACATATTGTAAAATCACCTCTTTTCTGATATATTGGAATTAATTAATATTTGTTAGCTAATAAATACGAATTTATGTGTTTGTTAGCCTATCTCGTATTTGTTAGCTATCTTGTGATTACATAATATCTCACATTTACGAGTTAGTCCAATTAAGCGTTCATAAAAATTTTAAATAGGAAATTAACAATGAGTAAAAATATTATTTGGGAACGGATAGAAAGCCTCATAAAGAAAGAAAATATCAGCGCTTATAAGCTCGGAAAGGATACAGGTATATCCACCGCATCACTTACAGATTGGAAAAAAGGCCGCTCGTCTCCTAAACTTGATAAATTAAAAACGATAGCCGATTATTTCGGTGTATCTGTGTATTACTTAACTGGTGAGGTTGAGGGTTTCGACGCTATGCGTCAACAAAAGATAGACTTCATTCATCAATGTGGCGCTGATATTGACTTATCCATGTACGATGACGAGGCTATTGATGATTTATATGTAGCGTGTGCTTTGAAAAAGGACGTTATCCAGCAACTTGAAATACCGCAATTAAAAAAGGAACCCTCTACATTGCTAAATATAGAAAGTTCCGACGGGATTAATTTAAAGGTTATTCTTGAGCGTGATAATGTATTATCTTATGGCAAGCACATCATCACCGATGATGAGCGGGCTACCATTAAGGCACTTATAGAGGCGTTTTTAAAAGGGAAATAAATATATACTATTGGGGGTATTAGTATGAAAAAGTTAATTATTGCGGCTGCATTATGCTCATTTTTATCAATTCCAGTAATGGCGCATAATCCAAACGCGCCATTTGTACCAGCTTACACTACGGCAAACGGCGTAAACGTTAGCGTGCGGGCTGATTTAGATGTAAAAAATTATGACGGCGGGAGCGTGGAAATACTTTTATATACCAGCCAAGATGACCCAAGCAAGCCATATATTACATGGAAGTTAAACCATTTTCATTATATTCTTGACCCGCACGGCTCGGGCAAACCTTACGCCGTACTCTATCAAGTAGATAGAGAGACCAACTTCGCGCGCAACGCTGATTATGTGATAGGTGGTACAATTACGCCTACGCCTATAGTTCCAATCGTCGAGGGTTCCGACGAGTATAAAACAGCAATATATGCTTTCAATTTTGCCGTTCAAAGTGGCAAAATGGCCGAGGCACAAGCAAAATATAATAGTAAGCATAAGAAATAAAAAAAGCCCCCTATCAAGGGGGCTATACTTATACAATTTGAAAGGAAATCACACAATGAACACTACCGACTTACAAACAGGCGTAATATATGCACGCTACTCGTCCGATAAGCAACGCGACGAATCCATAGAGGGGCAAATACGGGAATGCACCGAATACGCCCAGCGTGAGGGTATTCTTATTACTAAAATATATACAGATAGGGCTTTATCAGCGCGAACAGATAACCGTCCAGAATTCTTACAGATGATACGCGATAGCAGCAATCAAACATTTAATTATGTTGTTGTGTATCAGCTGGATAGGTTCAGCCGTAGCCGTGAGGATAGCGCCAAATATAAAGGTATACTCCGCCGTAATGGTGTCAGAGTGTTAAGTGCCAAGGAACATATTACCAATGAGCCTGCAGGTATCATTTTAGAAAGCATGCTTGAGGGCATGGCTGAATATTATTCTGTTGAATTATCGCAAAAGGTAAAGCGTGGCATGACTGAAAACGCGTTAAAAGGCAAAATGAACGGCTCGGCCGTTCCACTCGGATATGATCTTACAGAAAGCCACCATTTAGCCGTGAATGCTCATGAGGCCAAGGCGGTAAGGTTAATATATGACTTGTATCTAAAACAGTACTCTCTGGCTAAAATAGCGGATATTTTGCATAGTAAAGGATATACCACCAAACGAGGCGGCAAGATTTCGTATAGCGTCATACGCAATATATTGAGCAATGAGAAATATATTGGTGTGTATCAATGGGGCGATATTAGAATCGAGAATTCTATCACACCTATTATTGCCCGTGATGTATTCGACGAGGTGCAGCGGGTACTACCGACTAGAATTAAGAATAAAGGACGTAGAAGTGAAATGTATAATTTATGTGGCCGCTTGATATGCGGCGAGTGCGGCGGGCATTATATGGGGTCTACCGCTACATCACGCAACGGCGAGAAACATCATTATTATGTATGTACCAATCGCCGCAAATATCACACATGCAGCGCACCAAACATACGCCGTGATGAGTTAGAGGATTTAGTCATTAATAGAACGCTTGAAATTCTAAAACAGCCTCAAATTATCGCCCGTATAGTTGATTTAGTAATGAATGGATATAATCATACTACCCAAGAGGCTAAAACGGCCATACAGGGCATACAGGGCAAAATTAAAGCTATTGATACGGAATTAAATAATTGTATGACGGCCATTAAACAGGGCTTTATAAACGAACGCTTAAAAGCCGAAATTGAAAACCTAGAAAAGGAACGTCAAAACCTACTCGAGCAAAAAGCGAACCACGAAAGCGTAATATTACCTATCAAATTTACAGCCGAGCATATCGAGTATTTCCTCGAAAGAATGGCAAACGAAAACCCTACCACAAAAGCAGGCCGTTCGCGTATTCTTGATACTTTCATCAAGAGCGTAACCATACATAGTGATAGGGTTGAAATCATATTTAATTATAAGAGTGAATTGCCCGAATTCTCCGAGCAATCTGCAAGCGGTTCGCATTTTAGCGTTTTGGTGGGCAACTCATACAATAAAGCGAACCACTTTTATATAAATTCTACCGCCTACCCTATTACTTTAATAATGCCTTTCGGTGTTTAAAGTGTATATAATGTATTATAT
>ERZ773046.260-NODE-260-length-36404-cov-5.932708_pt1 | contig 36404 bp, 26 predicted proteins | sample MGYA00580634_ERZ773046 | MGnify/ENA primary metagenome ERZ773046 (study PRJEB29015, sample SAMEA2738127) | human oral metagenome | biome: human oral; feature: human-associated habitat; material: saliva | place: China | collected 2159 ... | reverse complement strand
CAATCGATGAGATTAAGAAACTCCTCACCTCTGCTATTGATGAAACTGCGGCTGGCAATATACGAAATAGCATGGCGAAAATGGTCGTCGTTAAACCCGATGTTCGAATATATAGCGCATCTGCAGTATCTGATAGTACGTATACGAAGTATCCATTCAGAATAGACATACCTATTGGTATGTGTACAGAAGAACATGTACCAGATATTTATCTGAACCCTGAAACAGAAAATCTGTTTTATGAAATATGCGAATCAAGAGTAGGTGCTGTAAGGGTATATGTGTCTAAGAATGATTTTGGGACGGTTACAATTCCGGTAATTCGTCTAACAAAAGAATCTAGTGTTTAACAAGGAGGTAGTAATGATAGGGCAAACTCATGGAGGTGGAAGCAATGGCAGAATTGCTACCTTAAAATTTAAAGCGGGAAATTACGGAGAAGGTGGTTATTTAGATGTCGGCATTGTAAATGATGATATTGGAGTAACGTGCAAGTATGGGCGAATCACACTGTCTCCTGGGCTGTATAGAGTTACCGCATCAATTAGTGCTAGTACATCTTCAGCTGGTAGACTTTGGATAACATTGGAAAAGAAGAGCCCAACAGAAGAGCGACTTGCAGGTGGTATCAATTATGGAGCATATGCAACCGTAAATATTAACCATGTAATTGAACTTGAAAACGAAACACAAATAAGTTTTTATTCGTGGAACAACACAACTGTAGATGGTGCGGGAACGGGTCCATCTATTGTACAAATCGAAAAGATAAAAAAATAAGGAGGAAAATAAAATGATCGGTAAAGTACATGGGGGGGGTAGAACTATGTTAAAACAGGAACGCATTGAATTAGGAAGCGTTTGGACGGCTCCAAAAGATGGAACTCTTGTGTGCGGTGGAAGAGCAAAATACGATACGGCGTATTTGTTTATTAACGACAAGATAGATAATGTGTACGTCGGAATGCTTACTATTGAGAAACAAGATCATTATGGTACTGTTATGTGTCCTGTACTAGCCGGGCACACCTATGAGATGCGTCGTCAGCATTGGTTGTCACAAGGTGATCTATTTGTTTATGAAGAGTAGCCAAAGGATATATGACTAGTTAAGTCGGTCGGGTTAAGTGCCCGACTTTTTTAAATGCAAGAAAGGAGGACGAGTCTTTATGAAAGATCCAGAAATGCTAGGAAACCTAGTGATTGGCCTAGGGATATTAATCGCTCTGATTACATCTCTTAACAATTACGTAAGTAAACCTGTGAATGAACTTAATCGTACTATTGCTGCGTTAGATTCGCAGCTTAAGAGCATGAATGAGGACATTCACGATGTTGAAGAGGCTGTACGAGAACAGGAACTGCATGATCGTGAGTCCCACTCGCGAATGTGGTCTAAGCATAACGAACATGATAGTCGTCTTAACGACCATGAAAAGCGAATCGGTTCGCTAGAAAACAGGAAGGAGAAATAAAGAAATGAAAATCAATTGGGGACAAAGGTCAAGAAATAAGACATGGCTACTTACATTCATACCAGTAGTAGCAGCAGTAATCTATCAGATACTTAAGGTGTTTGATATAACACCACATGTAGAGCATGAACAACTCGTAGAACTCGCAATAATGCTTGTTGGTATTCTTGCGGTACTAGGTATAGTCATAGATCCAACAACTCCTGGTGTGAAAGATAGTACCTTAGTAACGAGTTCTGCGATGAGCTATGGAAGGTATGACGACAAAGAAATAAAAATCAATTGGAAACAGAGAGCTAGAAATAAGGCGTGGTTACTTTCGTTTATAACAGCGGTAGTAGCTGTAATCTATCAAATTCTTAAGGTGCTTGGTATAACACCAAGTGTAGCGCAGGATCAGATCATAGAGACAGCAACAATGCTTGTTGAGATTCTTATATTGATGGGTGTAGTCATAGATCCGACGACTCCTGGCGTGAAAGATAGTGACCTAGCAATGAGCTATGGCAAACATGATCTTGAAGAAATAGATAGTATGGGCAGAGGTTGGGATAGTTCTAGTAAGGAGGTCAACGATGAGCAACAGCAGTCTGGTAAATAAGCGTATAATCACCTCTCATTCAAGCAGTAGAATGGGAAGTAAAATAACTACTATCATAATCCATCATATGGCAGGAAACCTGAGCATTGAACAGTGCGGGCGAGTATTTCAGACAAGGCAAGCAAGCACTCACTATGGTATTGGCTCCGATGGACGTATTGGCCAATATGTAGACGAGGCATATAGAGCTTGGTCTGTAGCCAACAAGTGGGGCGATGCAAAGGCGGTTACAATGGAATTGGCAAACGATGGCGGAGCATCCGATGATTGGCATGTATCGGATATGGCGATTGAATCTTGCATAAATCTCTGTGTAGATATTTGCAGAAGAAACGGAATCCCTAGACTGGTATTTACAGGCAACTTAAATGGCAATTTACAGATGCATAGATACTATATGGCAACGGCATGCCCTGGTCCTTATTTAGCATCGAAGTTCTCATACATAGCAAATGAGGTTAATAAGAGACTGGGTGCAGGTGGATATGTAGCACCGTCACAGAGCTACATCACGAGTGATGGGAAGCTAGTTGTAGATGGCTTGTTCGGATATCAGTCTGTTCTTAAGATGCAAAAGTGGCTTGGTGGTCAATACAGAGACGGCATACTGAGTGGACAGCTCAAGAGCTGTGCAAGATATATCATGAATATGAAATATGGTGTACAGTGGGGATCGGGCGGCTCATATACTGTCAGATTGCTGCAGAGGAGATTAGGTGTTACCGCTGATGGGTATATCGGATATGATACTATCTGCGCCCTACAGAGGTATCTTAATGGTCAAGGATACGGCTTAACTGTTGATGGTTATGCTGGAGCTAATACATGCTCTGCTTTTCAGAAATATTTGAATTCGGTGGTGTAACATGGTTGCTTTGTTAGATGGAATCAATTTTGTTTTGATTAATGCTCAAGTTGGAATTGAACTTGGTGCTACAGGCTGGTCTTGGTTTTAATAGAGGGGCTATAAATGCCCCTCTTTTTTTATTTGGCAAGAAAAATACCACACTTTATACCACACCGACATGTGGTATAAAGTGGTAATATCGACAATAAGGGTAAACTCTAACAATAAAGAAAAACACCGCAACTCGTTGAAATTGCAGTGTTTTATGTGGTGCGTGATCAGGGGTTCGAACCCTGGACACCCTGATTAAGAGTCAGGTGCTCTGCCAGCTGAGCTAATCACACATATTTAGTTGTTTGCTTAACAGCTTATATAGTCTAGCATTGATTTATAAGGCAGTCAAGAAAAAGTTTGAAAAAAATCGAATTAAATTCGAATTAAATTTAAGCGTTTAGTTGCGCATACATTCAGATAGTGCGTGTGATTTGCATAAGCAATTTCATGTGCTCATATCTTATCGTCCATACACAAATGTATTTATAAAATACGTTAAAAACATTTCAATTCATCACAATAACTAAACCTTAGCAAAATCAATCATGATACAATAAAAAAAGAAGCAGCGCGATTTAAAACAGGTGCAGGAAATGTAACATTTCCACAATAAATAAGAATACGGGTGGGACTAATTCCTATCTATTGATATTGCGCGTGCCTCTTGACGGATAATGTTATCACAAAAAAGGTGGAAATGATAGCACATAATTACAATAATTTTGTATAAAATTATGTATTTGTTGCGCGAATTCCACTAATTGCAAGCGAAATCTTGCTATTAACTTATCCTTGTTGTATAATTTCCAATGAATCTTTATAGAAGATTGACAACCAGCACAAAAGCGATGCTCTCGCTCGAGTGTTTTTAGTGGATTTGGGAGGTAACAATGTTCTGTAGCAATTGTGGCAATGAAGTAACAGAAGGCGCTAAGTTTTGCAGTGTATGTGGTGCAAGATTGAGCCTTGATGCAGAACCATCAGTACACGAACATACAGCGTTTAGTTCGTCGAATAGAGAAGGAAATATGATGGACAAGAGAGAATCTTCTACGAAGTTCGACTTTAATTTCGGATCCGAGGATTTAGAGATTAAGGAGCCTAAGAAGAAAACAAGCTCGGTTTCTTTCGATTGGAGCTCTGTAATTGAGGAGAGCCATAAGAAACCTACTAAGAAAATCAGATCCCCTTGGGAGACAACTGGGATTGACGATGAGGAAGCTGAAGCCGTAACACAGTCGTTCAGTTCAGTTAATAATGATTGGGATAGGCACAAGACTGCTGAGCCTGCGCATAAGGCTGAGGAGCCGGATTCCCTCGAGGAAATTCTAAAGCGTGATTCCGCAGCTGCTCCGGCATCTGGTCACGGACGCACTATGAACTTCATAGAGGTCATGAAGCAGGAAAAAGAAGAGCGAGAGAAGGCTGCGAAGGAAGCTGAAGAAGCATCCGTTTCGGCTGACTACGATTTTAGTGAGTCTATTCTTCCTAATGAAGAAAGGGAACATACTCAGGGATACACAGAACTCAAGGATGACATCGTCGCTGAACTGGAGAAGCAGGCAAGCGAGATGGATGAAAAGGAAGTTTCGCATAGACTAGACGCAGCTTCTGCGGATTTTGATGAGTATCTAAGTGCTCGCCGCAAGTCGCACGAGGAAGTGTTCCAAGCAGAGCCACCACATAACTTCGTTGATGATATGGTTCATGTGTCCGCAGCTGACACTAGGGACGAGTTTAAGCTTCCAGAAGATGAATTTGAGACAGAGCTTTCTGCATTTATCGGTAACCATGAGGACGCTGATAAAGAAGATGTTCATGCAGACAAATCAGACGATGATTTATTCAACTTTGATATTGATATTGAAGATACAGATGAAGATGAGGAGACTGTAAGCCAGTATCTTGACTACGTGAAGCCAAGCAGGGTTTCGCGTGCACAGGAGCGCGCTGAAGCTGAGGAGTTTGATCTCGATGATGAGGATGACGATGATGAGCCAGAGACATTCTCGTACGATGAGCTTACAGATGATAACAAAGAGCCAGAGACGGACTACGAACTTGAACCTGAAACTGAATCTACAGAAGAAGCAGATGATTTCGCATTCGGTGATGATGACATAGATGTTCCTTATGAGGAGCCTGTTAACTACTCTGAGCTATATATGGATGAAGAGACAGAAAAGGCTGATAAGCCGGCGGCATTAGAGACTGATGAGGTAGTTGATTCGCATGAGACTAGTGATGAAGCAGCTACAGAAGTAGTTCCAGCAGTTTCGGAAACTTCGACTGAACCAAAAGATCAAGAGGAGTCAGTAGCTACCGAGGTTGCTGCGGAGCCAGTTTCAGAACCAGCTTCAGAACCAACTGCAGAAATAGCTTCAAAACCATCACTGGAAGAGCCAGTAAATGCAGCATCAGAAACCGTAGAGGTAGCTTCAGCACCTGCTGAAAAGGCTGAGGATGCTGAGCTAGCAGCTGCAAAGGCTATAGAAAGTGAAATTGCAAACCTACAGAAGCGTCTAGCAGAACTTCTCGGTAAAGACACTTCAGAAACAGTTGAACTGCCAGCAAGAGAAGTTGTTTCGGCCGAAGAACTAGTGCAGGAGCCTGTACAAGCGAAGGCTGAGGCGGAGACTGAAGCAAATGCTACAGAGACAGGGGCTCGCTCTGATTTAACTAGCTTAGAGGCAGAGTTGGCTGCTTTAGGATTCGATACAATTGATGATGAACCAGATGAAGAGGCTGATATGCTTTTCTCTGCAGAAGATGTGGCAGATGCTAACACTTCAGCTGTGGAAGAGAATAACGAGGATCTAAATCAAGAAGAGGTTATGTCGATTGATGATCTACAGAAGGATCTCTTTGGTACAGATGTTGATGATGCAGGGATGGAGGCAACTCGTAAGATAGACAAGTTCTATACTCTCTATCGTAAGAATGAAGAGTTCCAGCAGCTTCTAGATGAGGAGTATAAGAAACTGCAGGATGGCAGTGCCGACTATACGCTTATGGAGGATGTGCTAGCTGAGTATCAGGATGAAGAAGAAACTGAAGAAGCTCCAACTGAAGCCCATCATGAGACAGTCGAAGCTGCAGTTAAGGCCGAGTCAGCTAAGCTTGAAGCAGCAAAGAAGGATGCAGGATCAGAACTCAGTAATAGCGCTAATGTTACTGAACCTATTACTGCTGCGACAACTCTAGTTAGTTCGCCAGCTCAGGCTGCAGTTAATACGGCAAGTAAGGCAAGCAGTGTAGCACCGTCTGTAGTCGACGATGACGATGAAGAGTCGCGCAAAGGCGGAGTTCTAACGGTAATTGCGGTCATCGTAGCAATCTTGCTTGTTCTGTTATTGGTAGTGATACTGATACTTAACTTTGCTCCGGACAGCAGTGTTGCGCAGCGAATCAGCGAAGTGATTGGAAAGTTTACGAATTTCGCATCGCTGGGTGATAATTCTGAATTGCTACTATAAGGGTGATTTATACGTATATGCAGCGGCAGGCTTGATGGCTACCGCTGCATTATGTGGTTTTTGGAGAAATTATGGCTAAGGATAAGAAAAAAGGAAAAGTTACATACACATTTAATGGTGAAGGTAAGCGACGGAATGTCTTTGGAAAACTACTTGTTATAGCAATTTTTGTGATTGTTATAGTCGGTAGAAGTGTCGGTTTTCTTACAGACTGGATGTGGTTTAGAGAACTTGGCTTTACCAGGGTTTTTTGGACGCAGCTTGCAACAGAGTTAAAGCTCGGGATTGTAATATTCGTGCTTTCAGGGCTTTTGGTGCGAGTATATCTAAATAGCCTTAGAAAGGGATATTTTAGTAAGATAGAATCACACGAAATTCCGGATATGCACAAGCTAAACGTGTTATCGTGGGTTATATCTGTGATTTTCGGAGTTGTGGCAGCGTTTGTATCGGCTACGAGCACGTGGCAATCATTTCTCATGTTTGCGAACTCCTCAAAGTTCGGACTAAAGGATCCAATTTTTGGACTAGATATTTCGTTCTATGTGTTTAAGCTTGATTTCTTATCTAAACTTAATTCAATCGCAATATTCGTGATTATCGGAGTAGTTATCGTAACATTGATTTACTATGCCGTTTTGCTTTCGGTAAGGAAACCGGACATTTTCGACAAGAAGGATGTCTTTGAAGATCTTGAGGCAGATGATGCAGCGAAAGAAGCACAGGCAGGAGATGAAACCTCGGCAGATGATGAAGTTAGGAAAGGACGTCCTGATAACAGTATTCCGTTCGGCAAGAAAGACCCTGTAGATGATGTTACGAGAATCATAAAAGGATTTAGTGACAAAGCAAAGGAACAAGCTAAGAAGCGCAGAGAAAATAAACGCGAAATCAATAGATCAAATGTGGACCATCTATTTAGCCTAGCATCTGGGAAGGCTATGATTTTGGGCGTTGTTTTCTACGTTATGCTAGGCATTCACTTCGTGCTAAAGCAGTTCACACTCTTACATGCACATACTGGAACGGTGTATGGTGCTGGATTTACGGATATTGCTATTACGCAAAAAGTGTACCTGCTGGTTATGATTTTAGCTGTAGTCGGAGCGATTACCCTGGTAAGACACGTTCATAAGAAGGAATATCTTAAGCTCGCTAGAGTTCCGATGCTCATAATAGGAGTGCTTTTCCTCGGAACGATTCTTAAGGTTGGTGTTCAGAGTCTGATAGTTGCTCCAGATGAAATCAACAAAGAAAGCAAATACATCAAGAACAATATCCAATATACGAATCATGCGTACGGCCTAGACAAGGTTAAGGTCGATTCTTTTGCAGCACAGAACAATCTGACAGCTGCAGATATAGCTAGTAACAAACCGACTATCAGCAATATCAGAATCAACGACTATGAGCCTGTAAAGGACTACTACAATCAAACACAGAGTATTCGTCAGTACTACGATTTCAAGGATGTAGATGTAGATAGATATGATATAAATGGCGCTGAGACCCAGGTGTATCTATCGGCACGTGAGATTAACGAAGCCAAGATCAGTGATACATGGATTAACAAGCATTTGAAATACACTCATGGTTATGGAGTTGCGCTATCCAAGGTTAATTCCGTAACCGCAAGCGGACAACCGGATGTGCTCGTTAAGAATATTCCGCCTGAGTCAAATATTCCTGAAATAAAGATAAAGAGACCTGAGATTTATTTCGGTGAGCTCACGAACAACTATATAATCGTCAATGGGGATGAACAGGAATTCGATTACCCAGATGGGAATAACAACAAGTATACCAAGTACAAGGGCAAGGCAGGTATAAAGCTCGGAATTGTGAGTAGACTGCTATTCTCAATAAGAGAGGGAAGCATGCAGATGCTCGTGTCGAGGAATATCAACTCAGATTCGAGGATAATCATCAATAGAAATATTCTTGAGAGGGTAAATAAAATTTTGCCGTACCTCGAGTATGAGAAGGACCCTTACATGACCATCGTGGATGGTAGGCTGTACTGGGTTATCGATGCGTATACGACTAGCAGCAACTATCCGTATTCTGAGCCTTATTCGGGTCAGATTGGGACGACGAATTATATCAGAAACTCGATCAAGGTGGTTGTTGATGCTTACAATGGAGATGTAAATTACTACGTTGTGGATGATAAGGATCCGATTGCGAAGACGTATGCGAAGATATATCCGACGCTGTTCAAGGGTAAGGATAAGATTCCGGCGGGATTAAAGAAGCATTTCAAGTATCCATCGACGCTCCTCAATATTCAGGCGGGTGCTTACACCAAGTATCATATGAATGAAGTCAAGGTCTTCTATCAGAAGGAAGATCTCTGGGACATTGCAAATCAAATATACGGTACAAAAGAGAGACCGATGAGTTCGAGCTTCTTCATATTCAATCTGCCGGGAGAGAAGCGTGAAGAGTTTATAAATATGATTCCGTTCACTCCTAAGTCGAAGCAGAACATGACAGCCATCATGATGGCGAGAAATGATGGGGACGAATACGGTAAGCTCGTGGTGTATAAGTTCCCTAAGAACAAGACGGTGTACGGACCAATGCAGGTTGAAGCCCAGATAGATCAGAATTCTGAGATTGCCAAGGAGTTCTCGCTATGGAATTCATCAGGGACTACGTATAAACGTGGAGACATGTTTATAATTCCTGTAAATAATTCTATAATGTACGTAGAGCCGGTATATCTCGAGGCTTCAAACCAAGCGATACCTGAGGTTAAGAGGGTAATAGTCGCTTACGGGGACAAGATAGCATACGCATCTACACTGGATGAGGCGCTTGAGAGTTTATTTGGAGACGGCGCAGGGAATTCGGGCAGTGTCAGCAGCAATTCTTCAGGCGGTTCTGGTGGGGCTAGTGCCTCCAGTAACCAGAAAGAGCTGATTGGCAAGGCTAAGGAAGCGTATGATAATGCTGTTAAAGCCCAGAAGAATGGGGACTGGAAGGCTTATGGTGAGTACCTAGACGAGTTGTCTGGATATCTCGATCAGCTTGCTGGATAGGAAATTGAGCTTAAATTACTTTTTACTTTGCGAGATAAGGAGATGTTATGATAAATTTCGATTTGGAAAAGATGCTCTTTACAATTCCTGCTGAAGAACATGGAATTGAAACGGTAGCAAATGTGCTTCGTGCACATCCAGAGGTTAAGTTCGTGTCATTTGCGGGCGTGGACCTCGGTGGTCATTTTACGGATGAGAAGATTCCAATCAAGACATTCATCGATGATATGGAGAAGCTGCTTGAAAACGGTGTTCAGACCGACGGATCCAGCGTCGCACTGCCAGAGATTGCAAACCTCGCGAATGCTAGAGTTGATATACTTCCAGATAAGGATGTAAATTGGTACGTTGAGTACAATTTCAGCAATATGGATTTTGCGACCGGCTTGCCAGTCGGCACACTCAGGATTCCATCATTCCTAAGACACAACAATGATAGGATGGTTGGATCGAGAATTTTCTGCAAGGATTCTATACGCAAGTTCAAGACAAGACTCATGGAGATGCTGAAGCAGTATCCATATGTAGTCGAGTACCTAGACGGCATTAATTCCATAGACGATATTGAAGAGATTAACCTAACTAGTGCAACTGAACTCGAGTTCTGGGTAAAAACTCCGGATGACAAAGCGGATAGAGATCAGCTTTCCACTTCGCAGGAACTTAAGGAGCAGTACTGGAAGAGGACTATAGGACCTGTAAATACAGCTCTTGAGCAGACGCTCGAGATACTTGACCGCTATGGCTTCGGTGTCGAGATGGGACACAAGGAGGTTGGCGGAGTAAGAGCTAAGATGGGCAACTCTGGAAGCTATGACCATATCATGGAGCAGCTTGAGATTGACTGGAAATATTCATCGCCAGTTCAGGCTGGGGATAATGAAGGTCAGATTAAGCACATAGTAAGGGATGTATTTAGAGCTAACAACCTGGAGGTAACATTCCTTGCAAAACCTATGCCAGGCGTTGCAGGTAGCGGAGAGCATACTCATCTCGGTGTATCTGCAAGGCTTAAGTCGGGAAAGGTTGTAAATCTATTTGAGTCAAAGGATAGAATGAACGAATACATGAGTCCTGTTGGATTCGGAGCGCTCATGGGAATTTTAAATAACTACGAGCTTTTAAATCCTTTCGTGGCACAGACACATGATGCATTTAGAAGGCTAAAGCCAGGATACGAGGCTCCGGTCTGCATCGTAACATCTCTCGGGAAGGACTGCGTAACACCTTCTAGAAATAGAACGGTTCTGATCGGATTAGTCAGAGACCAGAACAACCCTATGGCCACAAGGTTTGAGCTCAGGTCGCCTAACCCTCATAGCAACACTTATCTGGTTGTGGGAGCATCGTTCATGCTCATGCTAGACGGAATTGAAGCAGTGCTCTCTAATGGCAAGACACCAGCAGAACTCGCAGTATCAATCTCTAAGAAAGCTGGAGAAAAGGACTTCTATCTCGCAAAGGATAGGGAATATAGAAGCGAACTTAACGTTTTCGAATGCTTCACGAAGAGAGAGAGAGAAAAGCTTTTCGGAAAAGCACCTGCTACGGTATGGGAGAATTTGAAGGCATTTGACACACACGAAGATGAACTCGCTAAGCTTACAGGCGGAGATGAGACGGCTAAGGATGTGATTATGTCATACCGTGCACAGATGTCGATGAAGTGGGTTATGGAGTTCCGCGATAGGATTTTGCCTAATTCAATGGATTTTGTCAGAAACTGCAAGAAGAGACATAATGAGCTCGAAGCGACTGATTATGATATAATGAACTGGAGAAGGGTCAACAGCCTGCGCATTGCGCTCGGCAAGGACTCCATCGATAGCAAATCGATTTTGACGCTTGCGAGAGAAGCGATTGATTCTGCGGATTTTGATGCGGCGTCTAGATATGAGCTGCTTATTCAGGAGAAAATCGAGGAGCTTAGAGGTGCGTACAGCACTTATATTAAGAACTTATTTTAATAGATTTAGGAAGATACGATAATATGGGGGTTAAGAAATGCTTGACGTCAAAAGAGTGAGAGAAAACTTCGAGAGCGTTAAAGCCGATGTGGAAAGACGTGGAAAAGGTGACTTTGGCATCGACAACGTGTTAAAGTTTGATACCAAGAGAAGGGAGCTTCTTGCAGAAGTTGAACAGCTTAAAAACAAGCAGAATACAGTATCGCGTGAAGTGCCAAAGCTCAAGAAGGAAGGTAAGGATACTTCAGTTCTATTTAGAGAGATGAAGGAGTTAAGTGCAGAGATTAAATCCTTAGATGCAGAGGTTAGCGAAGTGGAAGAGGAACTCAGAAAGGCGCTACTCTACGTCCCTAATACACCTCACCCAGATGTTCCAAGTGGAGAGGATGATAGCGAGAATCTCGAGCTTCGTAAGTTCGGAGAGCCGACTTCCTTCACATTTGAGCCAAAGGCACACTGGGATATCGGAGAAGCTCTAGACATACTGGATTTTGAACGCGCTGCCAAGATTTCTGGCTCTCGTTTCACAGTGTACAAGGGCATAGGTGCAAGGCTCGAGAGAGCTGTGATAAACTTCATGCTCGACCTCCACACGGAAGAACAGGGCTATACTGAGATCTTACCACCTTTCATGGCTAACCGTGATGCTATGACAGGGACGGGTCAGCTACCTAAGTTCGAGGACGACATGTTCTATGTGCCTGCGAAGGATTTCTTCCTGATTCCAACAGCAGAAGTTCCTGTTACTAATCTCCGTTCCAATGAGATTATCGAGCCGGAGGAGATGCCTGTGTACTACACAGCATATACGCCATGCTTCCGCAAAGAAGCGGGGTCGGCTGGACGCGATACTAGAGGGTTAATCAGACAGCACCAGTTCAATAAGGTTGAGATGGTTAAACTTGCGTATCCTGAGAATTCCTATGAGGAACTAGAAAAGCTCACACACGATGCGGAGGAAGTACTACAGAAGCTAGGTATTCCTTACAGAGTAGTTAGACTGTGCTCTGGGGATCTCGGATTCTCGGCAGCGATGACTTACGATATCGAAGTGTGGATGCCAAGCTACGGCCGTTATGTTGAAATTTCAAGCTGCTCAAACTTTGAAGATTATCAGGCTAGAAGAGCTAATATAAGGTTCAGAAGAGAGAAGAAGGCAAAGCCTGAATTCGTACACACGCTGAACGGATCTGGTCTAGCGGTAGGCAGAACTGTAGCTGCTATCCTTGAAAATTTCCAGCAGGAAGATGGTACCGTGGTAGTACCAGAAGCGCTGAGACCTTACGTTGGAAGAGACGTGATCAAGTAGGAGATACTAAATTAGCCAATCGAGATTTAGATTGGAAAACGAGCGGAGCTCATTATATATGATGCGACATAAGCACAAGGAACTAGATGGCCAGGTAAGGTCGCAATCAGTTCGTTGTGCTTTTTTACTATAGGAAGGTGGCTGCTCCTCAGTTGCCACTTGAGACGGAGGATACCTAAAAATGAAAGACAGAGTCAGCTTGACAGACTTCCTTATGTATCATAAGGAGACTCACCCGATTTCGTTTCATATGCCCGGTCACAAAGGGAGAAGCACGCTGTATGGAATCTACGGCTTTGGCGACTTCGTCAAGAACGTCGTGGGAAACGATATAACGGAAATTCCTGGAGCTGATGCGCTGCAGCAGCCACGAGAAAGAATTAAGGATATTATGGAAGGCTACGCCGGGCTCTATGGGGCAAAGCATACAGAGCTCCTTGTAAATGGTAGCAGTGCTGGACTCATGGCATCGATACTAGGTAGTGTTCCAAGAGGAGGTAAACTTCTTATGGGAAGGAATTCCCATAAATCCGTATATGGAGCGCTCAGACTTGGCGGGATAGATCCTGTCTACATAATGCCTGAGATAGATAGCGAAACTGGGCTTCAGCTCGGATTAGACCCGGACAAGATTGAGACGGCCTTGATCGAGGACCCAGGCATCAAAGCCGTGCTGGTGACCAGCCCGAACTACTACGGGGTACTATCAGATATCGAACGGATTGCCAGCATCGTTCACCTGCACGGCAGGATTCTGATTGTGGATCAGGCGCACGGTGCGCACCTTAAATTCTTTGACTACCTGCGCAGTGAAGATGGGCTCCCGCACCGTGCGGCAGAGAATTGCGGAGCCGACATTGTGGTGGACAGCACGCACAAGACGCTGCTGTCATTTACGGGCTCCGCAATTCTCAACATCTGCACCGAGAGGCCAGATGTTTCTCGGATTAGCGAGCTCCTCCGCATGCTGCAGACTACGAGTCCGAGCTACCTGCTGATGGGCAGCCTCGATATCAATCAGCAGATACTCAGAATGGACGGCTACAATCTCATCAAGAACTGGGACTCAGACATCAAATACTTCTATCAGGAGGCTGCCCAGATCGCCGGCCTCGGGCTCATCGATCGCATCGACCTTGATGAAACCAAGGTCAGCATCACAATGTCAGCCCTCGGCCTCAGCGGCCCCGAACTGGCGGAGGAGCTCGAGAAGAGAAACATCTGGGTGGAACTCACGCATGGCGACTATGTGATGCTGATGACAGGACTCGGAAACGAGAGGGGCGACTACGAAGACATCCTGGCCGCCCTGCGTGACCTCTCGGCGCACTATGGCGGCAGAATCCAAGGTGTGGAATCGGAAAGCTCTGCCTCTAAAACCGAGTCTGCCGCCCAGAACGCGGCGCAGAAGCAAGCTAAAAATGAAATACAGGCGGTGGCAAAAAATGAAACGCAGGTGGCGAACAAGAATGCATCACAGCCGGTAGACAAGATTGCAGAATTGAGAACTCCATCATCAGATTCAGCACTTATAGAGCGGCTAGAGCAGCGCAAAATCCCCGACACCTATGAAGAGGTTCCTTTATATAGTGCCGAGGGAAGAGTTCTCTACGAGTCCATCATCCCTTATCCTCCTGGAACGCCTATCGCCTGCCCTGGTGAAGTGCTAAGTAAATCGGTTATCTTGTACGTCCGAGACCAACTAGTAGCACAACATGTGGTTCTAGGGGTAGATGAAGAGGGACGAGTTAAAGTTGAAAGCGATTGTGTACTTTTCAAGGAAATTTGAGGTGACTTATAGGGAATTTTGATGTATAATTTTTCTCATGCAATGGATATTATTTGTACGAATCTAAGAAAGGAAGGGTTCTTAAGGATGAGCCAAGGTAAACATTTACCAAGCATTTTGGTTAAGCATCACAAGAATACTGCAGGTCGTGAGACCGAAGTGATGCCAATTCCAGATGTGGTTGAAATCTGCATGTCGCAGAGTATTGGTGCTCCTTGTCAGCCTCTCGTAGCAAAGGGCGACTATGTCAAAGTCGGTCAGAAGATCGGTGACACAGAAGCTTTCGTTAGTGCTCCAATTCATTCTAGCGTATCTGGAACAGTTACTGATATCACATCGGTACGTTCTTCGATGGGCGGAATGGAGACACATATCGTTATTGAGACTGATAAGAAGCAGGAAATCAGTGAAGAGGTTCAGATTCCTCACATTGAGAGTCATGCTGATTTCGTCAAGGCAGTAAGAGCTAGTGGTATGGTTGGATTAGGAGGTGCTTCATTCCCAACGAGCATCAAGATGGATCCAAAGAATCTAGACGAATGTACTACCCTGGTTATCAACGGTGCTGAGTGTGAGCCATTCATCACAGGCGATAACAGAGTTATGGTAGAGGATGGACAGGATGTTCTCGACGGTATGCTTCTAACTATGAAGTATTTGAACCTAGAGAAAGGTATCATCGGAGTCGAGGAGAACAAGCCTGACGCTATCGAAAACTTGAACAGACTGATTCAGCAGAACGGTATCGGTAACATCGAGGTGTTCAAGCTACAGTCGAGATACCCTAAGGGAGCTGAGCGTGTGCTCGTATATGAGACCACCGGTAAGGTTATGAATGCTGGTGTTCTTCCTGCACAGCTTGGCGTTATTCTATGTAACGTTTCGACAATCGGAATTTTGGGACAGTACTTCAGAACAGGTATGCCTCTCGTTCAGAGAAGAATCACTGTTGATGGAGATGCTGTTGCTGAGCCTAAGAACGTATTCGTTCCAATCGGAACACGCATCGCTGATGTAGTTGCATTTTGCGGTGGATACAAGCAGGAGCCTAAGAAAATCGTAATGGGCGGACCTATGATGGGTCGAGCAACTCATTCAGATGAGACTCCAACTGTTAAGAATACTGGTTCGCTCCTATGCTTCGGCAAGGAGACAGCTACTGTTAAGACCGAGACTGGATGTATCAACTGTGGTCGTTGTCATCACGGATGTCCATTCAAGCTCGTGCCTATGCTCTACGCAGATTTCTACGAAAGACATGACGCAGAGTCACTTGATAAGTTCAAGGTTATGCAGTGTATGGAGTGCGGAAGTTGCTCTTACGTATGTCCTGCAAGACGACCTTTGAGCTTTACCAATAAGCTCGCGAAAGGCTTGGTAAAGGAGGCAGCGAAGAAGAATGGATAATAAGAAATTTCATAACAATCTGATAGTATCCACATCTCCACACATCGTTACCGATGAAGATACTACCAAATTAATGGGAACTGTTCTGCTTGCTATGCTTCCAGCTCTAGTTGCCAGCACATATATTTTCGGAGCTAGAGTTCTGCTTCTTGCAGCTGTATGTATCGTTGCCAGCGTAGGCTTCGAATGGATATACAACATGCTCGCTAAGAAGCCACAGACAATCAGCGATCTCAGTGCAGCAGTAACAGGTCTACTGATAGCATTTAACGTTCCATCTAGCTTCCCGCTATGGATGGCAGTAATAGGATGTTTCGTAGCTATCGTTGTTATTAAGCAGCTCTACGGTGGAATCGGAAGAAACTTCGTTAACCCGGCAATCACTGCCAGAATCTTCCTATTCATCTCGTTCGCAGCACAGATGACAACATGGCCACTTCCAAGAATGGCAGCTAAGACTGATGCTGTAACAGGACCTACACCTCTAGCACTCGTTGCTGGTGGAGCTAGCAAGTCTGATCTTCCATCCAACATGGACATGTTCCTAGGATTCACTGGCGGATCCCTCGGTGAAGTAAGTGCTCTTGCGCTTCTCGTTGGAGGACTTTTCCTAATCTGGAGAAAGGTAATTTCCCCAGCAATTCCATGTGCGTTCCTCGGAACTGTATTTGTTATCGCTCTTGCATACTACAAGGGTGACTTCAATATGGCTATTTTCCACCTCTGTGCCGGTGGTGTAATGCTTGGTGCATTCTTCATGGCTACAGACTATGTAACATCGCCTAAGCTAACCAAGGGTCAGATTATGTTCGGTATCGGATGCGGAATTATCACTATGGCTATCCGTCTATGGGGTAACTATCCAGAAGGTGTTTCGTTCTCAATCCTACTTATGAACATCTGTACACCACTTATCAACAGATGGTCGTATAAGAGCTATGTAAAGGGAGGTGCGAAATAATGAAGAAAAAAGAAAGCACATTTTCAAGTTTCATTTCGCCGATCCTCGTGCTCGTACTGATTTGTTTCGTAGTTACATTTGCACTTGCTATGGCGTACGGTGTTACGAAGCCAATCATCGATAAGAACAACCTCAAGGAGTCGAACAAGGCTAAGTCCGAACTGATTCCAGAGGCAAAAGGCGAATTCAAGAATTACGACGGAAAGCTCGTGGTAGTTCAGAAGAATAAGATATACGTTACAGAGGCATCCAAGGCTGTAAATGGCTCAGGTGTAGTAGTGACTGTAAACTCAAACAGTTATGGTGGTACCCTAACTGCTATGATAGGTATCGACAACAAGGGTAAGATCACTAACGTTAAGATTATGAGTGCTCAAGATACTCCTGGTATCGGTACAAAGGCTCAGGACCCAAAGCACCTTGGACAGTACAAGGGACTATCGGATCTTGGAAGCGAGACTATCAAGGATTCAAAGTCGAAGGTTAAGTATATCACTGGAGCTTCGATTTCCTCACAGGCTATTCACGAATCTGTTTTTGCTGGTCTAAAGCAGTATAAGGCTATGGGAGGGGCTAAATAAATGAGCAATAAGAGTAAATTATCAATCATCACAAACGGTATCATCAAAGAGAACCCAGTATTGGTTCTTCTAATCGGTACCTGCCCTACACTAGCTACATCTTCATCCGCTTCGAACGGTCTTGGTATGGGACTCTCAACCACAGCGGTACTGATTGCAGCTAACGTAGTAATATCACTACTTCGTAAGGTTATTCCTGACAAAGTAAGAATCCCGTGCTACATCGTAGTAATTGCTGGATTCGTAACAGTAGTTCAGTTCTTGCTAGAGGCATACGTGCCAGCACTTTATAAGTCGCTAGGTCTATTCATTCCTCTAATCGTAGTAAACTGTATCATCCTCGGAAGAGCTGAGGCGTTTGCTAACAAGAACACTGTATTTGATTCTGCTCTAGACGGAATCGGAATGGGTCTCGGATTCACGCTCACACTTACAGTAATGGGTACAATCAGAGAGCTACTCGGAGCAGGAACATGGTTTGGTATGACAGTATTCGGTTCATGGTTCACGCCAATCGGATTTTTCAACCTCGCACCTGGTGGTTTCTTCGTATTCGGAGTTCTCATCGCAGTACTAAATGTACTCACTAATGGCAAGGCTCTCAAGAAGAAATCGTTTAGCTGTGGCACATGCCCAATGTACAATTCATGCAACCTAGCAGAAGCTAAGGAAGTTGCAGCAGAGGAGAAAGGAGCTGAGGCATAATGTTAAATTTAGTTATCATCTTTATGTCGATCGTTCTTGTAAATAACTTCCTGCTATCGCAGTTCCTCGGAATCTGCTCATTCCTCGGAGTTTCTAACAAGATGGAATCGGCGGTTGGTATGAGTGGTGCGGTAATATTCGTAATGGTAATTGCGGAGATTACAACATGGCCAATCCAACAGGTACTTAATAAGCTAGATATCGCATATCTACAGACTGTAGTGTTTATCCTCGTAATCGCGGCTCTAGTACAGTTCGTTGAGATGTTCATGAAGAAGTTTATGCCAGCGCTTCAGAAGTCGCTCGGTATCTACCTTCCGTTGATCACAACAAACTGCGCTATCCTCGGTGCGACAATTAACGCTATCAACTATAACTACACATACATTCAGGCTATCGTTTACACAGCTGGAGCTGGAGTGGGTTTCGGCCTTGCGATGGTACTGTTTGCAGGTGTTCGTGAAGAGAAGCTCTGGAATGAAGAGGGCGTACCTGCTGCATTTAAGGGAGTTCCAATGGTACTCGTAAGTGCAACAATCCTCTCGCTTTCATTCATGGGATTCTCAGGATTATTCCAGTAAGGAGGGGTACAGATGAATGCAATTATAACAGCAGTAGTACTTGTAGTTTGCGCAGGATTCATAGCTTCTCTCTTGCTAGTAATCGCTTCACACGCTTTCTACGTTCCAGTAGATGAGAGAGTATCCGAGGTAAGAGAGATTCTACCTGGGGCTAACTGCGGTGGATGTGGATTTGCCGGATGTGATGACTATGCAAACGCAGTAGTTAACGATGAGTCAACAAGCTGTAGCGCTTGTACAGTAGGTGGAGCTTCTTGTGCTGAGCAGATCGCTAACATACTCGGTCGTGCTGCAGGCGGCGCTGATAAGCAGATCGCACAGGTAATGTGCAACGGAACATGCGATGCTTCCAAGAAGATTCTTGAGTGGCAGGGTATGCAGTCATGTGCAGGTGCTAAGACCTTCTTTAACGGCAACTCAGCTTGTTCCCAGGGATGTATCGGTCTTGGAGACTGCGTAGGGGTCTGCGAATTCGATTCTATAGGCATCATCGATGGCGTTGCTAAGGTTAATAGAGACACATGTGTTGCATGTGGTAAGTGCGTAGTTACATGCCCACAGACTATCATCAAGATGGTTCCTTACAAGAAGGAAGTGCATGTGCTATGTATGAATACTGAAAAAGGCGGAGTTACTCGCAAGCAGTGTTCGAACGGTTGTATTGGCTGTGCAAAGTGTGAGAAGACATGTAAGTTCGATGCAATTCACGTTAATAACAACGTCGCAGCTGTAGATTACGAGAAGTGTAAGAACTGCGGAATGTGTATGGGCGTTTGTCCTACAGGATCGATCAACAGCTATAACGAGAGACACGCTAAGATGGCGATTAACGCCAAGAAGAAGGCTGAGGCTGAGAAGGCTGCTAAGGCAGCTGAAGCGAAGGCTAAGGCAGCAGCTCAGGCGTAAAGGTTCGTACAATCGAATATAGCGATTAGACACGACTGGCGGTATGCTGGTCGTGTTTTTTGTTCAAAAAGTTAAATAATGTTGGGAAATATGAAGGACGCTCTACTTTATTTACGAGTTACTTTTATATTAAGACATGATTTTGCTCATAACATGGAATTCGAACGGATTCAGTTGTAATGCGATACAAAATAAGGATATAAAATTGTACTACAAAACAATAAAATAAAAAATAATTTATGTGTTGACACAAATAAATCTCTTTGCTAATATAATTTTATGATGTACTTATAAAAGTACATCACGCTAGGAATCATAAAGACTAGCAGTTAGGAATTATTTAGTTAAAGGAGAGAACAGATGCTTCCGATTGTGCAAGAGATAAATGCTTATTTATCAGACTATGTGTTGGTATTCATGTTGCTTGGTGTTGGACTATGGTATACGTTTAAGACTAGATTTGTCCAGGTAAGATATTTCAAAGAGGGGTTTAAGAGAACCTTCGGTGGAATATCCCTCAGAGGTCATAAGCATGACAACGGCATGAGCTCATTTCAGGCTCTTGCGACTGCTATTGCAGCTCAGGTTGGAACTGGTAACATCGTAGGTGCTTCAGGTGCTATCTTAACCGGTGGACCGGGAGCTATATTCTGGATGTGGGTTATCGCATTCTTCGGAATGGCCACAATATATGCGGAGGCTACGCTCGCTATCGAGACTAGGCAGAAGGCGCCATCTGGCGAATTCCTCGGAGGTCCTGTTTACTATATCAGGACCGCATTCAAAGGCGGTTTCGGAAGATTCCTCGCAGGATTCTTTGCAGTAGCTATTACACTTGCGCTCGGATTCTTCGGCTGCATGGTACAGTCAAACTCCATCGGAGCTACATTTAGCACAGCCTTTGGCGTACCTGGCTGGACAGTTGGTGTTGTTCTGGTTATACTTTGCGGATTTATCTTCCTAGGTGGTACTAAGAGACTGGCTTCCGTTACGGAGAAAATCGTACCAATCATGGCAGCTATATTCATATTAGGTGGACTGATTCTGTTGATAATGCGTATAAAGTACATTCCAGCTACATTTGGCATGATTTTCAAGTATGCGTTCGAGCCACAGGCTATCATCGGCGGAGGTTTCGGTATGGCGCTTAAGACTGCTATCTCGCAGGGCGCTAAGAGAGGGCTTTTCTCGAATGAAGCTGGTATGGGTTCAACCCCACACGCTCACGCGCAGGCTCACGTTAAGAATCCTCATGAGCAGGGTACTGTAGCTATGATCGGTGTATTCGTAGATACATTCGTCATCCTAACGCTCAACGCGCTAGTGGTTATTTCGACCATGTACACAGAAGACGGCGCTATCGCTGGCGGGGTTATTCCTAAGGGCATAGATAAAACGAACCTCGCTCAGACTGCTTTTGCATCAGCTTTCGGTGATAAGATAGGACCGATGTTCGTAGCTATCTGCCTATTCTTCTTCGCCTTCTCGACTATCCTAGGCTGGAACATGTTCGGCAAGATTAACATGATCTACATGTTTGGAGAGAAGTCAGTAAAGGTGTATACGGCAATTGCACTTGTATTCATATTCCTCGGCACTTGTGCTTCGAATGACCTCGTATGGGAGCTCTCAGATATGTTTAACCAGCTGATGGTAATCCCTAACGTTATTGCACTCTTCGCTCTCACAGGTATGGTTCTACATATAGAGCACACCAGAGATGAAGAAAAGCATAAGGTCATAGAGAAGAAGAAAAAGAAATAATATACATTTAAATTGACAACATATCATTAAAGTACTTTCTTTTATGAACAGCGGATGCGCGGCAGCGCATCCGTTGTTTTTATGCACGGGAAGTTGCTTGGAACTATTACTAGCTATGCATTTCAAAATTCTACTGACTGCGGTCATAAACCATAGTAAATAAACAAATAAAATACATGTGATTTAAAAGATTGATAAAAATTATATGTATTTCTATGATATACTAAAGTTAGTCATGGTTAACTAAAATTTAATATATCTAACTATCATTTTAGGAGGAATGAATGGGTAAGAACGCGATCTTAAAGCCGATATTGATCGGCGCACTCATCCTAGCAGTGGCAGGGGGAATCGCTTTCGCTATGTTCGGAGGAGGGGCTGAGAAGTCTGGGAAATCTGCAGTCTCCCACAAGAAAGAACAGACGGATGTAGCTGATGAGCAAAATACGCCACAGGAGAGTGAAGATAAGGGTACTGCAGGGGACTATGAGACTAATAGCAACGGGGAAAGCGGTAACGGCGCGTTAAACAGGAGCTCGGGCGATAGCCAGAGAGCTAGAAAAGTTATTTCTCATAACAGAGTTCAGAAACAGGCGGCTACTTCACGAGTGGCTAAGAACGGAACTAGCACAGCACCAGCTGTAAAGCCTTCGAAGCCAGCCGTAGAGCCATCAAAGCCTGTCGTGAAGCCATCTAAACCAGATGTAAAGCCGGGCGAAAAACCTGGAGTAAATCCTGGTGGAAACTCAGGCATAAACCCTGGCTCAAATCCAGTGAACCCTGGTACTAATCCTACGGTTAATCCAGGAGAGCAGGTAACTCCTGAGCTGGATCTAGATGCTAGGGTAGAAAAAGAGATCAGTGAATTCATGAGAACAGGAGAGCTTAAGGACGGACAGTTCATCGGACTCGGTGATGGATTCGATGAGGCTAGAGGCGGAGTTAAGACTGTTGTCAATATCAAGAACAATGTCATCGAGAGCATCGTATTCGTCGAGGGTCAAGGCTACTCAGGACTCGATTACATGGGTATCTCATCGCGAGTAATACCATACCTATGCGGAGAAGCTGGCAAGAGAAATGTCGCTATTCTCAAGGTATACAGAAAGTACATCGACCAGATTGCTGGCGCAAAGGATCATGCCAAGGAGGCGGAGAAGCTTCTAGGTAAAGAGTATGCGAGCAAAATTACCGATGCTAGAAGAGCCGAGATGGTTTCGCCAGTTATCAGACAGTATCTAGGAGAGCATCACAAATGCAAGAAGATGATGGATGCAATCTCCGGTGCTACACTAACTACAGGCGGAGTTGGACTATCCGTGGATAACGCTCTAGAGCTTTCTGAGAATGACAAGAAGACCGGAAACGACATAACCGATATCAAAATGCTAGAGCCTACAGAGGTGAACGGATATACAGGCCAGAGAGTGCTAAAGTCCGATATCGCGAAGCCTCTTGATCTATCGAGCATAAAGGTTGAACTCGTTAAGGAAGATGGCACCAAGATCGTGGTTCCATACTCTGAGTTCGGCAAATACGGAATAGAAGTGACCAACAGGGATACCGGTGAGAAGCTTTACGATAAGATGAATCTCTCTGATGAAACTAAGAGCCAGGCGTTAATCGCTAGAGTTACGCATAAGGGCTCGAAGAGACGTACGGAGTTTGCGATATTCTTTGAATCTTACAGCACAGATTACATCACTAAGATGGAATACAGCTTCGATGGCGGCAAGACTTGGGAAGAGGTAACTGACCCTGCTAAGTCTGAAGAAAATAGCAACAACATAGCATACAGACAGACGATAAAGCTCAATAAAGACTACTTCGGCAAGAAAGCTATATTCAGAACTACATCAATCAGTGGCAAGCACTATGTATACGAGAGCAGATTCAAGGTTGATGAATACAACTACAAGTTCAGCTTCAACTGCATCAACAAGGACTACGAAAAGAATAAGAACGCTAACTTTGCGCTCTACATCACTTTCGTAGAGGATGTTGATAGTGATGATCCAGGCAACGTTGATAATAACCATGACGAGGGAAATCCTGAAGAGGGTACTGAAATTGAGGATGAATTCACACCAGTGCTATCATCTAAGATAATCAACAAGAAGGTTGGAGATGCAGAACCTACTCTGAACGAGTACAAGGCACTGATCTCAAACTTCCCAAATGACGGCAGCGTAACGCTAGAGGTACTCGACCACCCAGATATGTCGGAAAACGGATACACTTTAGTAAAGGTAAAAGTAATTTCGCACAGCACTGGCAAGGAGTCCATCGTAACGATTGGTGTAAGTGTTGCGTAGGATGCGTATAAGGCGAACTAGGGGCATAGCAAGCACCTAGGGGCCATGATATTTAATCAAGTGATAATGATAATAAGAGCGGGGCAGATGCCTCGCTCTTTTGCTAAAATGAAGAGACATTATGGCGTCTATGTATGGGCGCACATTAGGTGACATGACGGGATGAATCTGACAATAGAATAAAAAATTTTATTTGTACAAAGCGCGAAAGTCTTGATTAAACTATGAAATATATATAAAATTTAAATATTAAAGGTAAAGATTAAGGACAATCGGAAATTAACTAGAGATAATGCTTTCAGTGATGTATTCGTAATGTAAAAGGAGCGAAGATACATGAATAAAAAACGCATTTGGAGTATTGTGCTCTCTATCTTCATGGTAGTGAGTGCAGGATTTAATTCACTTTTGGTGTGGGCTGATAGCGGCTCTCCGTCAGGGGCGCCAGCAACTAGATCAGGCTCATCTCAGCCTCTTGACTACAATTTCAATGTAGACTGGGCGAACGGAGTATCATCTGGGGTAGTCGACTATCACTATGATGATGCTACAGACCCAGATCATAAGAAGCTTATTATGACACCTACTAACGACAATCTTAAGGTCGGGACAGTAGGGTATTCTTTAGCTATCAATAACGATGCAAATACTAAACTCCCAGCAGGCTCTATCAAGATAACCATGCCGAACTACCTGTTCGATTCATGGACTGATAAGTATGCGGTGAATAGAGTAGATAGTGGCAGACCTAGGAATACAGTATCCTGGCAGATTCCTAAGGCTCCTGCAACATCTGCAGTGAGTGACTTTAACTACGTTGATAACGGCGACGGCACTTATACAGTGACCAACTTCAAAGAGGTTGCAGGCGGTGCTAAGCTTCACTTTGAACAGGCGTTTCAGTTCAGACCTTCATATATCAAAGTAGATAGTGACGGCGTACAGCAGAGGAACCTAGATTTTAAGCTTGAGATAGATACCAACGGTGACGGCACTCCTGATGTGACCACTAATCGTTCGCTTACCGCGGTGATACAGAACAAGACGAAGCCGGTATCGTTAAATCTAAAGAGGGATAATCTATCGAAGGCTGATGGCGTATACATGAACTGGCAGAGCACATGGGGACCAGCTCCTAGCGATGCCAAGGATTACTTCTACGTAGTGTGGTACGCAGACATGAAGCGCGGCAGGACCGATACTGTTCCTTTTGACTATGAAGTTGTACAGGATAACAGCGACGGTGAGCTGATTGGAGCGACTAAGCGTAATAATTATTACAGGCCGCCTTACGATAAGCGTGGATGGCTATCGGCAGCATCCATTGACCCTAATACAGATACCTCGTATCCGGATATCGCTGCCAGCGGATGGCAGAGCAGGCTTAACCAGACGGGAATGTTTAAAGAATACACCTCTGGTGGTTACCTGCATACATTACAAGGATGGACTTACACCGACTGGGATAGCGACAGGATGGTGATGCTGAAGCGTTATCCTATGACGATGCTCGAAGATGCTAAGAACCGTGGTGTAGACCTCTCTGCTACCGGTATACCTGTTAGCAACAAGGTTACGGTCAAGACTAAGCTCGCAAGCGGTAAAGTCATGACCGAGACAGATACTGCGACAGCGACGGTTAAAGTAGGGAATTACACTGGTGCTAATAACATCTGGAAGTATGATTACAACAATCACTCTTATGGCGGATCTAACATGTCAGGTGCTCTTGAGTTCGTTTTGAATGGGGAAAATAGAGAGCTCCGTAACCGTGGGCAGTATAAGACCTTCGAGACCGAGGTTGAGGGAAGTCCGCGAACTGAACCGACATACAACAACACTACCGGGGAGTATACTGTGAAGCCGTATACTGCTGAGATTGAAGAGGGTCCACTATACAGTTCATCCAAGATGAACAAGCTTAGACCTAATTACAGTTTCAGCAGTAATATTCCTGATATGACTAAGCTCCAGGATGAAGATGCGACCTACAAGAGTGTGGCGATAACGCTAACTTCTCATGATGGAATGAAGTCGGTAATCGGAGGTTGGACCACAGATAACAACGAGGATGTTACCCAATCTAGATCGCATCCTATAGAGATATGGACTAGGAAGTCAGGTGAGAATTCTTACACCAGGTATGGCAAGATAACATTTGACAGCACAGGAAAGTACACCTTCACATCCGATGATGGTAACACAGTTGTCGACGATGCTAAGGGCAAGGAGATACCTCTGCCGGCTAATACGAGCGGACTGAAGTACAAGTACACCAGTGAGTACTACAATTACAACTTCAAAGCTGATACGGTTGTTGAGGTTCATCCGACGGCAAATATGAAGAGCATATTGCAGGCTGATAAGGATCAGTATGGGGTTTCATTCATTTCATCTAGTGCAAAGGTGAGTTACTCCGAGAATGGACAGGCAGGTGTGACTACTAATACAGAAGGCAATCCGCTAAAGATGCAGTCTGTGGCTATGACTGCTGTAACACCGAGCTTTGCAGAGAATTTTGTTTACTATCCACAAGATATCGTAGATGACCCCGTAAGGGGTGTGCAATCCAATAGGATAACAGCTCGCTATTATCAGATTTCATCTCTTAATGATACAGGGCTACCTGATAGAGATTATCTTAATAACTACGTGTACAAGAAGGGTACGATTTACACGCTACTGCCACTAGGTACGAGCGTGCAGAAGTCGAGCGTGCAGATGACAGCAGGTCCTGGATATCAGGATCGCGCTATCTCTCAGGGCAGTGACTTCAATGTTGAGATGATTGAAGACTGGGAAGGATCGGGTCAGACCATGATGAAGGTCGACTACAAGCTTCCGCCTAGCGTTACAGATGTAAGAAGTTTTAACAATCACAACTATTTCCTATATTTAAGTTATACACTAGACAATCCGTACAGCAACATAGTTGATAGAGGTAATAGTGTCATGCTTACATCTGCATTGAAGGTTGATCCTGATGGAAACGATTACGTACTGCCAAAAGAAAGCGACATTGCTAATAAATTCAACAGACTTAAGGAGAAAGACAAGTTCAGTAGCCTCGTAAATGGTGATTATAAGTATTGGCGCTTCATTGGCGATCCGATTCAGTTCAACCCTGTAACGGTTACACAGTCAGGACTTACCAAGGAAGTTGCTAACACTATCGACAATGCGTATGGCAGCAAGACAGATGCATTTATCGGCAACCAGTACAGCTATAGATTGGCATACACATCTTCCAACTATACGAGAACGGATAAGCTCGTATTCTACGATGTGCTCGATAACGGAGGCGAGAATGCTCCTACAGAGTGGAAGGGAACGCTAGACAGGGTAGATGTTCGTTCTATGTCTAATAGATCTGCTTACGGCCGACAAGGTGAGTATGCAAAGCCAGTCGTGTACTATGCGACAACGGTGCCAAGCACATTTGACGTAGATGATCACTCTATATGGTCTACAACAATGCCAGCCAATAAGAAGGACATAAAGGCTATAGCCGTAGATGTCCGCAAGACTAATAAAGGCAATGATTTTATACTAGACCAAGGTAATAGCCTCAGCTTCTACGTGTATATGAATGCTCCAAAGGATAAAAACCTTGCAGGCAAGAAGGCGGTTAATGAGACTGTAACCAATGCTCGTAACTTTGCTGGTGATTCGGTAGGACCAAGCGACAGGCTATTAAAGTACAAGGCTCACTCGGAGATTACACTTCATAATCCTGAATTAGAGCTTCATAAGGAGTCGAACCCAGCTACTGGCACAGAGGCTGCGCCAACTGAGGTTACAAATGAAAAGGATACTCCTATCACGTACACTCTCAAGATCAAGAACAAGAATGACCTACTAGCAACCAGAGATATAAACGTCGAGGACGTTATACCTGATGGTCTGACAGTTGATAAGGATAATATCCGCATCAAATCGACTGCGCTAGGGCTCAACAATGTGCTGCTGAGAGATGCTACTGGGGTTGGGCTCACTACAGACGGGCAGAAGCTGAAGTTCAACGTGACTCTACCAAAAGACAGTGATATGTCGATAACTATCCCAACCAAGCTAACGGATAAGACAGTTAAGACCACTGTATTTAAGAATACGGCAAAGATTACAAGTGCCGACGGCGTACCGATGGATGTAAAGAGTGAGACTACCTATCACAAGGCTATCCGCCAGTACGATTTAAATTACGTAGTGACAGGGGATCCTACTTACGGACTTCCAACTGACAATGCAGTACCAGCTACAGTAACAGGCATCGAATATGACCATAACCAGACTTTAGCTGCTCCACTATCATCGAACACGCATGCTACAAGCGCAGGTGTACAGGGTGAGTGGAAATTCGAAGGCTGGAAGAAAGCAGCTTCCGATACGAGCACGATTAGCTCAGTCAATGTTCGTAAGAACGAGACAGTGTATGGAAACTGGAGATTTGTGCCATATAAGAATGTTAAAGTCACTAAAAAGTGGACAGACCACACAGGGGGAACAGATACAGCGCCTGTTAACAGCGTAAAGGTTGATCTGCTTCGCGACGGCGTAGTCATAGATACCAAGGATGTTAAGGCTGCTGATAACTGGACTTATACGTTCAGCAATCTAGTGTCATTTGATATCGCAACAGGCCATATCTACACATATACAGTTCAGGAGCATGGACTTAACGCACAGTCCAAGATTGACTATGGCGCTTATAGATACACTGCAACTACGACTGGAGATGTGACGAGCGGATTTACCATCACTAATAAAAAATCCATGCCGTGGTCACCTATGATTCCGGCAACTCGCAGTGTTACGGTAACGAAGCAGTGGAGCGGTGTATCGCAGAATTACAAGGATGCACATTCGGTAGTGGTGAAGCTGTATAAAAACGGAACTGCTACAAATAGAACAGCTACTCTGTCGAGCAGCAACAATTTCAAGGCGACATTTGCAGGACTCCTCGATTCGGATACGGTGACAGGGGCAAAAAATGTCTATACCTTCAAAGAGCTAGATGCTGACGGGGACTCGCTTGAGGAAGGTGCAACTCTAGACATCAATAACAGGCACTTTACCGTGCACTATGATGGCAATAAGATTATAAATACGTTTAACAACGTAGAGCGTTCAGTGTCAGGTGATAAGCACTGGGATGACGTCGATGATCAGGACGGAGTAAGACCTAGCGAAGTGACCTTTAAGCTGTTTGCGAATGGTGTTGATACAGGCAAGACTGCAAAGGCTACAAAAGAAAACCACTGGCATTACGAGTTCAGCGGACTCGACACATACGACGAGGATGCTGCAGTGATAAACTACACCGTTAAGGAAGTGCCAGTAGAGAAGTACACAGCGGATCAAAACGGTTACGATTTCACCAATAAGCATGTGCCATACACCAGAACAGTCAAGGTGACTAAGAATTGGAAAAATGATACCGCTGCTAACCGTCCAGCCTCGATTACAGTTCGTCTAAAGGCGGATGGAAATGAGGTAGACACCAAGACAGTTAGCCCTGACTCAGATGGAAATTGGGCAGTTGATTTTGAAAATCTGCCAGTCAACAAGAACGGCAAGGAAATCAAATACACTGTCACTGAGGATGAAGTTCAGAAGTACAATGTCGACTACTCTGGCAACATGGATGATGGAATGGTGATAACCAACACTAGGGTCAATGATCCAGCTCCTAAGGTAGTTAAGAAGCATGGACCTAAGACTGGAGATACTATGTATCCACTAGTGTATGGAGTCGTACTGCTATCATCGATTCTAGCGCTGATGGTGATCATCATCAGAAGAAAGACTAGAAGGGCATAGGATTTCCTTTCTCAGAGATACACACATAATTATGAGAAAGACAAAAGCGAGGTAAGGGTTAACCTTACCTCGCTTTTACTTTGTTAGCGTTATGTCTCGCTTAATCTCTTAATTCTCTTTAATCCCAGTTCAATCTACGGCGTATACTATAGCTCAACCGGTTCGAATTTGAAGCCGTGCTCTCTGTCAGATTTGTCATCAGTGATGTGATACACGTGGTATTCATCAGGTGACAGGTCGGGGCTACCGAGGAAAATCTCCTTGGAGCTACCGAACTTATCCACATCAACTCTCACCGATATACCGCAGCTCGTCGAGATATGGCGAGGAACGGGCATGACGGTGCAGCCGAGAGCCTTTAGAAGCTTCTCTGTAGCTATAGCGCCGTGAGTCGACTCGAATGTGTATAGATAATACTCTTCAGTCATAAAATATTTACTCCAATATTACAGAGTGATAACCTTGGATACTTCCTGCATTGCGCCGAGGATATCGAACATGTTGCTAATAGTTCCAACCTTGCAGTCGTCCTTAACACCGTAGAAGTTCAGGCAAGTTCCGCATACGAGAACCTTGGTTCCCTTCTCGATTAGAGTGTTTAGATTATCGACAATCTGCTCCTCGATTCCAGTAGTTAGCTTAACGCCATCGTTCATGAATAGAACGTATGAAGGGATGTTGTCACCCTCGGAGAGAGTGAAAATAGCCATCTTAGCAAGGTTTAGTCCTAGCTCTGGGTCGCCCGTACCTACGGAAGCCTTGTTGAAAAATACTGCGTAGCTATCTGCTGAGAAGCTGCTTGCACTCTCAGGAACCTTTCCGTCTCCATCAGCAAAGCTTACGAGGAACTTATCGCCCTCTGGAGCTGAACTGATAGGTCTGCCATATGCGTTACCGAGTCTCTCTAGGTTATCGATCTGTGTCTGTCCGTCAACGATAATCTCGAGGCTCTGAGTACCATTATCTAATTCTTTCTTTGCCATAATTACAGGGATTGGGCATGCCTTGCCTGCTGCATCTAGTCTCATCTTGTGATACCTCCAGACTAATAATTCAAAATAAAATATACATTATTATCATAGCAGTGTCGGAAAGGTACTTCAAATAGAAATCTAAAATATCGGCAGGCTAAAGTATATGGTGAATTACCTTGTATTTTCACAAAGATAGCCACAAAATGGGTGCATTTTATAGTAATATAATTATGTATGTGTATGTGCAGATAGAGAGGTGGAATTTTGCTCAGAAAATTTGTAAAAAGTCCGTATATCAAAGCTTCAATCGCACTGATTGTCAGTGGCTCCGTGCTTATCATGCTGTCAAATGTGCTTAGCAAGACGAGATTCACCGCTGGCATGGAGACGATTAACAAGACACTCATGCCGGTATACATCGGTGTGTTCATAGCGTTTCTGCTGTGCCCGATATATAACAAGCTGGTGAGAGGTATTTATATAAGGCTTAGGGATAGCAGCGATATATCTCATGAGGCGCTTAAGAGACCTTCCCGCACGAGGCTGGCAGGAGGTAGAGTTAAAGCTGTAGATGACCCTACAGTGAGGATGAAGAGGAACCTCGCCATAGCTAAGATCGGCGCGAGTGCGATATCTATTATGATAATCGTAGCATTCTTTGCGCTAATAGGATATTTTGTCATACCGCAGATAGTCATGAGCATCGTCAACCTGATGAACACCATGCCGCAGAGACTCGCTTACTTCTCCTCTTGGTCAGAGCACCATCTGCAGAGCTTCCCGCAGATCGTCAAGTGGATCAACGAGGCTGCAAATGCAGGTACCAGCGAGATTATCGACTGGATAAGGGATAACATCCTGAAGGATAACTTCCAGAACCTAGCCAACCTGGTTTCGGCGCAGATTATAAGTGTTGTGCGCGGAAGTGCGAATTTGTTCGTCGGCATACTCATATCGATATACCTGTTAAATTATAAAGAGATAATATTTGCAAATACTCGCAAGATAGTTGCTGCGACATGCTCCGAGCAGAGGTCGAGAAGCCTCTATGAGTTTGTAAAGATAATAAACGAGACATTTATCGGATTCATCGTGGGAAGAATTCTCGATGCGATAATAATCGGTATCCTGACATATGTGTGCCTGCTTGTGCTGAACATGCCACTCGCACTGCTCATCGCAGTGATCGTCGGCGTGACGAACGTGATCCCATTCTTTGGACCATTCCTAGGAGCCATCCCATCGGTGTGCCTCCTCATGCTGGAGGATCCTGTTAAGGCTGGATACTTCATCGTTATGATATTCGTAATTCAGCAGCTCGACGGAAATGTAATCGGGCCTAAGATAGTCGGCAGTGCGATAGGAATAGGCAGCTTCTGGGTTCTGATCGCGGTACTTATCGGCGGTGGACTGTTCGGCTTCCTCGGCATGGCGCTTGGAGTTCCGGTTTTTGCAGTGTTCTACAGATATGCTGGCAAACTGACTAATAGCAAGCTGAGAAAACGAAGCAAGGATACCGACATAAGGTCGTATACAGATTATGCCAAGTTCGGTATTGAGGAGAATGAATTATACGGAGAGAATCATGCCACAGAGAAGCTTAATAAAGACAAGCATAATAGATAAGATAAGTGAGTTCATACCTGAAGCTCAGATAAGACAGGATGAGCCGATGAGTAAGCACTCGTCCTTTCGCATAGGGGGTCCAGCTGATGCAGTTGTGACCGTCTGTAGTGAAGAGGAACTCAGCAAACTCCTGAAACTACTTCATGCTGAGGACGCAAGATATATGCTGATTGGAAATGGCTCCGATCTGCTGTTCGCTGACGAAGGATACCGCGGCGTGATAGTAAAGCTCGGAGGTGATTTCGAGCATATCGAGCTACTCGAAGCGGTAGATGATGTGATAAGGGTTGGGTCAGCTCGCATGCTATCGAGCACTGCTAATTTCGCTAGAGATAACAGTCTAGCAGGACTTGAGTTCGCATCGGGAATCCCAGGGACTTTAGGCGGTGCACTCTTCATGAACGCAGGTGCATACGGCGGAGAAATGAATGACGTAGTTGAGAGCGTAACTCTTATGAAATCTGACGGAAGCTCGGTATATGAGTTGTCCGGTGAGGATATGAAGTTCGCATATAGAGATAGTGTACTGCAGCATAATAATGATATTGCAATTTATGCAAGGGTCAGATTGCATAGGGATGATAAAGAAGCTATCACAGAGAGGATGAACGAACTCGCTGAAAAGCGCAGGACTAAGCAGCCGGTGAATTTTCCGAGCGCAGGCAGTACATTCAAGAGACCCGTAGGCGGATATGCGGCAGCTCTAATCGAGGAGGCTGGGCTAAAGGGCAGGACAGTCGGAGGTGCGCAGATATCTGAGAAGCATTCGGGATTCGTTATCAATATAGGGGGTGCTACCTCTAAGGACGTGAGAGAACTGATCGATATAGTGGCTCAGGAAGTCGAGCAGAATTCGGGGATTAAGCTCGAGCCTGAGGTGAGAATTATCGATGCGGAATAGAATTAAAAGGGTATAAGGGAAAAAGGAAGCGATAAGCTGATGGAAAACAACATTAAGAAGCTATATAAATTGACGGCGGACTACCACACTCACACGAGGTATTCGCACGGTAAGATGTATGCGCATGGCAAGGGGACAGTCCTTGAGAATGTCGCTGCAGCTTCAGCCAAGGGACTGAGCGAGCTGGCGATTACAGATCACGGACCGGGGCACAAGTTCTACGGACTCAAGATGGGTAAGCTGGCAGCTATGGGAGCGGATATCGAGGAGGCGATGAGAGAGTTTCCGAATGTCAAAGTCCTGCTAGGAGTAGAGGCCAATATCATCAACACTCCAAATGGACTAGATATCAAGAAGGAGAATCTAGGCAAATTCGATATCGTCAACGCTGGATACCACTACGGACTCCCGCATGGCTACATGACTGCCAATTATATATGCTGGCACGCAGGACTGCCGTCTGGAAGCAGGGAGCAGCTAAGGAATAAGAACACCGATATGGCTCTAAGGGCGCTGTATGAGAACGATATATTTCTACTGACACACCCTGGGGACAAGGGCCCGTTCGACATGAAGGAGCTCTGCAAGGCTTGTGAAGAGACGAACACGCTTATGGAAATCAGCACTCGTCACACGCACCTCACCAAGGAGGAAATCGAGATAGCGGCGAATTACGACGTGAAATTTGCCATAAGCAGCGATGCGCATGTGCCGGATAAAGTTGGTAATTATATCGCTGGTGTAGAGAGGGCACTCGAGGCAGGGCTCGATCTAGAGAGAATTGTCAATATTGAGAAGAGGTAAGAGATGAAGATTGTCATAGTCACAGGTATGTCAGGTGCAGGCAAGACTAAGGCCGCAGATTGGCTTGAGGATCAGGGGTACTACTGCATCGACAATATGCCACCTAAGCTGGTGATGAATTTCGTAGAGCTTTCGATGACAAATGGCATGGACAAGATTGCGTTCGTTGCCGATGTCCGTGGCGGTGAGTTTTTCTCCGATCTGGTAGAGGTTATAGAACAGCTAAAGAGCAGCGAGCAGATAGAGAGCGAGGTATTCTTCGTGGATGCTTCGACGCCAACGCTCGTCAGGAGATTTAACGAGACGAGAAGGCATCACCCGCTCGCGAGCGGAAAGGTTACACAGGCTGTAATCGAAGAGGAGCGAGCAAGGCTTGAGAGCGTGCGCAAGAAGGCTGATTACATCATCGATACAAGCACCATGAAGGTTGCTGATTTCAACCTGGCGATGAGAAGGATATTCCTCGGCAAGGAAGGGAATCAGTTCAATATCAACGTGACTTCATTTGGCTTTAAGCATGGAATTCCAAGTGAATCAGATATCATGGTGGATGTAAGGTTTATTCCGAATCCATATTATGTGAAGAGTCTCAAAAAGCTCACCGGCAACAACAAGAAAATAGTAAACTACGTGTTCAAGTCGGACCTCGCAAATGAGTTCGTGGACAAGTACCACGCGCTCATCAAGGAGCTCATACCTGGCTACATCCACGAGGGAAAGTATCATCTAAATGTCGCATTTGGATGCACTGGCGGTCACCACAGGTCGGTGGCAATAGCCAACAAGATGGCGGAGCTCTTCCACGAGGATGGATACAGAGTGACGGTGACACATAGAGATCTTGATTTCATCGCAAAGGGAATTAGCAAGAAATAGATAGTCTATAGATAAGCGCTAGCCCTTATGCAGTGATCAAGCGGTACAAATTATAACTTGAAGGGAGTCATACAGATAGATGTCTTTCTCATCACAGACTAAGGGCGAATTGGCGCGCGTCATGCCGACCAAGAAATGCTGCATGCTTGCGGAAATCACGGGATTTCTGAGAGTTGCAGGCAGCCTCAGACTTGCTGGCGGCGGAAAATTTACAATAGTAGCATCGACAGAGAATCCAGCGATTGCAAGGCACTATAAGACCTTGATCAAGGAATACTTCGGTAGCAACGCTGGTATCGAAGTCGGAAATTCACAGATGCCGGGGAAATCACGCGGTAACTATAGATACAGATACTCCATTGTTATAAGACCAGAGGAGAAGAGCTCGCAGATACTACGCGAGACCGGCATGATGCTCATCCGAGAAGGTGATGAATTCCTTAGTGACGGTATCTACCAGCCGATTGTCAGGAGCAAATGCTGCAAGAAGGCATATCTGAGAGGGCTATTTCTCGGCGTCGGCACCATGTCCGACCCCAAGAAAAGCTACCATCTGGAATTCGTGCTCAATAGCGAGCATGTCGCACATGACCTAAGGAAGCTGATCGGCAGCTTCGTCGACCTGTCAGCTGGCCTAATTGAGCGCGGTGAAGAGCACATAGTATACATGAAGCGCGCTGAATACATCAGCGATATGCTTGGCATCATGGGTGCTAATGAGGCGATGCTTGAATTCGAAAATATCAGAATCGGCAGAGGGCTCAGGCGCGAAGTAAACAGGATCTCGAACTGTGACAACGCAAATGTAGACAGGACCCTGACCGCCGCCGAGCAACAGATCCGCCATATAGAAATCATCAAGGAGAGGCTCGGTCTCGAAAACCTCGAACCTGTACTTCGCGACACTGCGGAGCTCAGGCTTGAGCTCCCAGGTGCCAGCCTATCGGAGATAGGCGAGGCCCTGAGCCCGCCAATCAAGAAACCGGGCGTGAGCAAACGCTTCGCAAAGCTGAAGGAGATAGCGGAGGGGCTTGCGAGGTAGAGCATAATATTGAAAGTGCCAATCTGGAACTAAAAGTGCCGGTTTGGGAGTGATAGGTGCTGAAACATAAGTGGTTAGAGACCAGAAATTGCTGGGAGATTTTTACTAATCGGGGATTAGGAATTTGGTTTCGCTGGGTGTGATAGATGAGAGTGAGGATTTTAGACTATTTGGTGTGAAACTTAGGGAGTTTCATGGCTAAGAATTTGGTGGAGATTTTAGCAGGGGCGAGACTGAGAAGCAAGCAAAAAGAAAAAAAGTTGAAAGGATTTTAGCAGTTGGGATTTGAGATATCAAGGCCTGCGGATAATGAAGTTGAGATTTTAGCAGGGGCGGAGGATGAAAGCAAGCCCTTTAATGAATAAATTTGAAGGATTGTAGCAGAGATGAGGCTAGAATCAAACACTTCTATAAATGATATTAGAGTTTGTGGCTAAGAATTTGGTGAAGATTTTAGTGACTGCGATAGCTGAAGGCAATCCTGATTATGAAGAAATTAGGGGATGAATTTTAGTGAATTGGAACTCAAAAATCGAGCACAAAAGTAATTGATTTTAGCGGCTAGGGGATTAATAAGCA